>SXGS01074824.1_pt1 | contig 28092 bp, 20 predicted proteins | sample 3174681 | NCBI WGS metagenome assembly SXGS01 (sample SAMN11356861, study PRJNA531348) | freshwater metagenome | isolation source: freshwater sample F1-80 | place: China: Fuxian Lake, Yuxi | collected 2017-12-25 | reverse complement strand
TGATACTCGTTCAGGATCGTGAGATCGGTGGCTTTTTCAAACTCAATCTTGCCGGCGTCAGGTTTCGTGCGCCCAGTCAGGAGATCCAAGAAGGAGGTTTTTCCCGCGCCATTGGGTCCGATGATCACGCGGAGCTCGCCGGCGTCGAGGTAGAAATTAAGGTCGGAAATGGCCTTGAACCCGTCGAACGATTTGCTCACGCCCTCCACGGTGAGGATGAACTCCTTGCTCATATCAGAGGCGGGCGGTTTTTCCGGGCTTGAGCGGCGCGGCGGACTCGGCGTCGGCGGCCGTCGAGCCGGGTTTGCTCCAGAAGGCTCGAATCTGGCTGGGAAGGCCGACGAGACCTTTCGGCATGAACAGAGTGACGAAAACGAAGAGGCCGCCGAGGATGTAGGGCCATTGTTCCGCGAACGAATGCGTGGCGTAGCTTTTGAGCGAGTTCACGCCGATGGCGCCGAGGATCGGGCCCAGGAGGTTGCCGCGCCCTCCAACGGCCACCCAGATCACCGCTTCGATGGATTTATCAGCGCCCATTTCGCTGGGGTTGATGATTCCAACCTGTGGCACGAAGAGAGCGCCTCCGAGCCCCGCGATGACGGCGGCGGTGACGAACACGAAAAGCTTGAAGCTGGCCGTGGCGTAGCCTGAAAAAAGCACCCGGTTTTCCGAGTCACGAACGGCCCGCTGGATGAGTCCAAACTTCGTGGACGTCAGCCATCGACAGAAAAGATACGTCAACAGCAGCAACGCCCCTGAGCAAATGTAGAGTGCCCGTTTGGTGGCGGGATCATTGACAACAAACCCCTGGAAACGCTTCCTGGCCACGTCCTGCGGGAAAGCCGATTCAAGGAGGTCCCGATTGAGGTTGAGCATCCCGGTGTCCCTCGGGTTTTGGCCGAGGCGCCGCTTGATCTCGGGCGCGAGCGCGACCTCGGAGAATCGCCGCTCCTCGTAGATCAGTCCGGTGGCGAGTATTTTGTTGAGCTCCGCGCCCAGCAGGACTTCTCCCGCCGCGCCCTGGTTGGCGTCGGCCAGCTCTTTCAAGCGCTTTTGGCTCGGCTCGGGGATCTGACTCCAAAGATGCTTGGAAACTCCGTCGCGTCCTTCGCTTAGTTTGGCGATGAAATCGGCGGGACGCGCGATCTCTCCCGCTTCGAGGGACGGTGTGCCGAGGAGGAACTTGAAATCAGTGAGCCCGTTGTTGCCCCCGAACGTGAAGTCGTTTCGAAAGAACATCAGGCAGGCGGCGTAGGTCAGAGCCTGGCTCAGAATGGAAAAATAAACACCCTTGATGCGGGAACGAAAAGCAAGCCAGCCGAACAAAGCGGCGACCGCCGCGGGGACGAGGACGACCATCAGCCCGGCGAACCAGAAATGTTTGAAAGGCATCCAATGCGGCGGCAGTCCCCCCGTTTCTGGGTAACGCGCGGGAAACTCCAGGAAAACCATGAAATCCGGGATTGCCTCATGGTACTGGCCGAGCCGGCTGATGTTCATCATCATGTTCATGCCGAGGCAGTATCCGCCGAGCGAGAAGAACAGGCATTGGCCCAAACTCAGAAGGCCGGTGTATCCCCAGAGGAGATTCACCCCGAGCGCCAGCACCGCGTAGGTGAGGTACTTGCCATAGAGACTCAAGGAAAACGTGGTCACGTGAAACCCGCTGGAGGGAGGTACGAAGGCATTGAGGCATGGCAAAACCACAAGGCCAACGAAGGCGGCGAGGGCGACGGCGAGGAGTTCTAATTTTGAAAACTTGATCATCCTTCAAGACTTCGGCTGCGAGTCACAAAAAGGCCGTTGGGACGCCATTGAAGGAATAGGATGATCGCGGCCAGGACGGTGATCTTTCCGAGCACGGCGCCGAGCCAGGGTTGCAGAATCTGATCCGTCACTCCGACACCCACCGCGGCGGAAACCGTGCCGACGAGATTTCCGACTCCTCCGAGAACCACGACCATAAAGCAGTCTATGATGTAGCGTTGGCCGAGGCTGGGCCCGACGTTGGCGATCTGCGAGAGGCACGCCCCCGCCATGCCAGCGAGGCCGGAGCCAAAGGCGAACGTCATCATGTTCACGCGTTCTGTTCTCACGCCGATGCACGAGGCCATCGCCCGATTCTGCATGACCGCCCGTATCTGCAGGCCGAGGGAGGTCTTGGAAAGCAACAGCCAAGTGAGAAAAACAACGAAGAGCGCAAAACCCACGATGAAAAGCCGATTGTAGGCGAAGAGAACATCATGCACGACGAAGCTGCCGCTGAGAAACGAAGGCGAGCTGACCTGGACATTGGCTGATCCGAAAGTATGACGGAAGATTTGCTGGAGGATGAGGCTGACTCCCCAAGTCGCGAGGAGTGATTCCAAGGGGCGCCTGTAGAGAAAGCGAAGAATGGTCCGCTCGAGGGCCAGCCCGGCCAAGCCCGCCGTCACAAAGGACACCGCGAGGGCGACGATGAAGTAGGCGTCGAACCATCCTCCGGTCCAACCCATTCCTTTCAACGAGACCGTTTTTCCAAATACCGAGAAGAGAAGGCCGCCGCCAAACAGGCCCTGGACCACGAACGCGGTGTAAGCGCCCACCGCCATAATCTCGCCGTGCGCCATGTTGATGATGTTCATCAGACCGAACGTAATGGCCAAGCCCAGCGCGGCCACGAGGATCACGGCAGACAAGCTCACGCCACGGAAAGCCGTTCCGAACAAATTGCCGAAGGCGATGTAGGTCTCGATCCGTTGAGCCGCGGCTCGGGTGGCGGACAAGGTGCCTTCGCCAAACTTCCCAGGATTGGCGGCGGCCTGCTTCTCAAGATTCTTGATGAATTGCAGCGACGTAATCGATCGGAGCTCCCCTAGGCGGAGCACTGCCGAGTCGCGAACAACGGGGTCCTCCGAGGCAGCCAATGTCAGCGATATGGCTTCATGGAGAGCGCGTCGCGCCTCGCGAACCGTTTCATCCTGGAGTCGTGATTCGAAGTGGGGAAGATACTCGGGGTCTTGCTCCTGCCCCAGCTTGATGACGGCGTCGCGCCGGATCTTCGAATTCGGGCTGGAGAGCGCGAACAAATCGAGCGTGGTTTTGATCGCCTTGCGAAGCTTCGAGGTCGTGTCGACCGGTGTGAGATCGGCTGCGGAAAACTTGATGGGCACGCCATCGGCATCTTTCAGCGCCTCGCCATCGAGGAGGCGGAGCGCGACCGCCTTGCCTTCGCCGTCGGTGCGGGCCTCCAAAAGGAATGGGATGCGCGTGTCGTTGGTTTCGAGCAAGAACAGGTTCCCCAGACGCCACGCGGACAGGGCTTGCTCGACGATCGATTCGCTTCCCGCGTTCACGAGCTTTCTCACCAGTTCGATCTGCTTGTCGCTGTCCTCGGCAAGCACGGCTTCGGTGAGCACGGTGCGGTTGGTGGAGGGCGTCGCGATCGCGGCGGCGGCGGCTCGCGAATCAACCAGGCCGAGACAGAGGCTTGCCAGAAAGAAAGCCCGGACGCAGCGGCGAACGCGTCGTGTCTGGAGGTTGATTTTCACCGGGGCTTGGGTCTTGGCGCAAAGGGGAGGCGGGACATGCACAGACCCGCCTCCCCAACCCAACAAGTATTTTCTAGAGGAATAACTTGCCGGACGATTTATTTGCCGAGGAATTTGTCGCTGAAGGGTTCTCCGGCGACAGCGTTGAAGGTCTTGATCACCTTGAACTGCCCGCTGGCGAGGGTTTCGCCGATGAAGACGTTGTTGACCAAGTGATGATTCGCTTGCATCACGACTTCACCCACGGGCCCCTTGAATTTCTGGCCAATCAAGGCGGTGCGAACCTTGTCGACATTGAAGGTTCCCGCCTTTTCAACCGCTTGTTTCCAGAGATACACACCCATGCGTGACAGGTTCATCGGGCTGCAAGTTACGCGTCCCTTGGGATCCACACCCGAGACGTTGTATGACACGCCCGTGACCACAGGGGCTTTCACCCATTTGAGGAAGTCGTTCACGAACTTCGTATTCTCAGGGGTTTTGATGGACATGAAATAAGTCCAGCAGCCGAGATGGCCCACGAGCTGTTTCGCAGGCAAACCGCGGAACTCGTCCTCGGAGATCGAGAACGAAACCACGGGGCAGTTCTCCGACGTCAGCCCGGCATTGGCGAACTCCTTGAAGAAGGGCACGTTGGTGTCGCCGTTCAAGGTGCTGATGATGCAGGCCTTCCCGCCGGCTGAAAAGCTCTTGATCGAGGCAACGATCGTCTGGTAATCCGTGTGCCCGAACGGGGTGTAAATCTCTTCAATATCCGAATCGGGGATGCCCTTCATCTTGAGATATTTCTTGAGGATTTTGTTCGTGGTTCGCGGATAGACGTAATCGGAGCCGAGCAAGTAGAACTTCTTCTTGCCCTCCGCGAGCATGTAATCGACGGGAGGAATGGCCTGTTGATTCACGGCTTCCGCGGTGTAGAAGATGTTCTTGGACAACTCCTCGCCCTCGTATTGGACCGGATAGAAGAGGAGGCCGTTTTCCTTCTCAAACACGGGCAGGCAGGACTTGCGGCTGACAGAAGTCCAGCAGCCGAACACGGCGGCGACTTTGTCCTTAACGAGCAATTGCTCCGCCTTTTCAGCGAAGAGAGGCCAATTCGACGCGGGATCCACAACCACCGGCTCGATCAGCACGCTTTTTCCGCCGACTTTTATGCCGCCGCTCTTGTTGATTTCGTCGAACGTGAACAGGAGCACGTCCTTCAGGGACGTTTCGCTGATGGCCATCGTGCCGGACAGCGAGTGGAGAACCCCCACCTTCACTGTTTCCGCGGCGTGGGCGACACACGCCAGCCCAATGGCGGCAATGGTCGCGAAGATTTTATTGAGTCGAGTTTTCATTTTCTTAATTTGGATGGTTTTGTTTTTTTGAGGGAGGCCCCGATTTCCATTCGCTCTTTCACGCGCCGGAAGCCGAACGAATTGAACGCCGGGGTCGTTGCGGGTTGATGGTGAGGGAGAACGGGCTAGAAGAGATAAGAGACTCCCGCGCCAAAGGTGAATCGATCCTTCGTGCCATCGAATCCTCCGGCGTAGGAGGTTCGGTCATACCGGATTTCCGGTTGGATCTTGATGTTCGGAGCGGGCTTGTAATTGAAAGTCAGCGTCAGGCTCGAGAGATCGCCATCGATGTCCGGTGAGAGAATGGCGCTGGAGCCTCGAATCGCTCCCGGCAAACCGACTCCTTTGATTCCGCCGCCGTCCTTGTCGTCCAAGTATTCCGCACGCAGCGCGACACCGAACTTGGACGTGAAATCGTAAGTGATCCATGTGCCAATGGACCATAGCTCGAGATCGCTGGGCTTTGCCTCAAACGAAAAATAGTCGAACTCAAGCCCCAAATTCAGCCCCTCGGTCAGGGTGTGCCCGGCGAGCAGCGATCCGCCTCTCACACTGTCCCCTCCATTGCCTTGCCCGCCCACACGGCCGAAGCCGATCAGGCTGAACCAAGTGGCATCGGAGGGTTTGATGCCAATCGCGCCCATCGCAATTTTGGCGTTGTTCGAATCGACGGGTCCGGCATAGAGCCCGTTTTGGATCCGCGCTGTCACGTCCACCATGTCCGTGATTTTGTAGTTGAGTTGAAAGCCAGCCGCGGGGCCGTTGCCTGTGTAGAACCATTGGTAGCCCTGCGAAAAATTCGCGTTGGCGGCGCCGCCGTCGCCGGATTCGTAATTCAACAGCGAGATCAGGTGGCCCGCTTTCACGTTGAGCCCCGTGCCGATGGGAACGTTGGCTTCGACGAACGCTTCGCGGATTGCCTCGAAGCCGGCCACTGGACTGCCCGTGTTCAGCACCTGCGAATCCTCGCCCCACATGAGGGAGGTTCGGTATCCTGCGTCCCATGATTCTCCGCTGCGCTCCACCCCCTTGCTCGCGAGCGTCACCTTGACCTTGTTGAGAGAAAATGAATTGTGCGTGGTGTTCCACAGGTAACCGTCCGATTTTCCGTCCGCGGGAGTTCTGTTGTTGTAGAAATAGGAGGCTTGCACAAAGCCGCTGATAGTGGTCTCCGACATGGCTTTCAAGACGTGGCCGGAGGCTTTTTCATCGGGGAGGATGCCTTCCTTTTTCGCCACCGCTTCGAGAGCGTCGAGGCGTTTTCGAAGGTCCTGATTTTCTTTTTCGAGTTTGTCGACTGTCGCATCCGCCGCTTGCGCGAGCGCGCCTCCCATGCAGAGACCGAAAATGGACACCGGCACGCCTGCCTGGCGAGCGAGGGATCTGAAGTAGGAACGACTCATGATGTAGTGTTTTGTTTTTTGTAGGTTGCCAAGCACGTGGGACGTGCCCGGCATCGCCCAAGCAACGTGAATACCAAAGGCAATTCGGCCGCCGGGAATAGATTTCATGCGATCCATGAACGGATTTCATTTCGCGCTTTTGAACCGCTCAGGGTCGATGGCAAAGCATCGATCTCCCTTCCAAAAAATCCCAAGAACAGGACCTCTCTCACTCGCACTTGGGCTCGAATGAAGGACATCAAGAGCCAAAGGCGAAGTCCGCTCATCAGACGAATGGCCAAGAAGGCGCAGCGTGGATAATTCGCGACAGACCGTTTGCGACGAAGCGCGGGGCTCGCCTCGAGCAGACATGGGGAACGAGGCCAATCTGGCGGGATGGAGCCTCCAGATTCGGAGGAATCGAATTGCCAAGCCCCGGTCAGTGCGGGATGGCGAATAGCCTGCGAGACCTGCAGGCCGGCGCTGTGGTGAAGGGGGGCCGGAAACGGATCCTCGGGACGCTATTTCTCGATGATCGTCATCGAATAAGGTGGAGACAGCTTGCTGTCGTTCCGAATCGCAGGGATCGCCTTGTACTCGTAATCAAATTTATAACGGTAGTGGAGCTCGCGCTGAGTCGTCGGCACGGGGACGAAGGCTTCCCAGCGGCCGCTGACCACCGGGGTTTTGGACATCGGATAAAACTCCTCGCCGACCACCACGAAGGGCTTCATGGAGTTGGTCCGAATGCTTTGCTGGCGGCTGGACCAACTGACTTCAAAATGGTAGACACCCGCTTCGTTTCGGGGCTGGTGCGCGGGTGTGAGATTCGTGATGGTATGGGTTTTGCAACCGGTCAAAACGATGGCCAGCAAGGTGATGCCGACGGAATAGAGGCGAGCTCTCAACATGAGTTTGGAGACTTGCACCCGGCCTTTTTATTGTAAACTCAATTCTAGATTCTGAATTATTGCCGACGGGTCTTGCAACGGGAGCTCTCAGAGTTTGGCTTCTGACCACACCGCAAGAGCCGACAAACTAAGGAATCAGGCCCGGCCTCCAAAGGCCTCTTTTTCAACGTCCTGAGTTGGTGTCCGTGTCATCGGCGCCATCCGCCGTTGCCAGTCAATTCCTGGCGCCAGGATCGCGGGCATTTTGTTCAACGTTGACAACCCTTTGCCAGGTTGGAAGAACACGCTGCGTGAAGATGCATGCAAAGCGCGGGCTGAATCTGGACCGGGTGGTTCTCCTGGGGCGAACGTTCGAGGAATACACCCTTTATTTTGACATCGATTGGGAAATGTGGAGAGATCGCGACATCCTGGACGTGGCCTCTGGGGTTTCTTCCTTCTGCGCTGAGGCCAACGCCCTTGGGGGCCGCGTCACAGCCTGCGACCCCATTTACTCGATGACCCCGGAAGTCCTTCGACCGAAGTGCGAACAAGACTTGGAGCACGTGCTCGGCTCTATTTTTGGCCTGGCGGTCTATCGTTGGGAATTTTACAAGGACGCCAGGACCCTTCGCGGATACAGGGAGCGAGCGTTCAAGAAGTTTCTGGAAGATTATCAAGCCAGCAGTTCCGCGCGATACGTGCCAGGGTCGCTGCCGAACCTTCCCTTCTCGAACGGCCAGTTCGAGTTCTCTTTGGTTTCTTATCTGCTTTTTGTTTACGGGGATCATTTCGATCTCCAGTTCCACCGCGACGCGTTGATCGAGTTGATGCGGGTCACTCGCGGCGAAGCACGAGTCTACCCGCTGGTGACCTTCGAAGGAGAACGGTGCCCTTATCTCGACACGCTGCGAGACGATCCCTCGCTCCGCGAATTTCAGTTTGAAGAAGTCCCCACTGACTTTGAATTCCTCGTCGGTTCCAACGCCTACCTCCGCATTTCAAGAAGGCCCTGAGCCGGCCGGCCTCGACGATGAGGGGAAGGGCCCGCCGCCTCGCAATGTGGAGGCTGAACGGAGAGGGTGCTCGATTCGCGGGCGAACGGGCCCGGTTGATCAGGCGGCGGCGCTGCGCGGTGAAAGGCGACCCGGTTCCTTGGATCGAGACTTGGACGGGGCGGTTCCGGACTGGACCGAGGCGCCGCGCAGCTTTTCGATCATGGGCGGCAATTGCTCCAACAGGAACGCGACCTCGGCGGCGGTGGTCTCGGCGCCAAGACTGAAGCGCACGCTTCCCCGCGCGCGGGCGGCGGAGATGCCCATGGCGGTCAAAACATGAGAGGGTTCAAGGGAGCCGGTCGTGCAGGCGGAACCGCTCGAGGCGCATATTCCCACGTGATCAAGCTGGGTGAGAATCGCCTCTGCCTCCACCATCAGAAACGAAAGATTCGAGGTGTTTGGCAGACGTGGTTCTTTGGCGCCGTTCCGAATCACATTTGGAATCAGTTTGAAGATCTGTGTCTCGAGCCGATCGCGCAATGCCCTCACAAAGGTGTTTTCGTGGTGAAGCCGACTCAAGGCCATCTCCGCGGCGACTCCGAAACCAACGATATACGGCACATTTTCAGTCCCCCCACGGCGGCCGTGCTCCTGGTGCCCGCCAATAAGATATGGATGAAAACGCGTGTGCTTCTTGACATACAGGCAACCGATGCCTTTCGGGGCATTGAGCTTGTGCGCGGAGAGCGACAACATATCCACGCCCGTGCCACGCGCATCGAGCGAAATCTTGCCGGGCGCTTGAACCGCGTCCGTGTGGAACAAAACTCCTTTGCTCCGGCAGATCGCCGCGAGTTCTTCGATGGGGAAAATGATCCCCGTTTCGTTGTTGGCCCACATGATCGAAACAATGGCGGTGTCGGGCCGGATTGCTTTTTCCACGCGGTGGATATCGATGAGGCCATCGGCGTCGACGGGAATGAAAGTGACTTGAAAGCCCTGCTCCTTGAGAAATTTGCCGTAGTTCATGTTGGCGGAGTGTTCGACCGCCGACGTGATGACATGGCGTTTGGCTGGGTGGGCGGCGAGGGCGCTGTGGATCGCGGTGTTGTTGCTTTCCGTGCCGCAGCTCGTGAACACGATCTCGCGCGGCTCCGCGTGCAGGAGAGCCGCCACCCGCTCCCGGGCGGTGGCAACGTGCTTGGCCACCTGATGTCCGAAACGATACGCGCTCGAGGGATTGCCCCACTGATCGCGCAAGAAAGGCAGCATTGCCTCGACCACCTCGGGCGCAACCCGAGTCGTGGCGTTGTTGTCGAAGTAACACACCCTTCGGTGACTCATATCGACGAATGATCTTGAAGGACGCGATTTTAAAGGGCAAGGAATCAATTAACGAGGCGCCTCGCGACGCGAGGCTGTTGGAGTTGACAAGAACGACTCCGAAGGTAATGATAAGAATCCTAAGTATGTCACTTATGAATAAGATTGAGTCGGCGAAGAAAGTCACGCATAATGAGGAGATCAAGGCGGCGATCCCCACGTTGGCGGGGTCGATCGCCGCCACGCTGGCCGATGCGACGCTCGACAAGTTCAGCGACGATGACACGCAGTTTTTAAAGTTTCACGGCATCTATCAGCAGGATGACAGGGACAAGAGAAAAGTGGCCAAGGAATACATCTTCATGATTCGCGGCCGCATCCCTGGAGGCGTGGTGCCGCCGGAGGCTTACGCCGTTTTTGACGATCTTTCGAATCGCGACGGCAACCAGACGCTTCGCATTACATCCCGGCAGAGCTTCCAATTTCATGGCATAGCGAAAGGCGGGCTGGGACCCTTGATGAAAGGAATCAACGACGCGCTCATGGACACGCTGGCCGCTTGCGGGGACGTGAATCGGAATGTCATGTCGCCCCCGGCCCCCGCGATGGATGGAATCGCACTGGAAGTCAGGGACGACGCCCGCAGCGTCTCGGCGGCGCTGCTGCCCAAGACTCGGGCTTACCACTCCATCTGGGTCGAAGGGGTTCAGCTCAATTTGGAGGATCCAGAGCACAAGGATTTCGTGGATCCGTTGTATGGGAAGACTTACCTGCCGAGGAAGTTCAAGACGGCGTTCGCGATCCCGCCCTCCAACGACGTGGATCTTTTCACGAACGATTTGGGTTACATCGCCATCGTGGAAGCAGGCAGGTTGACCGGTTACAATCTCACCGTGGGAGGCGGGCTTGGGCGCAGCCATGGCAATCAGGAGACGTTTCCGCGACTGGCGGACCTGGTGGGTTTCGTGACTCGCGATCAATTGACCGCCGTGTCGCAAGCGGTCTTGACGGTGCATCGGGACTACGGCGATCGCACGGATCGCAAGCATGCCCGGCTTAAATATGTCCTCGAGGAAAAGGGCGTGGATTGGTTCCGGGGAGAATTGGAAAGCCGGGTTGGCTTCAAACTTCAGTCCGCGAAAGCATTCGCGTTCACGAGCCAGGGCGACCATTACGGCTGGGCCAAGCAGGCGGATCAGCGTCTTTTCCTGGGCTTATTCGTGGAGTCGGGCCGCATTAAAGATCACGAATCCTACCGATTGAAAACAGCGCTGCGAATCGTGATCGACCGCTTCAAGCCAGAGATACGATTAACGCCTTCCCAGAACTTGATTCTGGCGAACCTTGATTCGGGAAACCAGGCGGAGATCACGGCCATTTTGGCGGCGCACGGGGTGCCTGTCGAAAATCAAGGAACGCTCCTCGCGCGCGCCGCGATAGCCTGCCCGGCGCTGCCCACGTGCGGCCTGGCACTCGCTGAATCCGAGCGCTACCTTCCTGGGTTGCTCACTCGCATCGAGGATTTGCTTGGAGGCATCGGGCTGGCGGGCGAGGAGATCATTGTCCGCATGACTGGGTGCCCCAACGGGTGTGCGAGGCCCTACATGGCGGAGATTGGATTTGTGGGGAAGGCTCCGGGACGATACCAAATCTATCTTGGCGGAAACGAGAGCAGCACTCGGTTGAACCGGTTGTTCCGGGACAACGTCAAAGACCCTGAGATCATAGCGGAATTGCGGCCCGTGCTTGAGCGCTTTTCAAAAGAACGAAATCCTGGCGAACGATTTGGAGATTGGTGCGACCGCGTGCTGTTGAAGGAGGCGGCCGCCTCCCATTGAGTGGAATTGCAAGTCCGATGTCTCCAATGACGTCTTTCTCAGTGGACGTTTGCGAGCGTGCCCCTAACGCTCGCGGAGCTGAGGCTGCGACCAGCTCCCCAACGGCCTCTCTGAGGTTTTAGCGCCCCGCTCTATGCTCTCAATCGAAACGATACACGAACTGAACGAACGGTTCCAATCCGAACCCACGGAGGCCATTCTCGCCTGGGCCTGGGAACGCTTTGGCCCTCGTGCCGCGATTGGGACGAGCTTTCAGGGCGCGGGGCTTGTCATGATGCATTTGGCTCGGCGGAAAGGGCTTGATTTTCCTGTGTTCACACTCGACACGGGCCTGCTTTTTCCCGAGACCACAGCGCTGAGGCGGAGGCTGGAGTCGTTTTTCGGCATCCAAATCGAGAGCCTGGAACCCGATCTCTCCGTGGAGAAGCAAGCGGAGGCTTACGGCCCCGAGCTTTGGAAACGCGATCCTGATCTCTGTTGCACCGTGCGAAAGGTTGTTCCCCTACAGAGCAAATTGGCCTCCATCGATTGCTGGATCACCGGGCTCCGACGGCAGCAAAGCGACACGAGAGCCTCGATTGGCATTGTTGAGGGTTACGTTTCGGACCCCGCCAATGGCCGTGAAATCATCAAACTCAATCCCATGGCCAATTGGGCGCGGGACGCCGTCTGGGATTATTTGAAGCAGCACCAAATTCCGTACAACCCGCTTCAAGACCAGGGATACCGAAGCATCGGCTGCATGCCATGCACGCACCGAGGCGGCGCGGGCGAAAGCGAGCGGGCGGGGCGGTGGATGGGCTTTCAGAAAACCGAGTGCGGCATCCACACTTTCATGACGCGGAAGGCTTGAATACCGCCGCGCCAAGGCCCCATACCTACCTCTATCATCACGACTGACTATGGATTATCTTTCCAAACTCGAGAACCAATCGATCTACATTTTTCGGGAGGCGTTCAACAAATTCGAGAATCTCGCGATGCTTTGGAGCATCGGCAAGGACTCGACCGTGCTGCTGTGGCTGGCGCGAAAGGCGTTCTTCGGCCACGTTCCCTTCCCCCTGGTCCATGTGGACACCACCTACAAGATTCCATCCATGATCGAGTATCGCGACCGGTTGGTGAAGGAATGGAACCTGCAGTTGGTGGTCGGCAGAAACCACAGCGTGCTTCAAGAAGGGAGGACATTTCCGAATGGCAAAGCCACCCGCGTTGAATGCTGCGGCATGCTGAAGAAAGACGCCTTGAAAACCGTGCTCGAGCAGAAACATTACACTGGAGTGATCGTAGGCGTTCGCCGGGACGAGGAGCCGACTCGGGCGAAGGAACGTTACTTCAGTCCCCGCGACAAGAACATGGAGTGGAATGTCGAGGATCAGCCGCCGGAGTTGTGGGATCAGTTCAAGACCGATTTCGAGAAAGGAACCCATATTCGGATCCATCCGCTGCTTCACTGGACGGAACTGAATATTTGGGAATATATCGAACGCGAAAACATCCCAGTCATCCCGCTTTACTTCGCGAACGAGCGGGGCGAGCGGTATCGCAGCATCGGCTGTTACCCGTGCACGTTTCCGATGAAATCCGAGGCCAAGTCGGTCGCAGAAATCGTCCAGGAGCTCCGCCGAACCAACACCCCCGAAAGAGCGGGCCGAGCGCAAGACAAGGAAAGCGAGGACGCGTTCGAGAAACTCCGCCGGGATGGATACATGTGATCCGGCCCCGCCACCAAGCATTTTTTCCCCATCCCCATTGCTTCCCCCATGATTACGCCAGGTTCCACCGAACAGCTCAAAATCGTCATCGTAGGACACGTCGACCACGGCAAGTCGACATTCGTTGGACGCCTTTTCCATGACACCGGCTCTCTCCCCGAAGGAAAACTCGAGCAACTGCGCGCAATCTCGGAACGGCGCGGCGTCCCCTTCGAATGGGCGAACCTCATGGATGCGCTGCAATCGGAGCGCGATCAGAACATCACCATCGACACGGCGCAGATCTGGTTCCAAACCAGGAAACGCCAGTATGTCATCATCGACGCCCCGGGGCATAAGGAGTTTCTAAAAAACATGGTCACAGGCGCCGCCAACGCCGAGGCCGCCCTGCTGCTCATCGACGCCCATGAAGGGATTCAGGAAAACTCCAGGAGGCACGGGTATTTGCTCAACCTCCTCGGCATCCGCCAGATCGCCGTCCTGGTGAACAAAATGGACTTGGTGGATTACAGCGAAACCCGGTTTCGCCAAATCGTCGCCGATTACACGATCTGGCTGAAATCGATCGAGGTAGAACCGACCGTGTTCGTGCCGATCGCCGCGAAGCATGGCGACAACATCGCCGTGCCCAGCTCCAATATGCCGTGGTGGGACGGCCCCACGGTGCTGCAATCTCTCGATTCATTCAACGTCGCCCAGACCCCGAAAGATCAGCCGCTTCGATTCCCGATCCAGGATGTGTATCGCTTTGATCAACGACGCATCCTGGCCGGCCGTGTCGAAAGCGGCTCCATCAAGGTCGGCGACCGCCTCATTTTTGCTCCAACCAATAAAAGCAGCGTCGTCAAAACAATCGAACGATGGAGCGCGCCGGCGAGCGACTCCGCTCAGGCCGGAGAGAGCATCGGCATCACCCTGACGGAGCAGATTTTTGTCGAACGGGGCTCCATCGGCGCCCTCGACTCCTCGCCCCCTTACGAACTCACCCGTTTCAATGCCCGCATCTTCTGGATGGGCAAGCAACCATTTCGAAAAGGCCGCCCCTACAAGCTCAAGCTAGGCACCCAGGAAGCCGAGTGCGCCATCGAGTCCATCGAGAAAGTCATCGACGCTTCCAGCCTGGCCACTGTCAGCCGCCATCAGAATGAAATTTTTGTCGGGCGGCACGAAGTCGCCGAACTGACCCTCCAATTCAAAAAGCCTGTGGCGTTCGACACCATCGGCGAGATCGTTCCGACGGGTCGTTTCGTCATCGTGGACGGTTTCGATGTCTGCGGCGGAGGCATCATCGTGCCGGGGAACTATCCGAAGCGGACCACGGACGGTTCCCATCGCAGCGACAACCTTTACTGGAGCCAGGGGAAAGTCACGGGAGCCCAGCGGGCGCGGCGCAACGGGCATCCTGGCTGCGTCATCTGGCTCACGGGGCTGTCCGGCGCTGGAAAGAGCACGGTCGCCATCGAGCTCGAACGCGAACTGTTCAACATGGGCCGGCAAGCCTTTGTGCTGGATGGCGATAACATCCGACATGGATTGTGCTCCGATCTGGCATTTTCGCCAAATGACCGCCGCGAAAACATTCGGCGAGTGGGCGAGGTGGCGAAGCTATTCGCCGAAGCGGGGCTGATCGTCATCACGGCCTTCATCTCCCCCTACCGGGATGATCGGCATATGGTGCGGGAGATGGTGGCCGATGATCAATTCATCGAAGTGTTCGTCAACGCTCCGATCGAGGTCTGCGAGAAACGCGACACCAAAGGGCTGTATGCCAAGGCGCGTGCCAACGAAATCACCGAATTCACCGGAGTATCGGCTCCTTACGAACCTCCGCTCAAACCTGAAATTGAAATCCGCACGGCCGAGTGCACGGCCGCGGAATCCGTGACGCGCATCCTCGAATACCTGCACCTCCAGGACGTGGAAACCGAAATCTCGATCTAAGGGTCCGAGCACAAATAAATTCGGGCTTTGCTGGCGGAATCATGTCGTTATGGCGAGGCACGAATGAAATCCTGCGCCTGCCGGTCGCAAATGGGGCACTGATAACCCGGCCATCCGCGCAACACGATGAGCACAACGCTGCCCTTGGAAGTGAGTTCACCGAGGCGCACTTTCTTATCATCGAGAGTTGGAAGGGTGATGTCGGGGGCTTGGACGCCCACTTTCGGTATTTCCGCAGCGCCGAGCGCGCCAGGCGACAGCAAGGCGGCCAACCAAACACACGCGACACCGAGCCCTCTTAATAATAATTGAACTTCGATCAAAGCGGACGGCTTTCGTCTCATAAATGGAAATCGCGGTTCGAATTCGGGATTTGGGGATCGTTCAGCCAAACCTACAATCAGTTCGAATCGAGTCAAGCGGATCGGCATCCGACCGGTTCCATCGAGTGGGTCTTGATGCCCCTCCAATGAACGCGCCCACCTGAGCGGTTGGCGCGGTGAGTGACTGGCCCCGGAAACTCTTGTCAACGCCGCTTGCCAATCCTACGCTGCCACAGGTTCCCACTGCTTCAGAAGATTGACAGAAAATGAAGACACACGCGATCCGGAGGCTCCGGGCCAAGCTTGCTTCGAACGAGGCCGTTTACGGGTTCTGGATCACCCTCGAATCCCCCAGTGTCACGGAAATGGCCGTGGCGCTCGGCATCGACTGGGTTGTTGTGGATGCCGAACATGGGCATTTGGATTGGAAAGAGGTCCTGGAGCATGTGCGGGCCGCGGTTCGCAGCGACACGGTCGCGCTGGTGCGCATTGCGGAATTGAACATCGCCCTCATCAAACGGGCGCTCGACATTGGCGCCGATGGAGTGTTGGTGCCATGGATAGAGACTGCCGATCAATTGAGGCATGCGGTGCGGTTTGCAACCTATCCGCCCGAGGGCGCGCGCGGGATTGGAGCGGAACGGGCAACCGCCTGGGGACAGTGCTTAGCGACTCATACCCTGGAGGCCAACGAGCATGTGCTGGTGATCCCCATCATCGAAACAGTGACCGCCGGCCTCAACATTGGGGAGCTCAGCAAAGTTCCGGGTGTGGACATTTTCTTCATCGGTCCCGCAGATTATTCCTCCACCGCCGGCTATCGAGGTCAGTGGGAAGGCCCGGGCGTCGCGGCTGAGCTCCTTGCCATCAAAGATGTGGTGGTCGCCGCTGGCAAACACTGCGGCGTCATCGCCACCGGGAACGACAATGTGGTCGAGCGACGCAACCAGGGATTTCGGATGATCGGCTTGGGAACTGATTCCGGCCTGCTCTTGCGGGGGATTCATGCGGCTCTCAGCGCGGTGGATCAAGACCGGATCATGCTCCCCTCATTTCAACCCCGGCGAGACCTGGACGCCCACGCTTCGCAGCCCCGGGAAGCAGCAGTCGCGTCCCCGTCGGACACACACCCAAAGCCATGAGCACCGCCCCTTTCGTCGTCGCTTGGACCGCCGATTTCTACACACCGGCCGGCTTGCCCCAATATCGCGACATAGGCTTATCGGTCCTGGCCGACCAACCGCGAATCACTCAGCGCGTGTTCCGGGAACATCGAAAGGAAATCGGCTCGGATCAAATTGACGGGGCCCAAGGTGTGATCGTCCTTACTCCCACAGTCACCGCGGCCACGGTCTCCCAATCACAGGAACTGCTCGTCATCTCACGATTTGGAGTGGGCTATGATTCCGTGGACGTGAAGGCATGCACGGCTGCGGATGTACTGGTCACCATCACGGTAGGCGCGGTGGATCGCCCGGTGGCGGAAGCGACGATCGGCTGGATGATCGCCTTAAGCCACAACCTCGGAGTGAAGGACGGCCTTGTGCGCACGGGACAATGGAACGAGCGGTCCAAACATATGGGATGTGAACTGCGTGACCGCACGCTGGGGGTCATCGGTTTCGGCGGCATCGCCCGAAAGACGGTGGAGCTGCTGCGAGCCTTCGGCATGAATCCGCCGCTGGCGTTTGATCCATTTGTCAGCGAGGAGACCGCAGCCCTGCATGGCGTCAAACTCACGAGCCTGGAACAGTTGCTCCGCAAGTCCGACTTTGTATCCATCCACTGCCCTCTCACGGAGAAGACGCGAGGTCTGCTGGGCGCGAAGGAGTTGAGCTGGATGAAACCGGACGCGTATCTCTTAAACACTGCGCGGGGCGGGATCGTGGACGAAGACGCCCTTTACGCGGCATTGAAGGAGGGACGGATCGCAGGCGCGGCGCTGGACTGTTTCGCTCGCGAGCCGGTGACCGCACCGTCGCGGTTCGGGGACTTGAGCAACGTGCTGCTCGCCCCACACAGCATCGCGTGGACTCACGAACTGTTTCGAGACATTGGACGGGCGGCTTGCCAGGTCATGGTGGAACTGTCCCTAGGCAACCGTCCACAAGGGGTGCTCAACCCTGAAGTCTTTGACCAACCCGGTTTTGTTGAAAAGTGGAGCCGGTTTCGAACCGCGAGTTAACCTTAAAACGGCAGTTGAACCTCGTCGAGATTTTCAGAAACTTGGATGAGAAAGGCTTCACGAAGAGGGAAGCATATCCCTTGTGGATCTGGTGAGTGATCCGGAAAAACTTTATCGCCAGGATCTTGCGAAGAGTCGCCTGGAGCAACTGCCGTTTTAAGGTTCAGGCACAAATTCCACAATCGCGCGGTAGAACCGTAATTCACGCCCTGGCCCCCCCTGATCCAACCATTCCACCGTTTCATGATCGAACTGCAATGTCGTCACCGCGAGCCAGGAAACCAGATCGGTCGAAGCCTCGATGCGGCAGCGGTAACCCACGGCTGCGCGGAGCGTCAGCTTCACGAGTCCATTAGCCAGCAACTGCGCCGACTGGAAGACTGGTTTCGCCGGCGGGGCAGGTGAACTGACGGAAATGGACACTTTCCCAATCGGGCTGTACCGCTGTCCATCCCATGCGCGAAACGTGAAATCGTCGCCGCCGACGTATCCTTTGTTCGCGGTGTACACAAAGTTAGTCCCTTGGACCACCAATCTGCCGTGTTTGGGGCCCTTGAGGATGGGGCATCTGAGGGAATCGCCATCACCGTCCGAAACCCCTAGCCCTCCCCTTAATGATCGCGTGTTGACGGCGGTCAAGAACAGGTTTGTGGACACGGGAATTTGATTCCTCGACCGAACCCACAGCGTGATTGTCGCCGTGCCGCTTGGTTCCAACCCGTCGGAAGCGCGGTAGGTCAGTCGGTCGTACCCCAGGAAATCAGCCGAGGGCGTATAAGTAAGCGATGGCGCGGCCCCGGACAAAACACCGCGCTCGGGTTGCGTCAGAATCTCGTATTGAAGGGGATCGTTTTCAGCATCCTTTGCCGACAGCTTGATCGTTGTGGCGGTGTTCACGAACACATCCATGCTGCTATCCAACACGGTGGGTGGAGTATTCCGATCGGTCACCAGGATCGTCGCCACGGCGGGCGCGCTTTCTGATTCGGTGTCTCGCGCCCGGAACTCGAATCGGTCGGTCCCCAGAAATCCGTCGACAGGCCTGTACACCCAGTTGGTGCCTTTGCCTTCCAGCGTGCCGTGCTCTGGTTTCAACCCAATGATCACCGCCAGCTCGTCTTCCTCGTCGTCATCCTTCACGCTCAAGGTCAATGGCAGATCCCTGCCTGGTTTCGTGGTGAGCTCGAGATTTGTCGCTTCGGGAACGTTGTTGTTGGCGGTGACGGTCAGCCTGACGGTCGCCACTGGCCCGTCCTCTATCCCATTGTTGGCGCGATAGGTGAACTGGTCCGTGCCCGAAAACTTTTTCTTTGGGAAATAGGTCGCCACTTCCGGGTAGGTCCACAAATCCCCCTGCTCAGGCCCTTTCACCACAATGTAGTTCAGGATTGATTTGTCTGGATTGTCCGCGGCGTAGGTGATGCCTTTGGATTGATTTCGGTTAAGCACCAACGTTTGATCCTTCGCCACGGGAAGATCCAACACGGGCTTGATTGCGATCAACACCTCACCCTGCCCTTCGCGCCCGCTGGCATCTCGCAGCGTGTAAACAAACTTGTCCGCGCCAAAAAAATCCTTTGCCGGCAAATAGCTGAAATGCCCCGGAGACAGAGCCGCCAGCACTCCGTTCGCAGGATCGGTGCGCGCCACCACTTCAAACCGTTCCCCGTCGGGATCCTTGTCGTTCACGGTCACGTCGAATTCGACTGTCGTGTCTTCCTCGGCGATCACTCTGTCGGTTTCAGCGTATGGCGCGTCCGGCGCCGGGGTCACCTTGATTTCCACTGTGGCCATCGCGATTCCTCCCTCGGCATCGATCGCCGCGTAGGTGAACGAGTCGGCGCCAAAAAAATCCGGCGCCGGCCTGTAGCGCAACTTTTGACCCGCGGCCATTGCCAGCGCACCGTGCCCCGCCTTGCTGAACTCCAGCAAACGAAGCGCGCCCCCCCGCGAATCCAAATCATTCGCCAACGGGTTCAAAATCACTTCCATGTCCTCAGCCGCTTCCACGCGGTCGTCCAAAACCAACGGTGCGACGTAATCAGGGCGAACTTCGAACGACGCGCGAACCCCTGAACTCAGACCTCCGGGATCTGTCGCCGTCAAAGTAACCTCCTCGCGCCCGGTCCATGCGTCGCCCGGAGCGGTCACCACCAAACGCCGCCCCGCGCGGACCTCAACCTTGAGCTCGCGATGGCCACTCGCCACCCAGGTCATGTTCTCCGCGGCATCGTCCTCATCCTCGACATAGCGATCCAGCAGGATGGAAAAAAACTGTCCCCCCGTTTTGGTGATCTGGCTGGGAATGGCCAGGACCACCGGCGCGGCGTTCGGCTTCTTCACGCGCTCATGGCGCCCTTGGCGTCGCGCGTCGCGCTGCCAGGCTGGCCATGGCATCGCCGCCGAGTCGTACGGGGTCGGCACTTCCCAAACATACAGGCTGCTTCGATTCTTGCGTCTCACCGGCTCGTCCCCCAGGCCATAAGCAGCCTCTTGGATCGAAACCGACACGACATCGAGTTTCCCGTTCCCATCCAAATCGGCGAGGGTCGCAGGAGATGTTTTCAGCCGATCTCCTCCCCCAGCCGTCTCCATCACCAGCGCTCGGGGTCCACCCGGCCCGCCCCACCGAATCAAACGACCCTCAAAGTTCCACGCCATCAACCCACCCGCGGCGTCGACATCCCCAAAGGACACCAGTTGACGCATTTGACCAAGGGCCGAAACCACGACATCCGGGCGCCCGTCCCCGTCCACATCGCCAATGACCGGACCGGATCGTAAGGCCCCTCGAATCCCGTCGCCCACGGGCCATCCATCCGCTTCGAAACCGTCTTGCCGGAGCAGATGAACGCGACGCGGATTCGCGCTGACGGCGCATATCTCCAGCGTGCCATCACCGTCAAAGTCCGCCAGTGCCGGCGAATTGACGAACGACTCCTCCAGTAACACGGGAAAGTCCAGCCACCGATTTCCGAGTCCGTCGAACGCATGTATGCCGCCGCGGTTTCGCTGCTCGGCATCGTGGGAACCCATCAGAATCTCTTCGGTTCCATTGCCATCGAGATCCCCGACCACAGGTGACGACTTGAACGTTCCATTGACGTAAGTCACCCAGACGGGCCCCTCCGGCTTGGCGAGGTCGAACATCGCGACGCCTGAGCACCCATAGCTGGTCACGATCTCAAGCACCCCGTCAGCATCGAAATTTCCGACGGCGGGAAGAAGCTCCGGGGCATCCCCCTCGAACTCGCACGGTGGGACGGTCCATCGCTGCACCATCTCTCCTTTCTGGTTCAACACGCTCAGTTGCCGGAACTCGGTTCCGAATGCGGGCGCCGTGTCTTGCGACAACGTGATCAGCTCCAACGTTCCGTCCCGATCCAAATCGGCCAGCACTTTCCCCAGGCTGCCCGCGTTCATAGTCACCGGCCAGCCAGGGCCGAGCGGAGAGCCGTCCCACCGAAACGCATAAAGCCGCCGGCCAGCCCCGGCCTCCGTGAAGATCTCCGGCCGGCCGTCGCCATCCATGTCGCCCACCACAGGTGCGTCACTGTAGGGCTCGCCGGATCCCAAGAGGCGCGACCAAAAAAGAGTGCCATCCAATCGAAACACTTTGAGCTCCGCGGGCCTGCCATCGTCGTTGCCATGGTCGACCAAAATGATTTCTTGAACACCGTCCCCGTCCAGGTCCGCGGTCGCGGGTTGTCTCCAGTCCGCGATGGGAAAACTGCTCGAGATAGGCAGGTAACGAGGCCACCCCGATCGCAACTGCCCGTCCAAGTAGAGCATCGGTGATTGATGTTCTCCCACGATCTTGCCGCCTCTTCTGGCGACCAATCGCAAAGTGTAGAACTGGTTTGCCGGCAAGAGGCTCGTATCCCAGCGGGCCAAAACTTGTTGCAATACCTCGGATCTCCCTCCGTTGGCCAGTTCAACACCCTCGGTTTTCCACACAGAGGGCGACCATCCCGCGCCGTAGTCGACCGTGTATTCGAGCCCGGCCCCAAAAACCGATCCTGCTACTTCGATCACAGATCCAGCACGGAGCACGTCATTGTTTAACGGGGACGCGATCCGCACGTTCCGGACGTTGACAATCTCTCGAGCTCGAGCGATCTGCCCGGAACGCCCTTTAACGGTGAGCCGGAAAGTGTGGTCGCCGTCCTGCAGCAAAGACGTGTCAAACGCCGCCGCCAGCACTCCGGTGCTCACAGGGTCGGCGGCGCGCCTGAGCACGCGCCATCCGTTGTCCGCAGCTTTGTCCTCCACGTCCACCTCATAAGAAGCGAAGGTGGCCCCATCCGCGGATCCTCGAATATCCAAAACTCCCTGTGTCAACTCTGGCAATTGGAGCCGCGCCGCGGGAAGTTTTTCCACGATGCTCAGGGCCCGAAACGCGTTAAGCCGCCCGACCCCGAGCGGATGATCCGAGCTCAAGGGGTCCGTGGTGTTGAGCAGCACATTCTCCACATCCGCGTTCGTGAACTCGGGGTGGATGGCCAAAATCATCGCCGCCACCCCCGCAACGTGCGGCGCCGCCATCGAGGTTCCGCTGGATTCCGCGTAGCCCGCGTCCGGGAAAGTCGACAGGATGTCCATTCCCGGCGCCGCCACATCCACGTACTTTCCGTAATTGGAAAAAAAAGCCCGCTGGTCCGTTCGGTCGGTGGCGCCGACCGCCAGCGTCACGGGATACGCCGCCGGCGAAGGCGCGGCATCGTTGTGGTTGTTGCCGGCGGCGGCAACAAAAACGAGGCCGGCGCGGTGGGCTCGGTTGACGGCCTCCTCCAGCGCCAAGCTCTTGTCAGGGCCTCCCCAACTGGCATTGATGATCGCCGCTTTCTTGTCGATCGCGTATTCGATCGCTTGGACCACGTGGGCAACATCCGAACTGCCCGTCTCATCGAAGGCTTTCAACGCCATGAGCTGGATTTTCCAAGAGATCCCGGCCACGCCGATTTCATTGTTGCCGTCGGCGCCAATGATGCCCGCCACATGGGTCCCGTGGTTCAAGTCATCGAATGGATCTCCGTCGTCGGACACGAAATCGTAGCCATGCACGTCGTCCGTGTAGCCGTTGCCATCCTCGTCCTCGCCATTCTCGGGCGTCTCGCCGTGATTCCTCCACATGTTGCGGACCAGATCCGGATGATAATAGTCGATCCCCGTGTCAATCACCGCGACCCTGATCCGGCTGTCGCCCGTGGTGATTCTCCACGCCTCGGTCATGTTCAGATCCACGCCCGCTCTTCCGGTCCTTTGGCCTGTGTTGCGCAGCGACCATTGCTTTGGAAATTCCACGTCGTCAGGAAAAATATTGTCGGGAGGTTGGGGTGTCGCGAACAGCCTCAGCCTGTAGTTTGGCTCCGCGTAAAGAATGCCCTCGGTTTGCCTCAACCGCCGCAACACGGCTTGGGTCGCGGCAGGATCTTTCACACGCAACAGGGACAAGTGTTGGATCAACCCGCCGGCAGGCTGGACGATCCGCTGCGCTTGGACGCGGGCGCCGGCTTTGAGCTGCGGTGTCAAATGCCGGAAAGCGCCTTCCCATCTCCCCAGCAGATCCTGCTTCCGGGCGTGCGCGACGCCATCCCGAAACCGGACCAGGATCTCTCCGGGAACCGCGTCGGGAGGCTGCGGTTCCCCCTGGTCGATATCCGCGGCAAAAGCCGGCAAGGCCGAGAGGACGGCGGCGGCGATCGTCACCACCAAAGACATGACGGCTGGCAGGCTCCGCCGCCGGCGATCTGGCGTGAATGGATCATGAGTCGACAACGCACCGCCAGCATACGACAGGGGAGCGCATTTTCCAGAAATTGAAATCATAAATTTCTCCAAGGCTATTGGGTTGCCAGACGCTGACATGGAAACACTCCGGGTTCAGCGTGGACCAGAGCGTGCGGCTTGAAGCGGGCGACCGGGAAGGGATCCAGCGGCTGATGCAGTATTTCTTGCGCTGTCCTTTCAGCCAGGCGCGGATGATCCAGGTGACTGCTGAGGGCCAGGTGATCTAGAGGACCGGGGACAATCGCCTCGGGCGATTTCCCGAGGCCGCCAGCGACGATCTGATGGCCGGCCCCAAGCGCAACTTCCAGATTTTCGACCCACTGGATTTCCTGGCCGAAGTGACCCAGCACATCCCGGAGAAGGGAGATCACCAAATCCGCTATTACGGATGGTATTCGAACAAGAATCGGGGGCAAAGAGCCAAGGCTCAACCCGCGGTCGCGGTGGCGGAGCCGCAGGAGAGCGGAGCCAAGCCCCTGGCGCCTGGGGGAAAGCAGGCCCGCAAACGCTGGGCCGCACTCATCAAGCAGGTTTACGAAGCGGACCCGCTGGCTTGTCCCAAATGCGGTTCTGAAATGAGGATCATTGCCTTCATCGAGCGAAGGCAGACCGAGGTCGTGGAGAAGATTTTGCGACACTGCGGCCTCTGGGAGGAGGCGCCTGCCCGGGATCCTCCTCCAGTCCCCGAGCCAGCGGTGGGATGAAGCAGTTTGGAGGAGGGATAAGACGGGCTGTCCGCATCAGGTTTCGCGAAACGTTGGGGACAGCTTCAGGCTCCCCTCTGTCGGCGTGGGGTCAGAATTCGGGTCCCCAGCACTCTTCTCTGGGGATTGCCGGGCAGGATTTCTTCCTTGGTCGGCCTCGGAGGCCGCCCAAGGAGGAAATCCTCATTTCACAGCATCTGAAGGGCTTTATTCTTGTGGCAATGGCTCGGAACGGTCAGCCTCAGGTCAACACGTGAAAAAGCTAATGCCTATCAGTAGAAATCACGCCATGCACAAACTCGTCTGCTTGTTCGTCCTCGTTCTGGCTTGCGCCCGTCTGGGCGCTGAGGATTCCTACGACCTCATCATCCGGAACGGGACGATCTACGACGGCAGCGGCGGCAAAGCAGTTTCCGGCGACGTCGCAATCAACGGCGAAATGATCGCCGCGGTGGGCGCATTGAAGGATGCCCGCGGTAAAACTGACGTAGATGCCAGAGGCCTCGCGGTCGCGCCGGGTTTCATCAACCTGCTCAGTTGGGCGAATGAATCGTTGCTGCAAGACGGGCGTTCACAAAGTGACATCCGCCAGGGCGTGACACTGGAAGTCATGGGCGAGGGCGAATCCATGGGGCCGTTCAACGACGCGATGAAGAAAATGCAGCGCGAATCCCAGGGCGACGTCAAATACGACGTGCCCTGGACCACGCTGGGCGAATATCTGGAGCATCTCGTCAAACGTGGCGTCTCGTGCAACGTGGCCTCCTTCGTTGGCGCGACGACCGTGCGGATTCACGAGGTGGGCCACGCGAATCGTCCGCCCACCGGCGCAGAATTGGAGCGGATGAAGAAGCTTGTGGCCGACGCCATGGAAGAAGGCGCGCTTGGCGTCGGCTCCTCGCTCATTTACGCGCCGGCGTTTTACGCGAAGACGGACGAGTTGATCGAGCTCTGCAAAGTGGCCGCCAGATACAACGGCATGTACATCTCCCACCTGCGGAGTGAAGGGAACACGTTTCTGGAAGCGATTGACGAATTGATCCAAATCTCACGCGAGGCCGGCCTGCCGGCGCAGATTTATCATTTGAAAGCGGCGGGCCAGGCCAACTGGTCCAAGATGGACGCCGCCATCCAGAAGATCGAGGACGCGCGCAAACGCGGCCTGAAGATCACCGCCGACATGTACACGTATCTGGCCGGCGCCACCGGCCTTGACGCCGCGATGCCACCGTGGGTGCAGGAAGGCGGTTACAAGGAATGGGCCGACCGGTTGCGCGATCCGGCGATCCGCGCGCGGGTGCTCCACGAAATGAGCACACCCACGGACAAATGGGAAAGCCTTTATCTCATGGCCGGTTCGCCGGACAAGGTGCTGCTCGTCGGCTTCAAGAACGATAAACTCAAGCCCTACACCGGCAAATCACTGGCCGAATTGGCGAAGCTGCGCGGCAAATCACCGGAGGAAACCGCGATTGACCTCGTCATCGAGGATGGCAGCCGCGTTTCCACAATCTACTTCCTGATGGATGAGAACAATGTCCGGAAGCAGATCGCGCTGCCGTGGGTGAGCTTTGATTCCGATGAAGGTTCCTACGCGCCGGAAGGCGTGTTCCTGAAATCGAATCCCCATCCGCGCGCCTACGGTAACTTTGCGCGCCTCCTCGGCAAGTACGTGCGCGACGAACAGATCATTCCGCTGGAAGAGGCCATCCGCCGCCTGACCTCGTTCCCGGCGGAAACGCTGAAACTCGACCGGCGCGGCGCACTGAAGCCGGGCCATTTCGCCGACGTGGTGATTTTCGATCCGGCGAAGATCCAAGACCACGCGACCTTCGAGCAGCCTCACCAATATTCGACTGGTGTGCGCGATGTGTTTGTAAACGGCGTGCAGGTGCTGAAAGCTGGCGAACATACCGGCGCAAAACCGGGCCAGGTCGTGCGCGGACGAGGCTGGAGGAGGAAATGAGCGGGTCACCACTCGCGCCGCCCCGATCCCGACGGCTTCAGTAATGGTCCGCCCAATTCACCGTCCGCATGTCGCCGCGCTTCGCGAAGCTCAGGTGCATGCCAAAAGCGGCGCCCAGGCTCTGCACGGAATGCCCATTGCCCCCGCGCCCCACGTAGTCGCGCAGCAGCGGCTGGTAATCCGGATGCGCGCAGTTCTCGATGATGAGCCGGGCCCGTGCCGAGGGCGACTTGCCGCGCAGGTCCGCGACGCCTTGTTCCGTGACGATCACACAAACCGAGTGCTCGCTGCTGTCCAGGTGGCCGACCATCGGCACGATGGTGCTGATCTTGCCACCCTTGGCCGTGGAGGGGCAGATGAACATCGAGAGAAACGCAGCGCGGGCTAAATCCGCCGAGCCGCCGATGCCGTTCATCATGTGCCGGCCGAGGACGTGCGTGCTGTTGACGTTGCCGCTCAAGTCCACCTCGATGGCGGTATTGATCGAGATGGTGCCGATGCGGCGGATGAATTCCGGGTTGTTCGTGATTTCCTGGGGCCGCAACAGCAGGCGCGGCCGGAAAAATTCCCAGTCGGCGTAAATGCTTTCCAGGGTCGGCGGCGGCACCGTCAACGAGCAGCCGCTGGCGAACGTGACGCGCTCTTTCCGCATCAAGGCGATCACAGCGTCCTGGATGACTTCGGTGTGGGGCTTTGGTCGGGTCGGTTTGGAAGCAGTGGAAGGCACGGTACCTGGCCCCTTTGTGGCTGCTTTGATTGGGCTTGGAAATGGTGTGCCACGCGAAAACGCGTAGACACGGGTTTTGAGAATAAAAGCTGGAACAAGGGGGGATGAAGCGGTCAGGAATGCCGGGGAGGCTGTGGCGGCGGACGGATGAAAGGGGGGCGGGTTTTGGACAGAAATCAGGGGTGCAAAAGCCGGGGTTTTCAGACCCCGGCCAAAGGTCGGGCTAGTAATCCTCGGGAAGCAGGATGGTGGTCACTTGGCGATCAGCTTCCGTGATGATCCAGAATCTCGTTTCGTCCCGGTCATGATAAACCGAAAAGAGCCGTAGATACCGGTCCAAGGCGAACTCGTTTTCCGCGGCATCTTCCGGGCAGCAATCCCCCCAGTCGCAACTCGCGTGGCGGGCCACCGCCGCGCGCACATCTTCCGGGTTCAACCGGTCGAGTGCATTCGGGGTGATGACCATCCGGCCAAGGTTAAAAGTTCTCGTTTTCTGTTCCATTCGTTCTCCCTAAAAGCCCCCCGTCCCCGAGGCGAATTCCCCGGAATTCGGGAGGGTTGTTTTCGTAAGCTTTCGCGGTCAATCCTCCTCGTCCGGGATCGCCTCCACTTTCCTCAGCGCCGCCTCCAGATCAGCCCGCAAAGGTCCATTGAGGACACGCTCCCAGTCAACGGCCTGGGTGACGGGTCCCTTCTTCTCCCGATACTTGACGCGCCCGAGGAAGTATTTCCCGAACAGTTGGCAGGCAGCCTCCTTGCTCTGCTCAAAGAAGGTGGAGCCGGTAAAGACTTCCAGGTTGACACCCTCCACCGCTTGCACGGTCAGTTTGTTCAGGCTGATGCCAAGCTGCGAACGAGCAAAATGGATGCGCTGATAAGTTTGTTTTGAGTCGTCGCCGAGGTCGGTCAACAACCGGTCCAGCGTCCTCAGTTCCATGCCGGTGATCCATTTCCTCTCGCTGCAAAGAATGGCAAGGCCTGAATGGTCGCCCTTGGGCCAAAAGACGGCTTCCCCGCACCGGTCATGATCCCACCAGACGACATCTTCGCCTGTGAGGGTCCGCTCGATGGGCGTGTCCTCCCGGTAATTAAAACCGGTAAAGGTTCCGAAATCATGGTTCAAGGTTCTGTCTAACATGGTATCCTCCAATAAAAAGTGCCTCCCCTCCTCCGAAAACGATTTTCCCGGAGGAGTGGGAGGAGTTTGTTTCTCCCTCGTGGAGAAACTCCTCACGCTTCCTGCCGGAAATGATGTCTTTCCAGCCGGCCCGTTCACGGGCCGACCACTTCACGCGCCCGGAGGGTGCGTGACCGGGGCGGCGGAACGCAGGAGTCAAGGTGGACAGAGAGCGGAGCTTGCGGAGCGTCCCGAAGGGCGAGGATTACCTTGACCCGGAGTGCAGCCGACCCGGCGCGAGGCATCGCCTCGCCGCGCGCCAC
>SXGS01781501.1_pt1 | contig 28095 bp, 25 predicted proteins | sample 3174681 | NCBI WGS metagenome assembly SXGS01 (sample SAMN11356861, study PRJNA531348) | freshwater metagenome | isolation source: freshwater sample F1-80 | place: China: Fuxian Lake, Yuxi | collected 2017-12-25 | reverse complement strand
GCCGCAATCGGGTGAACCCGCGCGTGGTCAAACGCAAGATGTCGAAGTTCGCCAAGAAACGTCCAGAGCATCGTCGTCAACCGCCCTTAAAGAAAACCTTTGCCGAGACAGTGGTTGTAACTTAAACGAACGGTATTGCGCTTAGCCCCTTGTCGATCGCCATGGACGCCGCGGTGCCGGACGCCTGGCCCAGGATCATAAACACCGGCTCCATGCGGATCGAACCGTAGGCGATGTGCGTGCTCGACAGGCACACCGGCACGAACAGGTTGGCGCACTCGGCTTCCTTCGGCACGATGCTGCGGTAGCTTACCGGGTACGGCTTGGGGCAGCCAACCTGCACATCCCCTTCGTTGCGGACCAACCCCTTGATGACCACGCGCTGGCAGTTGTGCGAGTCCATGTTGTAGCTCGCCAGCCCGACCGAATCCTCGGCAACCTTTGCGCTCTTGCACTCGTGTTCGGTCATCACGTAGTCGGAAATCATGCGTCGGCCTTCGCGCACATACAACTCGTGCGGCCAACCGCCGGTCTCGGGGAACTCGCCTTTGGTGAGGCCCCACGCTTTCACTTTAGCCTGTAATGCGGCCGGCACCTCGGGATCGTTGGCCCAGAACCACATCAAGCCCTGCTGGTAGTCGACGTGATCCTGAAAAATCTTCTCACGCGTGGCGTAGTCGCCTTCGGGCCAGGCGTAGTTGGCCCCGATGTGGTCGGTCGAAAAGCCCCCCTGATTGTTGCTGTCGCCTACGTGGAGTTGCAGCGGAATTGGTGGATTGAGTTTGATGTAACGCAGGAGGAGCAGATATTTGTCGCGGTCGTAGCTCTTCGGCTTCGGGAACGGCAGCCGATCGGGGGCGTTGCTGAAGAACATGCGGAAGTTGTACGTCTGCAGCTTCTTGTCGCCGTCACCCTGTTTGCCCGAATCGTCGGCCGAGATGCCCCACAGCAGGCCGCTCTTGGGGTCGCCGGGAATCTTGAACGGATCGACCGGCTTGACAAATTGGTGCTGGTCGCGAAACTGCACGCCGTTGAGCGTTTCCTTGTAGACGGCGTTCGCCTCGCGGCCCACGTGAAACGACACGCCGGCCTTCGCGAAGAGATCGCCTTCGTAGGTCGCATCGGCGTAAATCTTCGCCTTGAAGACGTTGCCGTTCTCCATGGTGATGGCGGTGATCTTGCTGCCTTCCTTCGTCACGTCCTTGAGCCGGTGCTCGAAGTAGACGGGGACGCCGGCTTCCTTGAGCATGTCACGAAAGGTCTCCTCGGCCTTGGAAGGCAGAAAGCCGCGCGTCTTGCCGACGCGGGTCAGGAACTCCTTGGCCATGCCGCCAATCGAATCGCCACGGCCCAGATCGACGGCGCTCAAGCCCCCGGACGTCATGCCGCCGACGTGCTTGCGAAAGACGACGAGCACGGCCGACTTGCCCATGCGTTTGGCCTGAATCGCCATCATGACGCCGCCGGGCGTGCCGCCGTAGACGCAGACGTCGGTTTCGACGGTTTTGGGCGGGGAGCTCGCGGGCACGGGATAGTAGTGGCGCAGCGCGGGGGCGCCTTCCTGGGCAAAGGCGTTCGAAGCAAAAAGGAGGATCGAGAGAGACGTCGCGATGCGCATGAATTCTCCCCACTAGCCCCACGCGCCAGCGTGGTGTTGCTGTTCAAGATCCCCACGCTGGCGCGTGGGGCTGGCAAGTCTTCTTTGCCATGAACATGGTCTTGCCATTTTACATCATTCATACAATGTTGTTTAGCCGGCGTTCGCAGAACGCCGCTGGATTGGTGTCCGCCTCTGCGAGGCGGAGCTAAACGAAAGGATGTTCGCATGGCCGAAGCCATCACCCCACGCGCCAAAGACTACTCGCAGTGGTATCTCGATATCGTCAAACACGCCGGCATGGCGGAGAACTCCGACGTGCGCGGCTGCATGGTCATCAAGCCGCACGGCTACGCCATCTGGGAACGCATGCAACGCGCCCTCGACCGCATGTTCAAGGACACCGGGCACGTCAATGCGTATTTTCCCCTATTCATCCCCAAGTCGTTCCTGGCCAAGGAAGAGCAGATGGCCGAGGGCTTCGCCAAGGAATGCGCCGTCGTCACGCATCATCGGCTCAAGGCGGTCCCCGGCGAAGGGCTGATCGTCGATCCCGACTCGAAGCTCGAAGAGCCGCTCATCATTCGGCCCACGTCCGAGACGATCATCTGGAACACGTACAAGAACTGGATTCAGAGCTATCGCGATTTGCCGTTGCTCATCAATCAGTGGGCGAACGTCGTCCGCTGGGAGATGCGCACGCGGCTCTTTCTGCGCACGGCCGAGTTTCTTTGGCAAGAAGGGCACACCGCGCATGCGACGAAGCAGGAAGCGGAGGACGAGGCCCACAAGATTCTCGAAGTCTATCGCAGCTTCGCCGAGGACTGGATGGCGATGCCGGTGTTGACCGGCCCGAAGACGGACGGGCAGAAGTTCCCCGGCGCCGACTATACGCTCTGCATCGAGGCGATGATGCAGGACAGGAAGGCGTTGCAAGCGGGGACGAGCCATTTCCTGGGCCAAAATTTCGCGAAGGCGTTCGACGTCAAGTTCCAGTCGCAGGCCGGGCAGCTCGAATACGCATGGGCGACGAGCTGGGGCGTCTCGACTCGGCTCATTGGCGGCCTCATCATGACGCACTCCGACGACGGCGGGCTCGTCTGTCCGCCGCGCCTGGCGCCAATCCATGTCGTCATCGTGCCGCTGGGCAAATCGGACGACGAGAAGGCGAACTCGTTCAAGGCAGCCGAGCAATTGAGAGAGACGCTCGTCAGGATTCCGCGCGAGGAGTTCTTCGGCTACGAGCCGCTGGTCGTCGAGATCGACAAGCGCTTCGGGCAATCGCCGGGCGCGCGCTTCATCGACTGGGAGATCAAAGGCGTGCCCATTCGCATCGAGATGGGGCCGCGCGATCTGGCGCAACAGACGTGCGTCCTGGCGCGGCGCGACTTCCCCGGCAAAGAAGGCAAGACGGTCGGCGTGCCGCTCGGCGAATTGCCGACGAAAGTCGTTGCGCTGTTGAAGGAGATCCAGAAGAACCTCTTCGAGCGGGCCAAGAAGTATCGCGACGCCAACAGCTTCGAAGTGAATTCTTACGACGAGTTCAAAAAGAAGATCGACGAGCCGGGCGGCTTCCTGTGGGCGCACTGGGACGGCACGCGCGCAACGGAGGATCGCATCTCTAATGAAACGAAGGCGACGATTCGCTGCATCCCATTCCAGCGCGCCAAGGAAGCGGGCAAGTGCATGGTGACGGGGGCGCCGTCGGAAGGACGTGTCGTGTTCGCGAAGGCGTATTGAGCCGCTCCATCAAGCCCGCCGGCGACGCAGGAGCCTGCGGGGTGAGGCGCCGTGACCCGCGCAGGCTCCTTCGTCGCCTGCGGGCTTGGGGATGAATATGTTGCCGATCAATTTCAGTGAAAGCGCCCTGCTCGTCGTCGATGTGCAGCAAGGCTTCACGACGCTGTGCCCGAACGAACTGCCGGTACCGGGCGGAATAGAAATTGTCCCGACGATCAATCGCCTGCTCGCGCTCGATTGGGCGCGCATCGACGCCAGTCAGGATTGGCATCCGGCGGACCATCGCAGCTTCCTCGGCCAGGCCGACAACCTTTATCCGCCGCATTGCGTGCAGAGTACGCTCGGCGCCGAGTTCGCGCCTGGCCTCGACACGCATCGCTTCCATGCGATCTGGCGCAAAGGCTACCAGCGCGACTTCGAGGCGTATGCCGTCACCGCGCAACATCCGGGAATGTTCGCGCTGTATCGGGATACTCGCCTACCAGCCCCACGCGCCAGCGTGGGGGACTCGCGAGGAGTGCCCCCCACGCTGGCGCGTGGGGCTGGTAAACTGAATTGCGTCGTCATCTGCGGCATCGCGACGAACATCTGTTGCTTTTTCGCCGCGCGCGATTTTCGCCAGGCGGGCTTTCGCGTCGTCATGGTCGAGGATGCGAGTGCCGGTATCGACGTGCCCGCAGCGGGGCTGTTTCAGGTGAAAGCAAAGAACGAGGGACAGTCCCTCGGCATCGAATATGTGGCTACGGCCGAATTCGTTTAGCGTTCGCGCGGCGCCGCGCGAATGCGCCCCTTAACCTCCGGAGTTAACCATGTTGCCACGCTTCGCATTCACGGCCCTCGGAGTCATTCTCATGACCACCTCCCTCCACGCTCAGGTCACAGGCCCCACGCCTTTCGGCAAAACCGCCGACGGTACGCCCGTCGAGACCTACACGCTCAAGAACAAGAACGGCATGACCGTCAAGCTGATGACGCTCGGCGCGACGATCACCGAGATCATCGTTCCCGACAAGAACGGCAAGTTCGCCAACGTCGTTCTCGGCTTCGACGACGTCGCCGGCTATCAGTCCGACAAGAACCAGTACTTCGGTTGCACCACGGGGCGAGTCTGCAATCGCATTGCCAAGGGGAGGTTCACGCTGGAAGGCAAGGAGTACAAGCTGGCGATCAACAATGAGCCGAATCATTTACACGGAGGCGTCAAGAAGAGCCTGGACAAGGTGGTATGGAAGGCGTCTTTCTTCAAGGGCGAAGATTTTGTCCCTCACAACCGAGGTGTTTTCATGGCCTACGACAGCCCGGACGGTGAGGAAGGATACCCTGGAAAAGTGAGGTTTGGCGTGCTCTTTAGCTTGGGCGAAATGAACGATTTGAGAATTGAACTTCGGGGAGATTTCGCCAGTCAAGCGACGCCGGTCAATCTGACGAATCACAGCTACTTCAATCTCGCCGGGGCCGGCGCGGACACGGTGCTCGATCATGAGTTGAAGCTCGAAGCCAACGAGTACGTCCCCGTGGACAAGACGCTGATCCCGACCGGCAAGCTCGATCCAGTCAAGGGTACGATTTTCGACTTCACGAAATCAACGCGCATCGGCGAACGCATCGCCAAGCTCTACGACACCGGGGCGAAGGGCTACGATCACTGCTATGTCTTGACCAAGCGAGCCAAGGAACCGACGCTCGCTGCCAGGCTGCGCGATCTGAAATCAGGGCGAGTCCTGACCGTCTCGACGACACAGCCGGGCATTCAGGCCTATACGGGAAACTTCCTGTTTGGCCAGAAAGGCGCCGGCAACAAGGAGTACAAGCAACGCAGCGCTGTCTGCCTGGAGACATGCCACTTCCCCGATGCCGTCAATCAGCCCGCGTTTCCGTCGATCATTCTGCGGCCGAATGAGGCGTATCGGCAGACATGTGTGTATGCGTTCTCGGCCGAGTAAGGAGCTCATCGCATCATCACGATTTTGCTCGGCTAGTAGCGTTCGGAAACGAGCACCCGAACGTTAGGCCGCAAGCGGTAGTTTCGTGAATTCCTCCGCGACACGTTCTTGCGATTCCGCGCCCCGTCGGTTACAAATTCAGCATGCTCGCCAAACTGACTTCATTTGCGCTGGTCGGGATCGACGCCCTGCCTGTCGAGGTCGAGGTCGATACCGCGCATGGGTTGCCGAAGACGATCCTCGTCGGCCTGCCGGAGATGGCCGTCAAGGAAAGCATCCATCGCATCGAGCGCGCTCTCGCGAACCTCGGCTATCAACGGCCCAGCGGTCGCACGATTATCAATCTCGCGCCGGCCGATCTGCGCAAGGATGCCGGCGGATTCGATCTGCCCATCGCGCTCGGCATGCTGGTCGCGACGGGGCAGCTCTTGCCCGAACACGTGCAAGGCTGGGCGATGACCGGCGAACTCGCGCTCGAAGGCAGCGTCCGTCCAATCAAGGGCGCCCTCTCGATCGCCATGGCAGCGAAGGCGGCGGGCATAACGCAGCTCATCGTGCCGACAGCCAATGGACGCGAGGCCGCCGTCGTCGAGGGGGTTCGCGTCTATGGCGTCAATATGCTCAGCGACGCGGTCGGCCTGCTGACGGGGCAGATCACGCTGGAGCCGCTCCAGGCACAGATCGAAGATTTATTCAAAAAGCTCAACAATTACGACGTCGATTTCGCCGACGTCCGTGGTCAAGAATACGCCAAGCGGGCGCTGATCGTCGCCGCCAGCGGAGCACACAATGTCCTGATGATAGGAACGCCGGGGTCGGGCAAGACGATGCTGACGCGGCGCATGCCGACCATTCTGCCCCCGCTGACGCCGAGCGAGAGCCTGGAGACGACGCGCATCTACAGCGCGATGGGCCGACTCGCGCCAGGTGAAGCGCTGCTGGCGACGCGGCCGTTTCGCTCGCCGCACCACACGATCTCGGACGCCGGCATGGTCGGCGGCGGCACGATCCCGACGCCCGGCGAAATCTCCCTGGCGCATAACGGCGTGCTTTTCCTCGACGAGTTGCCAGAGTTCAATCGCCGCAGCCTTGAAGTTTTGCGCCAGCCGCTCGAAGAGGGGAAGGTCACGATCTCGCGTGCCCTCAACTCGTCGACGTTTCCCGCGAGCTTCGTCCTCGTGTCGGCGATGAACCCGTGTCCGTGCGGTTACATGGGCGATCCCAAACACACCTGCAAATGTTCGCCGATGCAGATTGAACGCTACATGGGTCGCATTTCGGGTCCGCTTCTTGACCGCATCGACCTGCACATCGAAGTCCCGGCGGTCCCGTATCAGGAATTGGCGGCCCGGCAGGACGGCACGTCCAGCGCGATGATGCGCGCTCACGTGCAGCAAGCGCGCGACGTACAGATGCGTCGCTTCGGCGGCGAAGGGCAACGCCTCAACAGTCGGATGACGAGCCGGCAACTACGCAAGTTCTGCATGCTCGACGCGGAGTGCCAGGCCCTGATGCAAACGGCGATGGACTCGCTTGGTCTGTCGGCACGGGCGCACGATCGCATCCTGCGCGTGTCGCGCACCATCGCCGATTTGGAAGGCGCCCCGGACATCAAGCATCCGCACCTGAGCGAGGCGATCGGCTATCGCAGTTTGGATCGGAAGCTGTGGGCGCGGTAACGTTGAATTTCCCCTGTCGAGGCACGCTGCACGAAACTCCGGTTTCGCACAATTCACTTGATTATTGCATGCGATTCAGGCATGCTGACTCAGTCACCGCAATCCCTTCAGGAGCCTCCTATGCTGTCCATTCTTGGTCGAAGCGTTCGCTTGTGCGACGGAATTACTCGGCGCGAGATGCTACGCATTGGCGGCCTGGTGTTCACCGGGCTGACGTGGGCCGACGTGCTGCGGGCTCGCGAACCCTCACCCACGCCCCCTCTCTCACCGGGAGAGGGGAGAAGGCCGGCAACGTTCGGCCGGGCCAAGTCGTGCATCGTCATCTTCAACTATGGCGGGCCGTCGCATCTCGACACCTTCGATCTGAAGCCGGACGCGCCTCCGGAAATTCGCGGCGAATTTCGTCCGGTCGCGACCAGCGTGCCGGGCGTCTCGATCAGCGAGCATTTGCCGCGCCTGGCCCGAATCGCGGATCGATACTCGATCATCCGCTCGGTGCATCATCGTGATAACGATCACGCCATCGGCGCCTACCTGGCACTCACGGGCTATTCGCATCCGCGCAACGACGTGCTCGGCATCGAGCCGCCGGCGACGCCGCTGGATCTGCCGTCGATGGGCTCGATCGTGAGCAAACTGCGCCCCGCGGATCGATCGATGTTTTCGTACGTCACGCTCGGCGACTTGCGACACCTTGGCCATTTCGACAGCCTGGGCCAAAACGCGGGGTGCCTGGGCCGCACGTATGATCCCTTCACGCTCCCGTTCGCACGGCCGATCAACGGCGTGCTTGACATGCAAGGTGTCACGTCGGTGATGACGCAAGTGGACGGCGTGCAACTCGACAGCCGGCGGCGTTTGCTCGCACAGATGACGCCCAATCTCGAAGCCCACACGCGCCGGGCCTTCGAGCTGCTCGCCTCGCCGGCGTGTCGTAACGCGTTCAATCTCTCTAATGAGGCGCGGCCGATTCGTGATCTGTATGGCTCGACCTCGTTTGGGCAGAATTGCTTGCTGGCGCGTCGACTCGTCGAAGCGGGGGTGCCGATGGTCACGCTCTACTCGGCCGGCAATCGCGACTGGGACACGCACGGGGCCAACTTCCGCAACCTGAAAGACACGCTGCTGCCGCCGATGGACCGCGGCGTCTCGGCCCTGCTGGACGATCTCGATAACCGCGGCCTGCTCGATGAAACGCTGGTCGTCTGGATGGGCGACATGGGCCGCACGCCGCGCATCAATCGCGACGCCGGGCGCGATCACTGGTCGTTCTGCTACTCGATCGTGCTTGCCGGCGGCGGTGTGCGCGGCGGCCAAGTGCACGGCTCGTCCGATCGCAGCGCGGCCTATCCGGCGACGCAGCAGGTCAGCCCCGCCGACATCGCGGCGACGATCTATCACTGCCTCGGCATCGACCCGCGCGCTCACGTCGCGGACCAGCAGAATCGGCCGCTCGTCGTTAGCGCGGGGACGCCGATCGGGGCGCTGCTGGGCTGAACTGAAGCAATCTGGATTGAGGACGCCCCATGACGAAATCGCAGGAAAAGGGCGCGAATGAGATCACCGACCTCGCCAAACGAGAATCCGTCCGCACCGGCAAGGACATTTGTGATACCTTGAAGGAAATGCTCAAGCAAGCCAAGGCTGCCCAAGACGCCAACCGGGTACGAAGCATCAAGCGTGCCGAAAAATACCTGGGTTGTCGAAACAAACGCAAGCGAGGAAAGACGTCATGAGTCTCTGGTATGCCGCACACATTCTGTTGTACGTGAGGCGAAAGGCTAATCCCGACGGAAAAATACCTGTCTGGGAAAACATCATTTTGATCGAGGCCGATTCAGAAGAGATAGCGTTGGCAAAAGCTGAAGAGCGTGGCAAACAAGACGAGGGGGACGATGACGGGACTTTTCACTGGGGCGGCCAACCAGCCGAATGGGTTTTCGCCGGCGTCCGCAAGCTGACTCTCTGCGAAGACTCCGAGAAGCGTCCGGGAGATGGCAGTGAAATCAGCTACACGGAGATGGAAGTCAACTCGGAACAGGCGCTCGCGAACCTGTTGAAGGGAAAGCCCGCCGCAGTCAAGTTGACTGATTTCGCAATGGAGCCTCCAAGTCAAAACACGAAACCCACAGCCGTGAAACTGACAGCGTAGACCTCTGAGCATCAGGTGAACGATGCCCACCGCCCCGCCGCAGCTACCGGTCTGGTCCGCGCCGCTTGTTCCCGTAGCTGTCGCGCTGACCATTGGCATCGTCTGCGATCACTTCCTGGTCGTGCCGCTCGCCGCGAGTCTTGGCGCTTGTTTTGTTTGCCTTCTCGCCGCGATGATATTTCCCTACACGCCGCGACAGCCGCTGGCCTTCGTCTATCTTTGGGGCAGCGTCGCAGCGTTCGGCGCGCTCTATCATCACTGGCAACGGCATCGCATCGCGCCGAACGATCTCAGCCACGTCGTCCAGGTCGAGACACGTCCGATTCGGCTGCGCGGCGTCATGCATGGCGCGCCGATCTTTCAGCCCGGCAAACCGGATCCGCTACGCAGCTTCCCGACTGAAGACGCGACGCGCTTTGTGCTGCGCGTCACCGAATGGCAAAAGCCCACGAGCCTCGACTGGCACGCCGCCAGCGGGCTCGTGCAGGTGACGGTCAACGCGCGAATTCAGGACATCACCGTCGGCGACGAGATCGAGTTGCTGGGCCGATTGGCGCTGCCGGGAGAGCCGCTCAATCCGGGCGACTTCGACTACGCGGGCTTCCTGCGCGATCAAGGCATCACGACGACGCTGACCAAATCAAGAGAGGTGACGCTCGTACGCCGCGGCTGGCCGATGTCGCTCTTCGGCTGGCTTGCCGTCATGCGCGGCTGGGGGCAGCGCACGCTGGCGCGCGACCTTTCCACGCAACATGAGGTCGCCGCCGCACTTTTGCTCGGCGAAGGCTCCGGCATGACGGGCGATGCCTGGGAGCAATATCTGCGCACCGGCGTCATCCACGTGCTCGCCATCTCCGGGCAACATCTGGTCGTACTCGCGGGCTTTCTTTGGCTCGCGTCCCGTGCATGCGGATTTCGGCGACGTAATGCGGCGCCGCTCATTGCCCTGCTCTTGATCGGCTACGCGCTCTTGACCGGCGGCCGGCCTCCCGTGATTCGCGCGGCTTGGGTCGTCGGCGCCTATGCGGGCGGCATTCTCCTGCAGCGGCCGGTCTCGCATGCCAACACGTTTGCCCTTGCGTGGATCGGCGTGATCCTCGTGAATCCGACCGACATATTCAACGCTGGCTGCCAGCTCTCGTTTCTCGCGGTCGCCATCCTGATCTGGGTGGCAGGCCAGAGGAGCGAAGAAACGGCCGATCCACTGCAACGACTCCTCGATGAATCCCGGCCCTTGTGGGCGCAACTACTGCTCGGCGTCCTGCGCTGGCTCGGCAAGTTCTACCTCATCAACGCGACCGTCTGGCTCGCGGTCACGCCGCTGGTCGCCGCCCATTATCATACCGTCTCGCCTGTCGCCCTCTTGATCGGTCCGCCGATGGTGCTCTTGACGTCGCTGGCCTTGCTCACCGGTTTCGGATTCTTGCTCTTCTCCTGGCTCGCGCCGCTCGCCTGGCTGTTCGCGCAGGCGACACAATTCTCCTTGAGCGGCTGCACATGGCTGGTGGCCCTGAGTCAGAATCTTCCTTATGCGTACTTCTTCGTATCCGACGTGCCTGCGTGGTGGCTGTGGACGCTCTATCTTGGCCTGCTCTTCGGCATCACGCTCCCCATCGTCCGCCAGCACACACGCTGGGCGTTCGGCGCGACAGGAGTATGGCTGGCGCTCGGCATCGCACTGCAACTTTGGCCGCACCGGCCCGGCGAATTGCGTTGCACCTTCGTCGCGGTCGGGCACGGCGGCTGCACGGTTATCGAGACGCCCAACGGCCGCGTCATCGTCTATGACGCCGGGGCCACCGCCGGGCCGGACGTGACGCGCCGGCACATCGCCCCGTTCCTCTGGTCGCGCGGCATCCGGCGCATCGACGAGCTAATCCTATCGCACGCCGATCTCGATCACTTCAACGGCGTGCCGCAACTCGCCGACCGCTTCACGATCGGTTGCGTCATCTCGACACCAAGCTTCGACCAGCGCGAGCTGCCCGCTGTGCGGAAAACACTGACGGCCCTGGAACAGCGCGGCATCGTGCTCGACGTGGCCCACAAAGGCAAATCATGGGAGGTGGACGGCGTGAGCTTCGCGGTGCTGCATCCGCCGCCGGTCGGCCCCGCGGGGAAAGAGAACGCGCGCAGCCTGGTGTTGCACGTCAAGCATGCCGGCTGGTCGATGCTTCTGACGGGCGATCTCGAAGAAGAAGGCTTGAAGCAGGTACTCACTCTGCCGCCGCTGCGGGTCGATGTGTTGATGGCGCCACATCACGGCAGCGACAAGTCGAACGTCCCGTTGCTGGCGGCGAAAACGAAGCCGAAGCTCGTCGTCAGCAGCCAGACGGAGCCGATCAACGAACGCAAGAGCGTGGCGATGTATGAAAAGGCGGGCGCGAAATTCCTGGGCACGTGGCCGCACGGCGCAATTACTATTCGGCCCGGCGCGGAGGTGCAGGTGGAGACGCATCTCACGAAGCGCAAACTCAATCCATTCTGATTTCTTGTTCCCAACCGGATATGCCGCTCACGGCAGGATTTGTCGGGTCCAGGTCAGCCCGCCGGGAAAGCCATCGCCATTGCGATTCTGGTGGCCGCCGAGACGAGCGACGGGTTTCACGCCGACTACGACCAAGGCATGGTCCAGACGATCCGCGTCTACACCATCAATTCGGTCAACGGTCCTCGCAAATTCAGGTCGCGCAGGTTGGGGTCGGTTTGGCCGAAGTGATCCTGCGGACGGAGGCCGGTCGCTTGCAGGATGCTGTTGTACCAGTTGCCGATGGTGCGGTGACCGTTTCGGCCGTAATTCGCATAACGCAGATAGCGGCCGGCGGTGCGGAGTCGGAGATTGCGGCCGCCGACCACGACGAATGGCCATTCGTGGCGGTTGGAATGGTGTGCTTCGCCGGTGTCGCTGAAGTAGAGGATCATCGTGTTGTCGAGCATCGTGCCGTTGCCTTCGCGCACGGCGCGCAGGCTGGCGGCCAAACGAGCGATCTGCTCCACCTGGAAGCGGATGATCATGTCGGTGGCGCGCGCCGCGGGGATGCCGTTATCGGTGGTCATGCCATGGCCGATGTCGTGAACGCTGGTCGTGCGGAAGCCGAGGTTTTCGTATTTCACGCTCAGCCAGTCCATGCGGATCGAGATCACGTTCGTCAGTCCGATCTTGAGCGCGGCGGACGCCATTTCGAAGAACGTGCCGATGCGATCGGCGAATGCGATGGAAGTGTACTGGTCGGCGAGCCGCGGCGCATGCTGCCGGATCGTGGCCCGCATCTCGCGCAGCCGATCGTTGCGGGTACGCACAGTGTCGAAGGCACCTAAGTAGCTGTCGAGTTTCTCGCGTTCTTCCTGATTGACCTGCCTGGAGAGGCGGCGGGTATCCTCCGCGAGGAAATCGAGGAGATTCGCTTGCAGGTCGAATTCTCTCTCGCCGCCGGTGCGAAGGTCCAGGGCGCTGCCGAAGAGTTGGCGATACGCTTTTTCGGCGCTCGCCTGATACGCCATCGGCCGGTTCTCGCCATAGGCAGACAGGCGCGGATAGACGGCGGTGTCCGCGACCGTTGGTCCGAAGTTACTGCCGATGACGTGTCCGTTCGGGGCGAAGGCGTAGTTGCTGAACGGCGCCGTCAGTCGGCTGCCCAGCATGCAGTCAATCGTCGGGGCGACCGGTTTGTCCGGGGCGTTATGGCAGCTCATGGCGCCGTAATAAGACGAGTGGTTCCCGGCAAAGTTCGCCCCGGAGAGCCCTTCGAGAATCATCATCTGATCTTTGAACGGGTCCAACGCCTGGAGGTTCTCCGGCAATCGATGGTCGCGGAGATTCAAGTCGATGGTCCGGCTGCCATCGCCGATATTCACGCCATTGGGCCGCACGGCAGTGGGGGCCAACCCGCTGGACTTGATAACGAAGACAAAACGCCTGGGCAGCGCCCGTTGGTCGCCGGAAGCGTGAATGTCGAGCTGGTTCAACAGGGGCGCCAACCCCAGGCCGCCGGTACCGAGGGCGATGCCTTTGAGGAAGGACCTGCGTGATTTGGACATGTCTATCGACTCCGTGCGGTAAGAACCAAGCTCACGCAAAGGCGCAAAGGAAAACAGCCGTCATTCAGCGACTCTTACTTCTCAATTTGTCTTCTTTGCGTCTTTGCGTCTTTGCGTGAGCTAATTATTTTCGATACAAAAACGAGTCCGAGGTCACGAGCGAAATAATCACTTCGCTGAACCTGCCGCCGCTCTTGACGTAGGCCTGGTCGGCGGCGATCAACGTCCGGGAGTCGCTCAGTGTCTCGTTGCGCCCCATCCAGTAACGGAACGCGTGACGGATGATTGACTGGCGTACTCGTGAGGATTTCGCCAGGCGTTGCACGAGATCGACGGCGTCCTTCACTTGGCCGTCCAGTGCCGGATCGCGGGTTCCCGAAAGGTAGCCGGTGGCATCGACGGGGTATGGGATGATCCCGTGGCCTTTCGTTTTGGCAATCTTATCCCATTCATGTTGCTCGAGGAAGTCCTTTCGTTTCGGATCGTAGTAATGCCCGGTACGGTAGCGGCCGAAGTCATCGAAACCCTCAAAGGCGTTGCCCAGCGGGTTCATCAGCTTGTGGCACTTCCAGCACGCATCCTGTTGGACAATCTCAAAGCGCTGGCGGAGCGTCTTGTCATGAATCTCGGGAACTTTCGCATCGACGCCGATCGGCAACTCCGGGACGCTGCCGGCGAGCAGCCGTTCGCGGACCCATTTGCCGCGGCGGACTGGATCGTTGGCGACGCATTTGGCGTGGACCATCAGCCAGCTCGGATCGGTGAGGGCGCCCGCCCGAAACGTTTCATCCTTGGCGCGATTTTCGATCTCCTTGCGTTTCTGCTGATGTTCCTTGATGAGGTTCTCCCGGCTTTTTTCGGGGAGCTTTTTCAACCGGTCTGCGTAGTTCGCGTCAAGCAACTCAAGCAATCTCACACGGCTATCATTGAAGCGCGGCGACGCCAGCAGTTCGGCAATGACGTTCTTGTCTTCGTTGACGATCGCTGCGATGGTCCCCTGCGTTACGCCCGGAACCGCGCGTGGGCCGAAGGAGCCTCGCCTGGCGTCCTTGAACAACCCTGAGACCTTCGGATACTCAAAGAACTCCTCGAAGAAACGCTGCACCCGCGGAAGATAGAAGTATCCGCGCTTGCCCTGGGCCCGCAGCGAATCGTGGAAACCAGGCAGCCCCAGTTGATTCGGCGGGGCGCCGTCGGCTATCAGACGCCGCACAACCTTCTCGACGTCGGCCCTGGTCGAAAGCTGTTTCCTCTCCAGTGCATCTTGAATGATCGGTACCTTGTGGGGCGGTAGATCAGTCAAGGCATACGAGACGGCAAACGCAATTTCGCGCGGCGACAACATCCGCCGGCCATGTTCGTCAGGTTCCCCCATCCCGAATTCCATGCGATAGATCGCTTCTGGCGCCAGGTATATCGCCATGATCGTGATCTTCAGGCCACTCTCGTTGCCGGCCTGCTTGATGTTCTTGACCATGAAGTTCCGATAGCGCGTCAGTTCTTCGTCATCGATCGGCCGACAGCGAGCGCGGGAGAATTCCTCGCGTATCGCTTTCTCCATCGCTTCTTTCGTTGGCTCCCCCTTGGCTTCGGAAATGGCCTTGAAGGTGGGGTTTCCCGGAGCATTCTTGTCGTCGTGCATTTGCTTGGCGATGATGTCGTCGAATGTCATCATCAGCGTCAGAAAGCCGGCCTCGCCGACGATCTCCTGCGAGGAATAATCGCGGATGCCGTCGGTCTTGGTGGAAAACGCGAGCGGCTGTGCTTTGGATCCCGGGCCTGATTGGTAACCGCGGCCGGCAAAGATGTAGGGACTGATGCGCCATAGACGGGCCGACGACGCGGACAGGTCCTTGACGGAGCCGTCAAACAGCAGCTCATGATTGACGCGATTGCCATATTCCGGCAACAGCGATTTCGAGCGGAGCGAAAAGCCGTTGCCGGCCTGAGTGAGATAGTCGGTGATCCACTCCGTAACGTCAACACGTTGCCGCGGCGTCGGCTGAGGACTCTTCTCGGGCGGCATCATGCCAATTTCCAACTGTTCCAGAACGCGCTCCCAGTGGGCGACCGCTTTGACGTCCTTCGGGTCCGTACGCATCTCATGCAGAGTTACTTCCCCCCGGCTCTTTTTCGCGCCATGGCACGTGAGGCAATACGACTTTAGAAACGGCTGCACCGTTCCCTCGAAACGAGACTGCAGTTTGGGTTCAGCTTTGTCGCCCGCTTGGGCACCGCTGACGAGAAGCAGCAGTAATGCGAAGGCAGCAACGTAACGTACGTAGGGCATGGTTACTTTCCCGATGAATTCAGCTTGCGCCCTGGCGTGCTGTCATTGTACGCTTCGAACGCGGTGATTGCCGGGATGCCTTTCGTCGTTTGCATGACGAACAAACGCGTCTTCGTCGTCGTACGGCCAACGATCGGGGCCACGAATTCCTTGCCGATATCCATGCCGTTGAAGACGCCGACCCAGCGGTTCGTCTTGTCATCCCAGCACTCGAGCCGGTAACGGCTGATCGACGATGACGGATCTTCCTTGAGCTTGAACTCGTTGACCGCCGTCGGCGTTCCGAAATCGATTTGCACCCATTGATCGTTTTCCTTCGTCGAAACGGTGAGCTTCGCCTGCGCTGCAAGATTTGGCGAGGCACACGCGTCGCTCAACTTGCGCACGACGCAATTGACGAACGATGATCGTTTATCCTTCTCCGGGTCGGCCACGTGCATCAGGACGTTGCCCTTGGAAACGTAGAATCGGCAATCTTTCCACTGCACTTCATTCCAGTCGGTCGTATTGAAAATTTCACACCGATTGCTGGGCCGGATCGGACGCTTGCACTTGCCGTTCAGGACGCAATTCTCGATGAGCAGCTTTTTGTGCGCTTCCGGTCCTGAGGCATAGCAACAGAGCAACATCGCGGCGCCATCGGTGTCGTGCAGCAGGCAGTTTCGCATGACCATATTGTCGCAGTTGGACTCGAAATCGAACGCCTGCCCATCACCGCTGCCCAGGCCGATAGAGACGTAGCCCCACTCGCTGTCCTCGAAGACCCAGTGCTTGCAGCGCGCGAACATGGCGCCGGCCACGCCGTTGAAGGCGCGAAAGTTTCGGCCGATGTCGTGCGTCACGCAGCGGCGCACGGCCCCGCCATCGACGCCGCGCATGCCGAGTTGCCATTGATAGCCTTCCTCGAACAGGCAGTCCTCAACGACGAAGTTGCCGAAGTTGTAGATGTTTCCCTTGCTCTTGTTGAAGTTGTCTGGGCTATTGGTCCAGATGCCGGACGCCAGCCTGCGGAACTCGCAGTTCTTGACCGTGATGTCGGAGGCCACGATCTTGTTCTTGGTCTCATGCGAAAAAAGACATATGCCGAGGCCGATCTTGCGTTTGGGATAGGTCTGGTAGGGCTGATAGAGAAGCGAGTCGTGGAAGAAGCAGTTTTCGATCCACAGATACTTGCGATTGGGCGAGCCGACGGCGTACTCGGCATAGATGCCCGTCTGACAACGGTTGAATTCGATGCCGGTGATCTTAAAACCTTCCTGGTCAACCAGATGGATGCCGATGAGATCTTGTTTGAAGTCCTGGCGATCGATTACCGGTCGTTTGCCCTCGCCATAGGACGAGATGACGATGGGATTGTCGGGCGTGCCGCTGCCCTTGGGGCGCAGTCCTTCGTTCCAGGTATCGCCGCATTTCAGGAGGATGCGATCGCCGGCTTGGTACTCGATGGCGCTTTTGGCCAGCGTCTTCCACGGCCCGGATTTGCCGTCGGGAGTGGCAGAGTCACCCGTCCAACTGTCGTTGCCGGAAGATTGGCTGACGTAATAGGTTTTCGCGTGGGCCGGCATCGTGACAAAAGCCAGGAGCGCAGCAACCCCTATGGAAATAATGGGAAGCCTTAGCATGTCGTGCTGTGCCTTTCATTTTTACTTCGAGGTTGATCCACCCAAAACCGCGACGCGAAAACCGTAGTTAGGCCATTTGGCGCTGAGGACATCGTAGCGCGTGCCGGAACGCATGTAGCCTGCGTTGTCATTGATGTAGAACGAGCCGCCGCGCAAGCCGACTTTACCGCCCTTGCGCGAATCGTTGTACTCCCACATGTTGCCGCCCTGGTCGTAGGTGCCGTACGGACTGACGGCCTTGGCGTGGAAGCCTCCGTCAGACGGCGCGTTGGTGTTGATATTGGCGGCGGGCTCGTCGTCGCTCTTGGCGGGATACTTCCAGTAATCAGCGCCGCCCGGCTTGTTGGGATCGTAATATGCGGCCTTGTACCATTCGTCTTCGCTGGGCAACACCCACCTGGTTTCCTTTCCGGCTGCGAGTTTGGCATGATCGGGGACCGTCACTTTGCCGTCATTGATCGTGTAGCTGCCGGCCTCTGTATCCCCCTTGCCCTGGCCGTTGCTGAGCCAGTTGGTGTAGCGGACGGCGGATTCCCAGGTGACGTAATTGACCGGCTTCTTGCCCCAGCCATCCTTGACGGCGTAGGCGTAGCTGCCCGCATCGCCGCCGCGCGTGATGCCGCCGTACTCGCTCGCCATTCGGGCGTCGTAAAGTTTGTGGGTGTTCGTCTTGTTGACGGCGTTGAGGAATGCGGCGAACTCGGCATTGGTCACTTCGTATTTGCCGATCTTGTAGGCGTAGGCGACGGCGCCGAAGCCAGTGGTGTCTGCCTTGTTGGCCGGCCCGCCGACGGGAACCGTCTCGGGCAAAGCTGTTTGGGCCTGCACCGCGCCAACGGCGACCATAAGCGTGCAGACCGCCGTAGCCCAAATCGAATTCTTGATGCTCATTTTTTCTCTCCTTGCAGCAACATGTTGGTAACCGTTTTCACTCACGCAAACGATGAATGTACCGCCGCTAAAACTCTCACCGCTTACGGCTTGACGCCACGCGATCGCTACGCCGCAAACGGCGTCATTCCGCGCTGAAACAGACGCGCAGGCCATAGAACTCGGTGCGGCTGTCCGGATCGGCGAAGTTGCGATTCGCGGAGCGGCAGAAAATCGGATGACTCCCCCACGCGCCGCCGCGCAGGACACGATTCTTGCTCGTCTTCGGTCCTTGCGGATCGGCGATCTCCTTCTGGGAATAGCCGCCGTGCCAATCCTGACACCACTGCCAGACATTGCCGTGCATGTCGTGGAGACCCCAGGCATTCGCGGGAAAGCTGCCGACCGGCGTCGTCTTCGCGCGATTGACGCCGAGCTTGCCGGGGCCGAAGATAAAGTTGCCGTTGTAATTCGCCTGCTCCGTCGAGATCGTCGCGCCGGTGTGAAACGCCGTCGAGGTTCCCGCTCGGCACGCATACTCAAATTCGGCTTCGCTCGGCAGGCGATAGGCCTTCTTGCCTTTGTCGCTCAGCTTCTTGCAAAACGCTTCACAATCGCCCCAGGAAACCTGCTCGACGGGTAGGTTCTTCTCCCCTTTGAAGTGGCTCGGATTGTTCCCCATGACGGCCTGCCATTGTTCCTGCGTGATGACATGAACGCCCAAGTAGAGTCCCTTGGCGAAAGTCACCTTGCGGAGGTGTTCGTCGTCTCCCCGACCCTTTTCGGAATTCGGGCTCCCCATCGTGAACGTGCCCGCGGGGATCAACACGAACTTCATGTCAATGTGATTCGTGAAATACTTGGGTGAATCCTTCGGCTGAGCGTCCGCGCCAAGCAGGTCCGCCGCGCCAGCGCTGAATACCAGAAGAAAAAAGGCAATGAGTTTTCGCATGGAGAGTTTCGCTCCGTTGATGAATTCAGCAACACAGGATATTCTACATAAGGTTGTGATACTGCACGGCGGTTAGAGGAAGTTGTTCATGTTGACGATCTACATCGATGCGGACGCCTGCCCCGTCAAGGACGAAGTCTACCGCGTCGCACGCCGTTATCGGATGCGCGTGCTGGTCGTCGCGCGCTCCTTCATGCGCACGCCGGACGACGCCTTGATCGAGATGATCGAGGTCGCGGGCTTCGGCGTGGTCGATGATTGGATCGCCGAGAAATCGGGTCCGGGCGACATCGTCATCACGGCCGACATTCCGTTGGCCGCTCGCTGTCTGGCGAAAGAAGCACGCGTCCTCGATCCGAAAGGGAATCCGTTTTCCGAAAACGACATCGGCTCCGCTCTGGCCATGCGCGAGCTGATGGCCGACCTGCGCCAGGACGGAACCATCATCGGCGGCCCGGCGCCCATGACGCCGAAAGATCGCTCGCGCTTCCTGGCAAAGCTCGACGACGCGATCAACGCCGTGCGGCGTGCTCATCCGGCATGACGGAATTTACTTGGGCGGCTAATTACGCTATTTGAAGTGCCGATTTCAAGCATGCTTCGAGTTGAGATTTCATCGTATCCGAAAGTTTGCCGATGACTTTGGTGATGCCCGATTCCGCCACTGTTGCGAGGAAGAGGCAGCACACGACCGAGGTCTGGTCTAGGCCAGTCGCACTCCCTTCTGGCGTGGACACATCGATGAGGAAGCTTGCTGGGTCTGAAGCGGCGGCCAGATTCGTTGTGATCTCAACGACGATGAAATGTTTGCGTTTTGAATTGTAGGCGTCGGCCTGAGTGATGACGGCGGGCCGCTTTTTCCCGCGGTTTCCGCTGGCGTGAGGAACGCGGGTCATGACGATGTCGCCACGATTGAATGTCATGATTTGTTTCCAAAAGAATCCAGCATCTGACAGACTTCCGCGCGCAGCATCTCCCGCTCGTCATCAGTCCATGGACTGTCATCGTATTCGCCTGCATGGACCAGGCGTCCATACTCGGCCAGCGGCACGAGCACGAACATCTCCTGCGTTTGCGGATTAACGATCCGCGGCAGGGTTGAGTCCGGTTTTCCCAATGCGCACACTTGTTCCTGGGTCAGTTCAATCATACTTCCGCTCCTTTTCCACATCCTAACAGGCCTAGAAGAAGACGGCAAGTTGAAATACGACATCGTGTTGAACTGCAAAATCGCCCGTCCACAATCAACTTCCCCAAGACCGCCGAGACCGCCGTGAATACAATCCACCACAACCGATCATAGCCATCCCGCTCATCCGCACAGGAACCGAAAAATGATTCGAACTCTCAGCAAATGGGCAATCTTATCGGTCATCCTCGTATCGGCGTCTCTGGCGCAGGGCCAACCCGCCAAGACCGCGTTCGTCTTTCGCGACGCCGGCGATGATACGGGGTTGTTCCCGAGCCTCGGCGGCATTCGCGGGCACGGGGCGGCCTGGGGCGATATCGACGGCTCCGGGTTTCCTTCGCTCTTCGTCAACTCGTTTCATGACGCGGGGTCCAAGGCTGCGATGTTCTTTCGCAACAACAAAGGGAAGTTCACGCTCGACGGCCAAGAACATTTGCGCACCAGCGGGGCCGGTTCCGGGGCGCTCTTTGTCGATCTCACCAACAATGGCCGGCTCGATCTCTACAGCTCCAATTGCGCCATCGACAAGGGCGATGGGCGCAAGATTCCCAGCGCACTCTTCCGCAACGACGGCGGCGGCAAGTTCACCGACGTCTCCAAGGACAGCGGGGCCATCCTGCCGCTCTTTGCCGGGCGCGGCGTGGCGGCTCTCGACGCCAACGGCGATGGCTTGCTCGACTTGATCCTGTGCGAACGCTATTATGGCGCGGTCAAATATGGCCCGACGCTCTTGGTCAACAAGGGCAGCTTCAAATTCGACGCCCTCTCCGCGGAGCTCGGCCTACCCGCGAAACTATCCGGGCTCGGCGCCGCCGTCAGCGATGTCAATAACGATGGTTGGCCGGACATATTCTTCACGGAAGGCGATGGCAATCATCGCCTCTTTCTCAATGACGGCAAGGGCAAGTTCAGCGAGGCGCCTGGCAGCAAAGAAGTCTTCAAATGGAAGGGGCTCGGCAAAGACGACACCCCCGCCGGCGTTCACATCGCTGACATCAATCGCGATGGTTTGCCCGACATCCTAGTTGGCCATCATCCGAGCCGGCCCTGGAATACACCGCTGCCGATTCGCCTCTACGTCAACAAGGGCGTCAAGAACGGCGTGCCCACGTTCGAGGACGTGACCGAAGCCGCCGGCCTTTTCCCGCTGACGATGAAGGCGCCGCACGTCGAGATCCAGGACTTCGACAACGACGGCTGGCCCGACATCTACGTCAGCATCGTCAAGTTCAAAGACAAGCAACCGCACCCGATCATCTTCAAGAACACCGGCGTCCAGAACGGCGTTCCTCAATTCAAATGCGACGCCTGGACCGTCAACGATTGGCCGACCAAGGAAGACCTCGCCGTCAAGAAGACCGGCGCCTTCTTCGACAAGCTCGTCAAGGACAAACGCATCATCTACATGGCGCCTGGCCCCTCATGCGATTTCGATCGTGATGGCCGCATCGACATGCTCCTGCCCAACTGGTGGATCGAAGACCGCTCGCTGCTCTTGCGCAATGAAACGCCCGGCGGCAACTGGCTTGACGTGCAAGTCGAAGGCGCGAAAGGCGTCAATCGCATGGGCATCGGCAGCAATGTGAAGATCTACCCCGCCGGCAAGCTCGGCGATGCCAAGTCGTTGCTGGGCTGCCGCGAGATCGCCATCGGCTATGGCTACTGTTCCGGCCACGAAGCGAGCGCTCACTTCGGCCTCGGCGCTCTTGAACGCGTCGATATCGAAGTGACGTTGCCGCACGGCAAGGGAACATTCACACGCAAGGACGTGGCGGCAAATCAGCGGCTGACCCTGAAGCAGCCAGGCTAATTGCGATTGACTTATAAGTCACACCGTGTTAACCTGACGGAGGGAGACCGGCTGCATGAACGCAACGATCATTTGGGATCTCGAAGACGATCCGGATGGCAACGTTCAACACCTCCTGCAACACGATGTCGCCATTGAAGAAGCCGAGGAAGTGTTGTTGGATCGCCAAAGCAGTCGAGTTCCGAGCCGCAGTTCGGGCTTGCCCACGGCATTTGGCTGGACCTCGACCGGTCGGCACATTGCCGTGGTTTATGAACTGGTGGACGACGATCCATTGACGTTTCGACCCGTCACGGCATATGAGGTGCCGCCGCCACGAGCGAAGAAAAAAGGAAAGAAGCAATGAAAACACGACGCGTTTTTCGGCGAAATCGCAAAACACCCGAGCAGCGCATTCAAGAGCAAGCACTCCGGGAAAAGCTTCAGCAGACGAAGCCATCGCTGGACGACCTCATTCGTCGTGGCGAGTTTGACCCGGACGCAGTGATGACGATGGGGATGTACGCTGACCTTCAAGAGGCGATTCAAACGCTGAAGCAAGAACGGTTGCGGGCCGGCCAAAGCGTGAGCGACGTAGCCGAGCGATCCGGGCTGGATCGAGCGGTGGTCAGTCGGCTCGAAAACGGCAAGCAAGAGAATCCCACGGTGGCCACGTTGATGCGCTACGCCGCGGCGATCGGCAAGCGAATCTTGTGGTCCTACGAAGATGTGGCAGAAAAGGCGCCCGTCACCAACGGTAAGGCACGTCAGCGCCGGACAGCTTGATCGCGCTGCAACCAACATCGCATTTCGATTTTCGAGCATGTTGCCATCAAGAAGTCGTCAATCCCTTCCGCCGACGTGGCGGTCCCCTCTTCTTGTGGAGTCTCATCCAGGCTCGAAAAGATGTAGATCGCGGACGGCTTCGTGCCGGTCAAGCTTGCGGCCGCGGCCAACATCAGCGACTGGGTCAATCTCAAGTCATACGCCCATCTCTTGATCATCTTTTACAAGGCGGCGGTCGGCACTCCCTCCACGAATACGCTGACCGTCGCGGACTCGGCGCAGAAAGCCATCCTCTGGGTGATTGAGGCTCGCGCGTACGATTTCGACGAGACGAACGGCTTCAACTGCGTCCGCGCCAATTTGGCCGACGTTGACGACGTGGAACAACTCGGCTGCCTGCTCTACGTCCTGGGCGAACCTCGCCAGCGCGATACGCCGATGCTCAATCCGTCGGTCCTGGCGTAACTGTCCGAGCAGAAATGGGTCGGGAAGCTCCCGACCTCGTTTCTCGTCCTCGTTGCTCGTGTGCCTCCTTTATTCGGGCGACCAATAGTCCGCCAGAGGATTCATGCCAAGGACGCGAAACAGGCTGGCGATCAGCCCTTGCAACGGATCGATGACGAGTCGCCGCACGGGAGCGATGAGCGGGACAATCACGCCCAGACCGACGCCGACGACGAGCCAGCAGAGCGTCGCGAGCAGGGTCCACATCAGGAGGGCGCCGAAGCCACTTTGGGCGCCGACGAAGTGCCAGAGGGCGTGCGGGATCATCTCGGCGACGAGGAAGAAGGCGGCCAACGTCGCGCTGACGCCAAGGCCCGTGGCGGCGCCGGCGATGAGGCCCCACGGAATGTCGCGCGGGCCGCCGCCGCGCCGCAGGATGAGGATCACGCCGGCGAGCGCGCCCAGCCACCAGGTTCGCAGCACGAGCCAGCGGATAAAGTAGCTCGCGAAGTAGTGGCGAAACTCGGTCCTATTGACGTCGGCGTTGTTTCCGGGTTGAAACACGCTGGCCTTGAATTCCCCGTCCGCGCCCGCCAGGATCGGCAGCCACGGCAACTGCAGCCAGCCGCCCGTCTCCGCAAACGGGCTGCCCGGGGCGGGCTCGATGCCGAGCTTCGCCGCGGCCGAGCTGGCGGCGCTGGAGCGGCCCAGGCCGTCGGCGAGCGGCGCCATCGTGATGCGGAAGAGTAGGCAGAGCAGGATCATCGTCATCAAGGCCGGCACGTACTTCAGGCGACTTGCCGCGGAGAGATCGATGCCGGGCATCGTGTCCAGGCGCGGCGCATAGGTTGTCGGCGGAGCGCCGGGCGCGAATGTTGCCGTCGGCAACGGGCGCGCCGGTCTGGCGTTCTGGATGCCAGGCAAATCAAGCACCTCGACGACGACTTTCAACGTCAGCTTCTGGCCGCCGTTGGCGAGCAAAGTCAGCATGCCCTCGCCGATGGGGCCGAGATTCCACAGGTTCGTGTCTACCTCGAACGGCACTGTCGCATGTTGCTGGCCGGCGACCTGCGGGTTGGTCGGCTTGAGCCAGGGGGATTGGCTCGACACCTCGGCGAATACCCATTTCTTGACGCTCGATTGCAGCGTCACCTGAGCCTTGATGGTGTCCCGGTGCTTGGCGGTAAAGCGAAACTCGTTCTGCGACAGATGCACCGGCGGCGGCCGTGATACGCCCATGCCCTCGAAAAATTGCTGCACACCGCCGAGACCCTTGGCGATCGAGCCGTGTACCGGATAAGTCCAGCCATTGAGGATGAACCAGCGTTCGACTTCGCCGCTCTCGAAGATCGGCACCGCAGCCCTGGGCTGCAAGCGGACCTTCTCCGCCAATTCTCGCTGCGAGCGGATGCCCTGAAACGGCGGCTTCGCAAACGGCTGCGCAACGAGGTCCATCCGCATCGGCACCTCGACGACGCCGCCGTTGGTGACAACCGTCAACTTCGCGCCATACGTCTGCCCCGCGGCAATGCCCTTGGTGTTGATCGTCAGCTTCACGACATGGTCGCGCACGGTCGCGATTTCGATCTCGTGCACCCGGCCCGTCTCGCTCAGGCTCAGCCAGTCTTGCCCCTCCGTGACCGACACGGTTCCTTGCAACATGCCGGCGCCTTGGTTGGTGAGCGTCAACGGAACCGTCTTCGTCTCGCCGACGAGCACCGCCCCGAACATGATTCGGCGCGGGTTCAAGTCGAGTTTCGGCGTTTGCGTGCGCGTCCCGGGAAGAGAGCCGAGAAACGTCGTCAGAGCGATGTCGGGATTCGACTGCGCCTTGGCGTCGTCGGCCGCTCGAACGAGGTCAGCACGGTTGGCCCCGCGAAAGAACTGAGCGAAGACGCCGCGCAACAGAAGATCGCGCGCGGACGCCCACTCTTCCTGGCAGCCTTGGGCCAATTCGTCGTACGTGCGGCAACGGCGTCCGGATGGGAAGGCAAACTCGCTCGGCAAACGAAGGGTCACGGCATTTTGCTGGGCCTGCAGAACGACCCCATCAAAATGGCAGTAGATCGCGTACTCAGGATTGATGTGCTTGCATCGCGGACAGATCGAGACCGGCATACACCTTCCGCACTTTCGCTCGACCAATGTTCGTCCCTGGTCTGCGGTAAGTTATACGTGAGTCCGTGGTCCGTGGTCAGTAGTCCGTGGCGGCCGCGCTTGATTATGGCCGAAGCGCGGTCGAGCGACTCATCGCCCACGGATAAGGCTCCAGGTTGCGCGAATAATAGTAACCGTACGGTGTATTGATCACGCGCGGCACGAAACGGCCGAGACTGTTGACGCCGTAGTGCTGCCAAACGTCGCGCGACCCCGGCCGGATCACGTACGGCTCGATGATCGTCGGAGTAGGCTGGACGATTTTGGGAGCGGGAATCTTTTCCGAATCGGTTTTCTTCTGCGCGTCTTGAGCTGCTGCGGTTGAGATGGATATTCCATTGCCAATAGCCATGAGCATGAAAAACAACACGATTCGCAACATGGGATAAACCTTATTGTCGGTACGACCGGAAAAGTCAACCTAATCATCCCATGCTACCGATTTGTTCCAATTTGTTCAAATTAAATTACGTAAACAAAAAAACAAACCCACGAGGTGCGCTCGTGGGTTTGCTGGAAGACTTTTGTGGGTTAGCGATTGCGCGGAACAGCAGGTATCGGAGTTTCGCCATAGGCCGGGTAGGCGACACGGGATGGAGTTACACTCGTCGGTCGCTGGGTGGCCGTGCCCACGCGGGAGACGCCGCCTGAGATGCCGGTCGGCATCGAGACGAGTCGGCCGTCGAGGGGGACAATCCCGTTGGGAATACTGTTCGGCGCACGATTGGAGCTAGGCATTGGAACCGTGTCGCGCGGACCCCCGTCATAGGGGAAGGTTCCGTCACCGGGATTCGCGGGAGGCGTCGGCGTCTGGTACTGCTGTTGCGGCACAGGCGGCTGGTACGTCGGCCGCGGCGCGGGGACTTGGTAACTCGCCTGGGCGGTTAACATCGGCGTTGAGGCGACATCGCCAGCACAAGGATAGTAATAGTAGGACCTGTAGTACGGTTGGTAGTAATTGCCGTTGCCAAAATAATACGGCTGAAAGTAGCTGCCGTAATAATAAGGCTGATAGTAACTGGCATAATACGGCCGATAGTAGCCGCCGCCGTAGTAGCCGCTGCCATAATAGCTGCGGCCATAGTATCCCCCACCAAAGTAGCCGCCGCCGTAGTAACCACGGTAGTAACCGCCGCCGTAGTAACCGTAGCGGCGGTGAACGAGTTCGGTGTCGGTGCCGCCGAAGATGTCATTCTGTGCCGACGGCCCCCCCAGCCGAACCGTGTCTTGCCCCCAACTTGCGCCGCCAGCCACGAGCCACAGCCCGGCCGCCAACGCGGTTCCCAACACATAACGCATGGACATGCCCTCCTAAAAAGTGCCAACTCTTCCCAAGCATCCGTGGTTGATGGCCTAGGTCCACTGGCATGCCATCCTTTGCCTATTCTAACGAGACATTCACACGGCCGTCAACTCAATCGTTTGCACTTGTCGCGCAATTACCTAAATGGCATAAGGCACGCCGATCAGATTCGCGGATGGGAGAGATTGGCCATGATGGATTTCATTGCGAATAATCGACGTGAGCAGGGCTTCTTTTTCTTGGCAACATTCCTCCAGGGGCTTGCGTCCCTGGCTATTAATTGGCGTCCTTACAGGGCTGGGACGCGGTGGCCTTCCTTGCTTGTGCTGGCGGTCACGCTTTTCGTAAGCGGCTGTAATCGTCAGGACGCCGAACGACTCGGCCGCATCGGCGCCAAGATGTCGGCCCACGCCAAGTCGAGCAGCGGCGAACTCGGCGCCAAGATGGATCGGACCTGGCCGGGCAAGGAGCCGACTTTACAAGAGAAAATTCAGCATCGTCTGACTTTCGACAAGGCGCTCGGCGACGTGAAATTTGAAATCATCATCAAGGACAAGGAAGTCGAGCTGAAGGGGACGGTACATTCGCCAGCCCAACGCCAGCGTGCAATCGAACTGGCGGAGACGGTTGCCGGTGTCGAGAGAGTGATTGACGCCGTCACGTTGAAAGAGCCGGACGAAGCCAAGAAAAATCCGGATTGACGATCGCCAGCAAAGAGAAGACCCGCAGGCTTGGAGTGCCCGCGGGTCTTGCGATTTTGCACTTTGCGTTGCGAGTGCCGCGATCAATACATGTCCTCGCCGCCCTTGCCCGCCTTCTTCTCTTCCTTCGGCAAATCGGCAACCAGCGCATCGCTCGTCAAAAGCAGCGTTGCGACGCTGGCCGCGTTTTGCAGGGCGTAGCGGACAACCTTCGTCGGGTCGATGATGCCTTCCTTGACGAGATCGCCGTAGGCGCTCAAGCGGGCGTCGTAGCCGAAGTTGAAGTTCTTGTTGTCGAGGATGGCGTTCGCCACAACGTCGCCGTTTTCGCCGGAGTTGGCGACGATCTGGATGAGCGGCGAGCGGCAAGCGCGAACGACGATCTTGTAGCCGGCTTCCTCGTCGGGTGAAAGGCCGTCAACCTTGAGCCCCGCGGACGCACGCAGCAAGGCGACACCGCCGCCGGGGAGGATGCCTTCCTGGTACGCGGCACGGGTGGCGTGCATGGCGTCCTCGACGCGCATCTTCTTTTCCTTCATTTCGCTTTCGGTGGCCGCCCCGACGTTGATCTTGGCGACGCCGCCCGACAGCTTGGCGATGCGTTCGGAGAGTTTTTCCTTGTCGTAATCGCTGGTCGATTTCTCCAGCTCGCGCTGGATCAACGATACGCGGCCCTTGATGTCGTCCTTCTTGCCCGCGCCTTCGATGATGACGCAGTTGTCCTTGTCGATCTTGATCTTCTTGCACCTGCCGAGATCCTTAAGCTGGACGTTCTCGAGCTGAATGCCGAGGTCTTCGAAGATCGCCCGGCCACCGGTCAGGACCGCGATGTCTTCGAGCATG
>SXGS01746339.1_pt1 | contig 28110 bp, 18 predicted proteins | sample 3174681 | NCBI WGS metagenome assembly SXGS01 (sample SAMN11356861, study PRJNA531348) | freshwater metagenome | isolation source: freshwater sample F1-80 | place: China: Fuxian Lake, Yuxi | collected 2017-12-25 | reverse complement strand
CCCGCCGGGCTGGGGCCCAATGAATCGCTGTCGTTGTTGCTCATTCCTCACAGATCTAAGGATATGCTCGTCATTCGCGCCTAGCCAACGACTCATTGGGCCGCCAGCAAAATAGGAAGTTATTTTTGCACGGACCCTAAGAGAGAACCTCGCGAACAACCCTGGCATCCACCACGCCCGTCAGTCTCTCCCGAAGCCCGTTGTGATCGATGAAAAGATCCTCATGCCGCAGCCCGAGAAGGTGTAAGATCGTCGCGTGCCAGTCCGGCACGCTCACTTTATCTTCGACGGCGGCGAAACCCAGTTCATCTGTGGCTCCAAAAACCGTGCCGCCGCGAATCCCGGCCCCCGCCATCCACGTCGTGAACGCGTTCTTGTTGTGGTCGCGCCCCGCGTTTCGCTCGCTTTTGTCGGCGGCCAGCTGAGCGATTGGCAACCGGCCGAATTCCCCTCCCCAAACCACCAACGTGCTGTCCATCAGACCCCGTTGCTCCAGATCCGCAAGCAATGCCGCGATCGGCTGATCCGTCCTCAGGCAGGCGGATCGGAGCCCGTCCTCAATCCCCGTGTGGTGATCCCAAATCTGGCCGTTGATGAAGATCTGCACGAAGCGAACACCACGCTCGACGAGCCGGCGCGCAATCAAACAGCGGCGCGCATAGGAGTCAGTGTGCGTTCCTCCCACCCCGTAATTCGCAAGTGTTTGAGCGTTTTCCCGGCCTAGATCCAACGCTTCCGACGCCGACAACTGCATGCGGGCCGCGAGTTCGTAGCTGGCCAGGCGAGCCTCCAATTGGGGGTGATGAGGACGAGCGCGCTGATGACTTAGGTCCAAGCTCCTGAGGAAATCGCGAGACATCGATTCCAGGCCCGGAGGCGCCTCGTGTTCCGGCCTCAGATTCAGGATCGGGGCGCCTCGAGACCGGAACCGCGTGCCCTGATAAATGGGCGGAAGCAAACCCGCGCTCCAGCTTTCAACGCCATTGACAGGCAAGCCGCCTGGGTCATCGAGCACAACGTAGGCCGGAAGATTCTGACTCTCGGCTCCCAGACCATAGACCACCCAGGATCCAAGGCACGGAAAACCCGCGCGCATTTGGCCACTGTGGATGAGATAAAGCGCCGGTTCGTGGGTGAGGTTCGTCGTGAACATGGACCGGATCACCCCAAGCTGATCAGCTTGCCGCGCCAGATGTGGCATCAACTCACTCATCCACATCCCAGATTTTCCGTGCTGTTGGAATTTGAATGGACTCCTGAAGATCGCGCCCGCGGCGGCGATGTTTTCGACTTCGCCGGCGATCTTATCGAAATGTGCCTGGCCGTGGTGCTTGTCGAGCATGGGCTTTGGATCAAACAAATCCATCTGGCTCGGGCCTCCATTCATGAACAATTGAATCACCGAGCGCGCCTTCGTCGGAAAATCAGGCGCCCGCGGGCGCAGATCGTGCCCACGGTCCCCGCCTCCGGAAGCCGCCTGGGTGCTGGAGGTGAAGAAAGGGTGCCCCAAAACACTAGCGACAGCCGCGCCAAAGACGCCGCCCGCCGCGTTCTGAAACCATCTCCTACGAGTGACCGGCCTGCTTCCAATTCCGGTGGATTGATCCTCGCTAGTCAACATAGATGAACTCCGCCGAATTGATCAGCGCATGGCAAAACGTCGCCCACGCCAACAGATCTGGACCCGCGTCCTTTCCAAACTCAACCGCGGCGCCCGCAGTTCCTGCCGCCTGGGCCTTCTTCCAGGTCGCATCCGCGTTCTCAATAAAGCGCTGGGCGGCGGCGCGTTCGCTCTCGGATGGCTTCCGGTTTAACGCCAGTTGATAGGCCGCATCCACGCCAGGGACTGCCCCCGGAACCGGAGCCCCTCGGAGTCGGCGCGCGAATAAACCCGCGATCTCCCTCACCACCGAATCGTTCATGAGGTGCAGCGCCTGGGTAGCGGCGATCGATTCGCTGCGCCGCACACAATTGGGATTCATGGGAGGCAGATCAAACAGTTCCAGCAATGTGGGAATCTCCTTGCGCAATTGCTGGCCATAGATCGCGCGACGCCAGCCTCCTTGGGATTTTCCAGGCCAAACGGAGCCGTCGCCTTGAACTCGGACTGGCACGGGTGGCCCGTATCGGGTTTCATCCAAGCATCCGGCCACCGACAGACAAGCATCCCAGAACTCCTCCGCGTCCAATCGCCGGAGCGGCATGCGGGACAAGAGTTTGTTCTCACCATCCAGACGCGCCGCAAGGGGGGAAGTCACGCTGCTCTGCCTGTAGGTTTGGGACGTCAAGACGAGCCGGTGCAGCCATTTGAGGCTCCAGCCCTGGCTCTCAAAAGTGGTCGCGAGCCAATCCAGCAGCTCGGGATGGGTTGGTTTGCCCCCCGATCTGCCAAAGTTGTCGAGACTTTCCACGATGCCTCTCCCGAAGTGGTGTTTCCAAACCCGATTCACCATGACTCGGGCGGTCAGCGGATGTCCCGGCTGGGTCAGCCACCGCGCCAGCGCAAGGCGTCTCCCGGTGCTCTTGGATCCGGGGCGCGGGGGACGGAGTTCGAAGCGATTGATCACCCCGTCAAACACGCTTGGGACGCCGCCCTTCACAAGCGGCCCGGCTCGTTGCGGATCTCCACGCAGGTAGGCATAAGTGGGGGACGGTTCCCCCCGATCCCAAAGCGCCGCGATCCGCGGTTCTGGACTGTGTTTCGACGCCTCGAGTTTGGCCAACTCTTCGCATTCGGCCTTGAATCCCGCGTCCAGTTTCTTCAGGGCCTCTCTGTCTGGGGTCAGTTTTTTCTCGAACTCCTCCGCCAGTTTTCTCTGGCTTTCCGTACGCTTCGAGGCCTCGGTCTCGAGCATGCCCCGGACGCTCGCCCGAACGACCTCCGGCAGAAGGCCAATTTGTTCGCGGCGAAAGTTCTCGATCAACTTCAGCTCCTTCGCGCGGACCGCGGCGGCTTGAGCTTCGAGCTTCGCCTGATGCTCGCGAGTGGCCTTTTCCCAGGCCCGGCGTTCCTGCGGCAGGACGTGCGGAAGAGATCTTTCCCCCACCGCCCCCGAGTTGCCCGCGCCGCCATAGGGGCGCTTGTCAGGTTTGAGCCAATTATACTCATCGTAGGCCCCCTTGAACAAATCCGTGATCTTGAAGTAATCCCTATGGGTGAGTGGATCGAATTTGTGATCATGACACCGGGCGCACTTTAAAGTGAGCCCGAGCACTCCCGACCCGAACACGTCCATCGCGTCGGCGATCACGTCCAGGCGATCCGGGATGAAACCGGTGATGTTTGCCCATGTTGGATCGGGACCCATCCGTAAAAATCCCGTGGCCACCAAGTTGTCATAGATCTCCTGGGTCGGGGCCTTGAGCGATTCCTCATCGCATAGATCATCTCCCGCGATTTGCTCGATCAAGAACCGGTCGTAGGGCTTGTCGGCGTTGAAAGCCTGGATCACATAATCTCGGTAGCGATACGCGAACGTCCGTGGCAGGTGCTGCTCCCGCCTGCCCTCGACGTCTGAATAGCCCGCGACATCGAGCCAGTGGCGGCCCCAGCGCTCCCCATAGCGAGGAGAGGCAAGCAACCGCTCCACCAACCGTTCGTAGGCGCCGGGCGCTCGGTCTGAAAGGAATTGTTCGGCCTCGGAGGGCGTCGGAGGAAGCCCGGTCACGGCAAAAAACACTCGTCGCATCAGGACTTCCGGGGGCGCTTCCGGCGCAAAAGAAAGGCCGGCGCCCTCCAACTTGTTCAGCACAAAGAGGTCGATCGGATTACGGGCGAGGTTGGCTGAACTGACGCGGGGCAACGGAGGCGTCGATGGCCTTCGGAATGCCCATAAGTGAGCGTCCGCTTCCACTGCCATGGAATTCTTCGGATTGATTGGCGCTGACTCCTGGCTGACGGACTCCGGGGCGCCACCTTCGATCCAGCGCGTGATCAGCTCGATTTCTTGACGGCCTACTGGCTTGACGCTGGCTTCGACCAGCCGCTTCGATGGAGGGCATTCGCCCGAGCTCACGCGGCGCGCCAGCGGGCTCTCCAGCACGTTGCCGGAGACGATCGCAGGTCCGGACTTGCCCCCTTGGAGAATGCTGGCCTTGCTTCGGAGATCCAGCCCCGCCTCGCGCAGAGCCGGTCCATGGCAAGCCCAACAATGGCGCATCAGGATCGGAAAAACCTCGTGCTGCGTCGGAACGGCTCGCGTTGGAACCGAACCTTTCGATGCTTCCCGAGGGGCCACCTCGACTTCCGCATGCCCCCAAAGAAAACCGAACGACATGCAGGCGATCAGGCTCAAGTGGAACGTGCTTAGAAAAGGGCGCCCATGCCTTTCCATTGCGGGAAAAGCGGCGCGCGCGCAAGGGTCCGATCGGAGCATGATAGAAGAGATTAATGAAGATCCGTGGTGGAAGCAACCGGGAGTTTGATCGGAGGTTGTGCCTGGGAGATCTGGTTGAATGTCGCCGCGGCCGCCTCCCAAGCGCTGGCATCCCGCGCTTCGAATCGCTTCAAAGCGGTGGAATGCCTGACCACCGCCCGCGCATGCTCCAAGCCGTCGAGCTTTTTCTGCCCAATGGCTTGAATCAACACATTGCCGGCCGCGGTCGCTTCGTCAGGTCCAGCGACCACCGGAAGCTGAATCGCATTCGCCGTAAACTGGCTCAAGAGATCGTTTTTACCGCCCCCTCCAACGATGTGGAGCATTTTAAATGAATGGCCCGTCAACCGCGCCAACTGGGCGAGGGTGCGCGCGTACAACAGAGCCAGGCTTTCCAGCACGCACCGAATCGTTTCCCCGGGAGTCTTGGGGGGCGATTGACCTGTTTCACGGCAAAAAGAATGAATTTTCCCAGGCATACCTCCAGGGGAGAGAAAGCGGGAATCCGACGGATCTATGAGGCGAGCAAACGGCGCCGCGCCGGCCGCCGCCGCCGTCAAGTCCTGGTAACTCCACGCGTCCCCCTCGGATTGCCACGCGCGCCGGCATTCTTGCACGATCCACAACCCCACGAGGTTCTTCAACAGCCGGACCGTGTTTCCGAAGCCAATCTCATTCGTGAAATTCAGTTCGCGGCACGCGTCGGTTATCACAGGGGATGGCAATTCGACACCCATCAGCGACCACGTCCCGCTGCTCAGATAAGCCCACCCGTCGTTTTCGGCCGGGACGGCGGCCACCGCGGCTCCCGTATCGTGCGAACAACTCGCGATCACCTCAGTGTTTTTGAGGCACTGGTGACGATTAAACGGGCCATTCACAAGCCCCAAACAAGTGCCTGAAGGCACGATCTCGGGAAACAATCGGCGCGGCACTCCCGCCAAGCGGAGCAGTCGATCGGACCACGCCCGCAAGACGGGGTTGTAGAGTTGGGTCGTGCTCGCCATGGACACTTCCGACACGGCTTTCCCGCTCAGGAAGTAGTTGAAGGCATCTCCGATCCCCAGCAAGGCGCGCGCTTCAGCGAGCCTCTCCTCGGATTCCGCGCCCAACTGGAACAGCGTGTTGAGACCCATAAACTGGATCCCCGTTTCGGCGAACACACTCTCCCAAGAGACTCTGGACAAGACTCGTTCCACACCTTTCTGAGACCGCGGATCTCTGTAGTGAAACACGGGATGCATCACCTCGCCACGATCATTTAGGAGGAGATAATCAACGCCCCAGGAGTCTGTGCTGATCCCGGCGATGGGCAAACCGGTGTCACCTATGAGAGACAAACCGGCATGCAATCCTTCGACCAATCCGGGGAGATTCCACGACAACGACCCATTCTTCGAGACAGGCGTGTTGTCGAACCGGTGGACCTCGCGCAATGAGAGGGTTTCGTTCTTGAAACTGCCTAACATCAAGCGCCCGCTTTCGGCTCCGAGATCGCAAGCGAGATAATGAGTGCTGTCCATGGGTGAATTCTAGAACCTTCGAAACGCCGACGCCAGCCTGTCGTGAGCCGCGGCGCGTTCGCGGCGCTGGCGCCAGAATATAGATTCATCATTAGAAATCATCTGGAATTGAGCTCCGTATTGGGTAACATTAGTTGACTTAATTCAACTCCGAGTCTTTCATTATTTATCCATGCAAATCGAGAGTCTGAAGGTGTTCTGTGATTTGGCCGAAACGGAGAGCTTTACGCGCTCCGCGAAGATCAACGGCATCACCCAATCCGCGGTGAGCCAACAGATCAGCTCGTTGGAGAAGCATTTCAAGTCTCTCCTGATCGAACGGAGCAAGAAGAAGTTCAGGCTCACCAGGGAGGGACAAGTGCTTTACGAGCACAGCAAGCAGATCATCCAAACGCACGAAATTCTTGAAAACCGGCTCCAAGAGATCAGGGATGTTGTCTCGGGCACGATTCGCGTTGCCACGATTTATAGCATCGGCCTTCACGACATGCCTCCCTATCTCAAGAAGTTCCTGAAACTCCATCCCACGGTCAATGTGCACGTGGAATATCGCCGCTCCAACCAGGTCTACGACGACGTGCTGGGCAACGTGGTGGATCTCGGATTGGTGGCGTATCCGAACAAGGACTCGAGACTTGAGGTGGTCGCGCTCCGGAGAGACATGCTGGTGGTGATTTGCCATCCAAACCATGCGTTCGCCCGGCTTAAAACGATCAAACTCCAAGCTCTCACGGGGCAAAAGTTCATCGCATTCGAGCCTGACATCCCGACACGAAAAGCCATTGATAAAATCCTCAAAGACCAGCGAGTCGAAGTGCAGCACGTGATGGAGTTCGACAACATCGAGACGGTCAAGCGCGCGGTGGAGATCGATGCGGGGGTTTCCATCGTGCCGCAGGGGACCATCACTCAGGAAGTTTCCAGGCAGACGCTGGCGGAAGTCCGGATCGAAGACGCCGAGTTTTACAGGCCGTTGGCGGCCATTTACAAAAAGAGCAAAGTGCTCTCCCCGGCCATGAAACAGTTCATCGACATTCTGAAGGGAAACTGACTTCCGCCATTCGTGGGAGCATCGGCATTGCCACCCGGATTGGGACGGCGACGCGGCGTTTCGGAACTAAAAAGTGGCGATTAGCACGATATTTGCTAAGATACGCCCAACATGGACCAACGCCTGTTCGTTCCACTCTTTTTTTCTTCGCTTCTGTTTCTCGCTCCGGGTGCCCAAGCCCAAGGAACCGTCAACTTCAGCAATCGGTTCATCGCCGATTCCATAGACGCTCCGGTCACTGATACCGACGGTGTCACCAGACTTTCAGGAGATGCATTTCTAGCCCAGCTCTATGCCGGGCCTTCCTCCGCGTCCCTGGCTCCCGTGGGGCCGCCCATTCCCTTTCGGACTGGGACAGCAGCGGGTTACATCGACGTAGTCAATCACGATTCCATGCGGTTCATTCCCACCGTGGCCCCGGGCGCCAAGGCGTCCGTGCAAATGCGCGTTTGGGCGAAAGCGCAGGGAACCACTTATGAACAAGCGCTTGCCAAAGCCGGAAAGACGGGCGCCTCGGCGATTCTCACACTTACCACCGGCGGAGCGGGGAGCCCCCCTTCCTTGGCCGCCAATCTGATTGGACTAAAAACTTTTTCGCTCCTGAGCGGCATCGCCCCCAAGATAACAACGCAGCCCGCGAACGCCACGGTGGCTGTGGGGTCGGCCGCGACGTTTTCGGTCGTCGCGACTGGAACAGCTCCGCTCATCTATGAATGGCGCAAAAACGGGGTGTCCATCGCCGGCAAAACCACGGCAACCCTGTCCCTATCGAACATTCAATTAAGCGACGCCGGAACCTACTCCGTCGTCGTGAGGAACGAAGGCGGGCAGGTGACGAGCGCCAACGTCACGCTCACGGTCAGCGCCCTTCCGCAAATCACTCTTCAACCGGAGAGCATCAGCGAGAAACTTGGCGCCACAGTGCGATTCTCAACCTCCGCCACAGGCTCCCCGGCGCCGACCTACCAATGGCAGTTCAACGGGGCAAATATTGCCGGAGCCACATCGGCATCTTTGACCCTTGCGGGAGTGCAGGCAGCTCAGGAGGGAACCTACACGGTGGTTGCCCGAAACTCAGTCGGCCAGGTCTCCAGTGAACCGGCAGTGCTCTTGCTGACCCGGCCCGGCGGCACGGTCGCGTTCGCAAACCGAGACATCGTTTCAGGAATCGAGGCCCCCGTTTTTGACGCGGATGGCGTGACGAAGCTCACCGGGACAGGTTTCCTCGCCCAAATGTACGCCGGACCATCGGCTTCCACGATGGCGCCCGTGGGGCCCGCCGTTCCGTTTCGCGTGGGCCCGGCCGCTGGTTACTGGCTGTCCGAGCCTCAATCGACCCGGTATATCACCACGGTCGTCCCCGGAGAACGCGCCTTCATCCAAGCGCGGGTTTGGGAAACCGCAAGGGGCAGAACCTTCGAGGCCGCGGTCGCCAACGCCAGCAAGCTCGGCAATTCGGAAATATTGTCCCTGATCACGGGTGGCGGAGGCACCCCCCCGGCTGTTCCCTCGAGCCTGACGGGCCTGAAATCCTTCAAGCTCCTCCAGGGCTCAGCTCCCAAGATCAGCACGCAACCCTCGTCCCTCGCCGTGAACATCGGCGGCCCTGCGGTTTTCAAGGTCGTGGCCACCGGCACCGACCCGCTCGAATACGTCTGGAAATTCAACAACACAAAGATTGACGGTGCGACGACAGCCACGCTGACGTTGCAAAACGCCGGGGCCGCCTCCGCTGGCTCTTACACCGTCGAGGTGGTCAACCTCTTCGGAAGAGTCACTAGCACCCCCGCTGTTCTCACCATCAACGCGCCCCCCGCGATCACCGAACAACCTGTCAGCCTGAAAATCGCAGCTGGCGCGACGGCGACATTTTCCACCGCGGCTCAAGGCACGCTTCCACTGAGTTACCAGTGGCGCCTGAATGGAGTTGATATCCCGGGGGCCACCAGCCGCACGTTCACACGGCCGGGGGCTAACGCCGCGAACGAAGGTGCTTATTCCGTTTTGGTCAGCAATCCCTTTGGAAAGACGGAGAGTGAAAGCGCCGTCCTCCTTCTAACTCGGGAGGGTGGAACTGTGATCTTCGCGAACCGAGATCTCAATTCAGGCATTGATGCGAAAGTTCTCAATGTCGATAACACTCCCTTGCAAGGCGAAGGTTACCTGGCGCAACTCTACGCCGCGCCTTTGGGTGAAACTCTGGCGGCCGCCGGGCCCGCCGTGCCATTCCGGACTGGAATCGCCGCGGGCTATTGGGCGCTCGACCCGGAGCCAACCCGTTATATCTCGACTGTCCAAGCCGGAGCCAAGGCTCAACTGCAAGCGCGTGTTTGGGAAGTCGCCAAGGGCGGCAGCTTCGAGAAGGCCGCGGCGGCCGGTGGAAATCTTGGGCTCTCCGAAGTGCTCACGCTCACCACGGGCGGCGCGGGAAACCCACCCGCATTTCCCACAAGTCTCATAGGGCTTAAAACCTTCAAGCTCGCCCCCGCCGTCCCTCCGCGAATCGTCAAACAGCCGGCTTCGCTCGTTGTCAGCGCCGGCGCCACAGCCGTTTTTGAGATCTCCGCCACCGGAACGGAACCTTTGTCGTACCGATGGCGCAGGAACGGAACGCCCATCGTGTCGGCGACCGGCGCTCGACTGACGATCGGGCCCGTGGCGGTTTCGGACGCTGGCGCTTATTCCGTGGAAGTCTCAAACCCGCTCGGCAGCGTGGTGAGCGCGGCGGCGACGCTGACCGTCAACGCCGCGCCTGAAATCGTCGTCCAACCCTCGAGCGCCAGCGTCCTGCTGGGCTCTGCCGCCGCCTTGTCCGTCGAGGTGGCCGGCAGCGCTCCTTTCACCTTCCAATGGCGTCGCAACGGAAAAGTCATCACGGGAGCGACCGGGCCCATGCTGACCCTTCCCAATCTTCAATTCCAGGACGAGGGCACCTACGATGTGAGGGTGCAAAATGCCTTTGGACAGGTTTTGAGCGATCCCGCGGTCCTTCTAATCCCGAGATCAGGCGGAACCTTGGTCTTCGTCAATCGTGAGATCGGAAGTGGCATTGATGCCCCAGTGACGGACGTGGACGGAGTGACTCGGCTGTCAGGGCGCACTTTCTTGGCTCAACTCTATTCGGGCAAGAGTGAAGCCGAACTCGCGCCCACAGGTCCCGCCGTTCCTTTCCGAACCGACATCGCCGCGGGTTACTGGAGCACCCTCCCTTCGTCGAGCCGCGAGATTCCCGGCGTGAGCCCTGGGGAGGCGGCATTCGTTCAGGCACGGGTGTGGGAAGCCGCCAAGGGATCCAGTTTCGAGGAGGCCCTGGCCAATCAAGGAAAAGTCGGCCTCTCGCTCGTGCTCCAATTGAGGACGGGCGGCGCTGGCGCGCCTCCGAGCTTTCCCACCAGCCTTGTCGGCCTCAAACCTTTCAAACTCATCATCGGAGAACCTCCAAAGATTGTCTCCGAACCCTCGGGCCTCATCCGAAAACAAGGTGAATCTGGCTCATTCAAAGTCAGCGCGTCGGGAACCTCACCCCTGGCGTATCAATGGCAACTCAACGAAGTCGATATTCCTGGAGCCAACCAGGCCTCTCTCGAATTGACGAGCCTCACGATCCTTCACGCCGGAGCCTATCGGGTCCGGGTGAGCAACGGATTGGGAGTGATCCACAGCAAATCGGTCACTTTGGATGTGCTGTCCCCACCGGAGATCGTTTCAGGCCCCTCCGGCGTCTCGGCTGGTCTTAATGAATCGGTCGAGTTCAGCGTGACGGCGACAGGCACGAGCCCGCTGCAATATCAATGGTTGTTCAATGGGGCCCTCATCGCCGGCGCGACTCGCAATGTTTACACCATCCCCGCCGCAGCGGCCTCCCATCAAGGAACCTACACCGTCACCGTTTCCAACGCATTTGGAGCCGATTCCAGCGACGGCGCCGTCTTGCTCCTCACCCTGCCCGGGGCCACGGTCGGCTTCGCCAACAGAGTGGTGGGGCTTTTCGACGCTCCGATTTACGCCTCCGACGGATCGACCCGGCTCTCAGGCGCCGGGTTTCTCGCCCAGCTCTACGCGGGAGATTCCGCGAACACGCTGGGGCCCGTGGGCCCCGCCGTGCCTTTCCGAACCGGAATTGCGGCTGGCTATTGGAGCGGCGATCCCAACCCCGTGCGCTTCCTGCCGAACATCGTTCCTGGGGACAAAGCCGCGTTGCAAGTTCGTGTTTGGCCCGCCCAGTTTGGAACATCGTTTGAGTCGGCTCTCGCCGCGGGTGCTGAGGTTGGTGCTTCAGAGGTGCTCGTCATCACGACAGGCGGCGCGGGAAACCCGCCCAGTTTCCCCGCTCCGTTGGAAGGGCTCAAGTCTTTCTCTCTGGCCAAAGGCGTGCCACCCAAGATTCTCGCTCAACCCACCAGCGCCACGACGGCCATCGGCAAATCGGTTTCCTTCAAAGTGACGGCCGAAGGTTCAACCCCTCTTCGTTTCCAATGGCGCCGCAACGGCGTCGACATCCTCGGAGCGACGCGGAGCGAGCTAGGATTCTCCAGCGTCACCCAGGCCGAAGCCGGGTCTTACGATGTGGTTGTCACGAATCCTTTGGGATCGGTGACGAGTGCGCCAGCCACTCTAGCGATCCAGGAGACTCTCCTCTCGGGGGTGGTCCAAGACGGCTACATCACCCGGGGAACCGTGTTCTTGGACTTGAACCGCAACGGTCTCCTGGACCCCTTGGAACCTTCGACCGTCACCGACGACCAAGGCCGCTTTAGTCTCGGGGTAGATCTGAGCGTTCATGATGCGAATAAAAACGGCAAACTCGACTTCAACGAAGGAGTGCTGGTGGTTCGCGGAGGGATCGATGTGTCGACGGGCCTGCCGCTCGTTGGCTCCCTTCAAGCCCCCGGGGATGCCACGGTCATAACGCCTCTCACCACCTTGGTCCAAAAGCTCGTAGATCAAAATCCTGCTCTGACCGCGGTCGCCGCTGAATCCGCGGTCAAAGCCGCCTTTTCAATCCCGGCGTCCGTGAACCTCTCCACATTTGATCCGATCATCGCCTCCGCCTCTGGCGATGCGGCTTCCTCCAAAGTGCTGGGAGCGGCGGCCAAAGTGCAGGACACGGTCACCCAAATCGCCGCCCTTCTCGGGGCCGCCTCCACCCAATCGGAGAATGACGTCGCGGATTCCGTGACGGACGTGATCGCCCAGACGATCCTTAAAAGTGGCGCCGCCGAGTTGACGAAGTCATCCAACCTTGAATCCGTCATCCAGGCAACGGCCGCGTTGGACGGGATCAAAGTGGACCAGGGCCTCGTCGCCGGAGCTGCGGCCATCATCGCCGACGGAAATCTTCTCAAGGACCAATTCGTCTCTTCGGGAGGCACCGCCACGTTCATCGCCACGGAAATCGCCCGTGTCCAAGGAGTGGTGCAAGGAACCGTGTCGGATCGTCTCGCCGAGGCAGCCGGCGGAGGGTCGAGCATCGAGGACGCGGTGGCTTTATCGACCGGGCCCGCTCTGGCCAATCTGGTCGTGGCCGCCCCGGTGGGAGACATTACGGGAACGGATGCCCGCCCCGGCGCATTTTCCCTCGCTTCCTCTTCCTTCTCGATCGGAGAAACTCCATCAGGCTTTCCCTCGGCATTGGTGATCCGCGCCGACGGCAACCGGGGACAGGTGAGTGTCGACATCTCTTTCCGCGATGTCACGGCCTCGTCTGACGCGGGGGATTACAGGTCATCACCCCTTCGAATCACTTTCTTGGATGGGGAGATCAGCAAATCCATCGATTGGTCCGCCGTCATCCTTCACGACACACTGGCGGAAGCCAACGAAACGTTCACCTTATCGCTGAGCCTTGCACCCGGGAGTCCGGCGGGCGCTGGGTTGGGATTGGCCTCCGCCGTGGTGGAAATCCTCGATGACGATTCCATCGGGAAGTTCAGCTTCAGCAGCGCGTCCGTCGAGGTGGGGGAAAGCGGGTCCGTGTTGAAGCCTTTTCTCATCACCCGCACGGGCGGTTCCTCAGGTCAGATCACGCTGGTCCTGACTCCAAGGGAGTTGAGCGGCGGCGCCAAGCCAGGATTGGATTTTGATCCCGCACCTGTCCTGATCACGTTCGCTTCCGGGCAGGCATCGAAAGCGGTGGTCCTCCCTGTGCTGGAGGATCGGGCGCTTGAAAAAGATGAATCTTTTGGACTCACCCTCTCACTTGCTCCCAATTCAAGTGATGGAGCCACCATCGGCCCGATCGCGCAGTGCACAGTCGTGATCAAGGACAACGAATTTATCTTCGCGGCGCCAAAGCTGACGCAGACCGGTCTTATCCAAATCGAGGCCTTCGGCGAGCCCAACCGGGAATATGGGATCGAAGCCTCAGATGACCTCGTTCGGTGGGTTTCCGCAGGGAACAAGCGAACTGACGCCCAAGGGCGCCTCGTCTTCAGCGAACTGATCCTCGGCACAAACGAACGTTTTTATCGCGCGAGGGTGACTCCGTGACGGCCAGCGAGTGCCTGTGAGGCTATGCGGGCCGATTCAACAGCGCGCGAGCGTGTAGCAGTGCCGTCTCCCCATGGCCTCCGAGCATTCGAGCCAGTTCTCTCACGCGATCTTCCACCTCGAGCAGGCTGATTTCCGAAACAGTCCTCCCTCCGCGTTCCTCCTTGGTCACCAAGTAATGGCTCTCCGCGACTGCGGCCACCGGGGCGAGGTGGGTGATGCAAAGCACCTGATGATTGGCGCCTATCTGGCGCATTTTAGCGCCCACGGCACTGGCGGTCTCTCCTCCCACGTTGGCATCCACTTCGTCAAAGATCAGGATCGGGGATTCGTCCTCGTTGGCGAGGACGGTCTTGAGGGCCAGCATCACTCGAGCCATTTCTCCCGAGGAAGCGATGGATCGCAGCGGCTTGAGGGGTTCTCCTTTGTTCGGCGAAAAGAGAAATTCCATGGTGTCCAGGCCGCCAGAACCCCAGCGCGTGGAATGGCCACCGCCGGGCAGCCGAGCCAGCGCGGGCTCGAACCGGCTTTGCTTAAAACCTAGATCCGCCAGTTCCGCCTGAACCGCGCGTGAAAGTTTCGGCAACGATTTCGCGCGGGCGGCCGAGAGTTGCCCTGACAACCCCTCAAGCTGCTTTTCGAGATCCTGCATCGCGGACTGAAGCCTGCCGAGTTCCTCGTCGCGGCTCAGAAGAGCGTCCAGCTTCGCTCGGGCCTGTTCGCCGAAAGCGATGACGTCCTCCAAAGACGGTCCGTACTTCCGTTTCAAAGACTGGATCAAATCCAGCTGTTCTTGCAGCGCCGCCAACCGTTCTGAGTTCAAATCAATGCCTTCAGCGTAATTCGACAAATCGGCAAGCAGGTCACGCCACGAATCCAAGGCTTGCTCGTGCAACGAAATCAGGCATCCCGCCTTGGAATCGAGCCGCTCCAGCTCGCGGAGGAGCCGGCCCAAGCCGCCCGCGGAAGAAATCAAGGAGGCCTCGTTTTCATTCAACAGGCCAAGCGCCGACTGGCTGATCTGAAGAAGAGCGGAGGCGTTTGAAGCTTTCTTAAATTCCGACTCCAGGATTTCCTCATGCTCGGGATCCAAACGGGCAGCCTCGATCTCCTGGGACTGGAAGCGGAGAAGGTCGATTTGTTGGGCGTATTGCCTCTCGTCGACGACCAATGCCAGTTTCTCGCGCTCTAAAGACTGCCACCGCGCGGCCAACCCGCCTAGCTTGATCCTCACCTCCGTGAGCCCCGCGTGGGCGTCCACGAGTTCGAGTTGCCGGCTAGGGTTTAGCAGGGAGTGATGCTCGTGCGGTCCATGCATATCGACGAGCAAATCGCCTAGTTCCGACAGCGCCTGCAGCGCCGCTGGAGATCCATTGATGAACTGGCGGTTGGCGCCATTGACCGAGAACGTGCGTCTCAAGATCAGCTCGCCGGATTCACAGGCCTCGAAACCGTTCTCCGCGAGAAAATCTTGAATGCGCTTCTCCACTTTGCTCACGTCGACCACCGCCTCCACGGAGCAAGCATCGCTGCCGGATCGAATCATGGAACGATCCGCACGTTCGCCGGTGACCAGGTTGAGGGCGCCGATGATCACTGACTTGCCCGCCCCTGTTTCGCCAGTGATCGCGTTGTAGCCTGGCCTCAATTCGAGCGTCAGGTCCGTCACGAGCGCCAGATTTTTAATCCGCAACGTCGTCAACATGGTGCAGCGTGCATGATGGGCGTGAAAATCGAAAACCCTGTCGAAGAATTTGGCCGGTGTGCTACGGTTGCGCAAAGAAAATCTAAAATGTCGTTTGAAGTCACATTTCTTGGTTCCGGCACGTCGCAAGGGGTTCCCTTGATCGGCAAGTCGTATCCCCCGGAGTTCCTGGCAAATCCAAGGAACCACCGAACGCGGCCTTCGGTTTTTGTGCGAACCGACGCGGTGTCGATCGTGATCGACACGTCGCCGGAGTTCAGAATCCAAATGCTTCGTGAAAACATTCGATCCGTGGATGCGGTGTTGTTCACCCATGCGCACGCGGATCACATCATGGGGTTGGACGATTGCCGGCGGTTTTGCGAAATGCGAAATGGAGCGGGGATGCCGGTCTACGCAAGCCGCGAAACCATGGCCGCCCTCGAGCGCGTGTTTAATTACGCCTTCAATAACGACAACGTTCCGAAGGGTTACTTCAAGCCCATCCCCAAAGTGATCGATGGCCCATTCTCAATCGGTGATTTGGAAATCACACCACTGCAACTGCCCCACGGCAGATTGATGACTAACGGTTTTTTGTTCACACAACGATCCGAGAAACGACTCGCCTATCTGAGCGACTGCAAGGAGGTTCCGGAGGCCGCCTTGCGGAGCGTCGCCGGAGTCCAAGTCGCCGTCCTGGACGCGCTCAGGCCCGAACCGCACCCCACTCACATGTGTCTTGATGAAGCCTTGACCTGCGCCCGGCGCATCGGCGCCACCGAAACCTACTTCACCCACCTCACCGACAGCTATGATCACGACAAAGATCAGGCGGATCTTCCCGAAGGAGTCTACTTCAGTTACGACGGGCTCAAAGTAGCCGTCTAAGTCGACCTGAGTGTCTTGACTCAACTAAAAGAAACGCATGTCCTCGCTCTTCCCAAACTGACACTCCCATGCCTCGCCGTTGCCAATGGATCCTGTCGATGGTGGCCTGCTTGACCGCTCAGCTGGCCGGTCTGCGTGCGGCGACCGAGTCATTGGGCCGTTCTGACACTCTGGTGGTGTTCAATCGAAGAATGCAAGAGTCCGAGAGCGTGGCGCGGCACTATGCGCGACGCAGGCATATCCATCCGAAAATGGTTTTGGGCCTGTCCCTCCCCCAAACGGAAACCATCCTTCGCAAGGACTATGCCGAGGATCTCGAGAAGCCGGTGCTGCAATTCCTGCGCAAATCCGGGGCATTGCAGTTCGACTCGGATTTCAAAGCTCCAGAGGCCGTTTCCTTCTCAAACTCGGGTGTGCCGGGGTCGGCGGTCAAAACCGCGTCTATCCGGCACATCGTTCTTTGCTACGGCGTTCCTTCCCAGATTGTGGAATCGTCGAGCGCCCACGAGCCGGGCGCGGAGAAGCTTCCCACGGAGTTCCGGCGAAATGCCGCGGCGGTGGACACCGAGTTGGCAACGCTGCCCGACGAACCGCTCAAACTGGCTCTGGTCGGACCGCGGCGCAATCCTGTGTTTGGAACCACGAACGCGGCAGCCATAGGACCCGCCAAAGGCGTCATCATCGTTGCCCGCTTGGATGCTCCCACCCCTTCCATCGTCACAAACATGATTGATAACGCCCTCAAAGCGGAGGAATTTGGGCTCTGGGGCCGAGCTTATTTTGATTCGCGGGGGCTCACTAATGGAAGCTATAAAGCAGGCGATGATTGGGTGCGCTCGGCCGCCCGAGTCAGCAAGACTTTGGGATGGGAAACCGCCCTGGACGAGAGCCCGGACACGCTGCCCCCTGGTTATATCATGAGCCACATCGCCCTGTATGCCGGATGGTATCATGGCAGTGTCTGCGGCCCGTTCCTGCAGAAACAGATGGAGTTTGTGCCGGGCGCGATCGCCTACCACTTGCATTCCCTGAGCGCCTCGACGATCCGATCCGATTCCCAGTCCTGGGTGGGGCCTCTCCTGGCAAAAGGCGCCACGGCCACATTGGGTTACGTTGCTGAGCCTTACCTCCAAACAACGGCAGAGCTCGGCGTGCTTTTTTCAAGGCTGCTGATCGCCGGATTTTCCTTTGGGGAAGCCGCCTATGCCTCAATCCCCGCCCTCTCCTGGCAGACTACCGTGATTGGGGACCCGCATTACAAACCCGTCCCACGGCGTCATCCAACATTGCACTCGGAGATGGAACTTGCCGGCAGCCCGCTGATCGAATGGTCCTATCTGCGTTTGGTGAATTTAAACCTCCAAACCGGAATGCCCGCCGCAAATGTCATCGGATTTCTCGAGAGCTCCGATGTCCTCAAAACCAGCCCGATGCTCCAGGAGAAAATCGCGGATCTCTATCTTCGAGAAGGCAAGGTTTTCGACATGATAAAGGCTCAGGAGAAGGCGCTTAGCTTGTCGACTTCGCCCCAACAAAAAGCCCGGATCATTCTCTCTTTAGCGCCAAGGCTGGCTCTCTACGAACGCGAAAAGGATGCCGTCAAACTTTACAAAGAATTCTTAACCGCTTTTCCAGACTATGCGGACAAAAAGGTCGTGCAAGACAAACTGGATGCCCTGGAAGGGAAACCAAGGTAAGCCGCCAATCTAGGAATTAATTCGCAATCCGAGGCAAGAACTGGTTGCGATGCGAACCGAGATGGTGGACTTCCACGCCCCCGCCGGCCGCGATCAGTTAGGCCCCCATCCCATCCTCGAAAGAACCGCCGGCGACCGGGAAGCAAAGGTTGTCCCGCACATAGGCGATGCCGTTGGCGCTGGTGGCGTCCAAGTCGCGGTAAGCGCTCTCGGCTTCCACGATCAGAGGCGCCGTTTTGGTTCCCATCACTTGGCAATAGCGCTGGGGATAGCCAATGTGAATCAGCAATTCCACATAGCGCGTCATGTTCAAATCCCCGCTCCCGATGTCCACAAACTGCATGGCTCGTTTCGGCCAGTTCCCATCCATCATCCGCAATGGAATATTCGGGCGAATCACGAAGTTCTTCACGTGACAAGCATAGACCCTGGAACCAACGCTCAGGAATCGCGTTTCAAAACTTTCCCCTTCCCAGCAATGGGACGGATCGGCGTTAACGGCCAAACATTTATCGCCATCGCAGGCTTTCACCAACACGTTGAAATCATCGGCGCACATCGCCGCGGTTCCGGGATGAATTTCGTGAGCGAGGTACATCCCCAATGAATTCGCGTGTTGCCGCAGCTTGGCGGTTTTGGTGACAAATCGTTCGGTCCCTTCCTTCAGAAAATCGTAATCGCCGCCTGCCCAAAAACCCCAGGGATAACCGGACGCCATCTCCCAGCCAAAAGCCGTGCCCCAAAACATAGGCATGATTTTGACCCCGAGTTCAGCCGCCAAATCCATCAGTCTCAGGGTGTAATCCTCCGCCCATTGCTCAATTTCGCCCGGCGACTTCTTCGCCACATCCGCCGGAATGAATGGCCGGATCGTCGGACTCCCGGTCCACGCGGTGGTATGAACCCAGAAGGCGCAATGCGCTGAGATGCCGTCCAGCTTCAGCTTGGCTTTCGTAAAAGCTTGCTTGATCTCTTTCGCGCTCTTGAATCCCTTCGGCCCTTGCAACATGTAGTTGGAAGGCTGCGCCCCTGCCGCGCCGCTTCGCTTGGCGTAAGCCAGAAAATCAGCCAAACTTTTGGCCCCGTGCTGGGCGCCTTCAACACTAGCGTGGAAACAGGGAGTGGGCATAAAAAGTGAATTAATTTCTCAATTCGAACGTGTAAAATGCTGCGTGTTCAAGAGATAGCAACACTCCCGATAAAAAATCAACTGAGAAACAGCAAAACCAAAGGCCGTGTCCGCGAAAGATTCCTCAGATTATCATCCTCGCGGTTTCAAAGCCAGTTGGGCCCACCATTCCACTAGACGGAATGGGGCGCATGCGTTTCCGCGCGCCCGAGAGCCCACTTCCTAATGTGCTCCCCCTGCGCTTCCTGGGAGGTCGCCCGCATAGTCCCGGCGCACGAGGTATAGCCCTGCCAGCAACAGCAGCCCTCCACCGACAATGTAAGCCAAACCGCTGTAGGCTATGAAGTGGCTCATGTTCTCCAATTTGCTGCCGTGGCTGCCGTGGTCCGTGTAGTAACCTGTAAGTAATGGCCCAAAAGAGCCGAGCCCCCATCCGACGGTGTTCATCATTCCGGCAGCAGTAGACCGGGAGCGTGGAGGCACCACATCGTAGAGCGATGCAAAGATTCCCGCGTCATAGAACCCTTTGCAGAGACCAAACGCCACCATGCTCGCCAGCAATACGGCCACGCTCGTCGTCGATCCGACGAAGAACACAAATGTCGCTCCCAACAACAGGCCTCCAGCCTGCGCAAGAATGCGTCCGCCCACAAACCGTTCAGCGAGTTTGTCGGCGAACGCTCCCGCGAACGGTACCGCGAAGGCGCTGGCCAGATGGATGAAGGCCGCACCGGACAAACCAGCCGTGGACATTTTGAAGTCGAATTTGTCCATCAGAAATTTTGGCGTCCATGTCAGGAAAATCGTCGCGACGAAGTTGGCCAGCACGAATGCCATCATCAGCGCCCAAGCTGTAGGTCGGCGGACCACGTCCCCCACCGCGACTCGGAAGGACACTGGAGGTTCATTCACCGAAATCACAGCCTCGGAGGCGCCACGGGTCGGTTCGATCAGAAAGCGATAAAGGATGATGGCCAGGATGAAACCTGCACCGCCGAAAACGTAGAAACCGTAGCGCCAGTTGTAATGTTCCGCCAACAAAGCGGCTACCCACGAACCCAGAACTGTGCCCGCGTAAACGCTGGATTGGTGAAACGACATGGCACGCGATCTTGTTTTGCGGGAATGATAATCGCTCACCATCGACATCGACGCTGGGAAATAAAACGTTTCGCCCAGCCCTTCGAGCGCGCGCACCGCGACAAATTGCCACGCCTTGCTGCACCAGGCGGTTGCCACGGTGACAAAACTCCAAAATAAGCACCCCCCCAGAATCAGGTGCCTGCGGGCAACCCGGTCGCCCACGAAGCCGGCCAGAATGGCGCACGCTCCGTACACGTAGCCGAATGCCGAGCCTATATATCCAAGCTGTGTCGCCGTAAAACCGAACTCCTTCTCGAGCGCGGCAAATACCGAGCTGATCGCCTGCCGGTCTGCGTAATTGAAGAAGCAGATGAACCAAAGCATGGCTACCACCCACCATTTGTACGAGGGAGATTGGACAATGCTTTTCTTCATGAGGTGGATTGGTTTGAAGTGGACCTCTTCATTACAGGTTTTGAGGGTTGCGCAGGCCACTAAACCGGCCGTCCCTCTCGCCACTCAAATAGTCGGGAATCCCATCGCCGTTAAAGTCTACCGTGGTGGTGTTTCCGTCTTGGCCTTCGATGTTCCCCTGTGCCAGCAGAACCATGTCGCGGAGTATTCAACCGCTAGGCCATTTGCAAAGGCCTGAATGAGAAAGGCTTGACGAAAAGGGAGGCAAATTCCTTGTGGAACTGGGGAGTGATTCGAAAACACTTTATCGCCAGGATCTTGCGAAGATTCGCCTCGGGCAACTGCTGTTTTAAGGTTGATGGCATTACGCTTTTTCACGGCCAAACGGGAGCCTGACCGTTACGAGGTGCTGTCGCAAGAAATAAGCCCTTCAGAGACGATGGCGCATTGCGCCACGAGTGATCGTTACCCTGGGCTAAATCGCCAGCATTCGTCTAGATTCCGTGGGAGCAAGGATGAACGTTTTGGATGAATTGGGATGATAAAGTGGCGTAGATTGGGCGCAGGCGAGGCAGGGCGGCGGTCCGGTGAAGAGGCGAAAGGATGGAGGTCGCCACCAACCGACGAGTTTGACGTAGCACTGGATGGTTTTAGGAGAGTTTCCGAAGCGCCAGGCCAAAGGCGTCCCGATTTTTCTGTGGCGGTTTTTTGATCATCCAAACATTAGGCACTCCGCCTGTTGTCGTGTTCCTAAGGAATGCTGATTTGTCCGTCCCTTCAGGAATGCGATTCAGAAGAAAAGAAGAAAAGTTGCCTCCCTTGGTTGAAAGCTTATCCTAAGACCTGCTCCGTAACCTCCAAAACTCTATCCCCTATGGCCACAAAATCCAAACCCATTCCGGACGGCTTCCACACCCTCACCCCCAACCTCACCTACCGAAACGCGGCCGCCGCCATCGACTGGATCAAAAATGTCTTCGGCGCCACCGAGAACATGCGGATGGCGGACCCTCAGGGCAACATCGTGCATGCCGAACTTCAAATAGGTGATTCCGTTCTCATGGTTCACGAAGAGCAGCCAGCGTGGGGCGCGCTCTCGCCTCAGGCGCTCAACGGAAGCAGTGGCAGCACCTTCGTTTACCTCGAAGAGGTCGACGCGCTTTATGCCAGGGCCATCGCGGCGGGGGCGCAGTCCACGTCGCCTCCCAGTGACATGTTTTGGGGAGATCGCATGGCCAAATTTATCGACCCCCACGGCCACGTTTGGGGAATAGCCACGCACCTGGCCGATTTGACTCCCGAGGAGATGGCCAAAGGCGCCGAAGAATTCTTCAAGGGATTGGCCGATGCCCCCAAACCTTGAGGCGGGGGGAGGTCTTGAGTATCGCGGCTCGCTTCATCGCCCCGTTGGAGCCCGTGAACGCCATTTTTGAAATTGATCCAGCCACTCCGCCAGGATCGCATCTGCCATGATATTCGACCGGCGCAGTTCCTCGGGGGGCCGCCCCCAGTAGAAGCTGATCCAACCTTGGGAGTGTGGCCGAGACTGGTCCAAAAACTCGGTCATGGCTTCAATAGAGCATTTCAGTGGAAAGGTTTCTTCGATAACGACCGGTTTTCCGGCCGCGGCGAAGCCTCGCAACGTGGAAATTTGTTCCTCCATTTTCCCAGTTTCCGGGTAAATATGGACGCATAGAAAATCCAGCTCGCTCGCGATTTTGTCTGGCACAAAGCCGGATGTCAGGCCGGGGCGATCCAGGCTCCAGTCGACAAGCCCCACCGTGATCAAATGTCGTCGATCCACCGAGCGGATCGCCGAGACCAGCTTGTGGATCCACTGTTTGGCGATCTCAACCCTCGAGCGATCTCCCTGATCCAACGTGATAAACTGGACGAAGTGCTTTCCAGCGAACGCCGGCCCCAGCCAGTCCCCAGCTTTCCGCCGGCCTCCAGGCACCACAGGCTCATTCATCAAATCATAGCAAAAGATCGCCGGACTGCCGGCGCATCGCTCCGCGACGGCTTTCCAAAACGCCGCCTGCGCGTTCCAACGATCGCTTTCACCCAGCGCATCGTACCAGCCCGGCACATCTTTTTTGTGGTAGCAGCCGAGACCCGTGAGATCCAGATACACCTGCTCCCGTTCCGCCAGTTTGATCAGCTCCGTCAACTGCGCCAGGCCCTTGGGAGAAGGCTGGTTGGGCCCGTCCATGAACTTGCCGAACTGGAGATGAATGCGCGCGACGTTTGCGCCGAGAGCCTTCATCTCGCGAAAATCCGCCTCCACCGTTGGCCATTCCGTCTCCCAATAATCCTCCAGCAAACGGCCCGGGGCATCATGATCGTAATTGAAGCCCCAAGGCACAAACCGCGCGCCGCCGGGGTTCAACGAGAAGGCGGATCGGTTGTTGGAAACCGAGATTTCCACCCAAGGCAAATCCTTGGATCGCGGCGGCTCAGCGGCCCTTGGCACGGCAGCGAAGCCGAAGCAAAGCACGGCAAAAAGTGATTGCCACATCCGGTTTTGTTGGAAAAATTCCATCAGAGCGCCAAACCCGCCATCGAGGTTTCTTTGACGGCGGACCCAGATTTCTATAACGTCGAGCCCCCGCCAGGCAAACGGACACGCAGGAAGTTCATCCTTTTCTCGAATGGCAAGGCCAACTGACGGCGAACCATATCGACCAATGCCCGTTCACTTTCCTTTTTGAGAGCCCTCAGCTTGGCGTTTCTTGGCGGCTTCCTTTTCATGTAGAGTCGTTTGCAAGATTTCCATCACCGCCCGATCCCTCGCCCGCCCCGCGGCGCGTTTGCTGTGAAGGATGTCAGCCAGGTCCGCTAACCACATCGGGAGTCCTCCAACCAACCGCTTCTCAGCCCGGGAACGAAGGCTGGCAAAGGAGCTGATGCCATGTATTTGTCCCATGAAATCGACCTGCAGCCCGCAATCCTCATTCACCACACGATAAAGTTCTGAAACGGGATAGTAAGGCTTTAAGATAGTCGCTCCCAATTCGCTCGAAAACCGCTTCAGTTTCGCTAGATTTGGATGGCACTTACGAAACATGAAGTCGAAATCAAGCGTCGTGACCGGCGCCCCATGGAGCGCCGCGGCGGCGTTGCCTATGAGCACCGCCTCGAGTTTTACCTGGTGCAGCGCCTTCACCACCTTAAAGAGCAGCGTTTCGGCGTTCATGGGATAATTAGTGGATCTTTAACGACGGCGCAGACTCCCTACAAGGCGCGAATGGTCGCTCCCAATTCGCTTTCTTCCCGGATTTCTTCAGCCTCGATCCCAGTCCGAATCGGCTGGGACACAGTTTTCCATCAGCGTTTTCCCGCGAGTTCCAACACCGCGGCGGTCATGGCCAACACACCGGTCTTGATCGTCGGCTCTGGCAACGGGGCGTAAAAACTGGAGTGGAGAGAGGGCAGAGCTTCCCCTGATTTCTGACTCGCCGCGTAGCGACTTGGATCCACCGTCCCGAGCCAGAACAGGCAAACTGGAACTTTGTCCACGGTTCGTCCAAACTGGCTGAAATCCTCGCCGCCCATCACCGGCTTCACCTGAGTCACTCGATCCGCCCCCAGCCAGTCGGTGAACGCGGTTCGCAATCGGCCGGTCAACGGCGGGTCGTTGTAGAGGGCGGGAACGAATTCGTCCTTTTCCTCGAAGATGGGCTGCCGATCTGGAGGCACCCCCGCCGCCGCCGCCATGCTGAGGCTGATGCGCTTCACGGAGGCCAAGGTGTTTGAACGGACTTCATCTGTGAACGATCTCAAGGTGAGCTGCAATTTGACCTCGTCAGAAATAATGTTGTGCTTGGTGCCGCCGTGAATGGATCCCACGGTCACCACCGCCGCTTTGCCGGGTTCGGTCTCTCGGCTCACGATGGTTTGATAAGCCATGATGGCCTGCGCCGCCAGGACCACTGGATCTTTTGTCGTGTGCGGCCACGCCCCGTGGCCTCCGACTCCGCGCATCGTGATGTCCAACATGTCCACGTTGGCCATGGCATACCCTTCCACCATGCCAATCATGCCCGCCGGCAGATCCGCTTTGGCGTGCAGGGCGACGCAAAAATTGGGCTTGGGAAATCGCTCATAAAGCCCCGCCTTCAGCATCAGAGACGCGCCCCCGCCTCGTTCCTCCGCCGGCTGGGCCACCATCAGGATGGTTCCGCTCCAATGCTGCTTGAATTGAGCCACCATCCGCGCCGCACCCGCGAACACGGTCATGTGAATATCGTGCCCGCAAGCGTGCATGACATCCACGGTCTTCCCCTCAGGGTCGGTCGCCTTTGCCTTGCTTTCGTAGGCAAGACCCGTCTGCTCTTTCACGGGCAGAGCGTCCATGTCCGCCCGAATCAAAACCGTGGGCCCGACCCCTTGGCGCATAACACCGACAACGCCAAAGCCTCCGACACCCTCTGTGACCTCAAACCCCGCCTGGCGCAGCTCCGCGGCCAGTCGAGCGGCAGTCGCTTTTTCTTGAAAGGAGAGTTCCGGATGCGTGTGCAAATGCTTGTAAAGCAAGTCCAGTGACGCGTAGTCGCGATTCACGGCCGCTCCAATCTCCCCTCGCAAGGCCGGCGCCGGAGAAGCCGAGGCGGCGTCCAAAGATGCCCAGGCGAGACTCAATGCGAAACCAAGAATCGGAGGCTTGAGTTTGAAATAGTGTGGCGTGAAGAAATTCATGATGGGCCGAGACCTTGTCATGTTTCGCGAAGGAAAACGAGGGACTTTTTCAGGTTTAGGGACCGTGCGAAAATAAATTCCCGTTTTGGCGGGAGCGCGGCTTGGCGAGATGCTAGGCGCGAGGAGGGCGCATCCCCTTCATGCGGCTGCAACCGACGAGCAACGACACAGATGGCCAAGCCCCGCCCCGCCCACTCGGGCTGGAGCCCAATAAACCGCTGGCGTTGTTGCTCATTCCTCACAGATCCAAGGATATTCTCGTCATTCGCGCCTAGCCAGCGATTCACTGGCCAACCAGCAAAACAGGAAGTTATTTTCGCACGGTCCCTTATTGGGATTCCGCGACGAGGCGCAAAAACTGGATGGGCACGGCCACACCAGGCGCCGGGAGCCAGAGTGCTTCCACCTGCGTCGAACCGTCCGGGCTGTCCTTTTCAGAGAGAATTGCAAGACCCCCAAGGGGTGTCGTCCATCGCGTGAGATCCGTCGAAGACTCCACCCGATACAGCAAACCGGCCGCCGAAGTCCTTCGGCGATAGCGGAAGGCAAACCCCACCCGGGCGAGCGGCGCGCGCGCCTCCAGAGACGGAGGATTCCACAGATTCGGTGGTGTTGCGAAAGCGTATTCCGCCAAATTAGGAATGCCATCTCCATCTGGATCGGCATCGGGCGCCGTCATCGCAATCGACGTCTCCGGTTTGAACGCCATCGCCGCCCACGCCTGATAACCGGGGACGGGTGTGGAGTTTGGCAAACCGAGGGTGGATCTCAGCAGTCGGGAAAAAGGTCCGGTGCCATCAGGGAACCGGCCAATGGACACTCCCCGCGGCGTGGGGCCAAACCGTGCCGTGTCCGAAAATCGCACCAGCACCCCTTCGGGTGTGGCTTCCACGAGAAAAACACCATCCCCCTGATCACTCAGTCCGAATGGGGTCAGATTGGCGGGGTTGGCGGGGTTATTGAAATCCGACGCGAGCAACACGAGGCGGGCGCCGGGACCGATCACGGTGCCGTCGGGAAAACGGAACTTGAGATAATCGGCATCCGAATCGCTCACAAACCACCGGCCGAGCGGGACGGTTTCGGAGGAAAGGTTGAGCAGTTCAATGCCGTCTTGCTCACCCGTCCGAGGGGCGGCGATGATTTCGTTGATCACCACCAGATTTCGCGCTCCGCTTCCGTCGCCGCCCGGCGATCCGTGGAAGTTGGCGCTCGGCCGCCATTGGTCGGCGTCGCTCAGCCAGGCCGATGTTTCGGCGGTGGTCAACGGCGCTTCGTCAGGCCTTTCCAACTCCAAACTGCTTCCGCGGCCATTGGCCCGGTCCGGCCAGGCGCCATTCGCGAAGTAAGCGCAGGAGAAGATCAGGGCGCCATCCGCCCCCAGGAAATCGATGGACTCACCCTCGTTGGCGAGCGAACCGGACCACGATCCGAACACCCTCAATCCGTCCCGCAAAAAAGGGGACCGCGCGTCGCGGTAAAGGGCGTCGAACGCGGCGAGATTTTGAACCACGACGCCCCGGCTCCCAGCTCCGATCAGCGATGGTCTTGGGAATTTGAAGTGAACTCCGTTCGTCACGACGACATCCGAGAGATCCACGGTTCTTGAGGATGCGTTCAAGATCTCGATGAATTCGGTGCCCGTTTCGGTCATGGGATTAAAATGAATCTCCGTCAGAATGATATTCTGAGAAGTGGCCGTTGGAGTTCCCTGGGGATAAAAATAGGATTCCACCAACGCCGACCAGTCTGATCCAGCGTAGATTCGAGCCTTCACCACGAGAGGACGGTCGATGATTGCCACGGCGCCGGAGGCGGCGGCTTTGGCGGCTGGATTCACATTGCCACCCGGGAGTCTGGGATCAGAGCCATCGGTCGTGAAATAAACTCGTCCCGTGGTGGCCGCGAAAGTGACTTCAAACCCGGCGGCGACACTTCCGGAGGAGGCGTTGAGCGTGGGCGGGGAGATGGGCCACCAGCCCGAACGACGGCGGAATTGCTCGATCAGACGCGTCGTGCGCTGGGGAAAGAACGTGTTCTTCAGGTAATTCCTTTCGTTGGTCCACTCCTGGTCCCGATCCCAAGGGAGCGTGGCGACGCTGCTCGAGGGTTGCCATCGGGCCGTTTCGGCCACGATCGCGATCGAGATCTCGTTCATGCGCGCCTCATACAATCCTCCCGCCTTCGCCGGCGTCAGCATGCCATCACCAAAACAGTGTTTATAGACCCGATCCCTGAACAACACGCGGAAATCCGGATGCGCCATCAACCGCGTGAAAATTCCGTCGGGCACGGCTTGGTCGGTGCAATCCGCCGCGACATCCTGGAGCGTGATGTCGGAGTCCTGCTGAAAAAACTTCCAACCGCCACGGTCTGGTAATCGTGGGCCCGCCGCTCCCCAGTTATGCAGAGCCGACCAGTCCCAGTCATTGCCCGCGTAGAAACTGAGTATCATGTAGTCGCAAAGGTTGGTCACATCCACCCACCGCCGCGCTTGCTGATAGTTTCCCAAGTTCGCTTTCAGGGTGGCCCAGGTGGTGGTCCACGAATCGCCGTCGTCCTGCTCACTCCCGGTTGTCCCGCCACCCGTGAAATGGAAATCCTCCGCGGATCCCGGCTCGTAACTCGCCATGAAATCCTCGTCCGGATGTTCCACGATATGATAAATGCCTCGGTAGGCGCCATTGACGAACAGGTGTGATTGCCGGCCTCGTTTTCCGAGCTGCCCCATGTGGATCTGCATTTCATCGATCCATGGATTCCGCGTGAGTTGGGCATCCCCTCCCCGCGTGACGGGAGGGCTGCCATAAGGAGTGGGCGGATTTTCCCGCGTTCCCAACCAAAAAAAGGTGTCGTGCGAATGGCTTCGAAGCCGCAACTCCTTGAACCGGGTGGCCCCATTTCCTGGCGCCATGGATCCACGGGCAAACACAGGGTCAGACCTCAGTAAACCGACCCCTGGAGGGGAAAAAGGCGAGCAAGTCCAAATCCCTTGGAATAGTGGTGAAGGCAGTGTAGATGGCGGGTAGGCTGAGAGGGGATCTGTCGGAATGAGGGCAGGTCAAAGGACCTATG
>SXGS01241741.1_pt1 | contig 28117 bp, 21 predicted proteins | sample 3174681 | NCBI WGS metagenome assembly SXGS01 (sample SAMN11356861, study PRJNA531348) | freshwater metagenome | isolation source: freshwater sample F1-80 | place: China: Fuxian Lake, Yuxi | collected 2017-12-25 | reverse complement strand
CGTCCTTGCTCAGTGCATAAATCTGGCAGCGGTCCTCGTACGTTACTCGCCGGTACGTGCTCATCAGTAACCTCTCGTGAGTGCAAGAGGTTACCCCTTCGCCGCTTCATCAAATTATGCGCTGGCGAGTTGAATCCGCGGCCTCTGCGATCGCGACCCTCTGCTGCTTAAACGCCTGGCCCGACGCTATCCGCAGGCGAAGGCCACGACGGAATTCGCTGATGTGCTGAACGACGGCGCGGTCGATGCAGTCTTCATCGCAACTCCGCCGGCGAGCCATTTCGAGCTTGCGATGGCGACGCTGAGATCGGGACGCTCGGCCTTCGTCGAAAAGCCGCTCACGACCTCTTCCGCCGACGCCGAACGGCTGATCGAGGCTGCGGCGAAGGCCAACTGCACGCTGATGGTCGATCATATCTTCGTCTACTCGCCGGCGGTATCGGCGATCCGCTCTGTGATCGAGAGGGGAGATCTCGGCGACCCACTCTATTACGACTCGACGCGGGTCAATCTCGGCCTCTTCCAGAAGGACGTGAATGTCATCTGGGACCTGGCGATCCACGACCTGGCGATCATGGACAACCTCCTTCGCCGAACGCCGACGGCGGTATCGGCGATCGGCCGCGCCCATTTGTCGGGTCAGCGGGAGAACCTCGCCTATGTGACTTTGTTCTTCGCCGATGCGTTGATCGCTCATGTACATGTCAACTGGCTGGCGCCGATCAAGATCCGGCGGACGCTCATCGGCGGCAGTAAGCGTATGGTAATCTACGATGACCTCGATCTGGAGGAGAAAGTCAGGGTCGTCGACAAGGGCGTCGAGGTTGCGACCTCTGAGGACGCGGCGCACGATCTGCGCGTCAACTATCGATCGGGTGACATCTGGGCGCCGAAGATCGGAGCGACCGAGGCGCTGCGGACCGCGACGGCGCACTTCGTCGACTGCATCCGCCGGGCGACGCCGCCGACGACATCGGGCGAGGATGGTCTTCGCGTGGTCAGGGTGCTCGAGGCGGCCGACCGGTCCGTGGCTCTCGGCGGCAAGGCGATCGAGCTCTGATGACGCGGCCGAAGATGGTCATAACCGGCGGTCGGGGCTTTCTCGGCAGCCACCTCGTCGACAGGTTCCGCGATTGCTACCGAATCGTCGTCGTTGACAGTCTTACTCGGGACGCGCGCGACGGGCAGGGTGCGGACGGGACCGAAGTCGTCATCGGCGACATCCGAGACCAGGCGTTGCTGGAGCGGAGCTTCGCCGATGCCGAGGTGGTGGTTCATCTTGCGGCGATCGCCGGCGTTTCGAACTACGACCGCAAGCCGGTCGATGTCCTTCGCGTCAATCTTCTCGGCACCGTCGCCGTCATCGATGCGGTGATAGCGGCGCGCGTTCCGCGCTTGATCGATGTCTCGACCAGCGAGGTCTACGGTCCCGAGGCAACGGAGGCCTCCGAGCTGACGTCACCTCTGGTGTCCGGGCCGGTCTCGGAGCGCCGTTGGACTTACGCCGTGAGCAAGCTCGCCGGCGAGCATTTTGTCCTGCGGCACGGCGAAGCGCATGGCTTCGCCGCGACCTGCATTCGTCCCTTCAACATCTACGGCCCACGCCAGGTAGGCGAGGGGGCGATTAGCAACTTCGCTCGGGCCGTCGCCAAGGGAGAGCCGCTGACTGTCGAAGGGGACGGCGACGATCTGCGTGCCTGGTGCTATGTCGACGACTTCGTTGCCGCCGTCGTCCTCATCCTCGAGAAGGATGTCGGGGGTCACGTCTTCAATGTCGGTACGCCCGAGGCTCGCTGTACGACGCGGGAGCTTGCGGAGCGCATGATCCGGATCGCTGGTGCCGGCAGCATCCGCAACGCGCCGGCGCCACGCACTTCGATCCGCCGCCGGATCCCCAACATCGATCTCGCTACGCGCCTTTTGGGCTACCGCCCGAAGGTCGGTCTGGACGATGGCCTGCGCCTGACTATCGAATGGTTTCACGGCGGCCGGGCCAAGGTTGGCTGAGCACGGCAATGGCGACGATCGGCGATCTGTTCGAAGGGGCGCTGGCCGAACATAGGGCGGGTCGCATCGCAACCGCGACCGCCGGCTATCGCCGGGTAATTGCCGTGGTGCCGGTCTTCGCCGGCGCCTGGGTCATGGTCGGCGTCGGCCAGTCCGAGAGAAGCGACCTCGCGGCCTCTCTTGCCGCGTTGTCGCGCGCGCTCGTCGTCGAGCCGTTCAATGTCGATGCTCTGACAAACAAGTCGTTTGCCCTTACCCGTGCCGGCCAGTTCGACGCGGCGGTTCGTACCGGCAGGGCTGCGCTTGCCCTGGTTCCGGAGTCGCTGGCCGGCGCAGTCAATCTCGCAACGGCGCTCCTTCGCAAGGGCGCTTACGCCGCCGCTGAGAAATGGCTGATGCGAGCCGATGCCCCTACGCCAGGACATCCGAGTGTTCATTCGAACCTAATCAGCATCCACATTGCGGCGCATCGCTGGCGGGCCGCCGAAGCCTCGTGCCGCCACGTCCTTGCAGCCGATCCGGACAACCTGGCCGTCCTCCGGCAGCTGGCGACGGTGCAGCATCATCAGGGGCGGACTCAAGAGGAAGCGGAGTCGCTCGATCGGCTGCTTCGGCTGGATCCAGCCCAGTCCGACGTCTACCGGGCATTGATGACGGCGCGGCGATCGGATGCGTCGTCCGCCCCATCGGCGCAGAACCATGCTCGTCTCGGCCGGCAGCACGAGCAGGCGGGGCGTCTGGACGAGGCGAGCGAGGCCTTGGCGAGGGCCATCGCCTTCGACCCGACCGACCCGACGCTGCATGAGGCGCTGAACCGCGTCGTCGATGCCGGGTTCTCGGATCTCGAGGCCCGCGACATGCCGGAGCACGAGCGAACCCGGGCTTGGTTCGTGTTGAGCCAGGCGCGGGCAGTCGCGGCCTATCGACGGGCGCTCACCCGGCCGCCCCCGCCCGTGGCGCGGCCGCCCCGCATCTACGACTATTTCACCTTCTTCAACGAGTTCGAGCTGCTGGACATCCGGCTGGCCGAGCTCGCGGACTGCGTCGACGGCTTCGTCATCGTGGAAGCCGCCTGGACCAACCGCGGCGACCCCAAGCCGCTCCTTTTCGCCGAGAACCGCGGCCGCTATGCCGCCTACGCCGACAAGATCCGCCATGTCGTGCTGACAGAGAAACGCAGCGCCATCGCGGCGCAGCAGTTCGTCCATCAAAAGAACCACGGCCTGGCGGCGCTCGACGACTGCGGCGACTGGGATCTGGTGACAGTGTGCGACGTCGACGAGATCCCGCGGCCGTCGGCACTTCGCGCCTATCGCGAGCGGTCCGCAGGCGTCTGGGACGTTGCGCGCCTGTCGATGGATCTGTACCAGTACTTCATGAATTTGCGGACATTCCGGCGCTGGACGGGAGCGGCGGCGCTGCCTTGCGCGATGGCCCGCCTGATCTCGCCGATGGGAGCGCAGATCATCGCCGGTCAGCCGGAGAACGGCCTCGGCCACATCGTTCCGGACGCCGGTTGGCACTTCACGTGGATGGGCGGCGCCGAGCGGGTTCTGACCAAGCTCAAGTCGTTCGGACACAAGGAGCTGGACACGCCCGCCATCGCCTCGGCGAAGACCATCGCCGAGCGATTGGCGCGCCGGGAGAACGTGGTCGATCACTCCGGCGACTTCACGGCGTTTTTCGGCGCCCTAGAAACCGTCGATGTCGACGAGACTTTTCCGCAAGCAGTTCAGGCGCAGAAAGAACTGCTTCAGGCAACCGGATTCCTGATTCCTTCGGACCGACGCACATGACCGGATCCGAGCCTGCGGCGATCCCCCTGATGCGCCCCTGGATGGATGAGGAGGAAGCGGAAGCGGCCCGGCGCGTCATTCTGAGCGGATGGGTTGCCCAAGGCCCGGAAGTTGAGGCCTTCGAGCGCGAGTTCTCCGACTGGGTCGGCGCGGCGCACGCCTGCGCCGTCGGCAACGGGACCGTGGCCTTGCAGCTCGCCCTCATGGCGCATGACGTCGGCGCGGGCGACGAGGTTGTCACAGTTTCGCATTCGTTTGTCGCCACGGCGAATGCGGTTCGGCTGGTCGGCGCGACGCCTGTTTTCGTCGACGTTGACCCCGAGATGGGGAATATCGATCCGCGCGGCGTCGAAAGCGCGTTGACGCCACGGACGAAGGCGATCATGCCGGTCCACCAGATCGGTTTTCCCTGCGACATGGGCCCGCTTCTTGAGATCGCATCCAGGCATGGCCTTCCGGTGATAGAGGATGCTGCCTGCGCCATCGGCTCCGAACTTCGCGTCGGCAATCGGATGGAGCGGATCGGCAAGCCGCATGGCCGCGTCGCCTGTTTCTCGTTTCATCCGCGGAAGCTGCTCACGACCGGCGAGGGCGGGATGGTGACCAGTTCCGACGCCGCGCTCGACGCCCGCCTTCGCAGCCTTCGAAGTCATGGAGCGGACGGTTCGTCGACGTCGCATGTCACGGTCGGCATGAATGCCCGCATGACCGATATCCAGGCCGCTATCGGCCGTGTCCAGCTGCGCCGGCTCGAGGTGATGTTGGCCGAGCGCCGGCAGCTCGCGGCGCGTTACGCCAAGAAGCTGTCGGCCATTCCCGGCCTCGGCCTGCCGGTCGAGCCCGACTGGCTGCATTGGAACGTCCAGTCCTATGCCGTCCGCATGCCGACGACGGCCGATCGGCAGCGGGTGATGAAGCACCTGGCGTCTCTTGGCATCGCCACGCGGCCGGGGATCGGCAATGCACATCGCGAGCCGGCCTATGCCGACGGCGGCTGGCGCTGCGCCGACGCTGCGCTGCCGTTCAGTGAGGATCTGCAGGACCGGGGCTTGATCCTGCCGCTTTACCATGGTCTTTCCGATTGCGATCAGGACCGGGTCGTCCAGGCCCTGGCCGACGCGTTGCGCCGGTAGCCGCCATGCCCATCACGCCTGATGTTGTCCTTGGCGAGAAAGTCGTCATCCGCCATCCGGATCTGGTGAACCTCTACGGCTGCCGCATTGGCGCCGAAACCAAGATCGGCACCTTCGTGGAGATCCAGCAGGGTGTCGTGGTCGGCGCCCGGTGCAAGATTTCGTCCCACTCCTTTATCTGCGAAGGGGTGACGATCGAGGACGAAGTCTTCGTCGGTCATGGTGTCATGTTCATCAACGACCGCTATCCACGGGCGACAGCCGGGGGTGCGCTGCAGACGGAAGCGGACTGGGCGGTGGTCCCGACCAGGATCGGTCGCGGCGCCTCCATCGGCAGCGGCGCCGTGATCATGTGCGGGATCACGATCGGCCGGAGCGCGCTGATCGGCGCGGGGGCCGTCGTCACCCGCGACGTCGGCGAGGGCGAAGTCGTAGCCGGCGTTCCAGCTCGCTTGCAGGCCAAAGGCGGTACCCGATGATCCCGTTCCTGGACCTTCGGTCGCAGTACAAGGCGATCGCGTCGGAAGTCGACGCGGCGGTGCGCGCGGTCGTCGAGAGCAGCCAGTTCGTGCTCGGTCCCGGCGTAGCGTCGTTCGAGCGCGACTTCTCGGCCACCCTGGGCGGCTGCGAAGTCATCGGCGTGAATTCCGGCACCAGCGCGCTGCACCTGGCGCTTCTCGCGCTCGACATCGGCGCGGGCGACGAGGTGATCACCACGCCGATGACCTTTATCGCGTCGGCTGCGGCGATCGCCTACTGCGGAGCGCGCCCGGTATTCGTCGACGTCGACCCTGTCACATGGACTCTGGACCCGGCGCGTATCGCGGCGGCCATCTCGCCGAAGACCAAGGCGATCATGCCCGTGCACCTGCACGGGCGGTCGGCCGACATGGATGCGATCCTCGCTATCGGCGAGGCGCAAGGCGTGCCGGTGGTCGAGGATGCGGCGCAGGCACATTCGACTACCTACAAGGGAAGGCCGGCCGGGACGCTTGGGCGGGTCGGCGGTTTCAGCTTCTATCCTGGAAAGAATCTCGGTGCCTATGGCGAGGCGGGTGCCCTGATCACTCATGACCGGGAGATCGCGGCGAGGGCGCGGCTCCTCCGGGACTGGGGCGCCGTCGAGAAGTACAGGCACGTCACGCTCGGCTACAACTACCGCATGGATGGGATCCAGGGCGCGGTGCTCGGCGTCAAGCTGAGGCACCTAGCGTCCTGGACGGCGGCGCGCCGCCGCCTTGCAGAGCGTTACGACGCGGCCCTGGCCCGCCTGGACGTCCTTCGGCCGCAGCTCGACCAGGGGCACACGTGGCACGTCTACGCGGTCGGGCTGCCCGGCGGTCCGGCGCGGCGGGATCGGATCCGTCAGGTTCTGAAGGCCCAAGGTGTCGAGACCGGCATCCACTACCCGATCCCGGTACACCTGCAAGAGGCGTTCTCGTCGCTCGGGCACCATCGCGGCGATTTCCCGGTTTCGGAACGCCTAGCAGACTCCCTTTTGTCCCTGCCGATCTATCCTGAGCTCACCGACGGCCAGCTTGCAGAGGTGGTCGCGAAGTTGGACACAGCCTGTGCAGAGGATCCCGGCGATGATGACCGAGCGACGCGTCCCCGCAGTGCACGGGCATAAGGTCGTCTCTCCCGATCCGGGGTGGGAGATCGAACTTTCTGCCGAGCTGCGCAAGCAGCATGCGCCGGGCGCCCTGCACGAGCTGTTCTCGCGCTACGGCAGCGGGCGCGGCTGGCACGAGCGGATGATGCGTCGGGCATGTCTGCGCGCCCTTGCGGCGGGTTTCGGCAACGGCGTGGAGATCGGCGAGACTGTCTCGCTTCGTCATCCCGAGACGATGATGTTCGGTGACGGCGTGTTTATCGGCGACCAAGTCGTTCTGCAGGGCCGGTTCGATGGCCGCTGCGTGATCGGGATCGGCGTCTGGCTCGGTCCGCAGAGCTACTTCGACGCGCGTGACCTCGTCATCGGCGACCATGTCGGCTGGGGCCCCGGCGCCAAGGTCCTTGGATCGGAGCACACGGGCGAGCCAGCCGATCGCCCCGTCCTGCAGACCGACCTCGTCATCCGCCCGGTACGGATCGGGCGGGGCGCGGACATCGGCGTCAACTCGACGATCCTGCCTGGAGTGACGATCGGCGAGAATGCGATCGTCGGTGCGGGAGCGGTGGTCACCAGAGACGTTCCTGCCGGTGCCACCGTCGCCGGCGTCCCTGCCCGCGTGATCGCCCAGCGCTAGGCTTAGCCGACCTCGAGATAGGTCAGTCCCGCCGCCTCGACCTCGGCGCGTTTCCACAAATGACGGCCGTCGAGGACAGCCTTGAGCCCGTTCGTCTTCCAGCGGGTAAAGTCGGGCGTCGCATACTCCGGATGAGCGGTGTTGAGGACGACCGCGATCTGGCCAGGCGCGCCAGGCGCACCTGCGGCGAAGCCGCGCTCGGCGAGCTCCTGCGGCCCATAGAGGGGATCGTCGAGGGTGACCGAGGCGCCGGCGGCGGCGAGCGCGTCGCGTAGCGGCCCGGCCGGACTGCAGGCGTCCTCGCGGACGCTCGGGCGGAAGCTCAGGCCCATCACGTGGACATGGGCGCCGCGCAATCCTCCGAGCGCCTGAGCCAACCGGGCCACCTGCCGCGCAGGTTGGGCCTCGTTGACGTGTCGGGCGGCGCGCGCCAACGCCGGATCGGTCTTCAGCCGCTCGGCCCCCTCGAAAAGGAAGTAAGGATAGACGGGGGTGCAGTGGCCCCCGACGCCGATGCCGGGCTGCAGGAGATGGGTCTCGCCATCGGTGTTCGCTGCCGCGATCGCCGACCAGACGTCGAGCCCCGCAGCCGCGGCGAAGGCGCTGAGCTCGTTCGCCAGCGCGATGTTCGCGTCGCGATAGATCATGCCGGCCAGCTTCGCGAACTCGGCGGCCTCGAGCGACCCGACGGAAATGACCGGCGCGCGCAGCCAGTCCTCGTAAAAGCGGACTGCTGCCGCCAGGGATGCCGCGTCCCATCCGCCGACGACCTTCGGCGTCGTCGTCAGGTGCTCGAAAATATGCCGGGACTTTACCCGCTCCGGACTGAACGCGAACCGGAAGTCCTGCCCCGCCGCGAGCCCGCCGGTACCGAGCGCTGCGGCGAGGATGTTGCGGCAGGCGCCGACCGGGACCGTGGTTTCGATCACCACCAGGGTCCCGCGCCTCAGTCCGCGGCCGACGGTTTCGCAGGCGGCCAGCAGGTGCCGATAGTCGATGCGGCGTTCGTCCGTCAGCATGGCAGCGACCACGACAATCACGACGTCGGCGGCCGCGACCGCGGTGATAGTGTCGGTCGTCGCGGTCAGGCGCCCGTCAGCGACCAGATCCGTCAGCCGAGCGGCTAGGCCGGGTTCGTCGTGCGGGGTTTCCCCGGCGTTCACCTTGTCGACGAGCCGGCGGTTGATGTCGCAGACTGTGACCTTCGCGCCGTTACCGGCGAGACAGGCGGCGATCGGGAGCCCGATCTTGCCGCCGCCAATGACGGCGACGGACGCCGCTGGTGTCATCATGACGTCGTTCGCGTGAACATGGCCGAGGCTCAGTAAGTACTCCAGGTATGAGCGTGGTTCTAGGGTTATCAGCTCCCGTCGCCGTGGTATCGTGAGCTGCCTTTCCGAAAGCGGGAACCGATCGTGAGCCTTCGCCGCGTCGCCGTGCTTCTCGTTCTGCTCGCCGGTCTTGTCGCAACGCCAGCCGCGGCACAGATCACTACCGGCGTCTGGTGGAGCACGAGTCAGCCCGGCCGCGGCTACGCGGTGGAGGTGAGCGGCTCCCGGGCGATGGTCGGCGTCCTCGGGTATCGGAGCGGTGGCACGGCCGCCTGGTATACGGCACTGGGCTCCCTATTCTCCGCCGGCGTATTCTCGGGCGACCTGGTTGAACATGCTGGCGGCCAGACTCTCAGCGGCAGCGCCCGCCCGCTGTCGGCAAGCACGTCGGTGGGAACGCTCTCATTCACGTCGCTGTCCTCGACCGAGGGCTCGATGATCCTGCCGGGTGCCCAGCCGCTGGCCCTCACGCGTTACGAATTCGTCGGCGGCGGGGTCGCGGCCGGGCGGCCGGCTGCAGCGCCGGAAACGGGGTGGTGGTGGAATGCCAGCGAGGCCGGCCGCGGGTACTTCCTCGAGGTGCAGGGCAACCAGCTGTTTATGCTGCTGATGATGTTCGAGAGCGACGGAACCAGCCGTTGGTACACGGCGACGAGCCAGCTGGTTTTCGGCCCGTTCGGCCTCACGCCGACGATGACGGCGACCCTCGAGGAATACGGCGGTGGCCCGACTCTGTCGGGCAGCTATACGACACCGGCGCGGACGGCGACGAAGGGACAGATCACGATCAGCTTCGCGAGCACCGCCACCGGCACCCTGGTCCTGCCGAACGGATCTTCGGTCGCGCTGATCCGCTTCACGGGCTTCTGACGGCACGGCGGAGCGCTAGGACCGCGAGCCATAGAGAAAGGTGATGTTGATACGGCGGTTTTCGTATCCGTCCCGGAAGGCGATGCGGTCGGTCTCATGAAACAGGTTTGAGTTGAAGATGACCGCGCGATTGCCTCGATAAGGCACGACGATCGCCTTCGCCTTTTCGTCGTCGAGAAAGCGCCGGGCCTGCTCAGGGGAGCGGTTGTACTCCTCGAAGCCCCAGGACAACGGAGCCGGCTTGTTCCAGACGATCAAGCCGCCTGATGCCGGGTCCTGGTTGACGGCATCAGGCATGATCCAGAAGTTGACGTTCACCGCCGCGAAGTCGGCATGCAGGTTGATGCCTGAAAGCCGGCTGTCGTACTTGAAACCCCAGACCTTCTTAAGCGTATGCGGTCCGAGAACGGCGGGCATGCTCGCCCGAATCTCGTCGGCGACCTGCGCCAGCAGGGGGCAGACGAACCCATCCTCCATGAAGGATCCGAGGTACCCCCCGCCATAACTGCGGACCCAGAAGCTATTTTCCATGCAGAAGCGCTGAAGGGCCGCCTGCGTCGGGCCGGAAAGAAGGTCGTCGACGACGACCAGCTCCGGCCGATCGGCGAGATAGCGCCGTTCCATCGCGCCAAGATCGAGTGCGGGATGAAGCGCACGGCCGGACGCGATCGGCGCGTCGCGGCGGAGATATCGACGGGCATACCATGGGCCGATCGCGTGGTGTTGTTCGGCCGAAAGCACGAGTGGCTGCGCCGGAGCGGCCCCGGTTGGCACCCGAGCAAGGATGTCGGCGTAGAGGTCGCGAAGGCGTGTCAGCTCAGGAGACGCTAGGCCACGACTGATGACATAGGCGAGCTGCTCGCTATCGTGCTTGAGCTTGGTCGGCGTGACGTTGCCATCGTCGGACCCGACCGCGAAGGGGGCTCCGCTAGGTGCGTACCGAGCGCCCGCGGAGTCGTCAAAAATGCGGAATGCTTCCTGGGTGTCGCCGGCATCGAGCAGGATAAGTGCCAGGTTCTCTCGGAGGTCGAGCCGCTCGGGCCGCTCCAGGACGAGCCGATGAAGGTGTCGCGCGGCGTCGGCTGTCGCGCCCGAAGCGTGGAGGCTCACGGCGAGATTGCGTCGCGCGTCGATGTGGCGAGTATGGATGGCCACCGCTCGTCGATAGGCTGTCGAGGCGGACGCGTGGGAGCCGACGCGATGGTGGGCAAGACCAAGGTTGTAGTGGGCGCCGACATGATCCGGCCACAGGGAAAGGGCCCTGCAGAAGGCGATTATCGCCGTTGCCCTTTCGCCTCCGGCCAGCAGCGCGCTGCCGACATTGGCCTGTGCGTCGGCGTCGTCAGGCAGATGGCGAACGACACGGGAAAGATGACGAAGTCCGTCCACAGGGAGACCGCGCTCGCCTTCGAGAGTTCCAAGTGCCATCGCAGCGGAAAGATCGTCCGGCGCCAAGGCCAGCGCGGCGCGATAGGCCGCGCGAGCGGCGCCGATGCGGCCCAAACGACGCGCATCGTCGGCCTCGGTCAGAAAACGCCGGGTGACGTCTTGCGTGGCGGCTGGCACGGCAACCGTCAGCGCGGGTCCGCATGCGGTCGGCGCCGGCCGAACAGCCTGGTGAGATCGATGGGGCGGTTGTCGTAGCCGGACCGGCACCATGACGGCGCGGTCGCCTGGAGCATGCCGGAACTGAAGATGGTCCGGTTCTTCTTCGTCTTCATCTTTTGCCGCCGAGACCCGAGAGTCAGCTTTCTATAGGACGGAAAGGCCGGCAGCCACGGCGAAGTTTACTGCCTTGGCCATGTTCCGAGCGGTTACGATGGCATGAATTCATCCGGAAACGATGAGGTCCGGGCATTTTCGCATTTAGCAGACGAGGCAGGGAATGGTGAGGGTCGTCTTGATCGTCTTGGCGCTGTTGATGGCCTCCGGCCGAGCGATGGCCCATCAGCCGTTCGTCATCGGCGAGTGGGCCGGCAACTGTGCGGGGGACTTCCGCATCGGATATCGCCTTGAGCCCGACGGCACGTTGCTCTCGTATACCGTGAACAAGGGCATCGCCGCCAAGCTGGGCACGCCGACCTATCGTGCCGAGAGCCCGGGATACTTCTCCTTGGACTTCCAGGATGGCGGACCTGTGATCGTCTGGAGGATTTCCGACCAGACCATCCGGCCATGGCGCAGCGCAGACGGCTCGATCAAGGATGGATTCCGGGGGACAGATCCGACATCGACGTTCCAGCGGTGCTCGATGCAATAGGCCGAGGCGTCGCCGCGGGGTTGGGGGCTGGATGGGCGGATCTTCGTCAAGAGGACTGTCCTCTGCTCTCCAAAGGTGCTTTCTCTGGCGCGGGAAGAGGGCATGAATTAGCTTTTATGGTAAGGCGTGTCGGCGCGTCATGCGGGAATGCCGCGTGCGATGCGACCGGGATCTGGCTCGTCGTTTCGCGCGAGGCGTCGGAGAGCCGTGCAGGACTCGTTTGACTTCAAGCTGATGCGGCACGTCCAGGCGCAGATGATGGACTGCGTTCCGCTCGCGGTTCGCGAACGCCTCAGCGACTACATCGCAGGGAGAGTAAACCTTGCCGTCGGCAAGGGGCCTGAGCGTCTGGCCTCGAGCGCCGACTTCGAACATGATGGAGTGATGCCGCTAGGCGCGCTTCTTTCTTCAGGCCAGGTCGGTGACGTCGTCGCCCATCTGAGAAACTTCCCTGTGTTCGACGGACATATCCTCGGGCAAAGCGACAGGACGCCGCGAGAGCTCGACGAGCTGATGAAGACCGCGCACTACGGGGCCCATCAGCGCGCGGCCGTTCTCCGGGCGCCGCATCTGTTGGCACTCGCCAATCGCCCGGACATTGTGGCGCTGGCGGCGGCGAAGCTCGGATGCTGGCCAACTCTCTATTCGGTTCACGCGTGGTGGTCTTTCGGCGGGCGCGCCGATTTGGCGCGCTATGCGCAGTCGTTCCATCGCGACCTGGACGATTTCCGCTTCTGCACGCTGTTCGTCTACCTCACCAATGTCGATGCCGATGGCGGTCCTCATCAGTACATCCGCACCAGCCATCGGCTCGATGGCGTCAGAGAGATGCTGCGGCGAGCAGCAAAGCACGATCCGTCCATCGACCCGGAGCAGGCGGAAAGTTTCTTCATCGAGGGTTACGGCCTCGACGATGTGTACGAGAACCTGTTTGGTGACGCGATCATGACGATCACGGGGCCATCGGGGCACGGCTTCATCGCGGATACCAGCGGCCTCCATCGCGGCTTGCGCCCGGTCAGGGGCAACCGCCTGATCTTCTGGGCGCGTTACGGCATGCTCGCCAATGCAGGGATCGACGAGTACGGGTTCGAACCGGTCCCGATGAAGGAACTTTCGTCTCCGCTGCCGGACGATGCGATTACCCGGTACATCAATCGCTGCCTGGTCCAGCCATAGTTCCTAGATCGCACGGTGATATGTGGTTGATTTCTAAAGGTGAATGGCCTGAGGCGAGCGATCGGATCCGATAGCGGAATTCGGGGTAAGCGGGCGGGAAACCAAACTCTCAGCGACCCTAGCCGCGGAAGGCGTCACCCGAGTTGCGGCCATCTTCGCACCCGTCGATTGTAAGATAACGCCTCGCACGAGAAGGCACAGCAGCCGGCTCAGGCGGCTGCCTCGCGCCTGTACGTCATGATCGACGTAGAGGCCGAGGGATCTCGCGGTGCTGGATCTCGCGAATGACGGCGCACTCTGTTGGCGGTACTCGGGGTGTCAGAAAGGACGACGCACGGGATGCTGCGACATCTTCATTTCTCTCATCATAAGCCCAACCTAGATGTGAGCGCTGTCGTCGATCTTGTGACCGCTATCGGCGGGGGCCTCGCCGAGAACGGCTTTCATGTCACTCATGGCTCCCAACTCCCGGACGATGCGGTCATCGTTTTCTTCGAAGGGGCCTACCCGCCTGCGCAGGCCATCCAGGCTTTGCGTGCACGCGGACCGGTCGGCTGCTTTGTCGCGGAGATGATATCCGGCGTTCGCTTCTACGACCGGATAAACTATTGGGACGGACAAGCCCGTCTGCGAGCTTTCGAGCACAACCTGCCACTCGTCGACTTCGTATGGACGACTGTTCCGCACAACGTCGAAGTTCTAGGGAGGCATTGTCCCGCGGCATTCATCGAGTTCCGGTGCTCGCCTCTGCTGGTCTCGGCGCCGTCCCCCGATATCGACTTTTTCTACTTCGGTGTGATCAACGAGTATCGCCAAGTCGCCTTTGAGAAATTACTAAAGCTTTTCAATGTATTAACCCCAGGCCAGCGATCTCGCGAGCGGAGCGCGATGCGATAACGGCCAGGACGAAGTTCAGTCCGGTCCTCGAGCAGACCGCGGAGTGGCCGCTGCCGTCGGCGTCGCGACTTTGATCCATCCTGCATCTGGGAGGGGCTGACCCCCCGATCTTGTGAGCGGCGACTAGCGCCGTGGTGGAGTCGGGCTTAGGAAAGGTCGAAGCTTGATGCTAGATGACCCAGCGACGCTGTTTCTCAAAGGCCTGCAGTGCCATCAGGCCGGCGAATTGGACGAGGCGGAGCTGATCTATCGAAAGCTGCTGTCGGAAGCCGCCCAAGCCGCGTCAGCATGGCACTACCTCGGAGTCATTGCCCTCCAGAGAGGTCACGCTGCCGAGGCCTTAAAGTGCCTCCACACCGCGATCGCGTTCGACCCGGCGACCGGGACTTTCCACGGCAATCTCGGCGAAGCACTGGCGGCGCTAGACCTTCGCTCGGCAGTCGTGTGCTACGAACGGGCGATAGCCAGCGATCCGACTTTTGCGTCTGCCTACGCAAACCTGATTAGCCGCTGCCAGGCGGTGGTGTCGACAGAGCGCCTTGTCCGGCTTGCGCACCGGCACGCGGCGCTCGAACCGGGGAGCGCTGTTGCCCAGACCAATCTGGGGCTGCTCCTTTGCAATCAAGGCCTCCTCGCGCCGGCCGGGCGTGCCGCGGAGAGGGCGGCGATCATCGAGCCGGCCTCGGCTCGGATCATGTCCAATCTCGGTCGCGTCTATGCAATCGTCGGCAGGCAGGACAAGGCTCTTGCGAGGCTCGAAGCGGCGACGCGGCTGGATCCGGCCTTCGCAGGAGGCCATAACAATCTTGGTCGCGCCCGCTATCGCGCAGGGCGGATCGTCGACGCGCGCACGTCGCTGCGACGAGCAACCGCCCTTGGACCTGATCTCGCCGATGCTGTCAGTAATCTTGCGAACGTCGCTCTTGCGCTGAGTGATGGTCAGGCGGCCACCACTCTCTCACGGCGGGTTGTGGCGCTCGAACCATCGAGCGCGGCATTTCACAGCAATCTCGTCATGGCGCTTCTTTATCGGGACGCCACCACTCCGACCGAGCTCTTTGCAGCGGCGGTGCGAGGCAGAGCGGTTAAGGCTCGTCCGCCTTCGTCGGTCGAGAATCGCCGGAAAGGCAAGACGACGCGGCCGCTGCGGCTGGGCTTCGTGTCAGCAGATCTTCGCGTGCATCCGGTCGGCGATACGCTGCTTACCATCGTCGAGGCGATCGATCGGACGGCCGCGAATATCTTTCTCTACGGCAATGTGATGCATCCGGATGCCATGACGGCGCGGTTTCGAGAGATCGCCGATCGGTGGCGTCCGATCGCTGGCAAGGACGATGACTTCGTCGCCCGGCAGGTCCGAGATGACGAGGTTGATGTTCTGATCTCGGTCGCCGGGCACACGGCCGATGGGAGATTCCCGGTCTTTGCGCGAAGGCCAGCGGCGGTTCAGGTGGCGCTGTTCGACCTGACGTCGACGGGACTCGCAGAGATCGACTATTGGATCGGTGACGAGATCACGACACCGGCGGATACGCCGGAGTTGTTCAGTGAAGCTCTGATCCGTCTTCCTTGTTGGTATGTATTTCGTCGGCCGAGGTCGGATTCCCTGCCTGGCCCACCGCCGATGACGAGGTCCGGTCACACGACATTCGGAAGCTTTAACAATCCGGCGAAGCTGTCACCCGAGACGGTGTCTATCTGGGCGGCGATCATGCGCGCCGTCCCATACTCTCGCCTGCTTCTGAAGTATCTCAAGGCCTACGAAGACGCGGAAGTCAGACGGCAGATCGCCGCCAGATTCTCGAGCGAGGGCGTAGCAAGCGATCGCATCGACTTCGAAACCGGCGCGGTGGAGGCCGGAAGTCATCTGGACGTCTACAATCGCGTCGACATCGCGCTGGACCCTTTCCCTTTCGTGGGCTGCAACGCCACTTTCGAGTCGTTGTGGATGGGGGTTCCGGTGGTGACGCTGCGCGGCAGCCGGTTCATGAGTCGAGTCGGGGCGGGATTCCTTCCGCTTGTCGGCCTCGGACAGCTCGTCGCACGGGATACGGCGGACTACGTCGACATCGCGAAGGCGCTGACAAGGAACCCTGCCGGTCTGGTTGCTCACCGTGAAGGGCTCAGGGATCGTGTGTCGAAATCCCGCCTTTGCGACGCGCCGGCTTACGCGGAGTCCCTCCTCGCGGCGCTTGATCGGGTGCGCCGTTCCTGAGCTCGAGCCGGCTTCGAGGGCGGTTCGAGTCCTGCCTTTGAGTCCCTACCGGCAAGTGGCGCGATGGTTTGTGCGCGCGCGGTCGAGAAGGTCACGCCAGAAGTGGGCTGCGGTATAGCGATCAAGGAAGCGCCTTGTCGCATTGGCGGCGATGACGGCCGCCTTGTCCGGATGATCGAGGTAGTAGCGGGCCTTTTCGACAAGATCGGGAATGCCGTCGAAATAGATGAAGTCGCGGCCCTCCTCGAAGTAGTCCCGAGTTACATCATTTACGGATTCCAGAAGCAGGGATCCGCATGCTGCAGCCTCGAAGACTCGCCCTTTGAGCTGAGCGCCATCACCGGTACTGCAGGCACTGAAGTTGATGGTCAGTCTCGATTGACGAAGCGTGGCCAGATAGGCTTCCGTGGTCAGCGTCTTGTGGGCGGCGACATCGGCGTCCTGCGCACCCGGTGGGCTCGACGGACGAGTCATCACGTCGATACCTGCTTGTCGCAGGGCTCCGACGCCGGCAATGCGATCGCCCCACAAGCTGCCAACCAGGTTGGCCGCGATTGGCCTGCCGAGGTAGGCCGGAACGGGGGCCGGAGAGATCGGGCTCCAGCCGCGGAAGAAGCGCTCGCCGAGCTCGCGCAGGGACGGGAGGCTGTCGAGGCTGCAGCCGTCGAGGGAAACGACGAGATCGAACGTTTCGGCGACACGTTTGACGACTCCCTGCCAATAGACTTTGCGAAGGTCCGGAACGACAAGGACCGTGGGCACGCCCCGGGCGCGGAGGGCCCGGAACGTGCTGAGAGGCGGGTTCCGATGGCGACTCGTCCCCGGCAGAAAGACGACGATGTCTGAATCGATCTGGCGGCAGGCGCGGAAGAGTTCTTCTCTCAGGTCGATTTCAGACGAACTTGCGCTCAAAGGCAGCTGGAAGGTGTGCCTCGGCCCTACCTCCGCGAGGTCAAAGTGCAGGAGAAATTCACCGAGATCGCGCCAGACGAAGAACCAGGAGGCTGGTCCCGGCTTTGGCGTGGCCGGCGCTGTCCAGCGCTCGGCGAGGCCGTCGCCGTCATCGAGCCATCGCCAGGGGGCCGTGAACTCCCCCAGGAGGGCGGCCATTTTCGACTGTCGGTCCAGGAGCAGCTTCGCGCGCGCCATCGAAGCGAGCATGCCCGGGATGTCGCCGCGCTCCGGACGGTAGAGGGTCAGATAGTAGTGGACGGGCGGATACGACGGGGCGAGCACGCAGGCTTGGCGTAGCAGCGGGCCGGCATCCGCCGGTCGCCTCGTCAGCGCGATCATGGCCAGGAGGCAGCGTGCCTCGGCCGAGGCGGGATTGCGGTGGATCTCGGCCCGCATCAAAGCGGCGGCCTCGGCAGCCCGACCCGCCGCGACCAGGTGGGCAGCTCGTTGGACCTCAGCGGGTATCAAGGAACGGGACGTGCCGTTGCGTACGAAGAGAGTCCCATATCGAAGTCAGAACATTCCATTCGACCGGAAAAGAAAAGGGCCCCTTTCGGGGCCCTTTAGTACTACGCAGCTTTTTGAGCTTAGTCGCTGAAGTTCGTGCCCATCTGGGTCACGATGCCCGTCGGGTTCAACAGCAAGCCGGTCATCTTCACGCTGCTCGAACCGAACAGGAAGGTGACCTGCGCGCGGGACGCCGAGTCACCGAGGAAGGTGCTGCCGACCGCAGTGTTGATGTCCGAGGCGCCGTAGAGGGCCGACGCACCAGCCGCGAGGCTGGCGAGCGAGCCGATCGCCGTTGCACCGTCGCTACGACGGACGCTGACAAGAGCGGTCGACGCCGAGGTGCCGCTATTCACCGCGTAGCCGAAGGTGCTGTAGCCGCCCGTGACGCCGACGAAGTAGGCGTGGGTGCGCACGGTGCCGCTATAGCCGACGGCGTTCGAGGTCGTCGTGCCGCTGATCGTGCCGTTGTTGGAGGTGGTGACGCCACCGCGAACGCTGATCGTGCCGTTGGACAACACGCTAGAGCCGTTGGCAATCGCGCAGACCTGGAAGGCCGCGACGCTGAGACCCGTGAGGGTCGCCGAGGTCGCGCCGGGGGTGGCCGTGAAGGCACCCGTCGGAGCGGCCGTGGCGCAGGTCGTAACGCCCGTAGCAGCGTAGACGGTCGAGATGCCGGTCAGCGAGCCGCTAACCGTCACCGTGCCGCCCTGAGAGGTCATCGAAATCGGGCTGCTGCCTCCGACGTCGTTCGGAGCACTGCCGGCGTTGGTGTAGGTCACGATGCCGAGCGGGGCAAACAGCGCCGTGCCCGTACCGGACACGAAGCGATTGCCGCCCGAAGCGACGTCGATGGTCTGAGCGGCGCCGATAGTCATAACGGTCGACGCGGCATCGGTGAGGTTAGCGACGATCACAGTGCCTGCGCCGCTCGCAGAGGTGACCGTATCGTTCGGCATCGTCGCGGTGATGTTGAAGGCCACCGCGGTCGAGTTGCTGGAGACATAGGTCTGCAGGCCGGAAACCTGAAGGCCCGTCAGCGAGACCGCGGCGGAGACCGAGGTCGCCGTCGTGATCTGGTAGACGACCGACGCTGCGCCGGAACCGCCGGTCGAGAGGGTCAGGCCGAGGGTCGAGCCCGCTGACGAACCAACCGACGGGTTGGCAGCGAAGGTCATGCCCGATGGCAGGGCGAAGGTCATGAAGTTACCGGTCAACGTCGAGCCAGCAGTCGTCAGCAGCACGGTGCTGCCGCTGAGAGTGGCATTGCCCGTCGAGGCCACCTGACGAGCGAAAGTATTAGGCGCGTTCACGGTAAGGGTAGAGGCGGAAGCAGGCGACATGACACCCAGGAACGACATGGTCGTCATGACGGTTCCCAGACCCGTCGTCGCCAGCAGTAGCCTCTTGCGAGAGCTCTGAGTCTCAAACATTTTTTCCAGCTCCAGTTACGTTGACGACATGCCGTTTCCGGGTCCAAGGCCCGCGGCTCCCGGTTTATACGGCTGGCTTTTGGCCCTTGTCAACGGGCGGAGCCAGCGTTTCCGCAGGCTTAGCGGGCGGTTCGCCCCTTTTCCGGGAGATGCGGATATCCAAAGGAGGGAATATCTTGATCATCCGGCGAGACCCGCTCTCATGGCGTCGTTGCTTTGCATTTGCGCTTATTGACGCGGAATACGGCGGTTCGTGCACATGAACGTCACTGGCATGCGGTCCCTTAACCGAGTGTCGTGTTTCGCCAGAGACAAGTATTGTCGGGGTAATGCATCACTTAGACCCTAGAAATCGTATCTCGGTCCTTTTCGATCTGCTTAGAATCAGCAGGAGTGTGTGCGCGTAGCAACAGACGTTGCGAAACCTGCGACTCCACCATCGCTGCGACAGTAGCGGGAACGTTCTCAAGAACGGACGCCCAGTCGCCCGGCCTCTCCTGCCGCAACAACCGGAAAGTCGGATACCAGGGCGAGTCGTTTCGCCCGAGGAGCCAGCGAAAGTCCGGGACATGAGGCAGGAGGACGAGACCGGGCCGTCCGAGTCCGCCGGCGAGGTGAAGGGTCGAGGTATCTATCCCCACTACGACTGAGATGTTCTCAAGGACTCGCGCGGTATTCAGAAAGTAGCCGTTCCCCCAGCCGGCAGGGCGGGGAAGAAGGTTGCCCAGCTCGTCGGCGCGCGGACCGAATTGCAGATTCACGACATCTCCGATCGAGGCGTCCAGCAGCCGACGCGCCAGGATTCGGGCGGTTTCGGGCGAAAGCGAGCGTGCACGGTCGCGCGGATTGTCGGCGCTTCCCCCCCAGACGACCCCGATGATCGGCCGCACCGGGCTGACGGCCGACGGTTCGTCCGCGACCAGGTAAGGCACCGTGCGGGGGATGGTATCGAGCGTGGTCCCGAAGATCCGCGGCAGCGACAGGAGCGGGGCGTGGCGGTCGAAGACCGGCAGCGTCTCGCCCTGAGCACAGACGCCCTCGATCGACGGCATGAGCGCCAGCAGGCGGCGAAGCTGCGGCTGGCATTCGACGATGACCCGTCCGCCTCGCTCGGCTACAAGCGGCGCATAGCGGATGAACTGAAGCGTATCGCCGAGCCCTTGCTCGGCATGGAGCAGGATGCGTCGGCCGGCCAGATCCTCTCCCTGCCACTCGGGAACCGGCCAGTGGCGAGGCGGCGTCGGACACCGCCGCATGCGCCAGCGGGCTTCATAGCCGCGCCAGCCTTCGAGGAACTCTCCGCCGAGGAGGCGAGCAAGAGCGAGATTCCATTCCGCCTCGGCATAGCCTGGCTTGAGGCCGAGTGCGCGCCGGAGATGGGTGTCGGCTCCGGCCAGCCGGAGGCGGTCGAAGTCCGCGAGGCCGAGATTGTAATGCGCCTCGGCGAAGTCCGGTCGCCGCGCGAGGGCCTCGTGGAGGCGGGGAACGGCGGCATCGGGCTGGTGGGCGGCAAGATCGGCGGCGGCAATCGCATTGAAGACGTCAGGCGAGGCCGGTGTCAGCGCGTTTGCCCGAAGCGCGTGACGACGCGTCGATGCGGAGTCGCCCCGATCGAGTTCGACGAGCGCCAAGTTGATCGCCGGTTCCGGCAGAAAGGGCGCTGCCGCCACGGATTGGCGAAAAAGACGCCCTGCCAGGGCACCGTCGCCGAGAGCGACCGCCGCCCGGCCGAGGTCGTTGAGCATGGTGCCATCGCCGGCCCGCCGGCCATTCGCCGCGACCAAGGCGGTGACGGCGCTGGCGGCGTCGCCGGCCTCGATGAGAGCCTTGCCGAGATTGTGGAGCCACAACGGATCGGGACCGGCGATCGCCAGCGCGCGCCGATAGCAGCCGAGGCTTGCTGGCCAGCGACCGCGAGCGGCGAAGGCGTTGCCGCGATGCCCGAGGGCGCTGACGAAGGCCGGATCGTGGATCAGCGCCTGGCGAAACTCGACCTCTGCCTCTTCCGGCCGTCCCTGCTCGACGAGGATGACTCCGAGCAGATCGTGCGCCAGGGCGGCCGCGCCGATCGCGATCGCCTGCCGATAAGCATCGGCTGCTTCGGGCAGGCGCCCGTCGCGGTGGTGATCCAGCCCGCGATCGAGCAGCGCCTTGATCGGATGGGCCGGCTGGGTCATCGGGCGATCGCGATCTCGCAGGCGGCGATAATGGCCGCTTCCACCGTCCGTATCGGGGTCTGGTCGCCGAACAGCCGATCGAGCCCACGCTTGATCCGGGCTCCCTCGACCTGGCGATGGGAGGCATCGAGGCCGAGGCAGATCGCACGCCGGACATAGTCGTCGCGATCGGACGCGATCATGTCGTCGAGGCCCATCTTGGTCAGCGCCGCGAAGGTATGCCGGCTGCGCAGACTATCCCCCGGCAGGGTCACCACCGGGATGCCGTTCTCGATCACCTCGATCGTCGAGTTGAATCCCGACCAGCCGATCGAATCCAGGAGGACGTCGGCGTGTCTCGCGACGCCGAGAAAGCCGGCCTCGGTCAGCGACGGAAGCATGACGAGTCGAAAGCCAGGATCGTGGCCGGCGGCGACGAGGCGCCGCGACAACCGATCGACAAAGGCCCTGGTGACCGTCGGCATTGGACCTGAGAAGAAGACGAACCGCCCGTGCGGTACCTCGTCCGCGATGCGGATCAGCAGCTCGTCGTCCTGCGGCAGATACTTGAAGAGCGACTGGGCGCAGAGGTAGACGATGTCCCCGGCGCCGAGCCCGATGTCTTGTCGCGACAAGGGCGCGGGCGGCACCGTGCTTGGCGTGTAGAGGCAGCTAAGGCCGGGAAGCCGGACGAGCCGCTCGACGTACCGGGCGTCGCCATCTGCGGGCTCCATCAGCTCGCTCGACAGGAACAGGTCCATGGTCGGATAGCCGGATGTCGTCGGATGGCCCCACGACATTGCCTGCACCGGCGCCAGCTTGAGCGCCGCGAGCCAGGCGGCGATCGGATCCATGCCGATCTCCGGATAGAACAGGAAATCGATACGATCATCGCGGATACGTCGCGCCAGCGTTGAGCGATCGAGCGCTCCGGTGAAAAACCGGTCGAGACGCGAGGCGGCATGTGCCGTGATGTCATCGACAGTCGGGCTGGTGTGATAACCGACGACCTCGAACCGGGAGCGGTCGAGGGCGTCGACCCAGCCGGCGAGCGCCATCTTCCATACCGAGTGGCGCCGGAAGTATCCGGAGATCAACCCGACGCGCAGTCGCTCTCCCGGCAAGCGGTCCCGTCGCGAAGGAGCCGCAGACAGATCGGGATGGCGCGCCGCCAGTGCGCGGCACACCAGTCGTCCGTACAAGGACTGAAGCTCCCGATCGTCGCGCGCCTGATAGGCGAGGAAGAAGGGCTGTACGGTTCCAACGGCATCGGCAAGCCGCGCGAGATCTTCCGTCTTTGCTGCCTCCGTCCAGACGTCGAGTGCCGTCAGGGAACGCGTATAACGTCCACGCGCGGCGTCGATGTCGGCCTCGGTCTCGTATAGAACCGGCAGCTCGGCGACGCAGGCGCCCAACCGCGCGCGTCCGTCCGACGGTTGAGTCGCCAAGGCACGTCTGTAATGCAGGCACGCCTCGCGTGTGCGTCCCCGGATCCAGGCCGTGTTGGCGAGACCTTCGCTTGCGGGACCGAGCGAGCCAGCCAGCGTAAGAGCGCGCCGGAGGCCGCGCTCCGCCTCCTCCTCGCGTGACAGGCGCTTCAGCACGTTCGCCAGGTTGACGTGCGCGATCGCCTCTCCCGGCGCGAGAGCGACTTGTCGCGAGAAAGCGATCGCGGCCCGATCGAAGGCCGATGCGCGCAAGCTGATCGTGCCCAGCCCGTGCCAGGCCCCGACGTCGGCTGGCGAGAAGGCGAGCGTTCGACGGGCATCAGGCGCAGCGGTCATCATGTAAGGGTGGGCTCGTGATGAACTTTCTCGAACACGGCCTCGAGGTCGCGGGCGAGCGGGCGTCCGTCGACAAGACGAGATGCGCGAAGCCGGTGACGAAGCTCCCGCCGAAACATCTGTCGTTTCTCTCGTGCCGCGGCCAGCTCGATGCCCTTGGCGAGAAAGGAGCCGTTGTCCTCGGCGACGAGATCCGAAAGATTGGCGGCGGAAAGGATCGAGGCTCCCATTCGCCCCATCATGCGCCCTGAGGTCCGCGTCAGGACGGGCACGCCCATCCATAGCGCCTCGAACGTCGTCGTGCAGCCGTTGAATGGAACCGGGTCGAGCGCGATGTCGATCTGGCAGTAAGCGTCGAGATGGGCGCCGCGATCGTCGATCCGGGCCAAGAAGTCGATCGCAGCGCCGTCGACACCAGCGGCGACGAAGCCCTGGCAAATCCTCGCCTGGACGTTCCGATCATCATAGAGATTCTTGTACTTCAGCAGAAGCCGAGAGCGCGGGATGGCGCGAAGCAGCGGCGCCCAGAGCGCGATCGTCGCCGGTCCGATCTTGCCGGGATTGCTGAAGGATCCGAAGACGACACCGTCATGGTCGTGCCGCCGGTCAGTCGCCGGAGAGTCTTCTGGCGTCCCGAAGCAGAAGAGGCAGGAGACGGAAAGAGGCCGTTCGGCGAGCGCCTGCCAGCCCGTCGGCGGGCACAGGAAAGGATCGACGATGATCGCATCGATCTCGGAGGCCCCGCTGCTGGCGACATCGAAGAGGGACAGCTGGACAGGTGCTGGTCGGAGCGAGGCGACGCCGATGCGGTTGCGTGCGGTGTTGCCGGCGAGGATGACAAGCACGTCGATGGCGTCGGCGCGGATCTGCCGGGCCAGGGTCTCGTCGTCGCTGCCGGTGACTTCTGTCCAGCGGTCAGCGAGGCTCGACAGCCGTGACGTCATGCCGTCGCGCCTGACGACATCGGCATAGCAGGTGATCCGGAACCGACGTCGATCATGAGATTCGATCGCGGGCGCGATGTTGTAGGCGACCGGGTGTTTCCAGAAGTCGGCCGAGACATAGCCAATATGGATCCTGTCGTCATGCCTGCGACGGAGCGACGGTCGCGGCCGGACCGGTCGCCATTCGGCTTGGCGACGGGCACGCGCGAAGCCGAGTTCCTGGGCCGGAGTCGTTCGATGGTCGTAGAGGGCGACCATCAGGCGCATGCTCCACGCCGCAGGAGACCGGGGATCGATGGTCACCGCGCGAGCGACCGTCGCAGTCGCGGCCGCAGGATCGGCCGCGGACGAAGCGATCCTGCTGATGCGCAGCCAAAGGCCCGCATCGCCCGGCGCGAGCGCCGCCGCGCATTTGAGCTCGCGCCAGGCTCGGCTTGTCTCTCCGACATCTGCGAGAAGGCCACCCAGGGTGAATCGCAGGTCGACCGACAAGGCATGCTTGTGGGCGGCCGAGCGCAGGATCGCGATGGCCTCGCCGGCGCGATTGGCGTCGCCGAGTGCCAGTGCGAGATTAAGGGCGGCACCCGGGTCGCCGGCCTGCAGGGCGAGAGCCCGTCGTCCGTGAAGCACCCGGCGCTCGGCGGGGAAGGCGGCCATGGTCGATAGGTTGGCGTGGAAAGGAAGTACGTCCGGAGCGAGAGCCAGGGCGCGTCTTATCGCCTGCCGCGCCCGAGGGCCGTCGCTCAGGATGGCGAGGTTGGCGTGAAGCGGTGCTGCGAGCGGCGCAATCGAGAGCGCGCGCAGGAGACGAGTCTTGGCAAGATCCGGCCTGCCGGCCTGCAGGGCGCTCTGAACGACCACGACATGCAGCTCGGCGTCGGCAGGCTCCCGCGTCAGGCGGTCGCGTATCTCCGTTCCGATCTCGAGATCGGCTGTGCCCTCGGGCATGCGGGAGGAAGAGGCCGCCACCGATTCAGTTTCGGGCATGGTCATTGCCATAGCTCCCGAGCCAACCCTCTGTCACGGCAAACTATTGACGGACTGCGTGCGATTTGTGCATTAGCTGGACCGCTGGCGACAACCCGGCCATTCTAGGCGGGTCGCAGACCTGTAATTGGAGGACGACGATGACGGCTTGGGACGATGTCGAGGCTGCCTGGCAGCTCTGCGACGTGGTCAATAATGACGAAGAAGGCTACAAGGACGGCGATCCGCCGAAGGCTTGGGCGAACGTCTTCTCCAAGACTCCGATGCTCGATGGCGACCGCACCCAGCGCGAAGGCGGCGGCGTGCCGCCGCTGCGTATCTTCCTGAAGACGGCCTACGGCATCGAGTTCCGTCCCGACACCAAGAAGTGGATCGTGTTCCGTCACGGCCCGGTCGACATCAGCGACATCACCTGACGTCCTTCACCCCGAGGCGGTGGGGCGCCGGTGCCGGCAGATGAGCAAGGATTCGACCGATCTCTTGCCGAAGCAACGGACCACCACCGATCCGGGCGGCTCGACCGGGCGGAGCAGATCTATCTCCGCCTGCTGCGTGAGGCCCCCCAGCACGACGGGCTCTACGATCTTCTCGGACTGATCGCGCACCAACGCAACCACCGCGGCCTTGCCCGCCGGTGGTTGCGGCAGGCGTTGGCCCTGGCTCCGGGCCGCGCAAAGATTTGGCGCGACCAAGCGCTTGCCGAACACGAAGCAGCGAGCAGCTTCATCGCCCGCGCCGCCGCGATCGAACCCGATGTCGCGGAGCACTGGCTCGCGCTTGATCTTGCCGCGCATGACAAGACAGCGCGTTGTCGCGGTCTCGCGCTGGCTCCAGGCGACGGCGGCGCTTGGGCGCGCCATGCCGAACGACAGCTCGCGGCAGGGGCTACCGGCATTGCTCTTGCCTCGGCGCAACGAGCGGAGGCGATCGCCGGCCGTTCCACCGCTCTCGAGGCCCGGAGCCTCGCCTCGCCACCGCTGCCGGCCGGATGTCGGGTCGCACCGGCCCGGCTTGTCCTCGACGATGGCGAGGTGGTGATCGCGCCCTATTGCTACTCGATGACGGGCGCCACGGTCACCGGAGACTTCCTCGTACTGCCGTCAGCGACTGAGGTCCTCGTCGACGGCCAGGTGCCGGACCCGGCTGACCCGCTGCAGCTGGTCAGCGGCATTGCCACAATCGGCCCGCGGCACGCGCTCGTGCGCAAGGGGCGTACGCGGCATGCCGGCCGTGCCGTGCTCCTCGGCGGCTCGCGAAACTACTATCACTGGCTTATCGACCATTTGCCGCGGTTGGCGCTGTTCGATCCTGAGGCCGGCCGGCGGCTGATCGTCAACGCGGACCTAGTGTCGTTCCAGCGCGACAGCCTACTCCACCTCGGCATCGACGAAGACCAGTTGCTGAGGCTCGGCGTCGAGGATTGGCTCGAGGTCGAGGATCTGACGGTTCCGTCGATGCTGACGAGATCGAGCCTGATGCATCCGGCGGCTTTAGGCTGGCTTCGCAGCCGGTTTCTGGACGCTAGAGCGATGCCGGCCGCTCCGAAGCGGATCTACATTTCCCGGCGGATGGCGAGCCATCGACGGTTGGTGGATGAGACGGCGGCAGTCGACTTGCTGCAAAGCCGCGGCGTCGCAGTCCTGACGATGGAGGGAGTGTCGGTCGCTAGCCAAGCAGCTCTCTTTGCTGCGGCCGAGCTGATCGTCGCGGTGCATGGCGCGGGGCTTGCCAATCTCGTCTTCGCATCGCCGGGCGCCCGGCTCGTGGAGATCGACGCGGAGGGATCGAAGCGCAGCTTCTTCCCGGTCATCGCGGCGATGAACGGCGTGCACTATCGGCGTCTGGCCGGTCGCGCCGTCACGCCGCATGCCCTGCAATACTCCGACATCACTCTCGGTGAGCAGGGCCTTGGCGAGCTCGCGGCACTTCTCTGATCTCAGCGCAGGTCTCGAAGCCCTTCGGCGACGGCACGATCGACGGCCGCCCAATCGCCCGGCCGAGGCTGGCGGAACAACGTCGCTGACGGATACCAGGGTGCGTCGGTCCGGCCCAGCAGCCAGCGCCAGTCGGCGGCATGAGCGAGCAGCACCCAGGTCTTCCGGCCGAGACCGCCGGCGAGATGGGCGATGGCCGTATCGGAGGTGATGACCAGGTCAAGCGCCGCGACGAGGGCGGCGGTGTCGTCGAAGGTCACGAGATCGGTGGATACGTCCTTGATGGTCCGCATCGAGGCGCGATCGTCGTCGGTCGGCGCCTTGGTCAGCGAGACCAATGAAGCCGCCGCGCATAAGGTTTCCTTCATGGTCGTTAGCCCCGGCGAGCGCCGGCGGTCGTCGATGAAGCGGGGATTGCCACGCCAGCAGAAGCCGATCCAAGGACGCGGCAGGTCGGCGAGCCGTCGTCGCCACTCCTCGATAGCCACAAGATCGGGAACCAGGTAGGGAGCCGGTCCTGGCAGCTCAACAAGCGATGCATCCAGGACGGCGGGCAGACTCGGCAGTGAGCATTGATAGTCGTGCGGGAGGACGCGCGTCTCGCGAACGAAAACGTCTATCTCCGGCAGAGATCGAGCCAAAAGCGGTGCCAGCTCACTGACCGTTTCAAGCATGACCTGGCCGCAGCGACGGGCGGCGAGTGGGACGAAGCGCACGAACTGAAGGGTCTCGCCGAACCCTTGTTCGCAATGCAGGAGCAGCCGCTTTCCATCGATCGGCTGGCCGGTCCAGCGTCGGCCGGGAAGGTCGGTGCGGATCATGCCTGGGCGTGCGAGGCGGGCTTCCCAATAGGGCCAGCCCCGCTTCGTGTCGCCGCGCACGAGGAACCCCTGGGCCAAGGTCAAGGCCGCATCGGAGTTCCCCGGCGCGATGGCAAGCGTCCGCCTGGCCCATGCATTCAGCCTCGTCCAATCCGACATGCGGCTGGCATAGCGCGCGAAACTGAGCATTGCGGCTGGAAAGTCCGGCGCCAGGGCGACGGCGCGACGGAGCGCGAGGTCTGCGCCGGGCAGTCCAATGATTTCGGCGGCCGCGGCGAGGTTCACCTGCGAGACTGGCGAGGTGGCCTCGAGCGTCGTAGCGATGCGGGCAGACAGCAAGGCAGCGGCCGGCCGTTCGCGCAGCAGGCGGCCGTAGGTGAGATTGTGCCAGGCCGCCGCGGCATCGGGAGCCAGAGCCAGAGCGCGATGCATGAGACGCCCCGCATCCTCCGCTCGCCCGTCGGCATTAAGGATGCCGGCGAGATTGGTGTTGGCGGCGAGATGACCGGGCTCGCGGCCGAGCACGGCGCGGTAGTCGATTTGTGCTTCTTGGGTGCGTGCGCTGGCGGCGAGGGTTTCGGCGCGGAGCAGGCGGAGGTCGATGCTGTCTTCGGCGGCAAGGGCGCGATCGAGGTGATGGAGGAGGCGCCTGCGGTCGGG
>SXGS01586173.1_pt1 | contig 28118 bp, 29 predicted proteins | sample 3174681 | NCBI WGS metagenome assembly SXGS01 (sample SAMN11356861, study PRJNA531348) | freshwater metagenome | isolation source: freshwater sample F1-80 | place: China: Fuxian Lake, Yuxi | collected 2017-12-25 | reverse complement strand
GGACTATGCCATGCCGCGCGCCGGTAACGTCCCGGCGCTGGTGAGCGACAACCTGCCGCTTCCCACCACGCTCAACCGCACTGGAGCCAAGGGCGTTGGCGAGTCTGGCTGTACGGGGTCGCTGCCCGCGCTTGCCAATGCCATGAGCGATGCGCTCGCTGCGCGGGGCGCTTCGGCGATCGATATGCCGTTTACCGCCGCCCGAGTTTGGGCGGCGCTCCATCCTGAGACCTGAAGCCCATGTCAGCCAAGCCCGTGAACGAACTCAGTGCCTTCGTCGCGGCGCGCCTGCTTCAGCGCCGTGACCTCAGTGCCGAAGCGTATGTGGAGGCCTGCCTTGCGCGCATCGAGGCACGCGAATCGCTGATCGGCGCCTTTGCCTATATCCGCCCTCAGCAGGTACGCGAGCAGGCACGGGCCCTGGACCGTGGGCCGATACGCGGCCCGCTGCATGGTCTCACCGTTGGCATCAAGGATGTCTTTGATACCCGTGACATGCCCACGCAGGGCGGTTCGGAGGCCTTCCGCGGCCACCAGCCTGCAACCGATGCAGCGGTGATCGCATTGCTGCGTGGAGCGGGCGCCGTGATGCTTGGTAAAACCGTCACCACAGAGCTCGCGACCTTTCCTCCCAACGGTACGCGTAACCCGCGCGATCCAGCGCATACCCCGGGCGGATCGTCATCGGGCTCAGCCGCTGCAGTGACTGACTGCATGGTGCCCTTTGCCACTGCGACTCAAACACTGGGTTCCACGATTCGACCCGCCGGATACTGTGGTGTCGCGGGCTACAAGCCCACCTACAACCTCCTGCCGCGCCGCGGCGTGTGGCCGAACGCCGAGTCGGTCGACACGGTCGGACTGATGGCGCGTGACGTGCGTGATGTGGCGATGCTTGCGGCTGCGGCCGGCCACTATCCAGCGCTGGCATTCGATGACGAAGCTGTCAACGCGGCGCCTGTCATCGGGTTCTGCCAGACCTGGGAGTGGTCACGAGCTGATTCGTTCATACACACTGCGTTTGAAGCCTGTCGCAGTCAGCTGGCTGCCGCCGGCGCGAGGGTCATTGCCATTGAGTTACCCGCATCGTTTCGCGGTCTTCTCGAAGCGCACCGCATGGTGGCGTGGTACGAGATGGCGCGCGGCTTTGCCGATATCGTGGCGCACGATGCCAATCGTATCCGTAAGCCACTCCTCGACCGAACGCTCGCAGGGCTCGAGGTCTCGCCCGCCTCCTACATGGCTGCACAGGCGCTGGGACGCGCCTGCCGCGAGCAGTTGGCCGACGTGTTTGGCCAGTGTGACGTGCTGTTTGCGCCAGCCGCTACAGGTGAGGCGCCCGCCGGACTGGAGAGCACCGGCGATACCTCAATGAACCAGATCTGGACGTTCCTTCACGGCCCTAGCGTATCGGTGACCGGCGGGTTCGGCCCGAACGGCTTGCCGCTCGCGATGCAGGTGCTGGGCCGGATCGGCGACGACGCTCGGACGCTGCGCGCTGCGCGCTGGGTCGAGCGAGTGCTGGGGCGCTGAGCGCTCGCCCGCCGAGCAGGGCGCTGACCAGGGCATCGAGCGTTCGATCATCCAGTGATCGCTTGCGATCCAGGTGGTGATAAACCAGGTAGCCGTCAAACGCCATCACCAGAAAATGGCCGAGATCGGTGCTCTCGAACAGCCTGCGCCGCGCCGGTGGCATACAGTCCAGCACCAACGCCTGCATACGCGCTTCCATCCAATTGAGCAGCACCGGACGATAGCCTTCGCCACGTTCCATGGTGGAAATCGCCTGAATGATGTTGTTGCCAAACCCGCTGTTGTCTTTCGGTATATCGCGCCAGAAGGTCCCCAGCACATGCGTCAGACGTGCGCGCCGATCGCCGATCGTGGCGGCCTCTTCGGCAAGCGCTTCGATCCGGGCCCGGAGCCAGGGGTCGTACAGCTCATAGAGAATCTGAAGCTTCGAGCGGAAATAGACATAAACATTGGCAGTGGAGGTGCCTGCGCCAGCTGCAATCTTTGGCAGGCTGGTGGCGGTGTAGCCGTGACGCGAAAACAGGGTGTGTGCCGAACGCAGGATTGCGGCTCTCACTTCGGCTTTCTTGGTCTGTCCCATGTTCGCGTGAGATGAAGGCGAAGCTCAACCCATCAGCCCGGGCAGCCAAAGCGCGATCGAGGGCACCGCCACCAGCAGCGACACCCTGATCAGGTCTGCAGTGACGAATGGCGCAAGCCCGCGGAAGATCGTGCGTGTCGCAATATCGGGCTGTACCTGATGGAGCACGAAAACGTTAAGCCCGACCGGTGGGGTGATGAGCGCCACCTCAACCATGGTGACCACCAGAATGCCGAACCAGACCAGGTCATAGCCCAGACTGCTCACGATCGGATAAAACACCGGCACGGTCAGGAACAGCATGGACATTGAATCGAGAATGCAGCCCAGCACCAGATAGACGAACAGGATCAGCACGATCACCATCCATGGTTTGGAAGCGATGCTCTGTACCGAGGCGCCCAGTGCCTTGGGAACGCCGGCGATGTCAATGAAATTGGAGAACACCAGCGCGCCGATCAACAGAATGAGAATGGAGCAGGTAGAGCGCGCCGCATCGAGCAGCACCTCGATGAAACGGCCGCCTCCCAGTTCTCGGCGTACCGCTGCAAACAGAAATCCGGCGAAGGCGCCTACGCCCGCTGCCTCGGTGGGGGTGAACACACCGAGGTAGATACCGCCAATGATGAAAAGAAACAGCGCGGCCACCGCCCAGACTTTGCGCAGGCTCCTCAAACGCTCACGGGCTGGCGTCCGTTCGCCGGGTTTGCCGCTATCCGGATGCCGCCATACCGACCACAACACCGCACCCACATAAAGCAGTGTGCCCAGAAGTCCGGGGATCACTGCCGCAATGAAGAGCTTGCCTACGTCGGTACGGGTCATGAAGCCGTAGATCAGAAGCGGCACCGATGGCGGAATCATGATGCCCAGCGTTGCACCCGCTGCAACCGAGGCTGAGGCGAGTGAATCGGCGTAACCAAATCGTCGCATCGGGGGTAGTGACACCTTCGCCATGGTGGCTGCGGTGGCAAAGCTCGACCCGCAGACGCTTGCGAAGCCCGCGCTGGCGATGACTGATGACATGGCAAGGCCGCCTCGAAGGTGGCCCACGAACGCATTGGCCGCGCCGAACAATTCATCCGAGAGCCGCGAAGCGGTGATGAATCCACCCATCAGGATGAAGAGGGGAATGACCGAGAGTTCCTCATTCATCACGGTGTTAAAGCCCACCTGTCCCACCATGGCCAGCGCAGCGGGCACGCCCTGCAGGAGCGCGAATCCGCCAAAGCCGATCAGGAGCAGACCGAAGGCAATGGGCAGTCCTGCAAAGAGCAGTGCGAACAGCAGGAGGAACGCGCCGATCGCAAGTGTCATCTCAGGATCTGCCTGGCTCGGCGTGACGGGAAAACAGACTGCGCAGAGCGAGCGTACCGAGCATCAACGCGCCGATCATCGCGGCAGTAGCCATCAGGTAGCCAAGCGGTGCATAGGGAAAATTCAGTACTGGCGTGGTTTCGTCCATCGCGCCGAGTTTGCCCGCATGTACCCCGATCCGCCACGCCAGAAAACCGGTTCCGGCTGCGCTCACGCCATGGATCAGAAACAGGCGGACTCGCTGAACCGCGCCACGAAACAGATGATCGAAAAGACCTAGCGACAGATGTTCGTTGGTCCGGCAGAGAAGCGGTAGCGCCGTGAACGTCAGCGCGCCCATCTGCACCTGGATCATTTCGTAGCCCGCAGGTAACGGACTGGCGAACAGATACCGACCGCCGACATCGATCGCGACCGTGAGCATCAGACAGAAGAGCTGCGTCGCCACCAGGAAGCCGAGCGCCCGCACAGGCAGGCTGGAGCGGCGGGTCATAGAGAGCCCTCGGAAGTCGGGCGCGCGGGCTGCGCGCCCGACCCCTTATTTATGTGCCGCAATGCTGGCTTTGAGCGCAGCGAGTGCCGCCTTGGCATCGATACCGGTGGCCTGCGCTGACTTCAGCCAGTCGTCTTCAAAGGAGCGCAATGCTGATTCGAGCTCGGCGAGGTAAGGGCCCGAGGCCACCGTGACCTCCACGCCAGCGGTCTTCACGTTTTCGCGCGACTTGGCGGCCTCGGCATCCCAGTTGCGTCCGGCGATCCGGGACAGGCGCTCGCCCGAAAGCTTGAGAATGGCATCGCGGTCCGCCTGGGACAGCTGATTCCACTTGGCCTTGTTCACGCCAAAGAAGAAGGTCGCTGAGTAGATTCCCTTTGGGAAATCGAGCAGATATCGGATCGTGCCCTGCAACGAAAAATCGGTGAACGATGAGGCGTCGATGAAGAGTCCATCGGTAACCCCTCGGCGCACCATCTCGGCGGCCTGCGGGCCAGGCGCGCGAATGCCCACGCCGCCCAGAGCTTTGGCGATATCCACGTTGATCGCAGCGCCCCCAGCGAGCTTCATGCCGTTCCAGTCAGCCATTGACTTGAGCGGCTTTTTCGAAGTCCAGACCCGTCCGGGTTGAGCGGCCCAGATAGCGAGCAACTGAATACCGGCGTGTTCGTCGCGCGAGGCGAAGTGCTTGTCGGTCACCTGCCAGAGCGCCACAGACAGGGGTTCAGACAGGTCAGATAGGAACGGAAGTTCGCCCACCCGGGCGAGCGGGAAGCGCTGCGGGGTGTAGCCGTGCACGCTGAAAACTGCTTCGACGATGCTGTCTTTCACCATATCGAGCTGGGTGGGCGGCGGGCCCAGGCTGCTGGCAGTGACCTCAAAGCGGACCCGCCCTTGCGTGGCGGTGGCCACTTCATCGGCCCAGGGCTTGATCGTGCGCGTCATGATCGGGTGGGTGGGCGGCAGCCAACCGTTGATGCGGAACACGGTTTGCGCCTGGGCGGCAGCGCCCGCCAGGGTCAGGCTGAGCGCAAGGGTAGCGCCGGATAGGACGCGATGCAGACGGATCATCAGGGTTTCCTCGATCGGTTGCGTGGACAGGCCACTGAACGTCGGCGGATATTAGCGAACGGCATTCGACTGTCAAGGATCTTCGATTGGATCTTCGATTGGCTTGCGGACCGGGGCGGCCTGTTGTGCAAGCGAACTGCACACAGCGAACTGCACCGGGTTGCCAAAACGGTAGCCCCATGTCCAGAATACCGAATGGCGTTTGCTTAATCCAACACCCCTTAAATCTTCAACGCGGCCTTTCCCATGCCTGTTACTGATTCGCAGGATCTTCGGTCGCTGGTTCGCCCGGATCGGGTCCATCACTCCGTTTACGCTGATCCGGCATTGTTCAAGCTGGAGCTCGACCGTCTATTCGGTCGGACCTGGCTGTTGCTGGGCCATGCCTCGCAGGTGGCCCATCCCGGAGACTGGTTCACCACGCGAATGGGGCGCTTGCCGGTCATCGTGTCACGCGACGCGTCCGGTGCTGTGCGCGTTCTGGTCAATCGGTGTACGCATCGTGGCGCGCTGATCTGTCATGAATCCAGCGGTCATTCGCGCGCCTTCGTGTGCCCCTACCATGGCTGGGGCTTCGAACTGGACGGTCGCCTCACTGGCGTGCCGGTGCCGCAGGGCTATGGTGCACAACCCCAGCGGATGTTCGCCGAAATGGGGTTACGCGCGGTGCCGCGGGTGGATCTCTACCGTGGCTTCATCTTTGCCAGCCTGTCGCCCTCGGGGCCTGATCTGGTCGACTTTCTCGGGCCGCTTGCGAGTTCATTTGATGATCTGGTCGATCGCGCACCCGACGGCGAAGTCGAGGTTGCCGGTGGCGTGTTCAAACACACTTACGAGGGTAACTGGAAGCTGGTGCTGGAAAATCACCTTGACGGTGTGCATCCCACCCACGTGCACATCTCGTCGGTGCATGTGGCGCGTGACGCGCCCGATCCCGGTCAACCGGAAAAATATGCCGATATTTCAATTCGGCAGATGCGCCAGAACGGTGCGCCCGAACCAGTATGGGAGGCCGTTGGCATGTGGACCAGCGACTGGGGCCACGGCTACATGGGTGACTACCACTCCGATGGTCGGTTGGTGGTGGGGCTCAACAATCCAGTATTTGCGGAATACCGAAAGCGGCTCGAGGGGCGGGTGGGCGCCGATGAAGCGCAGCGTATTCTGGGCGTCACGCGCTGGAACACCATCATCTATCCGAACGTGTCCTTCATGAGCCAGTTTCGGCAGTTGCGGATCATTCACCCGCTTGCCGTCAATCGCACCGTGGTCTACACCTACAACCTCAGGCTGAAAGGCGCGCCCGAGCAGATGTTTCGCGATACCGTCGCGTTTTCCAATGTCGTGAACGGCACCGCATCCTGGGTGCTGACCGACGATCTCGAAGTGTATGGGCGGGTTCAGAAAGGACTGGAGTCGGCCCAGCCTGAGTGGGTGAATCTGGCGCGCGGCGTGGGGGGCGATGTGCCTGATGGTGCGCTTCTACGGGGCGGAACCGGTACGAGTGAAATATTCATTCGTCGGCAGTTCGATACCTGGCTGCGTTATATGTGCGCCGATAGCTCAGGGAGCGCAGCATGACGCGTCCTGCCGCTTCGCAGCCAGCCGACTTCGATGCTGCGCGCTTTGCTCGAATGGAGGACATTCGCCAGTTCCTGTTTCATGAAGCGCGTCTGCTTGATACCCACCAATTCGAAGACTGGCTCGCGCTCTTTACCGATGATTCCACCTATTGGGTGCCACTCGAGGCTGCCCAGACCGATCCGCTGAGCACTTCGTCGATTATTCACGACGATCGAACGCTACTCGAGTTGCGCGTGCGCCAGATTACCCATCCCAGGGCGCATGCGCGGCGACCGCTCGCCCGGACCGTCCATCAGATCGGGAATGTTCAAATTCTCTCTAAGGACGCCAGCGAGCTGCGGGTGGCCTCCACGCTCATTCTGCTTGAGTACCGTCCCGAAGTGCAGCGTAGCTGGGCTGCGCTGGTCGAGCACCGCCTGCGGCGGGTCGATGGGCGGCTCGCGATCGCAGCCAAGCGCGTCAACCTCATCAACTCCGAGGCGGAGTTGCCCGGCATTGCGTTTCTTCTTTGAGCGTCGATGCGCCCGATCGTTCAATGACTTCGGTCTCACCTGACTTTCTCGGTGTGACCGTGAATACCGTGTTGCCAGGGGTGGTTCTGTACGGTCTGCAATCCAGTCGTCTTCCTGACGCCTACAAGCAGATGATTCTCGGGATGCAGTGCATCGCTGAACCCCTCGGCTGCGACGCCATCGCCAATGCGGTCGCTTTTCTCTGTTCGGAGGCGGCACGCTTCATCACCGGTCAAGAGCTTGCAATCGATGGAGGGCTCACACATGGCGGCTGATTCATTCGCGGCACCGAAGGTTTGGCTCGACCTCGATCAGGCAGCGCTCGACCGCGCCTATGATCAGGCGCCGCATGCCCCCAACATGCAGCAGGTGCTCAAGCGCTATGAACTCGCGAGTGAGCGCGCGCACGGCCGGCTTGGCGCGCCCTCGAGGCATCGTTATGGACCGACTGAAGCGGAGGCGCTTGATTGCTTCAGGCCTCGGTCTCGCAGCACTTCACAAGGTCTCCTGCCCGCGTTGCTCTTCGTCCATGGCGGGGCATGGCGTGGCGGGCTGGCACGAAACTATGCGTTCATCGCCGACTCGTTCATCGACCGGGGCTGCGCGGTGCTGATCCCCGACTTTGCGCCGGTCACCGAACTCGATGGCGACCTGGGCCGTATGACCGACCAGATCCGTCGCGCGATCGCCTGGGTATCGGCCAACGCCGAGGCGCTCGGTATCGATCCTGCGCGTATCCATCTGTTAGGGCATTCGTCGGGCGGGCATCTGAGCGCAGCCGCATTGCACACGAATTGGGCGTCGGAATTTTCGCTACGCACGCATTCACCGGTGGCGAGCCTCACCGTGTGCAGCGGCATCTACGAACTGCAGCCGGTGCGCTTGTCGGCCCGGAGCGACTATGTGAGGCTGTCAGAAGACCAGGTGAATGCGCTCAGCCCCATTCGCCATGTGGCGGCCCTGACCACGCCGCTTACGGTCGCCTGGGGTTCGCTCGAGAGTCCGGAATTTCAGCGTCAGGCGAACGACTATGCAGCGGCTGCCGAGGCGGCAGGGCGCGCGGTGACGCGGTGCGTCGTGGAAGGCTGCAATCACTTTGAAATTCTCGAGACGCTCGCGAGCCCCTACGGTGTATTGGGCCAGATGCTGCTCGAACGGGTGGCGGCGGTGGGGGCGACTCGCGGGCGATGGGTGTCAACGGGCGGGGCTTCGGCAGGTGGCGCAGCGCCGGCGGCCGGAGAGGCACCCGCTGCCTCCACAGGGCGGACGAGCGATGGGCGCGCTGACCTGCACTGGATGCAACTCGCGCTTGCCCAGTCTGTGGAAGCATTCGAGCGAGGCGACTGGCCGACCGGCGCTGTGCTGGTTCGCGACGGCCAGTTGCTCTCGACCGGCCAGAACCGGCAGGTCTCGCAATGCGACACCACTGTGCACGCCGAGACTGACGCCATTCGGCGTGCCGAAGCCATCCACGGGGTCGGTAGCACGCAGGGGGCAACCCTCTATTGCACGATGGAGCCGTGTCCAATGTGCGCCGGGGCTCTCAGGAATGCGGGCGTCGTGCGGGTAGTGCTCGCACTCCGACACGCAACACTCAAACGAACCGATCTGGGCCCCTACCGGCTTGAGGACTTCTTTACCCTTACTGGTTGGCAACCCGAGCTGAACAGCGGCCCCCTTGAGGGCGACTACCTTGCGCTCAGACGTCGATGGGGCCGGGACCCGGTCAGAAGCGGCTAGCGGGGCGCCGCCCGGCTGGGCGCTGATCCGAGGGCCCCACCTTACTCGAGCGAGAGTTTCTGCTGGGCGACCACCTGGCGGTACACCTCGAACTCGGCCTTGATCTGCGCAGCGAATTCGGCGGGGCTGTTGCCAATCACGATCGATCCGGTATCTTCGATACGCTTGCGAACCGCCGGATCTTCCAGCGCTTTGCGGGCGGCCGCGTTGATCCGCTCAATGATGTCGCCCGGCAGGCCCTTCGGCGCCAGAATGCCGTAGTACGCCATCCGGTTCACCGGCTCCAGGCCTACTTCCTTGAAGGTCGGGACATTCGGTAGCACCGCCAGCCGCTGGGGAGCAGCCACGACCAGCGGCACCAGCCGGTTGGCCTGCACGAATGGTAATGCCGAGGGAATGTTGTCGAAGATGATGGGCACTTGGCCGGCGACGGTATCGTTCAGTGCCGGGCCCGCACCACGATAGGGGATGTGGGTCACGAATACGCCCGCCAGGCTTTTAAACAGCTCGGTCTGAAGATGACCGATCCCCCCAGTACCCGACGAAGCGTAGGAATACTTGCCGGGCTTGGATTTCAGCTCATCGATAAAAGATTTGTAGTCACGTGCCTGGAAGCTGGGGTGCACCGCAATCAGGTTAGGCGTTGCAGCAATATTGATGATGGGCGTGAAGTCGGTGACAGGGTTATAAGGGATCTTTGGATTGATCGCAGGGTTGGCGGCGGTGGTTGAGACCGTGGCCATGCCAAGCGAGTAGCCATCCGGTGTGGCTCGAACCGTTTCGGTAGCGCCGACCACGCCGCCGCCGCCTGCCTTATTTTCAATCACGACCGGCTGGCCGAGTGCCTTGCCAAGCGGCTCAGCGATCACCCGCGCAATGATGTCGGTGGTGCCGCCGGGCGCGAAAGGCACCTGCAATTTGATCGCACGGGTGGGATAGGACGCTTGGGCTATTGCCGCGGCACTGGCAAGGGTGAGCGCAGCAAGCGAGGCGGTAAGTGCAGCGCGGCGAAGGAGTTCCATGGATTGACTCCGGTATGAAGATAATGAGGAGAGAGCGGAGAAAATGTACTCGAGTTCGCGATACGCGCCAAACCCTACCCGGTAGCAACACCGGAAATTCCTGGAAACCCTGATGACTACTGCCGACATCCGCTGCGTCACCGATCATGCCACGTCCATCGGCGAGGGCCCGCTCTGGGTCGCGCGCGAGCGGGCCCTGTACTGGGTTGACGTGGGCCTGGAGCCCAAGACGCTCCACCGCTACAGCCCGCAAAGCGGTCTCACCACCACCTGGAAGCTGCCGCAGCGCGCTTCCGGCGTGCGCGAGCGCGCCGACGGCAGCCTGCTGATTCACTTCCAGCGCGGCCTCGCGATTACCGATCCGTCGCCCGATCAGCTTCGCTGGCTGCCGCTCTGGGGCATTGATTTCTCGATCCAGCGCCTGAACGACAGCGCGGTTGATCCCGCCGGCCGGCTCTGGATAGGCTCCTACGAACGCACGCTCAAACAACCGCTCGGCGAGTTGTATCGGATCGATGGCAGCCTGATCGCAGCCACCGTTGACCGGGGTTTTCAGGTCTCGAACGGCATCGCATTCAGCCCCGATGGCCGCACCATGTATCACACCGACACGCATCCCGAAGGGCACATCTACGCCTGGGACTGTGACGCGGCAACGGGCGAGGTCGCCAACCGCCGGCTTCTGATCAGCTTCGTGGGTCGTCGTGGCCATCCCGACGGCTGCACGATCGATGCTGAGGGCATGCTGTGGGTGGCGGAACTTGGCGCCTCGCAGCTCGTGCGTATCAATCCGCAGGGTCGGATCGAACGCGAGCTGCGCCTTCCTGTGAGCCGCCCCACCAGTGTGGCCTTTGGCGGCCCCGATCTGCGCACGCTCTACGTCACGTCCATGACTTTCAGGCTGGACGACGCGGCGCGGGCCCGCGAGACATGGGCCGGGCGCCTGCTCGCCTTCGAACCTGGCGTTCAGGGATTGGCGCTGCCCAAGCTCGGGTTCTGAACCGTCAGATCGTCGCTCCGTTCGGGAAGACACCCTACAATCTGGTGTCTAGGATGACCATCTCGATGACCAAGTTGATGACCAAGCGGGGTTGCGATGGGAACCGTTACACTGGCCGAAGCCAAGACACACCTCAGCCAGCTCCTCGAAGAGATTGAAGCGGGGGAAGAGATTGTCATTACCCGCCGGGGGATCCCCGTTGCCAGGCTGAGCGCTGTTGAGTCGCCGAAGAAGCCGTTCCGGTCACTCGCTGATTTTCGAAAGCGCTTGCCGGCGTGGCGAAAGCCCAGCGCCGATCTGGTTCAAGATCTTCGCAATGAAGGGCACTGATGCGTTACCGCGACGTCAGCTTCCTCGCTCCACTATTTCTCAAGGAAGCGCTCAGCAGAAAAGTTGAGGCGTGGGTGGTTCGCCAAACGCCCGGCGATCTTTGCGTCAGCCACTGGACCCAGCAGGTTTTACAGTCTGATCGCGCGGGAAGTCCGCATGGGTGGTCTGACTGACGCGGATGCCCTGGAGGTCGTTGTCCAGTTTGATTGGGTCATTAAAGACTGCTTTGTCGTCGAACCACCGCGAATATCCGATTTCGATCTGGCCGCAACGTTCATCCGACAATTCAATACCAAGCTCCGCGCAGGCGACGCGCTGCACCTGGCAATTGCCGCCAATCGCGCGACGGAAATGTTCTACACGCTCGATGAGCGCCTTCTTGCCGCCGCGCGGCTATTGAAGATTCCTGCGAGCCGCGGCATCAGGCGCTGAGCCCAGCACCGAAGCTCGGGTTCTGAACCGTCAGATCGTTGCCCACCCCGGCGATTCTCGATCGAGAATCCGCTTGATCGAGGCAAAAAACAGTTCCGACTGTTGGCGTTCGCCCGCGATCTGTGCGCCCACCCTGGCGCACATCGCCTCGGGCACCTGCCGGAGCGGCTTGCCGGCTGCCATCTGGGTGGCTAGCATCTGGTGCATGCAGGCGCGCTCGAGGTAATAGAGGTCATCAAACGCCCAGGCCAGGTTCGCCCCCACCACGGTGACGCCGTGGCTCGCCATGAAGAGCACGTCTTGATCCTTCAGCTGTGAGGCGATACGTTCGCCCTCGGCATCGTCGAGCGCTACGCCGTTATAGTGATCGTCGTAGCCCACGCGTCCCCAGAAGCGTAGCGTGTTCTGGTTGCACCAGGCAAGCCGCCCACCCTCCACCAGCGTGAGCGCGGTGGCATGGGGCATGTGAGTGTGCAGTACGGCTTTGGCCCGCGGACTGGTGCGATGAATCCAGCTGTGAATAAAAAAAGCGGTGGGCTCGAGCGCATGGCGGCCCTCCAGCAATCGACCGCTGCCATCGATCAGTAGCATGTCGCCTGCGGTGACTTCCGACCAGTGCAGGCCCTGAGGATTGATCAGGTAGCGATCGGGCGCGAGTTCCAGGCTGAAATGGTTGCAGACGCCCTCATTAAACCCCAGCCGAGCAGCCCATCGGAGCGCGGCGGTCAGATCGATTCGCGCTTCGCGCACGCGTTCGCGGTCGGGGAATGAAGAAGCATCGGTTGTCGCGGTGCGCGAGGGTGCATTCATGGTGGTTGGCCTCCTGGGTCGCCATTATTACCGACAGCGGCCTGACTGCTAAAGTGACGAGCTCATTTCAGCCGTGGTTGCCATGCCCGCTCGTATCGACCAACTTCGCGACCTGATTCTCAAGGCCAAGCACGCCTACTACTTTGGCCCCGAGCCGATCATGCCCGATGCCGAGTACGACTCCCTCGAAGACGAACTCCGACTGCTCGCCCCCGATGATTCGTTGCTCGCCATGGTCGGTTCGCCTGTGCCGGCTGACAGCATCCTCACCAAGGCCCGGCATGCGATGCCCATGGGCAGCCAGAGCAAGGTCAATTCCGAAGCTGAGTTTCGCGCCTGGGTGGAAAAAAGCGGCGGGCCGCCCCTCCATGTCAGCTTGAAGGGAGATGGCGCAAGCGCGGCCGCTTACTACCGCGAGGGGCGTCTCGTCCAGGCGATTTCGCGCGGCGACGGGGTGATCGGCGAGGACATCACCGCTAATGCCATTCGGTTTCAGGGGCTACCCGCCTGGGTAGGCGCGGCCTTCACTGGAGCCATACGCTTCGAAGTGATCCTGACCGTGGCGGACTGGGCGCGGGTTGACCCGGCCCGTAGCAAAAACCCGCGTAATGCCGGTAGCGGCATCATGGGGCGAAAGAACGGTCATCAGTGTGATTTCCTGACAGCCTTCGCGTTTGACATAGATGAACAGCGTGAGGGGACTTCGGTTCGTTTTACGTCGGAATCCGACAAACTCGCGCGCCTTGCCGAGTTGGGCTTTCACCTCATTCCGCACGCGCTTTGCCAGACGGTCGACGACGCCATCGCCTGGTATCGTGATGTGGCTGCGCGCCGCGAGACGCTCGCTTTCTGGATCGACGGGGTCGTGATCAAGATCGACGATGCGGCGCGCCAGGAGGCGCTTGGCGTCACCGCGGGTCGACCCAAGGGGCAGGTAGCCTGGAAGTTTGATTCAGCGGGCGCGGAAACCGTGCTGGAAGACGTGATCGTGAGCGGCGGTCACACCGGCTCACTGGTGCCCACCGCTCAGCTTCGCCCGGTAGATATCGGTGGCACCACGGTGAGCAGCGCCTCGCTCGCCAACTTTGATGAAATCGCACGGCTGGATGTGGCGATCGGCGACTCGGTCTGGCTTATCAAGGCGAACGACATCATTCCAAAGGTGATCCGCGTGACGGCGCGGCCACCTGACCGGCGTCCTATCCTCACTCCTCTTCAGTGCCCGTTCTGCGGCGGGGAGGTTGGTCGGCGCAGGACCACCTCGGGCGACGAAGGCGTGATCCTCGAATGCCGGAACGCGGTGTGCCCCAAAAAGAGCACTGGGAAAATTGATCGCTGGATCACGAGCCTCGACATTCAGGGCATCGGCGATTCGGTGCTCGAGGCGATGCTGGAACGCTTCGGCATCGAAGACGCCGCCGACCTGTACTCACTCGGCTCACGCGCTGCCGAGCTCGCCGAGCTGATCATCAATGACGACAAGGGCATTCGCTTGGGCGACAAGCGCGCCCGCACGATTCTCGATGCAATCGATGCCACCCGCACGCTCTCGCTCGCACAGTTCCTCGGGTCGCTGGGCATCGAGAGCGCGGGCGTTCGCCGGATTGAACTGATGATCGAGGCGGCGGGCGGTGATTTGGACACGCTCGATCAATGGCGTGCAGGCCGATTGCGCGAGGCTGAGTTCGCCGAGCGCGTGGGGGTTCCAAACCTGGGCGGCCTGATTCAGGATGGCATTGATGCAATGGGCACCGTCATCGACAAATTGCTTGCCAACGGAGTGGTGGTCACGCCCCCCCAGCGTGATGTGCACGGCAATGAAGAGGGGCGCGAGCCCGCGAAAACGGTGTGTATCAGTGGCAAGCTGCCAAGCGGGCGAAAGAAGTCTGACTACGAAGTGCCCCTCGCCGCCGTGGGCATGAAGCTTGTGGACACCGTCGCGCGCGAGACCACTTATCTCGTGCTTGCCGACCCGCAGTCGGCGAGCAGTAAGGCGGAGAAGGCGAGAAAGTTCGGTACCCAGGTCATTTCCGAAGCGGCGCTGATCGAGCTGGTTGGCGGTGCTCCAGCCCCCGCCTGAAGACGCGCTCGCCTGTGCGGGTCGGCTCTCATCTCCTTGCTCAGGCGCTCAGCGGCTCAACCGGTAGGGCTCCTCAAAATCCCGGAAGTCCTGTTCAGCGAGTGCGTCCTGCATCCAGGCGCCGACCGCTTCCAGGTTTGTTACCCGGTCCATGTAGGCGCGTACATCGGCTGGCACAGGCAACTGGTAGGTGAACAGACGCATCACGACCGGGGCATAGTAGGCATCGGCGATACCGAATTGGCCGAACAACATAGGTCCTTTGGATTGCCCCAGCAGTTCGGACCACATCGTCACGATTCGGTTCAGGTCGGCGCGTACCGCGGTCTTATCGCGCATAGCCAGCGCGCCAACTTCAGGCAAGCGTGCCTCGATGTTCATTGGGCAGGCACTACGTAATGCCGAGAAGCCGCCATGCATTTCGGCGCAGACACTGCGCGCCCGCGCACGGGCTGCGATCGGGCTCGGCCAGAGCTTGCGCTCAGGAAACTTCTCGGCTAGGTACTCGGCGATCGCCAGCGTGTCCCAAACGGCGAGTTCTTCATCGATCAGTACGGGTACCTGACCGGCTGGGCTGACTTCGACGATGCGTGTCTTGAACTGCGAGTCAGGGGAAAAACCATCGAAGCGCAGCATGACCTCTTCGAAGTCAATGTCCGATTGCCGCATCAGTACCCAGGCGCGCATGGACCAGGAGGAGTAGTTCTTGTTCCCGATGACAAGTTTGAGCATGGTGGCCTCGTTGGGTGCCGCTTACAGTGGTCGACGCCCTGCTTTACTTTCGCGACGACAGATCTCTTGCCGCCCGCTCACCCTGGGCGCTTACGATATTCAAATGCTTTGTCAAAGCGCCCCAGGATGTATTCGCCGCAGCTCACTTCGGGATACTTCGAAGCAACCCCCACCGCAGTCACCGGCACAATCGGCGTGTCGTAGTCGGGATCGACGAACACAGCAATCGACAGCCGCTCGCGCCCCGAGCTGTTGATCACCCGATGCGGGTTCGACTTGAACACATCATTTGACCAGCGCCCCATCAGGTCGCCTGAGTTGATCACCAGCGTGCCCGGGATGGGGGTGGCGGTGACCCATTCGCCCCCACGCGTTGCAACCTGAAGCCCCCCAACCGGGTCCTGATGCAAGAGCGTGATGACCCCGTAGTCGGTATGCGGCGCCACGCCGTACTGCCGGTCGCCGAGCTCGGGCGGCTGCGGGGGGTAGTACACCAGCGAGCCGCGCGAAATCGGCTTCTCAAAGCGCTGGATAAAAGTGTCGTCGGAGGCGTGCAGGCTCACCGCGAGCGCGCGCAGCAGACGCTTCGCGCAGGCATGCGCCTCCTCGAGATAGCGGTTCAAGACGGGTCGCAGCTCGGGCATGAAGGCGGGCCAGCGGTTCGGTCCGATCATACGGTTTCCCGCCAGAAAGTCGGGGTCGTCCTCGCCCACGTCCAGCCCCCAGATGAAGCTCTCCTTGAGATCGGGGCGTGCACGGTCAGACATCTTGGCTTCGCCCTGCTTGATGTAGCCGCGATGCCTGCCAACCGGCTCGATTGAGAGCTTGTCTGCGAGCGGCGCGGCGAAGAAGCGCCGGGCGGTGGTATCCACCTCTTCGATCAGGGACTGCGCAATGCCGTGGCCGCTTACATAAAAGAAGCCGATCCGCGCGGCGGCTTCACGCATCTGTTCGCCCACTTCTTCGAGCGTCGCGCGGTTTGGGTCGCCCAGCCCGGATACGTCAATCACCGGGATGTCATCGGCCGATACGACGCGTGCGCTGTGCCGGTTCATTCGTCTTCCTTGTAATAGCCGATCACATCGCCTTGGGTGGTCACACCCAGGCCATTGAGCAGCCGGTTCGAATAGTTGAAATAGGCGCAGACCTGATTGACCTCGAGTATTTCGCCATCGTTGCAGCCGGCCGCATGCAGCGCATCGATATCGGCCTTCTCCATGCGGGCCACACTGGTGGTGAGCTTGCCTGCATACCGGAGCAGTTGCAGCTCTTTGCCCTCGAACGCCTGCTCGGGTGCCCGCGCCGAGAGGGCGGCATGAATGGCATCGGACCGTGCCCCCTCGCGAATCAGCCGCCGGGCATTGGACCAATGATGCGTGAGGCTGTAGGTGCATTCGTTGAGCATGCTGACGTAGGACGAGACAACCTCCAGAAACCAGAACGGCAGCGTGTTGTCGGGGTTATGCAGCACGCTTCGATAAAGCGCCACATGACCTTCCATCGTATGCGGCCGCAGGCTGTGCGCCTTCATCACGTTATCCACTGTACCGTGTGGTGTGGTCACTTTCTGATAGGCCGAGGCGAGCGATCCCTGCGCCTCTTCAAGGGGAATCATGCGGATCCAGGCAGACATCTGAGGTGCTCCGGGGCTGGGGTGATCAGGGTTCGGTGTTCGCGGCGTGGGCCAGGTGGGCTCGGGCGCACGCCCTGCCTAATCTGGAAGCGGCATCGGCCGAGGCGGGCGTGCGAACAGGCGCTTCACCATCGGCTCGAAATGTTCGAGCGGCGCGCATTCATAGGCTGGGTCGACCGTCGCCTGGTCATAGCGCGCCACGAAGGTGGCTGCCCACTCGAAATGCGGATGCCCGCGCCAGCGCTCACGGGCGCGCCGGTCGGCCTCCGGATGATGATGCGCATGCACATCCTGAAAAATCGCGTGCCGGCGAAGCATCCATTCATTGCGCTCACTCACATAAGCGCCCAGCAGCGCCGCTGCGAACTCACCATGCCGCTGCGGGCAGGCAATGAAGCCAATGTCATGGAGTAGCGCCACCGCTACGTCCTCCTCATCCAGGCCATCGCGCAGCGCCATGGTGGCTGACTGCAGGCTATGGCGATAGTTGTTCACCTGATAGCCGAAGGTGGTGTCGCGCTCGGAGGCCGCGAGCATGCGAAGCACCTGCCTGGCCTGCTCATCAGCGTAGTAACGCGCGCGCTGGGCACCCAGCAGATCCCAGTCTGCGCGGGTGAATTCCTCAAGCGAGATTTTGTCCACATATCGCCAATCAGGCTGGTGAAGCGGGCTTGCTTTCGGGTGGCCTTTCATTTGGATGCTCCCGCCAGGGCCTGCGTGAGCCAGGCTTCGGTGGCCGGACGCCAGGGGGCAAGGCCTGCGGCGACGGCGGGGTGATCGGCGCTACGCGAAAGCCAGCCGGTGATCGATGCCGGCATGTTGAGCGGTTGGCCGAGCGCGTCCAGAAGGTGCGCCGCGAGCGGCAGCGTGACGGCAAAGCCGCAATCGGCGGTGCTGAATGCCACGCCCGCCATCCAGTGTGGGTCGCCTGATCGCAGTTGCGCAAGTTGCCGCAGGCGCTCCGCGATGCCGGCAGCCAGCGTGGGCAGCGATTCGCGTCGGGCCGGATCGCGAATCAGCGGAAACAGGGCGCGTACAGCAGGCTCCACCGCCAGATCATGCACGCGGGCCAGCATGCGGATGCGTGCACGGGTGGCAGCGTTGCCGGGCAGGAGCGCTGGCCCTTCGAAAGCTTCATCGAGATACTCGATGATTGCTTCGGATTCGGCCAACAGTAAACCATCATGGTCGATGGCCGGGATGGTGCCGGTCGGGATGATGGCCCGCCAGGCATCCGATCGGTAACCGCCTGGTGGCAGCCTTTCCTCAAACGCAATGCCCTTGGCATGAAGCGCAATCCGCACCTTGGTGCTGAAAGTGGAAACTGGTAGTCCGTAGAGAATCAGCATGTCAGTGCTCCGCTTCAAACGCCGCCACGTCCTGCACGGCATCGACCACCGCCGCTGCGAGCAGCGCCTCGCCCTGGTCGCGAGTGGCAAGCAGGGAATGCGACCCGACCCGGCCATCAGGAAAGGCTGCGCGATGGGCGTTTCGGTCGAAGTGATTATCGCCGGCATGGTCGCGCAGAAACGCAGCAGTGAGCGCGGGGGGCGCCTCGAGCGCGTGCTCTGCTCCTTCGCGGCGCGCGCGCTCGCTGGCCGCTGGCTCAGCCGCCATCGCGATGGCAATTTCACTGGGGGTGGCGTGAAGCCCTTCGTGTGCGCCGTACCACTTGCGCCTCAGCTGATCGACCTGCGGATACTCCCACCAGCTGCGCAGCTGGCAGCGAGCCATCCGGGCGCCCTGCATCCTCGCGCGTTCAAGATAAAAATCCTGAAACGCTGCACTCGCCACCCCGATATTGGCGCCATGACCGTTCAGGCAATAGATTCGCTCGAACCCCTGGTCGGCGAGTGCATGCAGCATGTCCAGAATGAGTGCGAGGAGAGTGCTCGCCCGCACCGCGATGGTTCCCGGAAAACCCAGATTGAACTGCGCGACCGTATGGGCAACCGTGGGTGCGATCAGCGCCCCAGTACGCTCGCCCAACCGGGCTGCGATGGTCTGCGCGCAGACTGAATCCGTGCCGATCAGGCCGACTGGCCCGTGCTGCTCGGTGGACCCGAGCGGCAACACAATGGTGCGCGACTGTTCCAGGTATTGCGCCACCTGCGCCGAGGTGCTGAGGGCGAGCTGCATGGTGATAGCTTCTTCCGACGCGCCTTAACGCTGATGACGCGACATCCGGCGCTCGAGCGCACGTACGCCCCAGGACGTGAGCAGGATGAGTACCAGATACTCAAGCACCAGCATGGTGTAGATCTCGAGCGGGCGATATTCGGTCACATTGAGTTCGTTGGCGCGGCGTGTGAGTTCCTGAAGACCAATCACTGAAACCAGTGAGCTCATCTTGAGCACATACACAAACTGGTTGCCAAGCGCCGGAAGAATGGTGCGAATGGCCTGCGGGAATATCACCAGCCGGAACGTGTGCCAGCCGGACAGCCCCAGCGAGCGCGCGGCCTCGGTTTGACCGCGCGGTACCGACTGAATGCCCGCCCGAAAAACTTCAGCTTCGAACGCGGAGTCGGAGAGCGCGAGTGACAGGACGCCCGCCGTGAAAGCGCCAAACTGCAGCCCGGTGATGACCGGTAGACCGTAATACACCCAGAGGAGCAGTACCAGAAGCGGAATGGCCCGCAGACACTCCACGTACACCCGTGACGTGCTGCGAAGCAGCCGCGAAGGCGACATGCCGGCAAGCGCCATCGAGATGCCGATCAGCACCGACAGCGCAATGGCACTGACCGCGAGCGAGATCGTGAGCCCCAACCCTGCCGCCATGAACTGGATATTTCCCAGTCCTTTGGCGGAGAGCGGATTGAAAATGTACCAGCCCCAGGTATAACCCCCGGAGTTGGATGCGCAGCCCGCCAGCAGAAGTGGCAGGGCCGCGCACAGGCCGAGGGTTACTGCCCGCCGAGCCACTTGGCTTCAAGAGCCTGGAAGAAACCCTCGGATTTCTTGAGTGCAATCCAGTTGTTGACGTAGGTCGTCCAGACCGCGTCACCCTGGGGGAGCGGATAGGCAAACGGGCGCTTGTTGCGAAGCTCGGCGCCTCCCACGATCGCCAGGTTGGGGAACTGCTTGACGAGCGTGGCTGCTTCCACATTGCTGGTAATGGTGGCCTGCGCGCGGCCTGCCAGCAGTTCCTGGTAGCCGGTGGCCGGTTTTTCAACCGAGCGTACGCGGGCCTGCGGGAAGTGGGCTTTAGCCTGCTCTTCGAACACGGTGCCCAGCAGTACGGAGACCACGGTGCCCGGCTGGTTCAGGTCGGCCCAGCTCTTGAATTTGGCCGCGTCGTTCTTCTGAACCAGTGGCACAGTACCCGCCTCGGTGTAGGGATCGGAGAAGGCAACGGTCTTGGCGCGTGCCATATTGAGCGAAGCGCCGGAGAAGATGTCGTAGCGGTTGGCGGTGATGCCGGCCACGAGCGTCGCCCACTCCGCAGGCACCCACTCGATCTTCACGCCCAGGTCTTTCGCGAACTGCTCCATGGCCTCGATGTCAAAGCCACGGTAGCTGTTGGTGGCAGGGTCGCGAATGGACATGGGGTTGAAGTCGCCGGTGGTGCCGACCCGAACCGTGCCGCGCTCGAGCACCGTCTGCAGTCGTGATTTACCGGGGGCCTGCGCCTGGCTGGGCGCAGTAAACAGGGCAAGGCTGGTCGCGGCAAGGGCGACCAGGATCCGGAAGGCTTTCATGAGACGATCCTCGTCGGTTGAACAGGTCGACGAATGTTAGCAGCAAACCCTCACCCCGCCCGCGATGCGGGCATCGCGAGCGGGGATGTGCGGCTACACTGGCTGCGCGATGCGTTATTCGATCTTCAACCTGATCAGCCAGGCCCTGCAAGGCCATCGTGGTTGGCCGAGGGCGTGGCGTGCTGCAGCGCCCGCGTCAAGCTATGACGCAGTCATCGTAGGCGGCGGCGGTCACGGGCTGGCAAGCGCCTGGCATCTCGCCCGCGACCATGGCCTGCGTGTGGCAGTGCTCGAACGCGGCTGGATCGGGTCAGGTAATACCGGTCGCAACACCACCGTGATCCGGTCCAATTACCTCCGCGAGCAGGCGATCCGTTTTCAGGATGAGAACCTTCGGCTCTGGACCGACCTGTCGGCGCGGCTCGACTTCAATCTCATGGTGAGCCACCGCGGACAGATCGAGCTTCTTCAGACCTGGGGCAAGGTTCGCGACTCGCGCCGGCGCCTCCACACCATGCGAATGGCGGGGGCTGATTACGATCTGCTGAGTGCGGATGAATGTTATCAGTTGGTCCCACTCCTTAACCGTGACCCGGCGATGCGGCTTCCCATTCTTGGAGGTGCCTGGCAGGGGCGCGCCGGCACCGTGCGTCACGATGCGGTAGCCTGGGGATATGCGCGTGCTGCAAGCACCGCAGGCGTGGATATTGTCGAGCGCTGCGAGGTGACCGGTATCGATTGTCCTGGCGGCTCGGTGAAGGGCGTGCGCACGTCTTGCGGCGACATCACCACGCCGCTGGTGGGTCTGGCGGTCGCGGGCCACTCGGGCCGGTTGGCGGCAATGGCGGGGCTGCGGCTTCCCATTGAGACAGTCGCTTTGCAGGCCTTTGTGTCCGAGCCGCTCAAGCCTGTGCTCGATATCGTGGTCACGGCGCCAGCGCTCGCGGTCTACCTCAGCCAATCTGACAAGGGTGAGCTCGTCATTGGCGGAGGGGCAGATGGGTATGCGTCCTATGCTCAGCGCGGTGCGCCCCAGGTGGTGCTCGACACCGTGGCCTCGATGATCGAGCTGTTTCCGTCTTTTGCGCGCATCAAGCTCCTTCGGCAGTGGGCAGGGGCGATTGATCTGTCGGTTGACACCACGCCGATCGTCTCGAACACATCGGTCAAGGGATTGTTCGTGAGCACCGGTTGGGGCTCGGGCGGGTTCAAATCCATACCCGCAGGCGGTCGAAGTTTCGCGAGGCTGATCGCCACGGGCGAGGCTGATCCCTGGATCCAGCCGTTTTCGCTCGAGCGCTTCCTCACCGGGCGACTGCTGTTTGAAACTGCCAGCGCCTCCAACCGGTTCTAGCGATGCTGAGACTTCACTGCCCCTTCTGCGGCGAGCGCCCTGAGACCGAATTTCAGTGCGCGGGCGAGGCCGCGCCGCGGCCGGACGATCCGGGGGCGCTTGATGAGGCCGCGTGGTCGCAGGTCCTGTATCAGCGTGCCAATCCCGCAGGCTGGAATATCGAGCTCTGGTGGCATGCGGCCGGATGTCGGCAATGGCTGCGTGTCGAGCGGCACACGCTTTCCCATGACACCGGGTCGATCACACTCGCCGGAGACCGGAATTGAAGGCGGGTTTTCGTCTTGCCCAGGGTGGCTCCGAGATCGACCGGTCGCAGCGGCTTGGGTTTCAGTTCGACGATCGGAGGCTCGAAGGTTTGGCAGGCGACACGCTGGCGTCGGCACTGCTTGCCAATGGTGTTCGCACTGTCGCCCGCAGCTTCAAGCTTCATCGGCGGCGGGGCATTCGCGCCGAGGGCTGGGATGATCCGAACGCCTTCGTGCAACTGGTTGAACCCTGGGAGGAGCCCAACCTGCTCGCCACGCGGGCGCCGCTCGCAGAGGGGCTGGTCGCACGGGGTATGCATGGCTGGCCCGGTGTTGAATGGGATGTCGGCGTCTTGGCTGACAGGCTCCATGCGCTCCTGCCCGCGGGGTTCTACTACAAGACCTTCAAGTGGCCGGGCTGGGCCTGGCCGCTCTATGAGTCGCTGATTCGTCGCGCAGCCGGATTGGGACGTGCGCCTCGCACCGCAGGCGGCCCCTCGGTTGAGCGACGTCATGTGCAAGCCGATGTGCTGGTGGTGGGGGCTGGACCTGCCGGGGCGGCGGCGGTAGCACAGCTGCTCGCCGCAGGCTGCTCGGTGATCTGGGCCGATGATCGGGCCTCGCCTGGGGGGACGCTCGGTGCAAGTGCCGAGCCCGCCGATCGCACTGCGCTCGAGTCGATCCGCGGGGACGCAGGCCGCTGGTTGTCTGCGCCGGGTCTTCGCAGGCTTGCCGCCGCGACAGTGGTGGGCCTGTATGACCACGGCCTCGCCATTGCGGTCGAGCGCGACGGATGGTCGCGCGAATGCCTCTGGATGATCCGAGCCAACGCGATCTGCCTGGCCACGGGCGCCTTCGAGCGCGGCCTTCTTTTCGAGGATAACGACCGTCCGGGAGTGATGACCGCCAGCGCAGTACGCTCGGCGCTGCACCGTTACGCAGTAGCCCCGTGTCGGCAGCTGGTGCTGGCGGCGAGCGATCTGTCGGCGTGGCAGGTCGCGCTCGAGGCGCATGATGCGGGCCTGCAGGTGGCGGCCGTCGTATCCCCGCGCTTAGCTGCGGCGCCCGCCACGCTTCATGCAGCGATACATGATCGAGGCATTGCACTTATCGAGGGACAAGTGCTTCGCACGCAGGGCGGACGGCATGGGTTATCGGCTGTCACAGTGAGCACGAGCGGCGCTGCGCGCACGCTTGCGTGCGATGGACTGGCGATCTCGGGCGGCTGGAATCCCGCGCTTCAGCTGTATGTGCAGGCCGGAGGCATTGCGCGCTACCACGCGGCAAGTGGCGCGCTGCGAGGCGAACCCGACGACCGGATGCTGGCGGTTGCAGGCGCTGTGGCGGGCGCGTTATCGACCGAAGCTTGCGCAGAAAGCGGCAGGCAAGCGGCGCGCGGGCTTCTTGATCGATTGGCAAGCGTGCGATTGGCAGGCGTGCGATTGGCAGGCGTGCGATTGGCAGGCGTGCGCGCAACCGGGGCGTCGGTCGCACCGGCTTCGGCGCAGCAGGCGGGCGAGACCCGATCGGGCGCGGCCCCGGCGCTCTCGGCTCATACGACCGAACCGCCGCCTGACCCGACCTCCCTCGTCGCCGCCCGCGTATTTGTCGATCTTGCTGGCGATGTGACGGCAGCTGATATCGCGCTTGCCTCGCGCGAGGGTTACTCGGCGACAGACTTGCTCAAGCGCTACACCACCTTGGGCATGGGCCCGGATCAGGGACGCTCAGCCGGGGTCGACGGCCTGCTGCATCTGGCCCGGCTTGAAGGCCGTGATCCGTCGTCACTACCCCCCACCCGAGCTCGGCCACCCTTCGTACCGGTGGCCTTCGGCACACTGGCTGGATCCGACCCTGGTCCGTTGATCCGGCCGGTCCGTGAAACGCCCATCACCGAATGGCATCGCGATCACGGGGCGGTGTTCTACGAATCCGGTGCCAATTGGCGACGGCCTGGTTATTACCTGCAAGCTGATGAGTCGATGGACGATGCCGTACGCCGCGAATGCCGTGCGGTTCGTCAGGCGGTAGGCGTCTACGACAGTTCGCCGCTGGGTAAATTCGAAATCGGCGGCCCGGATGCTGCGGTGTTTCTCGAGCGCGTGCTCGCCTGTCGGGTCTCCGATCTGCAGCCAGGCCGGGGCCGCTACGCGCTCGCGCTTCGAGAAGACGGTCGAATCTTTGATGACGGTACTGTGTTCCGGCTCGACGACAGGCGGTATTGGCTGAGCAGCACTGCGGGCAACGCAGATGCGATGGCGAGCTGGCTCGAGTACGCGCGCCAGTGGCTGTTCAAGGGGGCGCTACGGGTGATGATTGAGCCCGTGGCATCGCATTGGGCCGATATCGTGGTCTGTGGACCGCAGGCGCGCGAGCTGCTTTCGCGACTGGTGGCGCCTCAGGTTCGCGTCGAGCTCGCCCGCGAGTCGTTTGCCTTCATGCGATGGCGGTCGGTGACAGTGGCGGGTATCGAGGCGCGCGTGTTTCGGGTGAGTTTTACCGGTGAACTCAGCTTTGAGCTTTGCGTACCCGCTTCGCGCGGGCTAGCGCTCTGGGAGGCGGTGATGGCGGCGGGTGCCGACCTGGGCATTGAGCCGGTAGGGTCGGAGGCCAATCATGTGTTGCGCGTTGAAAAGGGTTTCATCTCGCTCGGCCATGAAGTGGACGGAGACACGAACGCCGATGATCTGGGTCTGGGATGGGGCGTGCATTGGGACAAGCCTGACTTCATCGGACGGCGCTCTCTGGCGCGTGATCGGGCTCAGCCCGCGGCGCGCAGGCATCTGGTCGGGCTCGAGTGCGTCGATGAAGGGCTACCCTTTGAAGAAGGTGCTCAGCTTCTGAGTGGCGACGCAGTGCTGGTTGCGAGTCAGTGCGAGTCGATCGGACTGGTGACCGCCAGCGTAAACAGCGAAGCACTGGGCCGGCCGATCGCGCTCGCCTTGCTCGAAGCGGGGCGGTTGAGAACGGGCGAAGTGGTACAGGTCACCCAGGCGCAGCCGATGCGAGCGCGCGGGCGTCTGCCGACTGCCGGTGCATCGGGCGACGCGGTTCGGCCCGGTCAACCCGCGAAGGGCTTGAGCCTTCGCGCGGCGCGGGTGGTGGCGCCGATCTTCTTTGATGGCGAGGGCGGGAGGATGCGTGGCTGAATCGCCTGCAGTGCTCTGGCTCGAGCGGGCTCCGCCCAGGGCCTTGATCTCGGTGCGTCTCGATCCCGCTGCGGAAAGTGACTGGGTGGGCCAGGCACTGGGTGTTGAATGGCGGTCCCAGCCCCTGACGCTCCACCATGCGCAGCGTTGGCGTTGGTGGTCGACCTCCCCGGGCGTCTGGCTGATTGAGGGGTCGGCAGAGGACGAAGCGCGGCTTTATCGCTTGCTCGAATCGGCGGGCGCAGCCCGCCTGGCGCTTGTTACGGTGGTGAGCGATGCGTGGGCAGGGCTACGCCTGAGAGGATCCGCCCTGGCCCTCGCCGATCTGTTCGAACGCGCGGGACCGGTGGGCTCAGAGGCACTGGCAGGGCGCTGTCTGGCGACCCGGCTGGGTGCCTTCCCGGTCACACTGGTTGAGTCGCCTTCTGCAGAAGAGGGGCATGCGCTTGCTTCCAGGCAGATTGAACTGTGGGTGGAGCGGCCGCTGCTCGGGTCCCTCGAGCAGTGGCTGATCAGGCTGGGTGCCCTGAAAGAGCTCTGAAAAGGCGCTGAGCGGGGCGCTGAGCGGGGCGCTGAGCGGGCGCTGAGGGCGCGCTGATGCTTACGCCGCTGCGTCGGGTTCGGCTGCGACGCGTTTCTTGATGGGACGGATTGCGCGCCTCGTGGGGTCGCGACGGGCGTCGCCGTTGGAGGTTTCACCGGCAGACGGGGCCTTCGCCGCCGCGCTTGACCTTGCTGCGGCCGATGCCGCCGCCGCGCTCGACCTTGCTGCCGCCGATGCCGCCGCCGCCTCGGCCGCCACCACATGCCGCTGAAGAAGGGCGATCAGCCCTGAAAACACCTTGGGCGTGCCTGCCACGATCTGCTCGGAAAACAGGTAATCGCCGTCGGCACCGAAATTACCCACCATTCCGCCCGCCTCGGTAATGAGGAGGCTGCCAGCCGCCGCATCCCAGGGCGCGAGGCCCAGTTCAAAGAACCCATCGAGGCGACCAGCAGCAACATAGGCGAGATCGAGTGCCGCAGCCCCGGGGCGACGAAGGCCCGCGGCCCGCTCCATGACCACCCGCATCATGGCGAGGTAACCATCGAGCATGTCGAGCTTTCGAAATGGAAAGCCGGTTCCGATCAGAGACTCTTCAATGCGGATCCGCTTCGAGACCCGGATTCGCCTGCCATTGAGATAGGCTCCTCGACCACGCGAAGCGGTGAAGAGCTCATCTCGCGACGGGTCGTACACCACCGCCTGGGTGACCACGCCCTTCTGCATGAGTGCGATGGACACCGCGTATTGCGGAAAGCCGTGAATGAAATTTGTGGTGCCATCGAGGGGGTCGATGATCCAGATGTGTTCAGCCTCGCGGGGATGGCCCGCAGCGCCTTTGGGATCGTGGCCTGATTCTTCGGCGAGGATAGAATGGTTCGGATAAGCGGTGCGTAGCACCTCGATGATGGCCTCTTCCGACGCGCGATCGACTTCTGTGACGAAATCGTTGCGCTGTTTTCGGGCCACCGCCAGCGTGTCAAGGTCGAGGCTGGCCCGGTTGATGATTCGGCCGGCCTGCCGAGCGGCCCGAACCGCGATGTTGAGCATCGGATGCATGAACGCGTCCTGAAATCGATCATTTTAAGGGAAGCCGATGCACGGGCTGCAGTTCGATCCACCGGAAGCGTTTTCAAGAATCCGTTTCGTGCTAGTTCAGCCCAGTCATCCGGGCAATGTTGGGGCCACTGCCCGCGCCATGCGGGTGATGGGGTTTAAGCAGTTGGTGTTGGTCGACCCGCGCTTTCCCGATGTGCTTTTGCACCCGGACGCGATCGCCTTTGCGAGTAACGCCGCCGGAGTGCTGGCGCACGCCCGGGTGCATGCCACGCTGGAAGAAGCGCTGGCACCGGTGTCGTTTGCTGTGGCGGTCAGTGCGTCATCGCGCGAGTTTGGCGCCACGCCGCAGACGCCTTCCGCGGCTGCGCGCGAAGCCCTGCGCGAACTGTCGATCGATGGCGTTCATCAGGTGGCGTTTGTGTTTGGTCCGGAGCGCACCGGACTTTCCATTGAATCGGTGGGCCGTTGTCAGGCGGTCACGTCGATTCCGACCGCGCCTGGCCATGGTTCGCTCAACCTGGCGCAGGCCGTGCAGGTGATGGCCTACACGCTTTCCTGCGAGGTTGCCACGCCCATCGAGCCCGATTTGCCGTGGCAAGGACGCCTCGCTACGCATGAAGCGGTCGAGCGGGTCTTCGAACACCTGGAGCGCTCCATGGTGGCGATCGGCTTCATCGATCCCCGGCATCCCAAGAAACTCATGCCGAGGCTCAGGCGGCTGCTGTCGCGCACTCGGCTCGAGATGGAGGAGGTCGATATCCTGCGCGGCATCTGCACCCAGATCGACCGACAGGCGGCGCTTCTTGATAAGGCGCGTCGCCAACCCTGAGCGAGCAAGGTTTCCCGTCAGCGCCTAAACTCACGCCCTTTGAGAGGGACGGACCCGCGAGCGGCGTCCGTGCCGAAGCCGACCTGGCCCGGAGTGCAATGATCATGCTCGAGCGACTGCGCGACGACATCGCAGCGGTGAGAGAGCGCGACCCAGCAGCGCGTTCAACGCTCGAGGTGTGCCTGTGTTATCCGGGTATTCACGCGCTCGCGTTCCATCGTCTGGCCAACCGCCTGTGGCAGGCGCGCTGGACCATCGCAGCGCGCTGGGTTTCGCATCTGAGCCGTTTCCTCACCGGTATTGAGATCCATCCCGGCGCGACCATCGGACGGCGAGTGTTCATCGATCATGGCATGGGCGTGGTG
>SXGS01306846.1_pt1 | contig 28119 bp, 24 predicted proteins | sample 3174681 | NCBI WGS metagenome assembly SXGS01 (sample SAMN11356861, study PRJNA531348) | freshwater metagenome | isolation source: freshwater sample F1-80 | place: China: Fuxian Lake, Yuxi | collected 2017-12-25 | reverse complement strand
TGCGCAGTGCGTACGCGCTTTTGCTGCAAGGGGTTGCGTGCGTGGAGGTCTCTCGGGGTGGGCCAGCGGAGTGGCGCGGCCGAGTGCCTGGCCGACCCCCGCCGAGGTCTCGCCGGATTGTCTCTCCGCGCATCGAGAGACCGCGCGCACCGAAAGGTCTCTGGTTCACGATTCCCGAGGCCGAAATGCACGAACTCATAAGCAACCGAGGCCCTTCGGCCAAAATCCGGACGGCACGGAGGGCGCGGAACGCGGAAGTCTCGGGTGATGAGTCGCGTTGAGCGTTGTCGCGGCTCACGCGGGGTGAGCCCGCTTCAACCTCACGACGACCTCATTGGGACGACGAGGCTTCCTACGCGAACGCCGCATCGGGGACTCCTCTCGGCCCGCGGGGCCGTGAAAGTCTCCCATAAGGGGTGGACCTGTTCAGCGCACCCCTGTCAAAATCGTCACGCGCAGCTCATGCTTCGCTCTGATACCCTCCTTCTCAAAGAAAACATGCGCTTGGAGGCACGTTATGGCATACGTTCGAACAAGGGTTTGGCAGGTCCAGCTTGAGAGCGCAATCAAGTTGCTTAATATTCATCGACAACAGTTTGATGACGCGGCAAATCTCGCCCGCGCTACGGATCATCCGGTTCCGTGCGACACCCGCGCTTGGTCACAGATACTTGTAAGCACACTAACAGGCGTACCCGGCCTGGCCCGCAAGAAAGGCGCCGACCTGTCTGACGGCTCGGATGTCAAGGCCGCAAATGTTTGGGAGGCCATCGATACACCTCGGTTCAACGGTGTGATCAAGTCTGGGCGCAAGGGCGACCGCGGAAGTCTCGACTCGATGAGCGATATGCCACATCTCTATTTTGTGATGTGGGACTACAGTTCAACTCCCGGCAGCGCTCCACGCTGCGCGAGATGCCGTGTATGGGTGATCCGTCCGACCAAAGACCCCGTTTTCCGCAAGATGTGCGAGCGTTGGTACAAGCAGCGTGACGCAGGCACGATCAAGAGCGACAACTTCCAGCTCCACCCGCCTCGAAACGAAGATTCCAACGTCTTCCGCAATACCTGCGGCAACTTGGCGTACCCGCTGTTGTTCTCGGCGGTAGCCCGCGAGAAGGGCTACAACGCGGAGACCTTTGCACCTGACGTACTGTCAACAGGCATCTGCGTTGAACAGAAGTAGATCCGAGTGAACATCAATGCTGCTGCATTGACGCGAACGCGTCATTGATCACCGCCTGGGCCTTGTAAATCTCGGAGATAGCGCGTTCCAAGGCGGCCGCCCTAGCTGACAAGGCACGTCTCGGCTCGGTTCCGCACGGGGGGACTGAAATCTCAACAACTTCCAGGTCTCGTGTCTTTATTCGGTTGTGCGATGAAGATGTACCTGACGTAAGCGATTGGATTTGCGCCTGAGCTGAAGAAGATCGGAGCACCAGCGCAAGCTCCCAAGGCGATGCCCCGCCAGGCTTCGAACGAATCACGGCGAACTCTGCCGAACAGCCGACTCCAACGCCTAGATCGGGCACAACTGCGATTCGCACGATCCTCGGGTTAATTTTGGACAAGAGCACGTCTCCCGGCCTACATCTGATGCAGGGCGTGGTCGGCGCATAGGCCTGAATCGCCGCAAGATCGAGGGATCCATCCTCGCGCACGTGCAATACGCTGATGCAAACATTCCGGCTGTCCTTGACGACTCGCTCGCTTGATTCTGGATCGATCACTACGAGCTCACAGAGCGGCTTCAGCGTCGCCACGCCAGACTCGAGAGCTGCAAGTCGTTCAGGCCTATAGAAGCCAGCCGTCCATCGTCCGTTCACCACAGCAGATCGGGCGACAGCCGTGGCGTTCGGGGAGGCGCCCAGCGAAACAACAGAACGATTCGGGTCCGCGGAGCCAGCGAATCTCGCATATGCCCGGACGAGTTCGGGGATCTGGTTAGCGCCGCACAGTTGCTTGCGCGTCACGCCACCTCGCGAAACCACCTTGAATCCAAGGTCGTCAATGCAGCCCATGAACAGGTGAGTTCGCGATGCTCCCTGTGCGGACTTCGGCCTTCGGAGGTACACCACGCTCGTCTTGGTTCGAGTGCCTGCCTGAGCGAACGTCTCTACCGGCAAGTCGATGACTGCTATCAGTTCGTAATGAAGTTGCAACTCGGTCCGAAACAGCTCTGAGAATCCGCCTCCGGATACGACGTGATCCGGAACCACCATCATCAGGCGACCGCCTGGTCTTAGAAGCGCGAGTTCTCTGTCAAGCAGGATGTACTCAGAATCCACCGCTCGAGGCAACAGGCCCTTACGGTTCATCTCGAACATCACAGGAAGGTGCTTGCGAGTCGCTTTCAAAAGCAGCTCGGCGTGCGAGAATGTGGCTCCAAAGGGCGGGTTGGTGATGATGAGGTCAAACTTACCAGCGACGTCATCCAAAGCGTCGGCAGGGACGATGCTGTTCGCCACTCGGATTTCGGCTTCCGCATCAGCGAACACCTTCAAGTTCACGGTTGCCAGCCGTGCCATTCTCTCGACCTTGTCTTGACCAAACAGCCTAGTCCTTCGTGCAAGCGGCGCCCCTTGAAGGGAATGCCCAAGGGAGCTTCTATAGAAGGCGGCCAAGAAAGATCCCACCCCACAGGTTGGGTCTCCCACTAGCCACTCCCGCTGCCGCGCCAACGATGGGTCGCGCATCATGTCCACTAGCGCGATCTCCACGAGCCCCGTCACAACCTCCGGCGGGGTCATGTATTGCGCATCTTCCTTGCGGTTTCGAAAGCTGTCCTGAATGAAGTGTCCGAACGCCTCATTGACTGCATCGAATGACCACTCGTGGCCTGCGTGATCTTGGTCGCTTGGCAGTGCCTCAAGTAGCGGGATGACCGCGGCCGCGAACTCATCGTCGTCGAGAGGAAGATTCAGCTTCGGATTCGCTCCAAACGCCCCGAACTCGCGTGGGTGGTTGAGCGACAACTCAGAGTAGACCGAGTGAAGTGCCGCAGCCAACTTGCCTGGATCGCCAAACTCGCGCTCGGCACGCGCGCGCAAGGCCTGGCCATCCAGACGAGAGTTACCACTTTGCGGAAACCTGAGGTCTAGGGTGCGTAACACGAGAAGCTTGCAAAGCTCGTCAAGCTTCGCATTTGCATCATCGAATCGGCCAATCCGATGGAACTGCTCCCTAAGAGCCGCAAGAGCTGAGTAAAACCGCCGGTAACGCTGCTCTAACGAAGGTCCCTCGGTAGCCTCTGGCCTCTGCAGGGTTTCCCCGCTCGAAAACAGTTGCGGCGTTGTTGGAGTGGCATGAGAACTGCGAGAACGCTTCATGGGAGCTCCTTCGAGGGCGGAACCGAGGAGCGTACGAACCCTTCCGTCGTATGGCAACGGAGTATCTCCCCGCGCGCCAAAGTTCCGATCGGTTTCACGTAGCCAAAACCGATCGTCGAACTCACACAGCTTCCGAGTCACGCTCAAGCCCGCTTTCGCGCGGCCCTACCGCACCAGATGATTCGGGGGCGCGGGGGTGTTCGGACGTTGATCCACACGACGATCCCGTCACCGTTGAAATGGCGTGCGAGTTACTGCAAAGCCGGATTGAGTTCGTCGAACTCCCCTCCCAAGTCATCCTCCACACACACGCAGAGAACGGCGCGAAGACACAACGCGCCTGCACAGGGCTCAGCCTCCACGGACCCGTAGACCAGCAGCCGTGGTTCGAAGCACAATACATGGCGAATCCTGCCGCCGTCGAAGAGAGCAGGACCGATGCGGGAGCGCTTGAGAGGCCTAGAACCCCGCTTTGAGCGTGCCACGAGGGGTCATCCAGCCCTCGCTGCACCCTAGAACCCACCGCTTGTTCGAAGCCCGTCCAGCCCGCCCTACTTCAAGAGGCGCGCGCGAAACTGGCGCGCCGACCAGTTCAGAGTGAACGCCCTGGCCTCACGGCCGGGGCGTTCGCGTTTTGCGGCGTGCGTACGGCGTTTTGCGACAAGGGGTTGCGTGCGCGGAGGTCTCTCAGGGTGGGCCAGAGAGGTGACGTCGCCGAGTGTCTGGCCGACCGCCGCGGGCGTGCTCGCGGATTGTCTCTCCGCGCATCGAGAGACCGCGCGCACCGAAAGGTCTCTGGTTCACGATTCCCGAGGCCGAAATGCACGAACTCACAAGCAATCGAGGCTTTTCGGGCGAAATCCGGACGGCGCGGACCGGGCGGAAGGCGGAAGTCTCGGGTGATGAGTCGGATTCAGCGTTGTCGCGGCTCATTCGAGGCGAGCGTGCTTCAGTTTCCCGACCACCTCCTCGCGACGGTGACGCTGCCTGCTCGAATGCCTCTTCGGAGACTCCTCTCGGCCCCTTCTTGGGCCGGCACAGTCTCTCATGAGGGGTGGGCCTGTTCAGTGCACCCCTGGCACGGTCACCGCGATGAAGCCCAGAGCGATTCGACTCGTGTAGCAAACCCTACCAGCGCGTCGGCGTGGTTCTGTGTGAGCCGCTCCGGTGCGCTCTCGGACGCCAGTCGCAACAGGGTGCGGAACGGAAGCAAGTACGGCGGCGATAGCTTCGCGTCACGCTTCTGCGAGCGAAGGGTCAGGACAGCTACTGATTGATCAGATCGAGTGCGGCGCTTGGCTGGCTGGGCGAGTGTGCAAAAGCCGAGCCGTGGCCCCTGCCACAGCAGAGTTCCCGCGGCGATCCCATCGTCCTTGACGAGTTCGCGGAGCTTGGGCAGCTCCATCTGCAGGAGTGTTTGCTCGAACACTGCGAGCGCTCGCCCCTCGGCGAAGAGGTGATTCCACTTCGAGACCACTTCACTCCATCGATCGGCCACATCGGGCCCGAACCATCCCGTGCGGCGAGCAATCTCAAACAACTCACGCTCGACCTTGTCGCGGGCCTCAAGATGCCAGAGCCACGAAAGACGGGCGACGGCCAGGCGCGTGGCGACCTCAAACCTCGCCGTCTCCGCATGCGCGATGCCCTTGGGACAGCAGAAGCACCATGTGGCCAGCGCGGCGGCGAGCCGCACCGAACGGATTGCATCCTCGAACTGCAGGGGCGTTTCGGACTTGTCGTGCCGGCGCTCAAGGCCGCCGGCGCTACGTGTTGCACCTTTGTCGTCAGCGCCGTCGTCGAAGAACAGGAACGACCACACGCGGTATGTCAGGTCTAGGAAGTCCTCGCTCGCCAGCCACCCTTCCGCGTGTCCGGACACAAGCAGCACGGCAACGACGGCGAGGTCGGATGACAGCATTGCGGCAGGGCGAGTCTCGACAAACACCTTTGATGTGCATACGTCGACGATCTGCCTGGCGATGCGTTGACCGCGTCGCCGCTCAGCATCAGAGAGGCATTTCTTGACTTTGGGGCGGGTGCTCTGCCGCTCCATCCTTTCAACCGCTGCTGGCTTGTCTACAGCGTCGTCGTCACCGTCCTCCTCATCGACGGGCTTGTCTTCGGCGTGGTCGTCGTTCGAGATGCCGAAGCAATCCAGGAGCAGCCCACGCAAACCGAGAACTCTTGCTGCCTCGTCGAGCCGACCGCCGTCGTGACGTTGACCCGAGAACCGATACTCCGTGGTGAAGAACTCTGTTGCCGCTACGGTGCTCGGCTTCTCCTTGTCTGCTTTCGGGCCCTGCGCCTGGCGTGCGGCTCCTTCTGGGGTGTGAATGAGGTGGTCCCGGAGCAACCGCAGCACCTCAGCCCAACCCTGGAAGCTCCATTGCCCCGGCGCAACATGGTCGCCAATTGCTTGAGACATTTGCCGCTGACGGTTGCTGGCGCTCAACAAGCACTCGTGATCGACCCAATGCTCCGCCGAGGCCAAGCGTGTCCCACCCACCGTCGCAGTTACCCGAACACGGCTGACGACCCCAAGGCCTCGAGCCCGGAGCTTGCCGCCAGCGACGGTCACATCCGTCCCCGATAGGGTGCGACCATCGGCGACAAGCTTGATTGCCTGAGACAGCGACGGCGCGACGAACACCACGACAACTTCGCCGTGCTCGTGATGAGCGCCTAGGATGTGGACAGCCAAAGCAGCCTCGGCTGCAGGAACGGTCGGCAGCGACACCTAGAGAACCGCTGGCGCATCCACGACCGTGACGCCGGAATTCACCATCTCTTCCACTTCACTTGCTTTCAGCCGCACGACTGCAAGGTTTTCGGCGTTGCCACCGGAGCCAGGAATCGCCAGCGCCGCGCGGGAGCAGTTCGCGCTACCCGCGAACAACACGGCATCCGACTCCCCGAGAAAGGCGTAGAACTTCGCATGAATGAACGCTTTCGCGTTCTCTCCCCTCGACGTTTCCACGGACACGAGCGACTTCGGTTCTCTGATCCGTGACCAAGCGGGGCCTAGCAACTGCGACTGGCCGGATTGCACGAGCACTTCTATCGCTGCGCGTGGCCATCTTGCCGCGATGGCGGCAAGCGCCTCGCCGCCTTCGTCAAAGTACGGCGACGCTACGACGATGCGTCGAACATCTAATTCACCTACCTGCGTCGCGAGCTGTCAAGCAGTGCAGGCCCACGACCGACACGCCACAGCATGCCTGAAGGGGACCCGATCGTCTTAGCCCAGGCATGCACTTCGGGATCGAAGGCGTCCTCCAGTTCGGCACGCACCGGGTCAGGGGATGGAGCGCAGTCCAGACAGGCCTCTGCGAGTTCCTTGAACGCCGCGATCGGGCCCGTCCCGTCCTGGGCACTTTCGAATCGAAGCCACAGCTCATCGTTCTGCCGCATCCCGCCAAACGTCAGGTTGCCGCTCCCGATGAACAGGGCTGCGTTGTCGGTCCCGGCGAGCATGACGGCCTTGGGGTGAAACCGAAACCCGGGTTCCATTCTGATCGGAATGACGCGGTAGCGCCGCCCGATCCGGCTGACCCAGCGGCCCTGCGACGCGAACGTCGTCGCTACCTCGTCGGCATCGGCGAAAACCGTCAAGGAGGGGTGCCCGCACTTCCGCAGTGCACGCAGCAGCACGTTCTCGATGAACATGAAGTCGATGTTGAACGTCGCAACAAACACGTGCGAGAGGTTCTTCTGACCGGCGAGGAACTTGATCAGGTCGTCACGCATTGTCGGGCCCTCCAAGGCGGTCCAACAACGCACGGCCGCGTGCAGAGAGCTCCTGCGATTCGTGGTCGATCATCCCGAGGTCGGCCATGATCCCCATCACGTTTCCAAGCCGATCATTGCTGTATCCAGCGGCAACCTGCATCCCTGTCGGGCGCAGAATCCGGCCATCCGGGAAGAACCGCAGCGAGCACTTGAGGCCGTTGCCCAGCTTTCGAAGCGTCGTGTTGAGATGCGATTCCACTACACCGCGGTCGATGATGGTGGCCAACACGTCAGCGAGCGATTGATCTGTGGCCGCACCTAGGATCGGGTAGACTCGCTCTGAGCCCGACCCGGAACGCGAGAAGTGACCGGATGCACACAGGTCCCGAGTCCGATGCCAGGTTGCGGTGAGCAGAGTGATCGCATGAACTGCCCTGTCGCGCGGCGGGAGTCCTTTGGGGACGCGGCGCTCGAGCGGAACGCATCACACGCCGCCATGAGCGAGTTTTCGGCGCTGCCGAATTTAAGGTTGATCGCTTCCGGTGGCAGCCGATCCGCAAATCGGGGTGGGTTGGTCCGCTGATTAATCTCTCGCTTGAGCCGGCGAACGAGGACGTCCTCGATGCGCTGCCGCTCGGAAGGGCTGAACTCGTCGGTCTGCGTGAATCGCACGGGGTCCAGCATCTCCAGCATTCCGGAGAAGCACCGAGTGTGTCCATTGTGTGGCGTTGCGGTCAGAAACAGCCGGTGCTCGAACTTCTGCGACACCTGGCGGAGCATCTTCACCAGGTCGCTGTCCTCACCGAACGCCGCGGGCGACAGGTTGTGCGCCTCGTCGACGATTAAGAGATCCCAAGGAAGCTGACCGGACACCGGGTCGAGTTTGAACGCGGCGTTGAACTCTGTGATGACATCGGGCTGCTTGAAATAGTGGTACGAAGAGATCAGCCGCGGCGATGACCGCCACGGGTTGGCATCCATGCCGAGCTTCCGCCTCAGCTGGTGCGTGCGATCCCGATCAACGATTTCGCAGTCAAGCGAGAACTTGTCCCGCAGTTCACTCTGCCATTGGGTTTGCAGCGAGGCCGGACACAGCACAAGCACACGCTGAACGCGTCGGCGCACGAGCAGTTCAGACAGAATCAGACCCGCTTCAACAGTCTTTCCCAAACCAACGTCGTCAGCGAGCAAAAGCGCTATGCGAGGCATCCGCAGGGCCTTGATCAGCGGGACGAGCTGGAAATCCTCGACTTGAACCGCGCTGTGGAACGGCGCAACAATCGGACTGGCGACGGCCGCTCCGTCCTGGCCATCAGGATCTACGAAGGGCGCAACCGCTCCCCACCTCGCGGCCCTCACGACGGCGTCGAACTGCCGATGCGACATCGGGACCGTTGACCGCACCTGCGGCAGCGCGGCAGGTTCGACGAGCCAGCGGTTGGGCTCCAGTTCCCAGACAACATCCTGGTCTGATTCGCCATCCCCGTCCGCAAACTCGATACGCACGCGATGGAAACGCCCCCCGGCTCCGGCATCGAACGGGTCGACGGCGGTCAGAACGCCGCGACGATTCCTGATCGTCGCGAGCATGCCCACACGGGGAGTTTGAGATTGGGTGATCGGGTTCGGCATGTGAAAGCCAAGGCGAGAGGATCCCACGACCACGAGGAGCCGCGCCGACGAGTTGGCGCATTGACCCGGGGGTTATGTCCGTGTACAGTAAACAGCAAAGACCCGAGGGTCAATCCGCGATGACCGTTCAGAAACCCAAGTTCGGAAGATTTGTCCGCGAGCGCCGCACGGCCAAAGGGTACAGCCTGCGCCGGTTCGCCGAGCTTGTCGGCATCAGCCCGACCTACCTGTCGCACGTCGAGCAGGACAAGGTGGACTCGCCGCCTACCGCTGACCGCATTCAGAAGATGGCAGAGTTGTTGGGGGAGAGCCCAGACGAACTCTTCGCGATGGCGGGCCGCGTCCCTGAAGACCTACCGAAAATCATCCAGAGCCAGCCGGAGGCCATGCCCGCCCTGCTGCGAGCCGCAAAGGGCCTCACGCCCGAGCAACTCAAGAGGCTGCAGGATCAAGCGTCCAAGATGCGGAGGGAGGGCGATCCGTCGTGAGTGGTCGCGGGGCCATTTCGGATGTGCCGTTCCTGCCGGAAGTCCGCATCGAGCGTGAGGCCGATGCGCTCATCGCTGAATATGCACATGGTCGCGGTGTTGTTGTCGCCGCGCCGGTGCCAGTCGAGGAAATTCTCGAGCTGCACATCGGTCTGACCTTTGCGATCGAGGACCTCGCGGCGCTCTTCGGCACCCAAGGCGTGCTCGGTGCTATCTGGTTTGACGAGAAGCTCGTTCGCATCGATACGGGGCTCGATCCCTCCGCAAACCCCGCACGGCTGGGTCGGTATCGCTTCACGCTCGCGCACGAGATCGGCCACTGGCGGCTCCATCGCTCGTACTACCGCGAAGACCCAACGCAGGCCGCGCTCTTCGATGGTCGCGGTCAGCCTGCGTTCGTCTGCCGCGCTGGCGACAAACTTCCCGTTGAGTGGCAGGCCGACACGTACGCCAGCTATCTGCTCATGCCGAAGTCGCTCGTCGTCGCAGCGTGGAAGGACTGGCGCGGAAGCCTGGACCATGTGGTCCTCGCGGATCTTCCGCCCGCACCGGTCGCCGACGGCCGTGACCCTGCCCACGCCACGCTTGATCGTTTCTCAAAGCCGCTCGCAGAGAAGTTTGAAGTGTCCGCTGAGGCGATGCGCATCCGCCTTGAGAAGCTCGGACTTCTGATGCGCGAACGTCCCAACACACTGTTCTGACCCGGATTCCAAACAACACCGGCGCGGCCCTGTCACGCACCAAGTGTCAACCATTTAGCAAACAACAGACAAGGAAACTCAGCAATGGCTAAACCGTTCGATCCCCGCAAAGTCCTGAAGCAAATCGCCAACTCGCTGCTCCGCGAGTTCTTCACGCGGCGCGGCGAGCTCGCCGACGTGCCGTGGGACCAGCTCAGCGAGCACCGCATCGAGCCCGTGTTCACGGGCTGGCGGGCGCTCCCGGAGGCCACGCAGCGCGAAGTGCAGATGATCATCCGCGACGTCAACGAACTCGCCGATCACCGCGGCGTGTCCACCGAGCACCAGCAGTACTCCACCGAAAATCAGCGCGACGCGATCGCGGAGTTCGCCAAAGTGCGCGGGTACGACGTGGTCAAGACCTACGCCGACGACGGCAAGAGTGGGCTGAGCATGGAAGGCCGAGCATCGCTGCGGCAGATGCTGGCCGATGTGGAGAGCGGCACGGCCCCGTACAAGGCGATCTTGGTGTATGACGTCAGCCGGTGGGGACGGTTCCAAGCTGCCGACGAGAGCGCCTACTACGAGTACGTCTGCAAGCGCGCCGGCATTCAGGTCGAGTACTGCATGGAGCAGTTCGCAAACGACGGAAGCCCTGTCTCAACCATCATCAAGAGCGTGAAGCGTGCGATGGCGGGCGAGTACAGCCGCGAACTGTCCAACAAGGTCTTCAAGGGCCAGTGCCGACTCATCCAACTTGGGTATCGCCAAGGTGGGCCCGCAGGCTATGGCCTTCGCAGGATGCTGATCGATGTGACCGGCGCACCCAAAGGCGTCCTCAAGCGCGGTGAACAGAAGAGCCTGCAGACCGACCGTGTCATTCTCGTGCCGGGCCCCGAAGAAGAGGTCGCGATCGTGCGATCGATCTATGACCAGTTCGTCAACCCGGGCAGGAGCGAACGAACCATCGCTGACGGCCTAAACGCGGCTGGTATCCCGTCGGCGTGCGAGCGGCCGTGGACGCGGAGCATGGTGCACCAGATCCTGTCCAACGAGCAGTACATCGGCAACAACGTCTACAAACGGGGGTCGTTCAAGCTCACGAAGAAACGGGTCATCAATCCGCCGGACATCTGGGTCCGCGGCGATGGCGCGTTCGACGGCCTCGTCGAGCCCGAGGCCTTCTTCATGGCGCGGGGAATCATCCAAGAACGGCATCGGCACTTCAGCGACGACGACATGCTGGGCCGCCTGCGCACTCTTCTTGCTGTCCACCCCGAGCTCACCGGCGCACTCATCGAGGAGACAGACGGCATGCCTTCGAGCTCGGCTTACCGCACCCGTTTCGGGAGCCTGGTGAACGCGTACCGCCTAGCGGGCTACACGCCGGAACGCAACTTCGAGTATTTGGAGGTCAACCGTCAGCTGCGGCAGGTACATCCACAGCTCCTGGGGGACCTGATCCAGGACCTCCAGACGATGGGCGCGACCGTCGAACGGAACGACGCGTCGGACGTCTTGACGATCAACGGTCTCTACAGCGCGTCGCTCTCCTTGGCCCGATTCCGCTCAACAGCAGCGGGCTCGCCCCGGTGGCGATTCCGCATGCCAGAGGAACGGGTCGCCGACATCCACATCGTGGTCAGGATGGACCCTTCCAACGAGCAGCCTGCTGACTACTACCTGTTGCCGAGCATCGACATGGAGCTTCCCGAGTTCCGGCTATCGGAGTTCAACGGAGCATCGATCGACACGATCCGGTTTGAGTCCCTGGAGTTCTTCTTCGGCATGGCGAAGGTCATCCAGATCGAGGTGGCCGCGTGATCGACCATCGCGACACCAACGTCGTCCGCATCCCCATTGACCAGATCACGGTGATGAACCCCCGCGAGCGGGGGAAGGTGAAGTTCAAGCAGATCGTCTCGAACATCTCCAACATCGGGCTCAAGAAGCCCATCACCGTGGTGCAGCGAGGGACCAAGGACGGCAAGCCTATCTACGAACTGGTGTGTGGACAGGGCAGGCTCGAGGCGTGCCGCCAACTCGGGGACACCACGGTGCCGGCGCTCATCATCGACGCTTCGCGCGAGGATCTGTTGCTCATGAGCCTCGCGGAGAATCTGGCCCGCCGTCGTCAAACCTGTGTCGAGATGCTTCGCGAGGTCGGCAACCTCAAGGAACGCGGGTACACGTACACCGAGATTGCCCAGAAGACGGACCTGCATGCGTCCTACGTCAAGGGAATCGTTCGCCTGCTGAAGCAAGGCGAAACCCGACTGCTGGAAGCCGTGGAGTGGGGACAAATCCCCATCAGCATCGCCGTGACGATCGCCACGTCAGACGATCAGGAGGTTCAACGGGCGCTGACGGAGGCGTACGAGTCCAAGAGTCTCCGGGGCAAGCAGCTGCTGAAGGCGCGGCGGTTGATCGAGGTGCGGCGTGCCGTTGGAAAGTCCATGCGGTACGCCGGGCGCAAGAATCTCAAATCGGAAGTGACCAGCGATTCGCTGATGCAGGCGTACAAGCGGGAGAGCGCCAAGCAGCGTCTGCTGGTCCACAAAGCCAAGGTTTGCGAGACTCGCCTGCCATTTGTCGCCAACGCTCTGAAGCAGTTGTTCGGTGACCCGGGACTCATGGCCATTCTCCAAGCAGGCAAGCTGGCCACCCTGCCGCAGTTCCTCGCCGATCATGTCGGCCGAAAGGGAGCCTGACATGGCCGACGCGGTCCAGATGGCGTTCAATCCAGAGGGCATGATGGTGCCGATCGGACAGATCCTCCCTGTTCGCACCGTGCGCCCCGAGATGCGAAAGGGGCAGCAGTATCAGCGCCTGTTCGCATCGATCCGCGAGCTCGGCGTGATTGAGCCGTTGATCATCTTCCCGCAAGAGTCGTCCGACGGGCATGACCGCCGGTACACGCTTCTCGACGGTCATTTCCAGCTCGACGTGCTCAAGGAACTGGGGCGCACCGAGGCGTTTTGCCTCATCGCCAAGGACGACGAGGGTTTCACCTACAACCACAAGGTGAACCGCATGGCCCCGATCCAGGAGCACTTCATGATCCTCCGGGCGCTCGACAACGGGGTGACGGAGGAGCGGATCGCCGCGACGCTGAGTGTCGACGTGAAGTCCATTCGGATCAAACGTGACCTCCTCACGGGGATCTGTCCCGAGGCCGTGGTGCTGCTGAAGGACAAGAACGTCACCACCAAGGGGCTCCGCGAGCTCAAGCGGGCCGTGCCGATGCGACAGATCGAGATGGCGGAGCTGATGGTAGCGGCGAACAACTTCTCGACCGACTACGCGATGTGCCTGTTGGCCGCCACACCCGAAAAGGATCTCATCGACACCGACAAGAACAAAGTGCTGCCGGGGATGAAGCCCGAGGACATCGCGCGCATGGAGCGAGAGACGGAACTGCTCGGCAGGGACTTCTTGATGATCGAGGAGTCCCACGGCAAGAACACGCTGAATCTGGTGCTGGCCGTGGCGTATCTACGCAAACTGCTCGATCACGCCGGGGTCGTCAAGTACCTGTCCCAGCGGCACCCCGACATCCTGGGGGAGTTTCAGAAACTGGCAAATGCGCCGGATCTCAAGGGTTCTGTCTGAAGCTGCTCGCGCACTGTGCTGCGTAATCACACACAAGCACGCTCAGTGGCCGCCTCAGTCAGTGGATGCGATGGTTGTTTGCTCACGGCTGGATCGACCGTTTACGCTCCGGTTTGGCTCCGTCGCACCTGATTCTACGGGAGACACCGGCTAGATGATGCTGACCGCGAATGCCGGGAGCCAGGGGACAGAATATCGTGTCAGAAGAACGGGAGCTCCTCATACATGTTTGATGACGCCACACGTGCCAAGCTCGCATCAGCCCTCAATGACTCCTTCAAGCACCGTGCCGTAGATGGTGCGGTATGTGCGGTGTGCGGGCAACCCTCCGATAGGCTCGCGATGCACGTATTTGAAGTACGCTCAATCGCAGTCCGCCCCTCTACCAGCCGGTTTTGTGCCTATGTCCGCGAGTGGCGGTACCATCCGCGGTGCCTTTCCCGTGTGCGATCAGTGCGCCCCGGCGTGTCCCAAATGTGGGCTGCCGGAACTAACGAAAAACGTGCGAGCAGTTCCCCAGCGACTGACACAACAGCTGCACTCCTCCGATTCGCCATTGATGTACGGGAACGGTATCTGCAAGCACGTCAAATTGCTCGGCTTTCGCATTTGAGGTCGAGAAGGCATCATCTGTGGCGAGCGTGGCTACTTGCAGACGAACACGTATGTACTGACGTGCGATCCTCCCAACGACACATGGTCCCCTTGGTTTAGTCTCGTCCCAGATCCCTGAGCGCTGACCGCCTCGCCGTTCACGAAGGTTCCACATCGACTGCTCAAGTCAACGAGCCAGTAGCTCGGTGGCTCTGAAGGCCTGCTCCGTCGAACAACTTTCGCATGCGTCCTGGACACTTCGTAGGGCCCAAGATAGACCGCGTCCGCGACCTGGTAGTCGGTAACTGTTCGGCAGGCTTTTCGACCGGAGTCGCGCTGCGTCCGATCACGACCTCGTCAACGGTGAGAGGAACGATCCCGACCGTTGATGGACCAGTGCCGATCAGGTAGGCCCCTGACGGAAGCGCCGCCAGCGTGTTTGCGATGGCGGCGTGTCGTGCGGCGGGATCCGCCATCATCATGACGCCAAACATATTCAATCGCGACTTGATGATCGCTCCATCAATCAGTTTGGACAGGTCGGTCAGGTCGTCCATGCGAGCACCTTGTCTCCTAAGGGGCCGGATCTGAGGAACGATTTGAAGTCCCGTCCCGCGATGGCTGTTGCGGACCAGATTGGGAGGGCGTCGGCAGACTTGATCGATCTCGGCTGCCGCGCTCTAATCCCGAAAGTCGTGACTCAATGCGATCCATGTCACGCACAACGATCGCCGCCGCAAGGACACCACCGGCGAGAAGCGCGCACAAGACCAGCAACCATCCGACGCGCCGTGCCGACAATGGCCGCGCATGATCCGCCACGCAAGCGAGTCCTGCATGAAATGTGGCGTTCGTGGGCACAAGGCGCACAGCTTCAACCCAGCAGCGTTCAGCATCAAGTAGACGGCCTTGCTGGGCGTACACTCTCGCAGCAAGGTTAAGGATTTGGGGGGCCATCGGTCCCCTCGTTGGTACGCTGACCAATGCTCGTTCAGCATCCTCGTACAAGCCCAATCGCGCCAGCGAGGCGGCCTCCGACAAGACGTTTGCAGCTTCATCAACCCCGTGCATCGCCTCCTGCGCATTGGATGGCGCGCCTCGGGATGTAGACTCCAGCCGGACTCGGAAGGGCGCTCTCACATGTCACCTCCCATGAGAACCACCGATAATGGTGCTTCCAAATCCACCTCGCGCCTGCGCCTCTTCTTGCGCATCTGCAGGCAGCAGCGCGATGAGTTGCCTGACGGCTGCCTTTAGGGCTTCGAGGTCGTTACTGGCCACGGCCTTCTGTGCCTGAGTAAAGAGTCGTTGGGCTGCAGCAGTATCCGTCATCTGTGCCCGCTGTTCACCGAGGTACTCCAGGTATCCGACCCAGAAGCCGGGCTGCTGCAGGACAATCCGCATCGTCAGATCATGCACATCTTCTGACCGCGTGCGGAGCAGTTCAACACGGTGAAGCTTGATCGCTTCAGCGATCTCAGCCTCAAGGGCCGTCAGTCTCTGGCGCTCTTCAGGTTGTCCGTGTGCTCCCACCGTCTTGCGAGCGGATTCAAGCCGCGTCTGCGCCTCTTCCACGAGACCAGGCCACTCCAAAGCCGCCTCAACGTCATCAGCCGCTGCCTTTAGTGCGAGCAACTTGCGGTCAGCCTCGCCGATCGCGTCCGGATCACCCTGTGCTGCGTCGACTTGCCTGCGCACCGTCTCGACAAGCTGCTCGGCATTCATACGCGCGACCGCATCGTTGGCCTTCGCGTCTCCCGCCGCGGTGGCTTTGGCTGCCAGCTCATTGACTCGCGACACATCTGTGTTTAGCTCCCGACGAAGCTCGCCTGGAGACTTGGAGACAATTCCGGATGCGAACACACCTTCAAACTCCTCGTCAAGGATCGGAATGTACGCACGGACAGTCATCTGCCTCGACACGTCGACGTTGATAGTCACTTCGATCTCGCTGCCCGCTGGCACGTCGCGTGCGACGCGCCGATCCGTCGGGGAGATGATGATGTCACCGATCTTGCCGTTCCGATCCGCCTTGTGGTCACTCGTGCCCTCAATGACAGGAATCCGGATCACGTTCGCATCGGATTCGGGGACACCTTTGCGCAGAGCAACAGCGGAGTAGAGGACCTCATTCTTCCTCGCCGGCAGGGCTTCTCCTTTGCGGAAGAACCACAGTGGGCGGTTGTTCGCCATGGCGACGCCGACGGCGTGCGTCAAAGGGGGGCTGGTGATTACCATGCCCACGGTGTAGGAAAACGTGTCGGGGGAACACTTCACTCTAGACCCTTGAGGGTCTGTCACAACGACTTGGTACTCGCACCGCCTTCCCGGCTCGGCATGAATTTCCGTCACAAAGGTCCCGGTCGAAGACACACGGATGGCCCCACTCCGCCAACGACTCGTCACCTCGACGATCTCCACGGAGAGGCCTGAAGGTGTCGCGCCTGGTGGTGGCGTGATCTGTCCGCCAACCGTCGGCTCCGTCTCGCTGCCAACGGGCTCATACTCCAGACGTAGTCCATACGTCCCCGGCTGCGCCTTCTCTTGTCGCGCTTCCAGACGTTGCGTGCCAGCAAACACGGCGGCTCCGCGTGCCACGACGGTCATCGGATCGATGCTGTGCTCCGCTCGCGCACCGATCTCCTGAGTGAGTCGCTCCCTGAGCCACGGAAAAAGGCTGCTTCCGCCGACCAAGAGAACCTTCTCGATTGCCGCTCCGGACAGTCCCTTGTCGGACAACGCCGTCTCGCACAGGTGAATCGACTGGGTAATCCAGGGTTCCGTGATGGCCTCAACGTCGGACGGACGGAGATCGAATACAAAGTCCACCTGGCGACCCCGATCGTCGACACAGAGATTGTCGATCGTGATCGCCGCTGGCTCGCGGGTCCGACTGACCTTCATCTTCGCCAGCTCGGCGTGCCACTTCAGTTTGGCGACCGCGGACCGCCACTTCGTCGAGTTACGGGCAAACCCCGCCAAGGGATGATCTGCGGCCAGGCGTGGGATCAACAGCTTTTCTACGATATCCCAGTCGATATTCTTGCCGCCTAGAAAGTTGTCGCCGGCATGATTGACGACCTGAATGATGCCGTCACGAACCTGAACGACCGCGGCGTCGAACGTGCCGCCACCGAAGTCGTAGACGAGCCAGAACACCCTATTCGCCGCAGACTGAAACCCGTAGGCCAAGGCCGCTGCAACAGGCTCCTGTAGTAGCGGAAATGTCTTGAAGCCAGCTGTTGCCGCGGCACGCCTGGTTGCGTCGCACTGCGGAAGTTCGAACGCCGCAGGGACGGTAATGACCGCCGAGTCGATCTCTTCCCCGCGGTTCGCTTGAACATCGAGCCGCAGCGACTTCAGCACTTCCGCAGACAACTCTTCTGGCAGCATCTGCCGCCCCGTCCGAGCGAATGCCTTCTGCCATTTCTGGCCCATGCGGAGCTTGAACTCGCTCGCCAGATTTTCTTCGTCATCCATGCCGTTAGCTTTTGCATGCTGACCAACGAACTGCGTGCCACGGCGATCGAACCACACGGCTGACGGAGTGATCGACGCGCCGTCCTGATTCGGAATCACCTCCGTACGCGTTCCTTCCAAGACAGCGATGCTGCTGTTGGTGGTGCCGAGGTCAATTCCAAAGTCAATCGTGTTCCGTGCCATGTGCTGTGCCTCAATATCTTTGCGGGATCGTGTTCTGTATTGTCCGCCTACTGCTGAAGGTCATCGAACGTCCGTTGCCTCGGTGCGACCGTCGGCAGGCGGAGTCTGTGGTGGATTCGTGTCAGCATCACTTGCCGACACGCCGCCTCCGGCGACTCCACTCTCCTTGTTGGTCGGTGCGGAAGGGTCCTCTGGCGGCCTCGCGACGATTACGTCGGCGCGCTGGATGAGCATTGACTGGTACTGAATGCTCGGTTTGAGTGTTTCAGCGATAATGTCGATGTCGACTCCGTCGACGGGTTGAAATGCGACCGGGTTTACAGCCAAGCCGGGCACGTATCGCTGGCCCTTCGGATCCTTGACGATGAAGCCGGCTGACAAGAGGGCATCCCATGCAGCGTCGACGTGTCGAGGCAGATGTCGCAGCTCCGACGGCAACGAGCTTGGCGCAACCGCCTCAAGCCGACTGCGGACTCGCCACACTGCCGTCGCTACTGCGGCCAATGTTCCCAAAAGCGCTTGATGGTCCAGCGGGGGCGTCCGAGAGGACGGGTCGGTTTGGGTGGGCTCCTCTGGAGAACCTGCATCCCGAGGAAACACAGGACGTGCAATGCGCACGGCGGCCGGGTAGAGCATCTGGCGCGCATCCGCGATGATGTCGGCCATTCGTGCCCTGAGCGGTTCGTTTGGGGTGTCGTTCATCGTCGTCTCACTCACTTTGATGTTGCAGCAACCAAGAAGAGGATCAGAATGACTGCGAGAGTCACGGCGATGTGTATCTTGTCACCCTGTCGCAGCGGCCCCTTCCCCAGGAAACGATACGAGTTGCCGTTCTGGATAACCCTGTAACGTGCGAGCGGAAATAGCGGGATGAAAAAGAACACGAGATAGAGAGTCGACATGTGCGAGCCAGTACGCGCATCGAAGTCCGTCGAGCCGTACATGGTCGTGCCGGTTCCATTAGTCGTGCGGAGGCTCGGCGCACTGGTGAGCGGCTCCAAGTTCCCGAACTTCCCGTTTTCTGTCACTGTGTCAAGATTGGTCTTGAGCCGAGATCGCGTTTCCGCGGTGGTTGCCCAAGGCTGCGCTCGTTGGAGCAGGTCGACGCACACGCTCCATCGCTCTACTTTGTTGCCGAATGCGACGGCGCACTGAATCACGGCGAGGGCGACCGCGTCCTTCGCTTCGTCAAAGCTCCCTGCACTTGCGCCTTTGGCTCGCATCTGCTCCATGAGCCCGGGCGCGTCCTGCAGGAGCTTGTTAGCCGCAGCGTCCGCACGCTCCGGCGCCTTGCTCGCCGAGGCCAGAGCCGCACTACACGCCGAGTAGATCGCCGCGGCAGCGTTCAAATCGGATACAGTCCGAACGTCGCCCTCGATCACGGAACGCAGTTGGGCGGACTCCGCGAACGAGAGAGCCTTGGCAAGAAGATCCAAGCAATCCGACCAACTGCCCTGCTCGCGCCCGTATACGCGCACTGCACCGAGCACCGCATTGGCGACGGCATCGCCAGCAACTTGGCGAAAGTGGTGCGTGCTGTCGACGGCAGCTCGTAAAACTGACAACCGAGGAGCGACGTTGTCCAGAAGCGTCGTTGCGACCTGGTGCGCCTTAACAGGGTCCGATTTCGCGGCCGCGGCAACTCCGCTGCAAGTATCCACGATGGAATCTGTCAGCGCCGAGAGTTCGGCATCGAACAGATTCTGCTGCAGACCCTGCGATAAGCCAGTCGACCTCAGGTATGACAGATATCGAAGGGCATCCTCCGTACGTCCGGCGCGAGCGGCTGCCACCGCCATCTTGACCAGCATCCTGACCATCGCCGAGGGAAGCGACGCCCTGAGTCGCCGAACCAGTCCTGTCGTCAACCTGGGATCGTCGAGTTCTCGAACACGTGCCGTGAGGCTAGCCCACAGGTCGTCGGAGTCCCAGCACTCTGCCCAATGCGTCAGCGCCGCAGTCCATCGTGCGTCGCGCCCGCCATTCTGTGCGGCAGTGCCACCGGTGGACGCATCCAACTCCGCGTCGAGTGCGAGCACGTGATTCAGGACGGCAATGTTGTGGGCTGCCGCGGCCGCGTGAGGTTTCAGCTTCGTGTGCTTCGTCCAGAGAGCTTCGGCTGCGGCAATCTCTCCGTTCTTCAGGTGCACGATGCCGGCATCGTCGTTTGGTGATGCAGCGTCAACGGCCCAGAACCAGAAGAGCTCATCCATCAGCCTCATTTCGGGATCTTGGATTCGTTGGCCAGCCTTGCGGAGTGCATCCACGTCGGGAGGTGGGCGCAGCGGCAGGATCCCCGTTGGCCCCCCGCCGCCGCCAGTTCCCAGCTTCTCCATCACCTGTAGCCGCTTCTGGTGCTTGAGCAAATCGGCGGCCGTCACACTCGTCAGCAGCCCAAGAACGCGGAACGCGTTATGCCGATACAAGTGCGGCGTGACAACATCTTTCATGACGGACGCGTCATTCAGAGACTGTGAGGATGTATCGCCGGTGGTTGTCACAATGATGCGAATCGGGGTGAAGTGCGCGGGCAACAGTACGGCTGTGAATATCAGCTACATGCAGACACCTCTTCGCCAAAGCCGCAACTGCGACTCGTACTCTTCACGAAGCGATGGTGCACGATTGAGGGCCTCCTCGAGCATGTCCGCCGCGAGCATCAAGCTCGCTGGGCTTTTCGCCAGTTCGAGGGCTTTGGCCGCCATCTCGCGAGGGGTCCGCGTGTCGACTGCCGCGACCGTTCCAAGGGCTGCCTTGGAGTGGGCTGTGCTTGCCGAGGTCATCGATTGTGACTGGCCAGAGTTGGGGTGCCACCTCTGCAGGTCGTTCAATAGATCGCGAGCACTGGCATATCGATCGGATGCGTTGGGGGCAAGGCACCGAGAGAGGATCGAGTCCAGCGCACCGTCCACGCTGATGTTGTACACACTGGCCGGCCGCAGCGGTCTCAAGAACCGACTCGCGTCGGTCACATCCCGCCCATCCAGCTCCGGAAATGGCAGCACGTCTGCCAGCAACAGGTACAGGGTCGTGCCGATGGCCCACACATCTGCCGCGGGAGATTCGTGATTGTCGAACGATTCTGGTGCCTTGAATTGAAGCGTGCCCCGAGAGCTGACCAGAAGCGTTAGCGGATTGACGCGCTTTGCGAGCCCGAAATCTGCCACACGCACCCGTAGGCCATTCGCGTCATAGCCGACCAGGATGTTCTGCGGCTTGATGTCGCGGTGGACAATTGGCGGGGACTCGGCGTGCGCAACCGCAACCCCGAGACACACCTGCTTGATCACATCAACGGCTTGAGCGATCGGCATCAGTCGGTCGCGATATGACCGCCAGAAGGCATCAAGGCTGCCGCCGGGGACATACTCCATCGTGAAGAAGCCGTAGGTCTCGCCTTCGATGTCGAGCACATTCGCGTCGAAAACGCGAATGATGTTGGGGTGCCCGATACGAGACAGCAAGAGAGCCTCTCCAAGCATCTGCTCAATCTCGGTGGGACCGGCTCCAGGAGCCTTCAGCACCTTCATCGCTTGCCGGCCGAGGAATCGATGTTGAACCCGATACACCTCGGCAAAGGCTCCTTCCCCGAGGAATCTCTCCACGGTGTAGGTCGACCGCACGGTTTCCCCGGCGGTCAGACGTGGCATCGCTGGCTCCCATCAGTTTGCGGAGCGGACGAATGAACACGGATGGCTGCATCGCCTGCCCCGACAGGTCCCCTTGCCAAAGTCGGGTTGAATTCGCTTTCAGTATGCATTTCCAGCCTTTTGCTGCCACCTTGGGCTCGACAATCCGTGCCACTTGACCGTTCACTCGGTCAAGCGTGCACGGCCTTCAGTGCCGACCGCGATGCTGTACACTGTTTGCCAAACAGACGCAACCGATCAGACCCTAAAGGATACTCAACGAAGCGATCCGCCGGGCACCACCGCGAAGTGCCGGAATCGGACTGGAGTCATGAGACGACCCGCACTCTCTCGCCGTATCCAGCCCGCTCGGCAAGCCGTTTCCATTTGTCGTCTGCCGTCACCACCACATGTGAGTCGTCGGTCGAACAGCAGAAGAGGTCGATGTCGCCGCTGTCGTTCATTCGAGGCAACGCCCCGTCTGTCAAGAGGTGCACAACGTAGTGTGTGTACACGGCGCAGAAGCATGACACGGCGTCCATCGCAGCGAGCAGCGTCTTTACGTGCTCGGGGCTCGGTGCGAACGGAATACTCCTGTCCGCCTTCAGGAATGCGCGGGACTGCATCGCGACGAAGCAGGATGTCATCCAGTCCATGGAAGTTGTCCTGTTGAGGAACGCGGCCTTCGCCTTCTTCTTGAGATGAGGAACTCGGGCCCCTCGCCGCTTTTTCGGGTCAGGGTCATACCACTTTGCAAAGCCCGGAATCTCTTTCGCTTGGATCGAGAGCATGTCGTGGACCCATTTGTCTTCGACTGTGGTTCTCCAGGATCCGGCAACGGTCGGCCTAAGGGTGCGCCAAACGCCGTCTCGATAGTCAGCGACCCCACGTCGGAGTTCGGCCATGTCTTTGCTGGCTGCGATCGCCTTCACTGAGTGGGACCAGTCTGGAGATGGCTCTTTGAGCACCAGCCCCCTGAGTGAGGTGAGAAACGACTCTGGGTCGGGCAGCTGGGTGGCACCTGTGTCCAAAATCGCCTGAGCGGCTTGTCGTCGGGATGCGTGGGTTGCATCGGAGAGTTTGCTAGCAAGTTCCAGCACGGACACAGGCGAATAACAGATGGCCTCGCCGGCTGCCGCGACGTCACTTGACTTGAGGCGGCCGGAGCCGAGGTTGTAGAACACGTTCGTGTCGCAAATGAGTTGGGTTGGCGGCATTCCTCGGTCCTTGTCCAGATGGCGGTCAGCATGGAGAGTACGGTGCCATCGTGGCGCTGCGAGGGCGGCGGAGCGGTGTTGTGCGACGGTTCGTGTCGCGACCTTCCGGGTTACTCGCTCCATAATCGCCAAAGCGAGCACGCCCGCCCGAGACCCCCTCTGGGACGCTCAAAAGCGGTCTCTGGTGGTCTCGGCGTGTCGCCAACGGCCGCTCGTGCGGGTGGATTGAACTCCCGAACATGTCGCGCCTGCCGCTATGTCTATGTTGGTCTCTCTATCGCGTCGGGTTACCGCTACGCGCCCACTACTTCAAGAGTGGTTGCGAACAGCAGCCCTCGCCGAAAGCAAGAGAGACGCGTCCCCATGATAAAACACACGGGGGCGCGTCTTTCGCTTTTGCTTGGGATTTTTGGAGTTGCATGTCGCGGCCGGTGTCCTCCCAGTACCGATGGACATGACTGGCGGTACGCGCGATGACGAGCCGCCAGCCGCATTGGGGCCAAAGGTCTCTCGGTTCTCTCCACGGCACCTGACCCCACGGTGATGGCGAGGGTCGGTCTCTCTAGAGCGGTCCCGACCCCCGGGGTCGGGACCGGCATGGGGACAAGATTCGCATCGGGCCCGTCAGCTGCCCCCCGGACGCAAACACTTGGGGCGCTCTCGAGTTCCGCCGCCTCGCCGCGCAGTTCGCAATTCCGCCGATCGCGAAGTCCACAGCCCGATCACTTCGAAGCAGCACCTCGTCCGTTGTGCTTGTTGTTGCGGTAACCTGCGCTAGTGCGCGGGTAGAAAACACGGGGCGTCGCAAGCGAATCGAGAAGTCGAATGCCGAATGCGATCGAGCGTGAGGTCTCGCCAACCCGGATGAGATAAGGATCCGAACGAATGAGCCAAGCACCACAAACCCTTGACATCCACCACGGTGACAATCTGCCGATCATTCAGGGGATGGAAGACGGTTCATTTGACCTCATCTACATCGATCCGCCGTTCAATACGGGAAAAGTCCAGAAGCGGACACAGCTCAAGACGGTGCGGGACGCCGAGGGGGATCGAACAGGCTTTCAGGGCGAGCGCTATCGGTCGATCAAGTTGGGTTCCAAAGCCTATGTCGACGCGTTCGATGATTACCTTGGCTTCCTGGAACCGAGACTGATTGAGTCCCATCGGCTTCTGAAGCCGACAGGGTCCTTTTTCTTTCACATCGACTACCGGGAGGTCCACTACTGCAAGGTCTTGTTGGACTCGATCTTCGGCAGGTCGAATTTCTTGAATGAGATCATCTGGGCCTACGACTACGGAGCACGCGCGACAAAGCGGTGGTCGCCGAAGCACGACACGATTCTCTGGTACGCCAAGGATGCGGAGTCCTACACCTATCGCTTCGACGACATCGATCGAATCCCCTACATGGCGCCCGATCTCGTGGGTCCAGAGAAGGCGGCGCGCGGCAAGACACCGACCGATGTGTGGTGGAACACGATTGTGAGTCCAAATGGAAAGGAGAAGACGGGGTACCCGACCCAGAAGCCGCTTGCGATCATCAATCGCATCGTGCGGGTTCACAGCAATCCCGGCGACCGGCTTCTCGACTTCTTCGCCGGAAGCGGAACGCTGGGCGAATCGGCCCTCAGGCTTGGAAGGTCTGCCGTGCTCGTCGACAGCAACGTGGAGGCCATGGAAGTGATGGCAAGGCGACTCTCATTTGCCGCGCCGCGGTGGTTTGGGTTCACGCCTTCCGACACCGCGTCGCCGTCATCGGCATGCGAATCGCTCTTTGCCCAATGACGTGCAGCGATTGTCCTTGAGAATTCACTCTCGAAGTGGCCGCCCGCAGAAAGGTCTTCCTAAATGCCATCCATCAATGATCCTGATGTTCAGATACTCGCAAACTGCTCACTTACTCTCCAGCGTGACTATGCGGATGAAGACAAGGAGTGGACCGGAAGTCCCTTCGCTTGGATCAAGACCCGTCCGTCGCGGCAGGTCGGAACCATCGGCGAGAAGCTTGTTTCCGGATGGCTGGCAACCAAGGGCTTTGATGTAGAGCGGTCACCTGACTCGGATGCGGATCGGCTTGTGAACGGGGTTCGAGCCGAGATCAAGTTCAGCACCCTCTGGAAGAATGGGAGCTTCAAGTTCCAGCAACTGCGGGATCAGAACTACAAGTTTGCGATCTGCCTTGGGATCTGCCCCTTCGATGCCTACTGCTGGATACTTCCGAAGGACCTGATCCTGGCAAAGTGGCGGGCCGGCGACGGTATCGAGTCGCAGCATGGCGGCCAGGATGGCAGCGACACTGCTTGGCTCACCGTTGAGCCGGGCAGGGAGCCAGGCTGGCTTCGGGAGTGCGGCGGCCGGTTGTCATCCGCTGCAACTCGAGTCACGGTCGTTACGGGCAAGAAGCCGATCTGACCTACTCAATGACGATGCGACTATACGTATCCAACATTCCGTTCTCCTGCACCCGCGATCAGTTGCACGCCCGTTTCGTCCAGTTCGGCTGAGTATCAAAGGTGTCCATCCCGCGATACGAGGACTCGGGTAAGCCGATTGGCTATGCGCTTGTCGAGATGATTGAAGAGGACGACGGACTCCGGGCCATCCGCGCCCTCGATGAATCGTCGTTTCTTGGCCGGGTTATCCGGGTGAAGGAGTCTTGGGAGAAGCACGGACGCGACGGTCGGTTCGGCGACCGCGGTAGCTATTGGAGATAGCACACTCAAGCCCATGGGTAACAACGTGTTGCGCGCGCAGGCTGGGTTATGACCTTCGACGGCGGCGCTCGGATCTCTGGTAAGCACGTCGCGCCTCTCCGAATGGGGTCGGCCGGGGACTACTTCAAGAGTGGTTGCGAACAGCAGCCCTCGCCGAAAGCCAGAGAGACGCGTCCTCCACGAGGGCGCGTCTTTCGCTTTCTGCGCAGGGATTTCGAGGGGGTGGGCCAGGGTGGGCGGTCACCGCGTGTCTCGCAGTATTAACCGCCGGGTCGCCCGGACACCCCCGCTGGCCGACCGGATGGGCCGAAAGTCTCTCCGGATCTCTCCGCAGGAGGGTGCCGGGTTAAGACTGGGTCGGGCCTGCTGGAGCGGTCACTACCCCGGGGGTCGCGAGCGCTGGTTCGGTCCCGACCGGTTGCGAATCGTGACCCGCGGGTGATTTACAAGCGAGTAATGATGTAACGACTCCGGCGTGGTCATGGGAAGTGACCGATCGAAACTTCGGAGGATCGAGATCTAGAGCATGTCCACACAGCGCTACTCCGTCACCCCGCATCCAATCGAAACGCTCCTCACCTGGGTGAAGTCGCGCGAGATCGCGATCCCAGAGATCCAGCGCCCGTTTGTCTGGGAGGCGACCAAGGTTCGCAATCTCCTGGATTCCCTCTATCAGGGCTACCCGGTCGGATACCTCATCTCTTGGCGTAACCCAACGGTGAAGCTGAAGGACGGAACTTCGTCCGCCGGGAAGCGCATCCTGATCGATGGACAGCAGCGGGTCACCGCCTTGATGGCCGCACTGCTCGGCGAGGAAGTCCTCACCAAAGACTACGAGACCGTCCGGATTCGCATCGCCTTCCACCCCCAAGACGAGCGCTTTGAGGTCGCGAACCCGGCCATCAAGAAGGACGTCGCGTGGATTGAGGATGTCGCCGCCGTCTTTGCGCCAGACGCAAGCCTCACTGAGTTGACCGACCTCTACACCGAGCGCAATCCCGGCGCCGATCGCAAGCGCGTCTCCCGCGTGCTGGAGAGGCTCCGCAAGATCATCAACAACCACGTCGGCGTGATTGAACTGTCAGACGACCTCGACATTGAAACCGTCACCGAGATTTTCATCCGCGTGAATTCGGCAGGTACCGAGCTGTCGCAAGCCGACTTCGCGATGTCCAGGATTGCTGTGAATGAAACCTATGGTGGGAATCTCCTGCGCAAGGCAATCGACTACTTCTGTCACCTTGCCGTGGCCCCTGAGTTCCTGGCACGCATCGAGAAGGGCGACAAGGTCTTCGCGGCATCGGAGTTCCTGCCGCAGATGCGATGGCTCAAGGACGTCAACGACGACATTTACGACCCGACCTACACGGACATGCTGCGCGTTGCATTCACTTCGGAATTCGGTCGCGGCAAGCTGCAAGACCTCGTGGCTCTTCTCTCGGGTCGCAACTTTGAAACCAAGCAGTTTGAGGAGACGATCGCAGAGGAGTCCTTCGGCAAGCTCAAGCGGGGTGTCCTCGCCTTCATCAACAAGACTCACTTCGACCGCATCACGATGATCCTGCGTTCAGGCGGGTTCGTGACGAGCGCTCTCATCGGCGGGCGAAACGCCGTCAACTTTTCATACATCCTGTATCTGCGTGGGCGCGCCGAAGGCATGCCAGCCGCCGACCTTGAGCGTCTGGTGCGCCGCTGGTACGCCATGTCCATTCTTCGCGGTCGCTACACGGGCAGTCCCGAGACTGCCTTTGACCTCGACATCCGCCAGGTTGCGGCTCGCGGACTTGCGAACTATGCCGACGCGGTGATCGAGGCCGAGTTGCCCGAGAGCTTCTGGACCGGAATGTTGCCGCAGCTCATGGACACCTCTTCGTCCAACAGTCCGTACTTCCTCGCGTATCAGGCGGCGCAGGTGAAGCTGGGCGACAAGGGATTCCTCTCTCGCGACATCACGGTGCTCGATCTGCTCACGAATCGCAGCGACGTGCACCACGTCTATCCGAAGAAGCATCTCCAGGCCCAGGGCCTATCGCGAAACCGGTACAACCAGATCGCAAACTTCGTGCTCGCCCAGAGCGAGATCAACATCGCGATTGGCGACAAGCCGCCCGAGAAGTACTTCGGAGAGCTCGCTGAGCAGGTGAATGGCGGCAAGAAGCGGTACGGCGGCATCACCGACGAGGCCGATTTGCGCGCCAATCTGAGGGCGAACTGCGTGCCAGAAGCCATGCTCGACGGCTCCATTCCTGACTACGAGGAGTTCCTCGAAGAGCGGCGCAGGCTCATGGCGCTCAAGACCAAGGCGTGGTTCGACAATTTGTAGCGGCCAAGCGCTCTGGTTGGCGTGCATCGCCCAAGGACTCCGGCGGTCTGGCTGCTGCTCACAGTGCGCCATGGCCTTGACTAGGCTGAAGCGTGGTTTCCAGGGCTCTTTCGCCTAGTCAACCGGATTCTGCGGAGCACTTGCCCGTAGATGGCATAAGTCATGTCGGAGGGACATCGCTTCGCGGTGTCGCCGAGATGACCATGCCAGACCACGATGTCATCGAAACGGACGCCGGGCGTGACCCGTGACGCATGAGCGCCGACGAGCGCCGCGCCGAGCTCGCGTGCATCCCTGCCCGCGGGCTACGCGGTGCCATCGCCGAGCATCGCACGGACGGGTCTCTTTCAGGAGAGATCCGAGCGGTATCTGCGCCTGCATGCCTTGATCTCTCGCCCGACCTTAGGCTCACTGTGTGCCACGCCGCCGATGGCGGTCTGCACGGGACGAACCCAGACGGAGACACCCATGCCTGACAAGAAGGAAGCGACGGCCGACGACGC
>SXGS01364536.1_pt1 | contig 28152 bp, 24 predicted proteins | sample 3174681 | NCBI WGS metagenome assembly SXGS01 (sample SAMN11356861, study PRJNA531348) | freshwater metagenome | isolation source: freshwater sample F1-80 | place: China: Fuxian Lake, Yuxi | collected 2017-12-25 | reverse complement strand
GCCATCTTCATCTCCTTGATGATGACCAACAACCCCATCCCGCAGCTCGGCTTCGGCGACACGATGGCCGACGGCTCGGGCGTCTTCCTGCTCGACAAGCTCGACGGCCTGACGACCGAGCTGGGCTTTGACGCCTACACCGAAGGCCGCAAGGGCACCTTCGACCTCGTCTGCATCGTCGCGGCGCTCATGGTCGGCACCGCCGGCCTGCCCCACGTCATCGTCCGCTTCTACACCGTGCCCAAGGTCAAGGCCGCGCGCTCCTCCGCCGGCTGGGCGCTGATCTTCATCGCGCTGCTCTACACCACCGCGCCTGCGGTGGCGGCCTTCGCCCGCACCAACCTGCTGACCACCCTCAACGGCCTCCCGTACGCCAACGTCCCGGAATGGTTCAAGAAATGGGAGGCCACCGGGCTGCTCGCCTTCGAGGACAAGAACGGCGACGGCCTCATCCAGATCCTCGGCGGCGCGGCCAACGAGCTGACCATCGACCGCGATATCATGGTGCTGGCCAACCCCGAGATCGCCCAGCTTCCCGACTGGGTCGTCGGCCTCGTGGCCGCCGGGGCGCTGGCCGCAGCCCTGTCCACCGCCGCCGGCCTCCTGCTGGTCATCTCCACCTCCATCGCCCACGATCTGCTCAAGCGCAACATCAAGCCCGACATCAGCGAGCGCGGCGAGCTGCTCAGCGCCCGGATCGCCGCCGGCGTCGCCGTCTGCGTCGCCGGCTACTTCGGCATCAACCCCCCCGGCTTCGTCGCCCAGGTCGTCGCCTTCGCCTTCGGCCTCGCCGCCGCCTCCTTCTTCCCCGCCATCCTCATGGGCATCTTCTCCAAGCGCATGAACAAGGCCGGCGCCGTCTCCGGCATGATCGTCGGCATCACCTTCACGGCCACCGTCATCGTCTACTTCAAGTTCATCCGCCCCGATCTCAACGACGCCGAGCACTGGATCCTCGGCGTCTCCCCCGAGGGCATCGGCGCCCTCGGGATGCTCCTCAACTTCGCCGTCGCCATCGTCGTCGCCTCGCTCACCCCCCCGCCCTCGCCGCGCATCCAGGCGCTCGTCGAAGACATCCGTATCCCCCGCGGCGCCGGCGCCGCGACCGACCTGGAGCACGAGCTTTGACCCACCCCGTCACGGACACGCTCCACGCCCCAGCCCGAGAACCCCAGCGACCCCAGGTGCCCTTGAAGGCGCAAGGACGCTGGCCGCTGGCCTCGCTCCTGGCGTTGATCCTGATGGCGCTCCCGCTCGGCTGCGTCGATCCCGAGGGGTCCAGCGACGACCCCATCCCCCCCGCGCTCGACCTCACCCCGCAGGCGGTCGTCAACGGCGAGCTTGAGCCCGGCCACATGGCCGTCGGCGCCCTCGTCATGCGGCCTCCGGGCGGCTCGCCCTCCGGCAGCTTCTGCTCCGCCTCGCTCATCGGGCCTCGCTGGGTGCTGACCGCCGCGCACTGCATCGCAGGCGCCTTCGGCACCCTCAACCCCGCCGTGGAATACGTCCCCTACCTCAACCTCTTCATCGGCCCCAACGCCAACGCCCCCAACGAAGGCCGCCTCCACGCCGCCAGCCGCATCTTCGTCCACCCCGGCTACGGCGCCATCGGCGGCGACAGGCTCTACGACATCGCGGTCTTCGAACTGGCCGAGCCCGTCGAGGACATCGAACCCTACGACCTTCGACGCGCCCCCCTCGACGCCCCGCCCGACACCCCGATCTTCTACGCAGGCTTCGGCGCCACCGCCCCCGAGGGCGGCGAGAGCGGCGTCAAGCGCTCCACGACCCTCTGGCTCCACACGATCGCCCCGACCGTCTACGTCACCGAACACCGCGACAACGGCGTCTGCTTCGGCGACTCCGGCGGCCCCGGCCTCCTGCCCCTCGACGAGGGCCGCTTCGAAGTCATCGGCATCAACTCCACCGTCGTCGGCGAGCCCTCCTGCTATCGCTACTCCACACAGACCCGCGTCGACGCCTTCACCACCTGGATCGACGCCACCATGGACCCTGCCGCCCAGGGTTGCCTCGCCGATCCCTCCCTCTGCCAGTGCGAGGCCGCCTGCGGACAGGACGGCGTGTGCGACAACGCCCTCTGCGGTCAGCCCCTGTGCGACAACCTCTTGTCCTGCCTGCGTTTTTGCCTGACCCCGGACTGCTCGGTCCAGTGCCTCCTGACCGCCAACCCCACCGCCAACTACCTCTACAACGAGCTTGTCGACTGCATCCAGCGCGACTGCCCCAACGGCGGCGACGACGCCTGCTTCGAATCGACCTGCTTGCGCGAGTACACCGGCTGCGCAGAGGGCCTGGAGGCCGTCTCCGGCCCCGAGAGCTGCCAGGACATCTACCGCTGCGCCGCCCGCTGCCGACGCGGCGACGTCGCCTGCGTCAACGGCTGCTTCTTCCAGGGCACCCTCGACGCCCAACTCCATTACGAGGCCCTCGAAGGCTGCTCCGAGGCCGCCTGCGGCCTCGCTCTGACCTCGCGCGACGCCCCGGCCTGCGTCGCCGACCGGTGCCGTCGCCAGCAGCTCGACTGCATCCCCCCCATCGACTGCCACATCACCGGCGGCTCCTGCCCCGAGGGCTTCGCCTGCACCCCCGAGGCCTGGGGCGCGACCACCTGCCAGCCCTCCGACGGCCTCGCGCCGGGCGCCCCCTGCGACATCAACGACCCCGGCACCTGCGCCGACGGTTCCATCTGCGTCGACGACGGCGCGCTCGCCGTCTGCCGCGAGGCCTGCGTCCTGGCCACCGACTGCCAGCCCAACTTCTCGCGCTGCGTCCCAACCCAGGGCACCAACCTCCCTTTCCCCGTCGGCCTCTGCGTCCAGAGCTGCACCGACGCCGATCAGGACGGCACCTGCGATGACGACGACTGCGATCCCCGCAACCCCGCCATCAACCCGGATGCCCTGGAAGTCTGCGGCGTCGATCCCCCCGCCGACGACAACTGCGACGGCCAGATCGACGAGGGCTGCCTCGCATGCCCCGGCATCCCCGGTTGCCCCGATCCCGAGGCCGACCTGCCCGCCCCACGATCCTTCGTCGGCGGCTGTCAACATCCCGGCCAGAGCCCCTCGACCTCACCCTGGGCGCTCGCCCTCGCCGCGCTGCTGATCCTGCTCCTGGGCTTGATCCGGCGCCGTCATGGCGAGCGCGCTGAAAATCATGAATGTCCTTTTGAAACAACACCTTGCGCGTCAGCCTGGGCCGCCCTCCCGGCCCCCCGTCACCTCGATCCTCCCCTCGGTGGTGTCCGTCGACCGCGGTACGAACCAAGGGCGCGCGCCTCGCGATCTGGCAGCGAGAGGATCGCCCTGGTCGCGCTCGCCGGCCTCTTGATGGCGACCTTCGGGGTCGGCTGCGTCGACGGCGCGCCCGACGCCACCGGCGCGCACCGCGCCGAGCCTGGACAGCCCGAGGTCGAGCCCGAAGTTCAACCCGAGCCGCCCGCCCCGACGATCCAGGACATCCAGCAGGGCTTCGTCGAGGCCGGCGCCCTCGTCGCGCTCGAAGGCGTCCTCGTCGCCTCGCCTCGCTCCGAGGCGGGCTTCTTCCTCTCCGATGGCACCGGCATGCCCTTCGGCGGGATCTGGGTCCACACCCTCGACGCCCCCGACCTTGTTCCGGTCGACCTCGCCCCCGGCGACCTCGTCACCCTCAGCGCCCTCGTTGTCGAGCGCGCCTGGTCCGGCGACGCCCTCGGGGCGACCTCCACGCGCACCGAACTCCACCCCCAGGGGCCGCTCGCGATCACGGGGCAGAGCGCGCTCCCACCTCCCATCCCCGTGACGGACCGCGAGCTCGCCATCCCCGACCTCGCCGAGCTCTATGAGGGCTGCATCGTCTCGATCATCGACACATCCGTCACCGAGCGCATCCTCGAAGAGGGCGCGCTGGTCTTCGGCGACATCGTCCGCGCGGACGCCCTCTTCACCACCTTCGACTTCGTCTGGAACGACGTCGGCGCCCGATACTCCGCCGTCACCGGGGCGCTCCAGTTCGAAGGGTCCACCTACCGGATTGCCCCGAGAGGCCCCGAGGATCTGGTGCGCGCCCCCATCGACGTGGGCTCCTGCCTGCCCTCGGAGGGCTACAGCCTCTGCACCCAGCGTCGCAACTGGTTCGGCGCTCGCCGTGACTGCGCCCGCCAGGGCGGCCGCCTCGTCGTCCTCGAAGACCCCGAGGAGAACCAGGCCGTCGGCGCGCTCTTCCGGCCCTGGTCGGATGGCTCCTTCTGGATCGGCCTGAGCGACGATAAGGAGGAGGGGACCTGGCTCTGGCTCGACGGCACCCCGCTCGAATACCTCCCCTGGGGCAATGGCGAGCCGAATGACTATGGCTCCGGCGAGGACTGCGCGCATTCGAATTGGGGCGCCGTGGGCGGCTGGAACGACAACAACTGCTTCAGCCGCGAGCCCTATGTATGCGAGTTTGAAGCGGAAATCCCCCAGTGCCAGGGCGACGAGGCCTGCGGCGATGGCGTCTGCGTCGAGGGGAGCTGCCGCCGCCCTTGACGGCCCCGTCCTGCGCCGAGGGGGTTGCTGCCTCCCTTGACTGCCCCCGCCTTCGCCGAGGCGGGGGTCTGCCGCCTGCCTTGACGGTCCCGACCTGCGTCGAGGGGGTTGCTTGCCTCCCTTGACGACCCTGGCCTTCGCCGAGGCGGGGGTTTGCCGCCTGCCTTGACGGCCCTGGCCTGCGCCGAAGCGCGGCGCCTGGACGATCAGACGCGCTCGGTCCAGCCGCGCTTGACCTTGGCTTCAATCCAGACTTCGAGGCCGGCCAGCGCGTGATCGAGGGTGGCGGCGGGGCGCACGGTCGTCTGGAGGGGATCGGCGCGCTGGGGGGAGAAGTCGGTGAAGTGCAGGACGTAGGGCGGGAAGCTGGGGTCGATCCTGTCCTTGTGGGTCTGGATGATGAGGGCCTTGCGGACGGACGTGCGCCCGGAGGTGGTCTTGAGCCAGACGCGGCGGGCGACGACGGACGACTCGGGCAGCGCGCGACCTGCGACGGGCTCGCTCAGGCCAGGGAAGGGCGCCAGCGCGTAGATCTGATCGAGGCCGATGCTGGCGAGGTCGGCGGGCTTGTCGGCGCGCTCTCGGCTGAAGGAGAGGCCCTCGACGCGGGCCAGCGGCATCTCCTCGGCCGTGAAGTAGCCCCGCGCGGGATCGTAGCGCACCACGGAGCTTGGGATGGGCGCGCCCCGGCTGTCCGTCGTCTGAAGATCGACGCAGGTCAGCTCGACGACGATCTCGGGGCGCACCATCCGGCAGAGCGTGCCCTGGCCGCTGGCGATCATGTGGCGCGAGGGGACCTGGCCGTCGATCAGGCGCTTGAACCAGACCGCGCGCTCGACCTCCTTGAAGCCCTTGCCGACGCGGCCGAGGATCTGAAAGTGCGCCTCGTCGCGCTGGAGGGCGACGACAAGCTCCGACATGTGCCGGTCTTCGCCGTCGAGGATCTCGCTGAAGCCGATGATGACCGCGTCGAGGGTCACCTCCGGCTTGATCCGCGCCGCGCCGTCGAACTCGTCGTAGACCACCAGGCCCTCGACCCGACCCGTGCCCACCCACTCGTGAAAGCGCGCCACCACGGCGCCAGGCCCCGACACCTCGTCGACCTGAACGGCCCTGAAGCGCGCCGCCCCGTCGAGCAGGGCGACGAGCCGGGCGTGTCGATCGCGCCAGGGCTCGCGCTGCCAGTCGAAGCCGTCTTCCTCAACAAGATCAAAGGCTTCAAAGCGCATGTCGCCTTCCAGCCCAGCGTCAGCCAGCGCGTCGAGCAGGAAGTGCGCCCTGGCGCGACCCCCGGCGCGGGGGTTGACGCACAGCTCCCCGGCGATGAGCAGGTCGCCGCAGCCTGCTGTGCGCTTGTCCAGCGCGTCGACCAGCGGGGTGCCTTCGAGCGCCCTGCCGTCGTAGGCGCACAGGGCCGCGCGGCCGTCAAAGCGGACGAAGAACCACAGCTGGCCGTCGTACTTCGGGGTGACGGCGACGCGCCCCTGCAACAACTCCCGCTCGATGGCCTCGGGCCGCACGAGGCGCTGTCGCCGCGCCAGGGCCACCTTGTAGCCCCTCAGGCGCGCGGCCAGGGAGGCGTCCTTGAGCTCGCCGCGCGGCGACAGCGATCCGGCGCCATAGGGCAGCGGGCGGTGGCTGAAGCTTGGGCCGCTCATGGGCTTGCCTGAAGCTCCAGGTTGGAGAGGTGCAGGATGAGCATGTAGCCCTCGCCTCGGACGCGGCCCTCCAGGAAACCCCGGTGCGGCGTGCCATTGCGTTGGAAGATCAAGGGGTTGGCGCCATCAGGGCCGGTGCCGACGAGCAGCATCTGGCGGGCCTCCTGAAGCCTGGAGGCCAGCGCAAAGAGGCGATCGTAGCTGGCGGCGTCGACGTGGCGAAGCTGGAGCTTGTGGGCAAGAGCAAACTGCCGCACGACGCGCTCGATGGGGACCATAGCCCCAAGAATCAGAGGGCTTGAGGCGTCGATCGTCGCCTCCACGTCCCGGGCCTCGGCTCTGGACAGCTCCTCGCCGGAAGGCGACTCGACGATCTCCACGGCGCGAGCGGCGTGGAGCGGCCTGCCATCGGCGCTGATCCAGAGCCGGTCGGCCTGCCCGGTCTTTCGCCCGACCTGCTCGAAGTCGACCTCGGGGTCGCCCAACACCAGGGCCTCGGTCAACGATCCGACGTCGCCGAAGTGCCCGATGAGCGCCTCGAAGCCGTGCCCCTCGGTGGTCTTGATCAGCCGCGCGGCCTGGACGTCCTGACCCGCAGGCCCGCGAAACGCCTGGACTTCGCCCCGACGGGGGGTCCACGCCGTCAGCTCGACAGCCCCCGCGCCCTCATCCTTCAGCCTCAGAGTCCGCGCCATGGTTCAGAACATCCCAAAGTCGAGGGCGTCGAGCAGATCGTCGATGTCCGTCATGTCACCATCGGTGGCTGTCATCTCATCGTCGAGCCGGGGCTCTCGCTCGCAATACTCGAAGCCCGTCGGCTCCCCAAGGATCCCAAGGACGCCCCCCGCGCCGGCCAGTATGAAAAGGGGTCGGCTGGTCGGGGACTTCCTCCACGCAAAGGGCACCTCAAAAATCTCCCCGCGATCCAGCGCGGCGGCAAGCTCCGGCCCGATGGCCTCCGCGCTGAGCGCATACACGGCGGTCGCCGCGCAGTCCAGCAGGCGCTCCACGGGAACAGGCGCCGACAGATCCAGCTCGCGCCCAAGCGACGACTCGACCTCCGCAAGCGCCGCGCCGTCGGCGTCCACGGCCACCAGCTCGGCTCGCTCCAGCGCGTTGAAGTCCTCGTCCACATAGACGGAGGTGGTCCCGCCCGGCGGCAGCAACACCGCGCCAGGGCTCAACAACAGGGCCTGCGCGCAAGCCTCGCCGCGCTCATCGACCACGGCCCGCCGACGTCGACCGTGGACCTTCTCGCGCGTGACGCGCTCCAGATCGAAGGCGCTCACCTCCTGCCCATATTTGAGGGTCAAAGCCCTGCCCATCGATCCTCCTGCAACCCTCCCCGATGAAGGGAGGAGAGAATGTCATCGGTCCAAGACACCGTCAACCTCACCAGAAGTCCAATCATCGCCGCTCCCCCATCGCACCACCTCGCCGCCCGCCCCAGCCGGCCAACCCTCCGACGATGGCTCCTGCGGCCCACCCGCGGAGCAAACCAGCGCCAGCCCGATCTCAAAGGCCGGTCATTGACGAAGGCCGATCAAGGGCCGAAGCGGAGGGCGGCCCTTGTCACCAACTGCGCTCGATGTCCTGGGCATAGAGCTCGATGGCGCGGCGGTAGTTCACGATCGAGGGGTCCGCCGACGTGCGGGCGATGACGCCAAGGAGGCTCTCGATCGCCTCCTTGGATCGCCCGACGTTGTGGAGCGCCATGGCGCGAAAGACCCGCAGGTCTTCGGCCTCGGGGAACTGCGCCTGCCCCTCGTCAAACACGGCCAGCGCCTCCTCATGGCGTCCCAGGGTCCGGCATGTGCTCCCCAGACCAAGGAAGGCGCCCCGTCGATCGTCGCCCTCCAGGCCAGCCGCGATCGCCCTCCGATAGAAGGGGATGGCCTCGACCTCAAGGCCCAGATAGTCGTGAAGGCACGCGGTCTCATACAGGAGGGTGGCGTCGTCGGGTGACGCATCGAGGATCGCCAGCGCTTCGAGGCGGGCCTCTTCGTGCTGTCCCTGGGCGCGGAGCGCTCGAAGGCTGTTGATGTTCATATTCGGCTCCAATTTCAGGGGGTTGGCGATCGCGCTCGGATCGATGGGCGGTGATACCATGGCGCTGAAGGGTGGGATCGTCAACCCGTCAGGAGAAGCCGATAGCGGACACGTCGGGATCGGCGAGTCGACTTCGATGACGGTCACTCCGAGATCGGTGAATCAGCAGAGATGACGGACACTTCGAGATCGGCGCGTCGACTTCGTTGGTGCACACGTCGGGATCGGCGAGTCGTCTTCATTGGTGGACAAGGCAACTCCCCCTCCTGTCCTCCCCCTCGCTTCGCAAGGGGGAGGGACGCTCGCGGTTCGGGCACGTCGGGATCGGCGAGTCGACTTCGTTGGCGGGCACGTCGGGATCGGCGAATCGACTTCGTTGACGGGCAAGGGGAGATCATCGAGTCGACTTCGTTGGTGAGCTCTGCACGTTGACGGTCCACCCGGGCTTGCGCCCGGGCCTTGGGTTTTTTCCTGCGTCGCCCCGCCATCCGGCGGGGCTGGCGAGGGGACGTCAGCGTGCGGGCGGCGTGTCACCCATGTTGATCTCAGAGGAGAAGTTGGGAGGCTGGGAAGCAGACATCGTACGGCTCTGAGAGGGTCTGTCCCCTGAAGGTTGACGCCCCATCGCCAGCCCCGCAGGGGCGTCCCTGGACAAATTGTAGGCCCGGGCGCGAGCCCGGGTGGACCGCCAACGTGCGGATCGCATCAACGAAGTCGACGCGCCGATTTCGGTGTGCCCATCAACGAAGTCGATTCGACGATCTCGATTGTTCCCGACGGGGTCTTGTGACCGTCAACGAAGTCGACCCGGCGATCTCCTCTTGTCCGTCATCGGAGTCGACGCGCCGATCTCGAAGCGCCCGTCAACACTGCTGAAAGGTGTCAGCGGCGTGTGCCGCGGACGGGATCGACGATGGCGCTGGTGCATTCGAAGCAGAAGCCGCTCAGGGTGCGGGAGAAGCTGCCGGTCCAGATGTTGTCGGTGATGAACTGGCCTGCGAGGCGGTAGGTCTCGTCGCAGGTGCCCGGGATGGTGACGGAGACATCGAAGGTGCCGTCGGTGGGCGCGGGCGTCTGGGTCATGGTGATGTTGGGGGTGCCGATGGGCCGCGCCGCGACGGTCAGGGTGTCGCCGCCGACCGAGAAGACGAAGTTGGTGATGTTGTAGCTGATGACGGTGATGCCGAAGGGCGCGCAGGTGTAGGGCAGCGAGGGCAGGGTGTTGTAGGTGCCCGGGTAGACAGGGCCGCTGGGGATCTCGGTGTGGCAGCTGGCGTCGCAGCCGTCGCCGGGGTCGTTGTTCCTGTCGTCGCAGGTCTCGCCGAGGCCCTGATCGATGAAGCCGTCGCCGCAGCGGCTGGAGCCGCAGGCTCGGGCGAGGCAGATGGAGCGGGGCGTGGTCAGACAGACGAAGCCGTCGGCGGGGGGGGCGCCGGCGGCGCAGCCGACGCCCGGCTGGCAGATCTCCTGGCCGTCGCAGACGACGTTGTTGGAGCAGACGGCGTTGTTGGGCGCGTTGACCACCCGATCGTTGGCCTCGTCGCAGGTGTCGACGGTGCACGGGATGGTGTCGTTGAGGTTCGGAGGGACGCCAGCGCGGCAGTCGTTGAAGGGATCGCAGATCTCCTGGCCGTCGCAGAAGAGGCCGTTGGAGCAGACGGCGTTGTTGGGGGTGTGGGAGATCCTGTCGTTGACCTCATCGCAGGCGTCGATGGTGCAGCCGACGGTGTCGTCGAGCACGCGGGGTGGGCCTGGGATGCAGCCTCGGCCGGGGTCGCACAGCTCGTCGCCGTCGCAGAAGAGGTCGTTGGAGCAGGCGGCGTCGTTCGGGGCGTGGACGACGCGGTCGCTGGCCTCGTCGCAGGAGTCGGCGGTGCAGGCGAAGGCGTCCGCGACGAGGGGGGCCAGGCCGGGGGTGCAGCCGCGCTCGGGATCGCAGATCTCCTGGCCGTCGCAGAAGAGGCCGTTGGAGCAGGCGGCGTCGTTCGGGGCGTGGACGACGCGGTCGTTGGCCTCGTCGCAGCGATCGTCGGTGCAGGCGATCAGGTCGTCGAGCGTCGGCGGCTGGCCGTCGAGGCAGCCCTCTTCGGGATCGCAGGTCTCGGCGCCGTTGCAGAAGAGGCCGTCTTCGCACAGCTCGTCGGTGGGGGTGTGGGTGATCGTGCGGCGGACCTCGCTGCAGGAGTCGACGGTGCAGCCGACGCCGTCGTTGATGGGCAGCGGCTCGCCGGGCGAGCAGCCTTCGACGGGGTGGCAGACCTCGACGCCATTGCAGAAGAGGCCGTCGTCGCAGACCTCGTCCTGGGGGACGTGCTCGATGAAGTCGGCCTCCTCGTCGCAGGAGTCGACGGTGCAGCCGACGCCGTCGCTCAGAGCAGGCGGGGTGCCCGGCTGGCAGCCCTGGACGGGGTGGCAGATCTCGGCGCCGTTGCAGAAGAGGCCGTCGGCGCATCGGGCCGCGTTGGGGGTGTGGATGACGCTGGCGCGCTGCTCGCTGCAAGCATCGACGGTGCAAGGGATCTCGTCGTCCACGACGGGGACGGCGCCGGGGATGCACAGGCCGGTGACCGAATCGCAGGTCTCGACGCCGTTGCAGAAGGAGGCGTCGTCGCAGTCGTCGTCGCGGGTGCAGGGCGGGCGGACGGTGCAGTCGTCCAGGAGGTTGCACAGCTCCGTCGGCAGGCAGAGGGTGTGATCGGGGACGCTCTGGCAGGCGCCGGTCTCCTCATCGCAGCCGTCGGTGGAGCAGGCCACGCCGTCGTCGCAGTCCAGCGGGATGCCTGGGCGGCAGGTGTTGGCCACGCAGGTCTCGGCGCCGTTGCAGACCAGGCCGTCGTCACAGTCGACGTCGAGGCGGCACTCGCTCTCGGTGAAGCAGCCGGCCTTGGGATCGCAGACCTGACCCGGGGCGCACAGGCTGTCGTCGGTGATGAACACGCATTGCTGGTTGACGTCGTCGCACAGGTCGGCGGTGCAGTCGACGCTGTCGACGCAGGGCGGCTGCGGGCTCGCAAAGCACTGGCCCTCAAAGCAGCGCTCGGCGCCGTTGCAGAAGATGCCGTCGTCGCAGTCGCTGTTCTGGAGGCACTCCACCTCGACGTCCGGCTCCGGGGTCGCCTCGGGTCCGGCGTCTGGCTCGGCGGCGTCGGGCCTGTCTTCGGGGGAGGTGTCCTGGCCGGGATCGCCATCGGCGTCCTCGGGCCCGTCTTCGGCGTCAGGCTGCTCGTTGTTGACGCCCCCGTCGAGGTCGACGGCGCCCGACAGGGCTGGATCGTCGCTGCAGGCCCCGAGCGCGGTCGCCAGGCCGACGGCCGCCGCGATCCCTCCGAACCAAAAAATCCCAGGCGTCAGCCGGAGATCCGATCGCTTCATGGTGTGCGCTCCAGGGGTCGAAGGTCCCCCGGACGCAGGAGGCGCGCTCAGGGTCCGAGGCGGAATTTGATCACAAGGCGTGGCCCCGCGACGATCTTACCACTTTCGAGGCTGTGATACGATTTCCACGCGCCCTGGTCCTCGGGGAGGACCTTGAGGGCCAGGCCGTTGTTGAGCAGATCGCCTGCGGCCCACTTCTGGACGGTGGCCGTCACGTCGAAGCGGTCGGCGGTGTCGCTCTCCCCGGTGCTCACGGTCGAGGCGGTCTCCTCCTCGACCGTGGGCTGATCCTCCCACTCGACCTGGCCTCTCTGCCACGCCACGTCGAGCGCGCCCACGACGATCTTCATCTCGGACGACGCCTGACCCGTCAAGGTCAACTCCAGAGAGGCCGAGGCGACCTGGGCGCCCGCTGGCAGCGCGCCCAGATCAAAGCTCAACAGCAGCCGCCGCTCGCTGCCATCCTTGACCCCCAGGCTCAGGTCGGCGATGGGCGCCTCCACGGCCTCCTCCTCGACCTCTTCTTCCTCATCGCTCTCTGTCAAGTCGATGAGGTTGTCGTACTTGTTACCCCCACTTTCCTTGGCGCCGAGCGGGCCCTGGAGTTCGACGGCTTGCCTCACCAGGATCACCAGGGTCTCCTCCCTGGCCTCCTGCTCAGTCCGCTCGGCGCGCTCCACCTCAACGGTCGGCTCCTCCGAGATCGGGCCAACCATGAAGGGCGCGCAACCCGACATCAGCCCCGCGAGCGCCACCCCCGCCATCGCTCCCCTCATCCCTCACCCCCTTCGATCACCGCCACCTCAAAGCCCACGCCAGAGCCAGGGCAAAGCCCCCCTTCGAGCAGCGCATCCACCAGATACGGGATACACCCGAGGTCGTGCAACACCACCGCGACCCGCGCCATGCCTCGGAGGCGAAGCCTTTCGCACGACGAGGGCGGCAGGAAGAAGGCCGGCGGCGCGATCTCCACCTCGCCCAGGCCCGTCATGCCAGGATCGCGGCGCAGGTGACAGCGCCCAAGCTCCGCGTCCAGGATCACCGATCCCACCGGGAGCCGCCGCGAGATCCGGAACGCGCCGCTCGGGGTCTGTCGCGCCGAGAGCGTCATTGTCCACAGCGCCCACGAAATGATGAGCGAATCCAAGGGGTTGGGCGCAGTCTCCCCAAACGCCCCCGATCGCGCCGGCTCTCCCGTCAACCCGCCCGCGCCCGGATCGTCAAGGCACTCGCCGACCGACGCGCCGCTCCGATGGCCTGCCATCGTGTCGCCAGGGTCGCCGCCCGGCTTGCGGATCGCGTCCCCCGAGAGCCCCCCGCAATGCCCTCCATCATTACATAGCGTCTCCCAGGTGATCGCACCGACATCCTCGCCCGCACCAGCTCGCAGGAAGAGCCTCACCCAGGGCCACGGGTTGGTGGTGTCTGGCAAAAAGTGAGCTTGCCTGGTTGCCTCGATCCTGGCCCACCCGAGGCGCTCACACGCGTCGAGGAGGCCGGGGGGCATCGCGTCTCGCCATGCGTCCGCGCCGGCCTGGGCTCGGACCAGCGCCTTGAGGCCGACGGTCCTGCCCAGCGCCGCGCCCACCTGTGCCAGCCACGGTGCCCCATAAAGGCCAGTGTCCTCGCCCGGCGGCGGGAAGGCGGTGCCCTCGTGGACGACGAGGCCGAGGAAGCCGGCGACACACTCGTCGAGGTAGGGGGGCAAGAGAGGCCGCCTGTTGCGCCCGAAGTGCATCCACTCGTGGACCAGCGGGGCGGTCATGCGGCGGTCGATGGTCGGGGTCAGGCCGATCTCGTCGATCTCGTCGGTGAGGGCGTTCAGGTCGACGGGGGAGGCGCCGAGCATGGGCATGAAGCCGCCGAAGAAGGTGCGCTGGTAGAGCGCCGCGAGGGTCGGAGAGGACGCCATGAAGGTGTCGGGATCGGGGGCGCCGAGGGGTTCGAGGGGGTGGACCTCGGCGGCGTCGAGCAGGTCGAAGGCGGACTTGAGGGCGCCCGAGAGGCGCGGCATGGCATCCCAGTCCAGCGGGGCGTGGAAGATCCGCGCGGCGATCCCCTCGGTGGCGCAAAGCTGCTCGACGCGGCGGGCCGGCATCCAGGAGAGGTAATGGTCAAGGAGGCGGCCAGCGCGCTCCAGGTCGCCTCCGTCGATGTCTTCCAGGGCGCAGGCGCGCAGGAGCACCTCGGCGAAGGCGTCAGGCAGGAAGAGCGCGGGCGGCGACTGGGAGCGGGCGTCCCCGAGGGCGCGCCACGACTGGGTGGCGGCCTCGTCGATGCGGGCGCGGAGGTCTTTGATCGCGATCTTCGCCAAGAGGGCCTCGCGCGGGGGCTCAGGTGAGTTTTGCTTGCGCCCTCGTTTGGGCTGGCGCAAGCTCCAGGGTGGGGAACAATCTACAGCAGCAGGTCAAGAGAGATGAAGCATCGCAAGGGGAGCGCCGTCGTGGCGGCGCTGGCGTGTGTGGCGGCGGTCTGGGCGGCTTGCGGCGAGGGGGCCGCTGATCCGGCGCCGGCGGGGGTCGTTGATGCTGGCGCGGACGTCGACGACGAGGTCGAAGACGTCGAGCTTGAGGCCCCAGACCTTGGGGAAGAGGTCGGCGAGGTCGACGCGCCAGGGGGCGAGGACGTTGCGGTGGACGTCGTCGACGAGCCAGTCGAGGAGGTGGGGGAGGAGGGCTGCGCGGTGGCGTGGGTGTCGATGGGGGACTTCGAGATTTTCAAGTACGAGGCCAGCCGCAGCGACGCCACGGCGAGCGATCAGGGGAGCGCGGTGGGGGCTGCGTGCAGCGTCGCGGGGGTGGTGCCGTGGACGCAGGTGACGTGGTTGGAGGCCAGGGCGTCATGCGAGGCTGCCGGGGCGCGTCTGTGCCTCGGGGTGGAGTGGGACGGGGGTTGTCGCGGAGCGGGCAGGGCGATCTTCCCGTATGGTCAGACCTACGATCCGCAGGCGTGCAACACGTTGGAGAGCCCGGACGGGTGTTTGATGGGCAACTGCCAGGTGGTGGCGACGGGGAGCTATCCGGCGTGCGTGTCGGAGGGGGGGGCCTTTGACATGTCGGGCAACGTGGCCGAGTGGGTGGAGGATCAGCGGCCCTTCGGGGAGGAGGCCTACGACGTGCGCGGCGGCTCCTATCTGTCGTCGGACGACAACACAATCCGTTGTCGGAACGCGAACTTGTCGAGGGCGCCCGGGTTTACGAACCCGGATCTGGGCTTCAGGTGTTGCCGGTAGGTCTACCAGCGGTAGCCGATGCCGAGCATGACCTGGACGGCCTCGTTGATGTCCTCGGCGGGCTCCTCGCGGGTGATGTTGGTCCTGGCGTCGGGGTTTTCGAGGCCCTGCTCGGAGGTCTCGGCGTCCAGGATGGTGATGGGCCCGGGGCGAGGCTGGAGCCAGAGCATGCGGACGTCGCCGGTCAGCAGGAGGTGGCCCATCTTGATCTCGGCGCCGGCGCCGAGGTGGGCGCCGAGCTGGGTGAAGTTCTCGTCGGGGAGCTCCCGGTTGTTGATGGAGGTGGTCAGGGCGGCGACGCCAGCGAGCCCGTAGAGGTCGAGGCGCGACTCTGGGAAGAGGTGGGCCATGAGGCTGGCGCTCAGCGGGGTGACGGCGATCTCGCGGTCCTGGTCGCGGCCGCCGGCGAGGTCGGCGGCCAGCTCAAGGGCCCAGTGCTTGTCGAGGCCGACGCGGAGGCCGAGGCCGAAGCCGGAGACGTCGTTGCCTTCGAGGGTGCCGTTGGCGGCCTCGGTGTCGCCGAAGCTCAGGCCGACGGTGCGCAGCGAGAGCGAGACGTCGCGATCTCTGTAAGTCTTCGTGATGGGGGGGTCGGTGACGATGATGTGCGGGGGTGGGTCCTCGCGGACGACGACGACGGTGCGGGGGCTGTGGTAGTGGACGTTGGAGCGGTAGTAGCGCCTGCGGTAGACGTTGTGGTGGTAGGTGGCGTGGTTGTCCTCGATGGAGATGGCCAGCGAGGGGTCGAGGTTGAGGAGGCCGGGGCTGAGGCGCTCGGGGTGCGAGACAGGCTCCTTGAGATCGGCGGCCGAGGCCGAGGCGGCGAGCATCGTCAGCGCTCCCGCGATCGAGAGGAGGAGCTTGGTTGAGGGCTGGGTGGTCTTCATGACGGGCCTCCGTGGCGCGTGGTGCGCGCGGCTTCGTAATCATCTGCGCGTCAGGTCTGGCTCTTTCCTGCGCGCTTGTGGTTCATGCGATACAGTGTATCAGGCGGCGGTGTTTCGATGCGCCGCTCGGGTAAGGATCCAACAGCAAGAGAACGCGCTGCGGGGCTGAGGGATCTCTCCTGGCTCGATTTTCCTTCTTGACCTCCTTCTGGGCGCCCCCTAAACCAGTCAGCGCGCCGGGGGGGAGGGAGTCCGGGCCTCGGCGGTCGCGCCCTGGGTGCGTGGGTGCGGTGCGTGGGTCGTCCACGCGGCGAGCGATCGGCGAGAGCAAGTTTCCTGCCAGAGGCGAGTGATGCTCGACCACTTCAAGTTTGGCCTGATGTTGTTGTGGTCGCCTCGCGGGACGTGGCGGTTGATCAACGAGGCTCCCTATTCGCCGCTCTGGCTGGCGTTCTACACGCTGATCCTGTCGACGGGGATGTTCTTCTTCCGGTCGACGGGAGGGGTGTTGCTGGGCATGGATTTCCCCTGGTTTGCGCTTGAGGGGTTTTTGTTCACGTTGATCTGCGTGGGGGTGGGGCTGACGATCGGGCTCTTGTTGATACCGTGCGCGCGCTTCGCGCGAAAGCCGGTCAACGACGGTCACGCGATGAAGCTGGCGCTGTTCAGCGCGACGCCGATGTGGCTGGTGGGGGTCTTCCAGATCGTGCCGCTGGGGTTCGTGCGGACGGCCGCGCTGCTGTTGTCGCTGGCCCATTGTTGCTACCTGCTCTTTCGGGGGTTGCCGGAGGTCTTCGGGACCGAGCCGGTGCACACGCTGTGGTTGTCGCTGGCGGCCTCGGCGGTGTGGGTGCTGGGGTTGTCGATCTTCACGCAGGTCTTCCTCGGGGTGGCCTTCGCGCTTTGAAGGGCCTTCGTGGTCCATCAACGCACCTTCAGGCGATCACTTACATCTTGTTCTGCAGGGGGGTGTTCTTCCCTGAGGGCAGCGGTGTTGATGAGGCGGCCTGGGATTTGCTGGAGTGAGCAGTTGGGAATGGAGTGTCGGCGGCCGTCGCTTGTGTGGAGCGGTGACCGGAGAGGGTGTTGAGGCAACAGGAGCTTTGAGGGGATGAACAACAAGGGTCTGGTTGAGACGCTGATGGGGCTGCCGCTCTTTGAGGCGGAGTGGGTGCTGTGGCTGTTGATCGTGCTGTCGCTGGTCTCGGTGGCGTTGATGATCGAGCGGGTGATCTTCTACTTCGGCCATCGGGTGGACGTGGGAGAGGTGCGGGCCCGGCTGGCGACGATGCTGGAGAAGGGCGATTACGAGTCGGCGGCGAAGTACCTCCAGGGCATCGACAGCATGGAGACGAACGTGGTGCTCTTCGGCTTGAAGGAGCACGCCAAGGGTCCTGAGTCGGTCGAGGATCTGATGGCGGGGGCCTTGAGCCGTGAGAAGCTGCGCTACGAGCGGATGTTGACCTTCATGGGGACGATCGGGTCGAACGCGCCCTTCATCGGGCTCTTCGGGACGGTGCTTGGAATCATCAAGGCCTTCGCGGATTTGGCGGGGAACATCGCGGAGGCCAGCAGCGCGGTGATGGGGGGCATCTCGGAGGCGCTCATTGCGACGGCGGTAGGGTTGATCGTGGCGATCCCGGCGGTCATCGCGCACAACGCCTTCAGGGCTCGGGTCAAGACCTCGGTGGCGAGCACGGACTTGCTGGCCAGGACCTTGCTGGCGCAGCTCAAGAGCGAGGACCCGGCCACGATGATCGGCCGCAGTTCCAGGGAGCAAGGCTGATGGCGGGGATGCGCAGCGGCGGCGATGACGACGACATCATCTCCGACATCAACGTGACGCCCTTCGTGGACGTCGTGCTGGTGTTGTTGATCATCTTCATGGTGACCAGCGCGGCGATCGTGCGGGCGTCGATCGAGGTGGAGCTGCCCAAGGCGGCCAGCGGGGGGCAGGCGGTCGAGACGACGCTCAACATCGTGATCACGAAGGAGGGCGAGCTGAAGCTCAACGGCCTGGACGTGACGGAGGAGAAGATCGTGGCCTACATCGAGTCGAAGATCGAGGCCGACCCGAAGATGCAGGCGGTCATCGCCGCGGACAAGGGGGTTGAATACGGCCGGGTGGTTCGTATCATCGACGTGGTCAAGACGAGCGGGGTTCGCAGCTTCGCGTTGAACATCGAGCGCGACATTCAAAGGAAGCCATGAGGGAGCGAGGCTCATCAGAGGCGGTGGGGGATCGGGCGTCGGGGTACAAGGCGCGGCGCGCTCGGGCTCGGATGGCGCATCGGGCCATGCTTGAGGCGCGGACGGCCAGGCCGGTCTCCGAGGCGCTCCGTCGGCACGATCCGCTGGCGAAGGGCGACGATCTGGGCTGGATGAAGGTGCTGGTCGTCGCGCTCCTGTGTTTCGGCGCCGTCGCGTTGCATATCATTGTTATTGTTGTGTTTTTTGGGCTGAGCGGGCTCTTTACTGGCGAGGCGCTGGCGGACGAGCCGCGCAAGCTCCAGGTGGAGATCGTCGAGCCGCCGGAGCCGCCGCCGGAGCCCGAGATCAAGGTGGAGGAGCCGGAGGCGCCCAAGGAGCCTGAGGTGCCTGAGGAGCCCGAGGAGCCCGAGGAGCCGAAGATCAAGCCCAAGGCGCCGCCGCCCGACCCCATCGACAAGCCCAAGGAGCCGCCGAAGGAGGAGCCGCCGCCTGAGCCCGTGAGGCGCCGTGTGGGGGTCAACCTGGAGTCGACGGTCGAGGGTGGAGACGGCCCCTCGTTCAACGCGGGCAACACGCGGATGGGCGAGACGGACCTGAAGGCCAACGACCCGAAGGATGTCGAGAAGATCCCGCCGGGGGACACGGGGGGGACGCCAGGGGCGAAGTCGGGTGAGCAGCCCACGGGCAATACGGTGGCGCGGCGCTTGCCGGGATCGAGCTACACGAAGGCGGGCTTGAGCGGCGGGCAGGTGATCCCGGTGTACCCGAACGGGCTCAAGCGCCGCAACATCGAGGGCGACGTCAAGTTGATGGTGACGATAGGCTTGTCGGGAGAGGTGACGGACGTGAAGGTGCTCAAGGGTTCGGGGCATGCCGAGATGGACACGGCGGCCATCAGCGCGGCGAGGCAGCAGCGATGGACGCCGGCCCGCAAGGACGGCGAGCCCGTGGTGACGACGCAGAGTTATACGGTGCGCTTCCGCATCAAGGATCAGTAGGGCCTTCGAGGCGTTCAGGGGGTGGTGGCGTGAGCGAGTCGCGGTGGGGGCGTGCGCTGGTGGGGGTGATGGTGGTGGCGGGGCTGGGCGCGGCCTGTGGCGCCGAGTTCGATCCCTACTTCCAGGTCAAGGCGCTGCGCGTGATGGCCATCGGCGCCGACAAACCCTCGGTGGGGCCGGGCGAGCAGACGACGCTGGAGCCCTTCGTCTTCGAGCCGGGGGGGGCGCCCTTGACCTACAAGTGGTCGTGGTGTCCTTTCTCGACGGGATCGACGACGGGCTACGCGTGCGCGGTGGAGGAGGAGGATCTGGCGGGGCTGGGGCTGCCCTCCTTTGATCTGGGGACGGGGCCGACGGCGGTCTTTGCCTACCCGGATCCGCCCCAGATCGTGCCGCTGGTCTGCGAGCAGCTCACCCAGGGGGAGCTGCCGGATTTCTTCTCGGCGCCGGATTGCGAGCGCGGTATCCCCATCCTCATCCGTGTGGAGATCACCGGCGCGGGCCAGACCTTGACGGCGGTGCGGGAGCTGGAGCTGCTCGTCGGCCCCGAGGTGGTCCCGAACCTCAACCCGAGCGTCGGGCCGATGCGGGCCATCCCGATCGGGGGCACGGAGGCCGACGCGATCGAGCTCGGCGAGGATGTCCCGGCGGTGCTGGAGCGGGACACCGATTATGCGATCCTGATGGACATCCCGGCGGACTCCTCGGAGACCTTCCTGCGCGTGCAGGCCGGCGCCCCGCCCAAGGAGAGCCCGGAGATCCTCGTGGTGTCGTGGTTCGTCGAGGAGGGCGATCTGGAGAACGAGCGGACGGGCTTCATCGACGGGGAGTCGACGCTCTTTGACGCGGGCCGCAATGTGTGGCGGACGCCGACGATCGATGCGCTGGCGTCGTCGGAGACGCGCCTCTTCGCGGTCCTGCGGGATGAGCGCGGCGGTGTGGACTGGCTTGAGCGACGGATCGTCCTCGTCCCTCAGACGCCTTGACGGTCGCCCGGGCTCGCCGCTCCCCAATCCTTGCTGCCTCCCCACCCTTCATTTTCCTCGGCTCCCTGCTCCCGTGAGCGGCGCCGACGCCTGCAGCGACACCATGCGGGTCGCGCCTCTCTCACTTCGCTCTTGCGGGTCGAGCCGCTCCTGCGGGTCGCGCTGCCCCTGCGGGTCGAGCCGCCCTTGCGGGCGCTCCATGGGCTTCCGTGCCTCTCTTTTTGAGCCTTCAAGGTCAGAGTACTGAACACGATTTTTCAAGGGACGGCTTCACCCTGCGCTATCCCTCATGGCGCGTCCAGCCTCGTCTGAGGGCGAGGTCGGAGAGAGAGGCTCGGATCACGTCGGTGGGGTGTTGTTGTCGTGGTGGAGGGTGTCGGTGGTGACTTTGAGGGTGCGGCGGTCGCGGTCGTCGGATTTGGGTGGGGGAAGGAGAGGGAGAGGGTGCGGAGGTTGGCTTCTGGGGAGGAAAAAGTTTGACCGGCGTTGTTTCGTTCAGTAAAGTCTCTTTTGTTCAGGCTGTATGGGAGTGCAGCCCTTCACCCCAGCGAGAGGCGCATCAGGATGGCAACTTTGAACACCCTCAAGATCATGGCTCAGGGGCAGGGGAGGAGAGCGGAGGAGGAGCGTGGGGGCGCGGTGGTGTCCGCGTTCTGCGCGGTGGAGTATCCGGAGGTGGTCGAGGTCAACGATCGCCTCGGCGCGATCCTGCGGCGCTCAAGGGCGCGGCAGGTGCACCACCACGGCTGCCCGCCGGATCTGTCGCACGGGCCGAGGGAGCTCGGGGAGGTCTACGACGTGGTCGGTGCGCAGGAGGCCGAGTCTGTCGTGGTCTTCGGGGCGCTCGGGCTCGGTGAGGGGCTGTCGCTCTTGACGCTGGGGCGATGGAGGGAGGGTTTCTTCGACATCGTCCAGTGCTTCTCGCGCCAGGGAGAGGCGATGGCGGCGGAGGCGGAGCTTGCGGTGCAGGATTTGATCGAGGGGTGCGGGGCGGCTCTTGGGGTGGTGGCCAGCGACTTGAGGGCGTTGGGCGCGGCGATGGAGTCGATGGGGATGGATGAGGTCGCCGGGGAGCTGCTGTCCAGCCCGATGTTGCCGGTCGCGCTCAACCGAGATGATCTGCTGGCTCGAGAGGGCAGCGTGCTTGGGCTGGTGCGCGAGGACATGCTCTCGGCGCGCGCGCTGGAGGCGCTGGGCGCGGGTGCGGCCTCGGGGGCTGACCCGAAGGGCTTGCAGCGGGTTCTGGAGGCCGGTCGCGTCGACGTGATCACGGCGATGGCGCTCTTTACCGAGCGTCGGGCGCTGGCTTTCTCCTGAGCGTCGCGGTCCCCTCCTGGCGCCGCCCCACGCTCCTCGCACCGCCCCCCCTCCGTGGGGACGGGCTCGTCGGGTGGGTCTTGGATGCGCGGTGAGGGCTGCGACCTGTCGGTCGCAGGCCAGCGCACGGCCCAGGTCGACACCTGGGGCAGTGAAAAATCCAATCCACCGGCCCACTTCGACACGGTGATCCGCCCGTGCGATCCGCTCGCACCCGTCCGCTGGCCTGCGACCGACAGGTCGCAGCCCGCCCGCGCATCCAAGCCCCACCCGACGAGCCCGTCCCGAAGGGCGGTGCGAGGAGCGTGGGGCGCTCGGCGAGCGTCGAAGGGGCCTTCAGCCTTCCCTGAGCCAACCTGGGCGTGGTGAAGAGTTGGGCTGCGGGTCGGTTCACAACCCCGATCAACTGCTTCATAATATCCCCCTTGCGGTGAAGGGCCGCAGCTCCTTGAGCAGCCTGGAGGCCGTGTGTATGGGGAAGCAGGGCGCGGACGCGGTGATAGACGTCGTCATGCCGGCGCTGAATGAAGAGGGTGCCATCGGTCGGGTGCTCGCCGACATCCCGTGGGGGATGGTGCGGCGTGTGGTCGTGGCCGACAACGGCTCGACGGACGGGACCGCGAGGGTGGCCAGGGAGGGAGGCGCCGAGGTGGTTGCTGCGCCCCGGCGAGGTTATGGATCGGCGTGTCTGGCGGCGCTGGCCCACATCCGGAGCGATCCGCCGGACATCGTGGTGTTCCTGGACGCCGATTACAGCGATCACCCGCAGGAGCTGCCCGAGGTCGCTGGCCCCATCCTGAGTGGCGAGAAGGACATGGTCATCGGGAGCCGGCTCAGGGGTCGGCATGAGCCCGGCGCGCTGATGCCGGTGGCCGTGTTTGGCAACTGGCTCTCGTGCACGCTCATCCGGTGGATCTATGGGGTGGAGTTTACGGATCTGGGGCCCTTCAGGGCGATCCGCTGGTCGTCGCTGGAGTTGCTCAAGATGAAGGACCCGAACTTCGGCTGGACGGTCGAGATGCAGGTCAAGGCGGCCAAGGCGGGGTTGAGGTGCGCGGAGGTGCCGGTCAGCTATCGGAAGCGGGTGGGGGTCAGCAAGATATCGGGGACGGTCAAGGGGTCGTTCCTGGCCGGGGAGAAGATCCTGGTGACGATCTTCCGCGAGGCGATGACGAAGGAGATTCTCTAGATGGCGCGCGCAGATCTGCTCATCATGTTCGCCAAGGCGCCGGTGGCCGGTCGGGTCAAGACTCGCCTGCAGCCGACCTTCACGCCGGCGCAGTCCGCGTCTCTTCACGCCGCCTTCCTCCTGGATCTGTCCGAGCGGCTGCTGGCTGGCGGCGACCGCTGGGACGGGTGGCTGTCGCTGGCCGGGGAGGAGAACGCCGTGATCGCCGAGATCCGAGGGTTCGGGGTCGAGGTCGTGGAGCAGGCCGGCGGGGGGCTCGGGGATCGCATGGCCGCCGCCATCGAGGCTGGGCTGGCGGCGGGCTATGAGACCGTCACGCTCATCGGCAGCGACGCCCCGACCTTGCCCGAGGCGCTGGTGGCCGAGTGCATCGGGAACTTGAAGGGCGGAGGTGCGGATGATCCGGGCTCCGTCGACCGGGTCGTGTCCTTCGTCCCGAGCTTCGACGGGGGCTTTGCGGCGATCAGCGCGCGCTCGCCGCTGCCCGCGCTGCGGGGGGCGATCCCGTGGTCCACGGCGGAGACGCTGGCTGCGACGATCCGCGCTCTGGAGGGAGACAATAAGTTGTCCGCGCTGACAGCCTTCTGGTACGATGTGGATGAGGCAGCAGATGTAACTTTCCTCACGCGTCACCTTCTGGGAGCCCTCGGCATGAGGGCCGGTTCGATCGCGCCGCGGACCGCGGCGTGGCTGATCGAGCAAGGCGTCACCGGGGAAGGACTGGTCTGAGCCCTCCCACATTGGATACTCGCCGGTGGCTGATGCCACCCAATCAGGGACTTGGAAGTGGAAAACTACGCCAGGAATTTCAAGGCAGGTGACGTGCTCTTTCACGAGGGCGACCCCGGCACTGAGGTCTTTGTCGTCCAGACCGGCCGGATCAGGCTCATCAAGCGGGTCTTTCGCCACGACGTCGTCGTCGAGGACCTCTCCAAGGGCGACTTCTGCGGCGAGCTCTCCCTCGTGATGAAGACCACCAGGCCGACCTCGGCGGTGGTCCTGGAGGACGCCAGCCTGCTGGTCATCCCCGCCGAGCAGTTTGAGTCCATGATCGACAGCAGCCCGGCCATCTCCTTGCAAATGCTCAAGAAGATGGCAACGCGCATCACGCGAGCCCAGTTCAGGTTGAGCAACTTCGCCCTGCGGAGGCCCATGGCGCGGCTGCTCCACCAGCTGCGGGCTGAGTGGAAGGTCGCCAACCTCCAGGGCGCCGACGGCATCCCGTTGATCCCCGACGATCTGGCCGAGGTGCTCGGCATCGAGCCCTCCGAGACCGAGGACATCCTGCGCAAGGCCATTCAGGATCGCCTCATCGACATCGACGAGACAGGGACCTTCTCGATCCGGAACCCCGAGGCCTATGACCGGCTCCTGTCCTACCTGGAGCTGCGCGACCGCTTTGAGTTCCTCGACACCTGATCCCCCCCTCGACCTCGATCTCTACAAGCTCCTGATCGAGCACCTCTTCGCCCAGAACCAGTTCTCCATCAAGCTCGGCCTCGATCGCGTCCGCCGCGCGCTCTCCGCCCTCGGCCCCGAGTCCAGGCGCCCGCCCTGCGTCCTCATCGCCGGGACCAACGGCAAGGGCACCGTGTCCTGCCTCTTGAGCCGCCTGCTGGCCGCCGCCGGGCTGCGCGTCGGCCTCTACACCTCCCCCCACCTCGTCGATCTGAACGAGCGCTTCCGCGTCGACGGCCGCCCCGTCTCCCGGGCCGCGGTCCTCGACGTCGCCCTCCCCCTCATGGCCTGTTTTGCGGGCGCCGACAACCTCCCCGATGCCCTCAAGGCCGGCCTCCCCCTCGCCAGCGCCGCAGGCTGGCAGGCCGCCGACTCCCCCGTGGCCGATCAGGGCGAGGCGCTGACCTTCTTCGAGTTGACCACGCTGATGGCGGTCCTCCTCTTTGAGCGCCACCACGTCGATGTCTGCGTCATGGAGGTCGGCCTCGGCGGTCGCCTCGACGCCACCAACGCCCTCGATCCCATCCTGAGCGTCATCACCTCGGTGGATCTCGACCACCAGCAATACCTCGGCGACACGGTCGCCCTCATCGCCGCCGAAAAAGCCGCCATCATGCGACCCGGCCGCCTCGCCATCGCCTCGCCTCAAAAGCACCCCGACGCCAGATCCGTCATCGAGGCCCACGCCCAGGCGACGGGCGCCCACCTGCGCTGGTCCACGCCCCTGCCCGACGAGGCTCTCCCGGTCTGGCTGCGCGGCGCCTTCGCCGACAACGCCGCCACCGCCGTCGCCGCCTTCGAAGCCTGTCGAGCGCCAGAGGGCTGTTGGCCCGACGGCCTGCGCGAGGTCGACGTCGCCGACGTCCTTGCCTCGACGCGGTGGCCCGGCCGCAGAGACACCCTTCAGATCGACGCGGGGATCTGGGCCGGCCCCTGGCTCTTTGACGTCGCCCACAACCCCGCCGGCATGGACAGCCTGGCCGACTTCCTGGCAGAGCGCGGCGCCCCCGAGGTCGGCGTCGTGGGGCTGATGTCGGACAAGGACGTCGAAGGGGTCTGCGCGAGGCTCGCGCGCCTGCCCGTGCGCTGGATCACCACCCGCGCCGGGACCCCCCGCGCGCTCCCGGCCGAGGCGCTCGCCAACGCGCTGCGCGCGGCCGGCGCTGATGTGGCGGGGTCGGATGAGTCGGTGAGGGGGGCCTTGCTCAAGGCGCGGGCGCTGACGCAGCGGGAGGTGCTCGTCTGCGGGAGCGTCTACCTGCTCGGGGAGGTGCTGGAGGCGCTGGAGGTGTCGGAGGGCTTCTTCGGGCTGGAGGTCTGAGGCGGGTCAACCGCCGCCTGTCGGGCGCGTCGCAGGCAGGCTCTTGAGCCGCTCTCAGGGCTCAAGGGGGGTCATGTCCTCCATGGGGGGAGGGGTGTCTCCCATGTCGCCGAGGCCGCCCATGAAGGCCTGGAAGGCGTAGTAGACCAGGACGCCGACGCCGCCGAGGATCGTGACGGGGTGCGTGACGAGGTCCATCGAGAGGTCATAGACGAGCATGTCGCCCTGGATGACGGGCGTGACCTGGGCCGAGAAGGCGCCTGAGACGTGGTAGGCGTAGATCATGACGATATCCTTGAGGGGGTCGCTGCTCTCCGGGTCGTTCATGTCCTTGGCCAGCGTTGTGCGGAACTCATCGATCATCTCCTTGATCTTGATGTTCTTGCTCTCAAGGGATTGGGGAGAGCCCTGGATGGCGACGACGAGGCGATCGGAGAGGGAGACGCCGAGGCCGCCGGTCTCCTCGGCCAGACCCATGGGGACCTCGGCGAGCAGCGCGTCGTCGACGCCGCTGAGGGTGGAGGCGAAGACGAGGTCGCCGTTCCCGATGCGGTCGAGGAGGCGCTGGAGCGTGGGGTTGTCCTCGGAGGATGCCAGCGAAGGGGCCTCGCCCTTCTTGACGCGGGCCAGGATCTCGACGGCTTCGGTGTTGGCGCAGACGGCCAGGAGGCCGCCGTCGAGCTGGACCAGGTAGATGTCCAGCGCGGCGTTGTGGAAGGCGCTCAAGCCCGCGATGGTCTGCTTCGTGTCCGGGGAGGGCTGGCCGACGTCGCCGGAGAGGAAGGCGACGGCGAACTCCTCGTCGGACCCGAGGAGGGCGATCCAGTCGAGCTTCGTCAGATCGAGGCCGAAGCTCTTGATCAGGCTCTCCTGGAGGTCCTTCATCATGGCCTTGTGGTCCCAGTTCTTGTCGAGGAGGCCGAAGGCGGTCACGAGGTGCTCGTCGAACATCCGACGCGTGTCGAGGGTGATGATGGAGGCCGCGTCGGCGGGGACGAGGGGCGCGACCCTTTCGTAGATCTCCTTGGAGTCCGGGTACTTGACGGCGGTCAGCGAGGCGAGGTCGGTGGGGCAGGGTTCGGCGGTCGCGCAGGCGCACAGGGCGGCGCAAGAGAGCGCGATGAGGGCGATCTTGAGGTTGTTCATGGGCTCCGTGCGTGTTGAGATCAGCGTTTGATCGTTGGGCGGAGGGGGTTCTATACGATGATCGCGGCCTCGTCCACCTCGTTGCCGAGAAAGCGGGCCAGGGCGCTGGCGAGCGCGAGGGCCCTGTCTCGGTCGGGGAGATCGTCGACGTGGATGGGGCGCTCGAAGCCGTAGAGGTGGAGGGTGACGCGGTAACGTCGGCCCCTGGGCAGGGGGTCGAGGCAGACGCGCGAGCGCCGGGCGTGGGTGGCGATGGCGTGGGCGACCTTCAGAGTCTCGCCCTCGCGCTCAAGGTGGAGGGAGCGGCGGCCGAGGCTGCGCGAGAGCGCGGGGACCCAGACGACCATGCCGAGGACGGGGGCGGCCAAGGTCAGCGTGAACCAACCGGAGGAGGGTGGGACGTCGAGCCACCCGAGGAGGGGCAGGGCGAGCGGATACCACAGGAAGGTCGCGGCGATGGCGGGCAGAAAGCGGCGCAGGCGCGCGGTCAGGGGCCACGAGATGGTCAGGGTGTGGTCCGTGACCTGGATCGAGGTGCGGCCGGTCATCAAGGATCTCCGAGGTCAGAAGGAGAGGCCGAGCTGCACGTGCAGCAGGCGGAGGGTGGGGCGGAGCGCGCTGTCGAGCTCGGAGAGGATCGCGTCGCGCTGTGGGGCGGCCTGGCTGCCGCTGAGGTCGTCGATCTGGAGGGACTGGGTGTGGACGGGGATGAAGAGGCTGAACCACTCGACGCTGACGGTCAGGGTGTCGTCCTGCCACTGGTTGCCGATGCCGAAGCGAGGGCCGATGTCGGTCAGGCGAACGCCGACGGTGCCGCCGTCGTTGAAGGGGCTGCTGTCGTCAAACTGGAACTGCCCGAAGGTCTGCTGGAAGCCGCCCCCGGCGGTGAAGTAGAGGCTCCCCTCGGAGAAGGCCTTGAAGTGGGCGCCGGTGTAGAAGCCGATCTGGCCGGTGAGCGGGGGGATGAAGAGGGAGGCCGAGGCGTCGGTGGTGAGCTCCAGGATGACCTCGGGGGAGAGGTAGAAGCCGAGGGTCGCGCTGCCCCCGATGCCGATGATGCCGCGCTCGAAGATGCCCCCCAGGAGTTCAAGCTCCTTGTCCTGGCGCATCTCCAGTTCGGTCGGGGGAGGCATGAGGGTGGAGGGTTCAGGGAAGCCCTGGGGGCTCAGGGCGACGCGGATGGGGCTCGGGTGCAGGGTGTACCAGCTCTCCAGGACGCCGTCGATGAGCAAGGCCAGGATGCCGCCGAACATGAGATCGGGGGCGATCCACCACAGGTTGACCTCGCGCTGAAGGGTGAGGTCGAAGGTTTGAAAGCCGGGCCTGGTGATGGCCAGCTGAACGGGGGCCCTGGTGGACAGCTCAAGCGCGCAGGGTGTCTTGCAAGCGGGTCGGCCGTCGATGAGGACCTCGGCCTGCGGGGGGTCGGATGAGAATTTGACGGTCTCGGTGGTGCCGTTGAAGACCGTGGCGCAGCCGGAGAGGAGCAGGGCGGCGGCAATGGCGATGAAGATCGTGAGTCTATTCATGGGCTTGGGTCGTCGTGTTTGCGGTCGCCGTCTCTCCTGTGGTGGGTGATCCTAGCACGTCGTCGGGCGAGCGCCAACGGCGGCGATGCTGGTCGGGGGAACGCTTGAAGTGGGGGAGGAGGTGGATCGCATACTCCACCCCCTGTCCCCCTCCTCGCTTCGCAAGGCTGTCTCTTGGTCACATCTCATCGGAGCCCGTCGTGGTGGGGGTTGTTGTTGTTGAGAGGTTGTTGGGAGGATGATTGTTCTGTGTCACGGCCAGTGCCATCTGGT
>SXGS01636919.1_pt1 | contig 28157 bp, 17 predicted proteins | sample 3174681 | NCBI WGS metagenome assembly SXGS01 (sample SAMN11356861, study PRJNA531348) | freshwater metagenome | isolation source: freshwater sample F1-80 | place: China: Fuxian Lake, Yuxi | collected 2017-12-25 | reverse complement strand
CTGATGAGCTCGCTCCTGCAAGAGGCGGGGTTCCAGGCGGATGACATTCGGGTGGTGCTGAATGAGCGGGCGACAGCCAGAGGCATCATCGAGCGCCTCGAATGGCTCCTTGATGGCGCCGAAGATGGGCAAGACCGTGTCTTCTACTACAGCGGCCACGGGGCTCAGATCCCTGGCTACGGGGTGGGGGAGAAGGTGGATGGCCGGGATGAGTGTCTCGTGGCTTACGATTTCGATTGGTCTCGGGAGCATGCCGTGACGGATGACCAGTTCTATGACCTCTACAGCCAATTGCCTTATGGCACACGGTTCCTCACCGTGTTTGATTGCTGCCATAGTGGTGGCATGACACGAGAGGGTGGGGCGAGAGTTCGCGGGCTCACGCCCCCCGATGATATTCGTCATCGCGAGCTCAAGTGGAATGTGAAGGAGAAAATGTGGGTGTCGCGCGACTTCAAAGAAACCAGCAAGGCCGCACGCTTGATCCAGGCCGAACGCGCCAAAGCAAAACAGGCGAGGTTCGGGAATGATGGCGCGGTTGCCAAGCTCGGGGTGGGCGCCGTGTTGCGAGAGCAAAGGAAAGACTTCGACGTCGCGTGCAAGGCCTACGGCCACAAGGGCCCGTTCATGCCGATCATTTTGCAGGCGTGCCAGGAGACGGAGTTTTCCTATGAATACCGGCATGGGGTTCAGTCTTACGGTGCCTTCACCTATTCACTCGGGCTTCTCCTTCGCGAGATGAAGACTGCCAAAACGCCCCTCACTTGGTCTCAGTTAGAAACCCGGCTCACAAAGAAGCTCGCCTTCCTGCAATACGATCAAAAGCCTCACCTTGTCTGCCCAGGGGTTCTCCGGAACCAACCAATTCCTTGGAGACCCAAATGAGCGCACTGACCGATTTCCATTGGGAGAGAAGGGAACCGGTTGGCGGTCTCCCATCGCTTCGCGCCCCTCTTCATTTGGCAAGGCCGGGTTTCCGGGGCCGTCTACTCTACTATTCATTCCGCTCCAACCGTTCCGCCAGGTCGCGGGCCGGAGGCCAGTTGGACATGCGATAGTAGCGGATCGCCGCTACTTTATCCCCTAATTCAAGGGCCAGCGCGCCGGCTCTAACACAACTGTTGGCCCCTGGATCGCCATTCTTGCAGGATTCGATGTATGCCTCGAGGGCGGCCTTGGGTTCCTTCTGGCGGAGCAGGTCTCCCAACCGCAGCCACGCCACCCCGTTCGCGGGATCGGACCTCACGCCGGCGCGATAAAGCGCGACGGCTCGAGCCGGATCCTCATGCCGCGTGAGATCAGCGATCCACACAGAGGCCGAGCCGCTGTTCGGTGCGGCCGCTAGGACGCGCTCCGCCAGCATCCTGTCCTGCGGCATCATGTGGCGAATGGATTTCACGCGGCGCTCGTCGCACCTCGCGAGATCAACCCAGGCTTCATCTCGGGCGCGATTCCGGTTCAGCCTCTTTTCCGCGATGCCTAGCCACCAATAGGCGGCGCACCGGGTTTTGACAAATTCAGCCATGCGCGCGCGCGCGGCCTCGATTTCGACGGATGCGGTGTTTACAGAAATAGCCTTGTGCAGCCGGACGCAGGCCTGGTTGAACCTCAGGCGTTCATATCCCACAGCAAGGGTGCCCAGGACGCATCCCAGCACGGCCACACGGGCCATGTCGGCCTTGTCCCAGCCTCGAGGATTCCGGGTGAACCGCCTCGCTGCTGCGAAATCCAACGAACCTCCCAGCCGCTCGGCCAGTGACAAGTGTCGGCTGGATGCGCTCGCCCCCTCCAATGCCGCCTCAGTTGCATTCAATCGATCAGCGGCGCGGTCTTGTGCATAGACTGCGGCCAGAATCGCGAGCGTCAGCCACCACGAAATGGATCCCATCGTCCCCATGGAAACCGAGTCGGTCATGCCGTACACCAAATGGGCAATCAGCGCCGACAGGAAGCACAGGCCCGCGTGTCGCGTCAGCACTTCGTGCCGTGATCGAGCCAATTCAATCGCGCACGCGCCTCCAATGAAAAGCACCAGCACCATCACCGCGCCGCCGAATAATCCAAAATCCAAGAAGTTCTGCAGATACCAATTGTGCGCGTCTTCCAAGTGGATCATCGACGCCCAATCTCGATGCGGATAGACCAGGGAAAGCGCGTTCCCAAAAGCGCCCAAACCTATTCCGGTGAACATGAAATCCTTGAAAGCCAGAATCGCGCTGCGCCAAATATCCATCCGTCCGGTCAGAAGAGTCTCGATGGTAAACCCTTGGACCGTGCCGCCAAAAAACATGCGTTGGAAGGCGGGCATATCTTTGACCGCAAGGATGAGGCCGCACCCTGCGGCCGCGAGCAGCCCGAGCGTGACCCATCCCCGCCGTCCAAATCCTGGCAGGATGGCGCCCGCGGCCACGGCGAGTCCCAGCATCGCGCCTCGCGATTCGGTCACCACGACGCAAATCCACAGGGCTCCGGCTGCCGCCGTCAAGGCGCAAAGCCGTGGAATCCTCGATGCGGGCCTCTCGGCAGGGGTGGCCGCCTTGCCTAATAGCCTTGCCAATAAGGCGACCGTGAGCGGCGCGGCGAACAAAACCAGCACGCCCGCCACTTCGTTCGGAGGCAGCTTATCGGGGTGCCCGAGCGGGCGGAGCGAGAGTCGGGGCCAATCTTGCAGGAAGAAGCGCCGCTCCATGGCAAAGAAGCAGACCATCGCGGCAATGACACCGGTTGCGTGGTGGGCAAAAAGGAGTTGTTTGACGCTCCATCCGCCTGCAGCCGAGGTGGCCCTGGCCACGATCCAATCGAACAGAAGCAGCGCCCAGCAGAGGCCCGCGACCTTGGGCCACGTGTTGTTCCAGGCCGGCGCGGCATAGAGGGACAGTGGGATGAAGACGAGCCCAATCAGGCGGATTGCGCCGTGGAAAGGCGTGTTGGCCGTCTGGCCGGGCGCCCAGGTTCGCCTCCGTAAAGCCGCGGCGCACAACACCCCGATCGCGGCTCCCGACGCAGCAGGCGGCCATCGATTCGCGACGAAGACGATGAGGAATCCAACGCCGAGCAGAAAGGGCTCCAAGACCGCCAACCACAGCGACGCTTTCATGGAAGGAGATCGATTACGGAAACCGTCTCAAAGCCGGGCGGAGGGCCGGAGGCGAGTTCCCGCCCAGCAAATCTGCCCATGAACCTCAAAATGCTTCCATTGATTCCCAAAGAGTTGCGCATGGTGCGGTTCATGGAAAGGGAAAACCTCGATATTTCCGACGCGAAATGAGGCCATGAACCAGGTGCCGCCTCTCGCGCCCTTCGGGCACCCTCTCCTCCGACCCAAAGCGGAGGAGAGGGACGGGGAGAGGAGGTGCTCCTCCGGTTCATGGGCAGAATTGCTGCTTCTCGCCGGGCCTCCCTGGACGTGTCTCCAATCCGGGGGTCGGAATGCGAGTCTATGAACCGCAAACAAAACGGTGGAGAGGAAATTTGGTTTGAGCCGCGCGGCGCGCATGGCGGCAAAACCGTCGCTGAGTTCCACGTTTTCTCTTCACGTCGAGGGCACTGGATCGTGGACAGGAATCGGGACGAGATCTTGGATGAAAGCGTTTAGTTGGAAGCCTGGCTAGGTTCCGAGAGGGAGAGTTTGGCCGGTTGAGGAGGCAAAGCTGTTTTGGAAGAGACTTCCGCGGGGGCATTCTTGCCGCCCAAAATTTTGAACATCACCACGCCGCAAGTCGGGCATTTGCCCTTGATCGCTTTACGCCCGTTTTTCATCAGCTCTTCCACGGCGTCCGCGATCTCTTTCTTGGACTTGCACTTTACGCAATAACCTTCTGCCATAACCCGATGTTGCTTCGTGTGGAGAGGTTCGACGCGAGGAGCGTCAACCCTCTTCACATAAGTATCATAACGGCGGGAGGACGGAACCGTCAACTGGGATTAACCGGCCGCCCACTGTCCGGCGCATCCAAGAGGTGTCTGTGGAGCGCGACTGTGCTGAAAGCCAGTCGCAGCAGCATCTCAGGCTCGCAGCCACGCCTAACCTGCCGCGGCTGGTGCTTCGCACACAACCGCGCTCCGGGCTGCCAGCCAAATTCACCGACAACTTGTGGATGCACTGGGGCTCTGGTGCGTTGTTAAAAAGTGTCTTGAAAGACGACGAAGGGCGGATATTCTTTGAACTGGCTTCACTCCCTTGTTTGCTTGTGGTGCAAACTGGTTTCATGGCGCTTTCCGCGATCCGCGGCTCATGGGAATTTGGGGGGGCGGGACACTTTCTAGCTCGAGAACAGCAAGCTTTTTATGGCCATCATGGTTGCGAACGACTCGCCGTCAGGAAAGTTCGCCGGATTGAGCGTCAACTTATCTGGTGTCGGCAGGGTGAGCCTCACCCATGCTCTTTTCAAAAACAGCGAAACTTCCATTTACGCCACGACCCACGCCGGGCTGGTTCTAAAGACCTTCGACATGGATTGCGGCAAGCCTGCTGAGCTGAGCTATGGGCCTTATCTGAGTTACGGCGTGGAGGTGGAGAATTTTCAAGACATCCAACGCATCGAGGAATTACGGTCGCATGTGCCTGCCTATTATGGTTCGAGCATCGATACCGAGCGAAAACTGGGCTGCATCGGGATGGAGTATTTGGAGGGTCAAAATTTGTTGGCCTGGTGCCAGATGGCTGCCGCGAGTTCGTTCCCAAGCGCCTGGGCCGAGCAGTTCCGGGCCACGTTGTACGAGACTTTGGCCATAGTTCGTCTGTTTCACAAACACGACATTATTCTGATTGATTTCAAGCCGGACAACGTCATCCGCCTGTTCAGCGGAGCGGTGAAATTCGTCGATTTGGGGGCTTTTTTCACGCCGCGGCATAACCGGGAGACTGAGAAGTATGTTTACGCCGCGACACCCGACTACGCGGAGTTGGTGATAGACACGGCGAATGTTCAAACGGGCCTGCCTCTGAAGCAGGGGTCCGATATTTTTTCGGCGGGGATTGCGATCTTCGAAATGGCGACGGGAGGATCCCGATTGACGATGTCCGACGAGTGCGCGGAGAGCTTACTGCGGCAACCGGGGAATTACCTTTTCAGGGATTCCCAGATCAAGGACATCTGGCGTTCTTACCCTCACTTGGCGGACTTGCTGCCTCTGGTGCACACCCAGCTCCAAGAGCGTCGCATTCTTTTCGCCGAGCTCTGGCATCTGCTCAAGAGCTATCTCGCCAGTCAGGTGGCAGAATGGGAATCCCTCACCGAGGAACAGCACGGCCAGATGCTGCTCGACACGGGCATCGCGTTCATCGCGGACCAGCTCCCCGGCCAGCTTCAGTGGCTAGCGGAGCCGATCGCTCGGGCCACCACACTTCGGAGCTTCCGCTTGAAAACCGTGGCGGATCTGATGGCCATGATCGGCCAGCCGATCCCGGAGGCCATTCAAGAGGATATCACGCATCATAACGAGGCGGTGCAGATGGCGCTCGACCTGGATCCTCCAGTGACGTTTCGCCAGCCTTTGAATGTATGGGACGTCCGGCTCAATCCACAAAGCTCCCATTGGGCCGTATCGACATCCTTGGCCGCCTCCGAGTTGTGGCAGGTGGCGGAGTTCACATTCGTCAAGGAATTGTCGCGCGATGAGGAGGGACACCGCTTCTTTGAAATCGTGGGGGATCTTGAGGCGGACTTTTTTGAGGGACAAAAGCTCACGCTTCGCCAGCTCGCCACCGATCACACGGCATGGCTGGGGTCCTGACTAACCAAGCCGCGCCGCCGCCCCTCGCCCGGATTTTCCGTGGCTAAAGGCTGTCCTTGATCCGTCTGATGTGGCCCCGGCCCATTCCCTTCACCTCGCAGCCCAGCTCGAGGTAGCGCCGGATCTGGGTGTCCGACAGGATACAGAAACAATCAATCAATGCGAATGGCTCGCCCACGCTCGCGAAGACTTGATCCGGATCGAGGTTAAGATAAGCCTCGTGACGCACCGCGAGGACCACGGCATCGACCGCCTTGAGCGCCTTTGTCAGATCTTTCTCCACTCGCAGATCTTTCAGCAGCTCCTGCCTGTGGAAGAACCGAGCCAGGCTATAGCCTGTGGCGGGGTAGGTTTCCTGGGCTTCGAATTCCCACCAACGTTCAACATAAGGATCGTGCACCTTCACGTTCGCCCCCATCTCGGCGAGTTTGCGCACGATCAACTCCGAGCCGCTGTAGCGTGTGTCCCCGACATCCTCTCGATAAGAGGCGCCGAGCAGCAGAATGTCGGCGGCGGCTAGCGGCTTGCCCATGTTGCGCAGCGCGTCGCGCACGAGTTGCGAAGGGTGGAGGGCGCGCGTGTCGTTGATGTCGATTGCCTTCGGGGTGATCTTGAATATGTCGTCTTCCCAGCCGAAGATGTGCTTGTAGGCCCACATCCCCAAACCGCCGTCCTTCGGGAGGCAGTATCCGCCTATGCCGGGACCTGGGAACATCAGATTGGAATGAGTGGGCCGGACACGGATCGCGTCGATGACTTTCTTCAGGTCGACGCCATTCCTTTCAGAGAACAGGGACCACTCATCAAGGAAGGCAAGGATGGTCGCCCGGTAGCTATTTTCCACGATTTTCGCCGTTTCGGATTCGATGGGCCGGTCGAGGACCGTGAGCGGGTATTTCGCCACATTCAAGACGTCGCTCAAGAATTTGACGACGCGATCGCGGGCCGAATCATTGATCCCGCTGCACACGCGCCAGAAGTCGCGGATGGAGGCGACGTAGTTGCGGCCCGGCATGACGCGCTCGTAGCTGTGCGCCAGGAGGGGCTCGGAGGAAATCCCGCGGCTCTTGAAGATTTTCTTCATGATCGGATAGGCCACTTGTTCCGTCGTTCCAGGAGCGACGGTCGTTTCGATGAGCACAAGCGCCTCGGGTGGCACCTGCTGCGCGATGCGGGCGATTGACGCCTCCAGCGCGGCCATGTCTGCCGCGCCGGTATGGACGTCGCCGAGCGATTCCTTGATGTAGTCGCACTGCACATCCACCACCACGACGTCGGCCAGCTTCAATGCCTCTTCAGCGTACGTGGCCGTGAAAGTTTTGGTCTGCTTCACGCACCGGGAGATGAGAATGGCCACCTCGGGGTCTTCCGCTTTGACTGGGGAGATGCCGCGGTTCAGCAGCGGGGTCTTCCAATAGCTGCGTGTGCTGGGCCGTTGCATGCCAATGACAAACTTCGTGTTCCGGCCGTCCTTGTCCTTCGCGTCGGCCACGACGGCTGCCATCACCGCGCCCACGAATCCCAGCCCCACGACGACGACGACTTCGCGGCCCATCGCGCGGTTCCGTTCGGCTAGTTTCTTGAGCCGCGCGAATTCCTTTGCGTAAGCGGATTTCCGCGGTAGAAGAAATTTTTCACCGGTCGGACTGATGGAGAACTCTGGCTGCGATCGCTTCATGGTTGGATAAGGTGTGGGTCGTTAGGAATCCCGAGAATTGGGTCGGCGGAGCTTAATTGGGACTGGAGCCGTTCGACAAGATCCGTTTTTGCTTGGTGCAGCGGCGCCAGCGCCACGGTGTTCCTGGTCTTAGAGGTCAGTGAAGTTGAAAATTGAACCGGATCCCCATGCCCGCGCCGCGGATGTCGCGGCAGGCGGTTTGGGGGCAGGCGGGTCATTCGCGCCTGGCCAGCGACTCATTGGGCTGACCGCAAAACCGGAAGTTGTTTTTGCACGGACCCTAAGATCAAGGAAGGGCCTGCCGGATGGCCACAGCCCAGACTAGAGAAACGCCATCACCGCTTTCGGCAGTGCCTCATGCTTCCGGGAAGGGGTTGACAGGGTTTAGCAAACGGAGTGTCCTAATCGTACTCCCATTGGCCATGCCATGCGTTTCGAACTCTTATCCTCATCGCCCTTTGTGGCACGCTTGAGTTTCATCGGCGCGAAGCCAGGAGTCTGCGCCCAAACACCCGCTGGTGATGGGCGGGCTTGGATTGGATGCGGGACGGCGACTCCGGTTCCGCCGCGAGAGCCATCAAGGCGTTCCCGCTTCTGGTGGTGGCTCGTCGGAAGCTGCTTGTGTTTGCCCGTGCAGGCCGCGTGGGGCGGCGACATCGGATCTGCGGTGTCCAGCGCGGCTGCGGCTTCGCGCGGAGGACGGGAGTTATCCCGGGCCGTTGCCCCTCTGGTGAAAGCGTTGTGCTTCGAGTGTCACAATGAAAAGAAATCCAAAGGCGGGGTGAATTTGGAAAAACTGGTGGAGAACCCCGATTTCGCGGCGCACTTCAAAACCTGGGAGAAGGTGATCACCGTTCTTGAACAAGAGGAAATGCCTCCCGAGGGAAAGCCGCAGCCGAGCCCGGCGGAGCGGCGAGAGCTCGCCACCGCGCTGCGTGATCGACTCGAGAATTTTATTCGGCAAAACGCGGGCGATCCTGGCCGGGTGGTGGTGCGCCAACTGACAAGCGCCGAGTATGCCTACACGATTCGCGATTTGACGGGGCTTGACTTGGGATTGGAGCGGGGATTCGCCAACGATGCCGCGGGCGGCGAAGGATTCTCCAACGTCGGCGGAGCCCAGTTCATGCAGGACTCCGCCCTGGAGCGCTATCTCGAAGCGGCAAAAATCGTCGCGTCGCATGCCGTGATTGGAGCCGGCTCTTTGCGGTTCTACGCGGATCCTGGCAAGACCGGCCAAGAACTCTCGGCCATCCACCGGATCGATGAGATTTACCGTCGTCACGGTTTTCGGTCTGGAGCGGGTGAGGGGGGCGAGGCCTATGGCCAGGACCGCTACGCTCACGCGATGCATGCCGCTTGGCGTTTTAGGTTTCGACGTCAGCTCGGATTGGGCGGAGCCAGCCTTGCCGGGCTCGCGCGCGTCGAAGGGATCGATGGCCGTTTCGCCGAGTATATTTGGGGCGTGCTTCACGAGCCGACCGCTTCGATCCCGCTATCGGAGATCATCGATGGCTGGCGGAACCTCCCTCGACCGGCCGGTGGAGCAAGCAGTGGCTCGATCGGCGTCGCGGCTCGAGCCGCCTGCGGAGTTCTCGCTGATCGAATTGGAGAATGGCAAGTTGGCTTGGCTCCCCACCCCGCGGATCCGGAGGATGGCGCGACGTTGACGGAGGGCAGTTTTCATCCCGCTTTGAAGCGCGCGTTGCGAGTTCTGGTTCGCTGGTCCCCAGGGTCCACAAATGCGGCCGTCGTTCTCTCTGTTTTTCCCGCGGCGCGTCAGGGCGAAAGCAACACCATCGTGCGCTGGCGCCAACCCCGGATCCGACTTCGATCGGACCGGCCGCGGTTCGCCGGCACATTCCCACTCCACTCTATTCTTTCGAGCGCATCCTCTCGAAAAATTGAGTTTGGCAAAGGGATTGCCGGGGCGCCGATCGAGAAGACCGATTTTATCACCGTGGGACCCGTGGCCTTGCCCATTTCGTTCGCGGTTGACGAGGGATCGGGGCAGGCTGAGTTGTCGGTGGAGGTTGAATTGGATGTGGAGGGTGGTTCGAACTGGCCCGCGCTGTGCGTGGTGTCCGGCAGCACGACCGGCTCCGGGCGGGGATCCGTGGTTGAAGGCCGGAATTCGATCGTGCTATCGAGTCCCGACGGTCCGGCGAGCGGTTCGTGGATCTCGGGCGTGAGGGAGTTCGCGCGAAAGCTCCCCCAGTCGTCCCACCGGGAAGCGGCGCCCGCCGACAAGGATCCGATTCCAGAGCCTTACGACAACACTTATAACACCGCCGAGCGAAACAGTTTTCACTCGCAACTCAAATACTATCGTGACGATCAGTTCCTGGTTCAACATGTCCTGGATGACGCGACTCGGAGGCTTTTGGACGAAGCTTGGGTCGATCTTCTTGCTTCATTCGATTACCACGACACATTTCTGGGTTTCGTCGATCGGAAATTCAACCTGGGCCTCGGCAGCGGCGTCCGCGCGGGAAGTCTCAGCGATGAGCTCATCCATCGAATTCCGGTTGCGGCGAGGAAGTTCGTCGAAAACATCCGCGACGAGCATAGAGCGATGAAGCGCAGGCTTGAAGCCGCTGAACCAGGGCATCTGGAGGAGGCGATGCGATTTGTGGAACTGGCCTGGCGCCGGCCTTTGGCGAGCGAGGAAACGGACCGGCTTCGCGACTTTTATTCAGCGCTGCGAAAGGAGGACGGACTTGGTCATTCCGAGGCCTTTCGAATGCTGCTTGCCCGGATTCTGGCCGCGCCCTCTTTTCTGTACCGGGCGGAAACCCCCGTGGCTGCGGCGGGAGTGAAAGCGGGTGGCTCCGATGCTCGACGACTGGCGCTCTCGGATTGGGAATTGGCCAGCCGCCTGAGCTATTTTTTGTGGTCCTCGATTCCAGACGAGCCCCTCCGGCGTGCCGCCGCGGCTGGAGTTTTGCGTCGGCCGGGTGAGTTGGCTCGCCAGGCTCAACGCATGCTCCGCCATCCGAGGGCCCGTCGTTTCGCGGCCGAATTCTTCGGACAGTGGTTCGGCTTCTACCGGTTTGACGGGCATCGGGGTGTCGACACGGAACGTTTCGCGGAATTCACCGACGAATTAAAGTCGGCGATGTACGACGAGGCCATTTCCTTTTTTGAGCATGTCGTGAGGGAGGATCGTCCCATTCAAGACATTTTGTTCGCCGATTATTCATTTTTGAACCGAGACTTGGCGCGGCACTACGGAATTGTTCACCCCTCCTTGTCCACGAACCGCCTGGAGCTTGTGTCGGGGATCGGTTCGTCCCATCGCGGCGGGCTTCTGGGCTTGGGGGCCGTGTTGACTGTGACTTCCGCGCCCTTGCGGACGAGCGCGGTCAAGCGCGGCGATTGGATGCTGAGGCGGGTTTTAGGAACACCCGTGCCGCCTCCTCCCGGGGATGCGGGCTCGATTCCCGCCGAGGACGTGTTGCCTGATCGACAAACTGTTCGCGAACGACTGGAGGCCCATCGAAGTGACGCCTCCTGCGTGAACTGTCACGCGAGGATTGACCCGTTGGGATTCGCGCTGGAACACTTCGATTCGATTGGGCGGTGGCGGGAGACCTACCGCGACGGCCAGCGAATCGACACGGCTGGCACCCTGAGCGACGGGACCAGGATCGATGGGCTGGAGGGGCTGCATCACTATCTTCGGGGCCAAGAGGCGGCGTTCCACAAGACACTTTGTTCGAAACTGCTGGGTTATGCCCTAGGGCGGGGGGAGTTGGTCTCCGACCGCCCGCTGATTGGCAGGATGCAAGCCAGCTTGCAAAAAGGCGGTGGCTTTGGGAGTGTCGTGGCGCAAGTGGTTGCGAGCCCTCAATTTCGTTTTTTGCGCCGGCCGGCCGCGGAGGTCGCGCCGGATCCCCGTGGAGCCTCCCCTCACCAGCAGGCCGAATGAACTTTCGGACTTTTTCCAGGCAAAGGATGGCGACGCGGCGCGCGTTTCTGCGCGGAGCCAGCGTGTCGTTGGCTCTGCCTTGGCTGGAATCACTTCCGTTGCGCTCCGAAGAAACTGGCAAGCGGGTGAGCCGAACTCCGGCTTCTGAGCCGCCAGTGCGGTTCGCGTGCCTCTATTTCTCCAATGGTGTCGAACCCGCCCATTGGTGGGCGAAGCCTGGCGTCTCCGGATCGGCCATGAGCGTCGGACCCGGGTTGTCACCCATGACGCCCTACCTGGAGGACATCCTCTTTTTGCGCGGCCTCTACAACGAGCAAGCCGTGGCCCATAAAAGCCCTCATCTTGGCCGGATTCCGAACTTGCTGTCCGGCGCTTGGGTGAGCACGGATCAGAACGACATCCATGTGGGAAAAACCATGGACCAATTGATGGCGCAGCGCATCGGGGACCGAACGCCGGTTCCGAGTTTGGTCTTGGGAATCGAACCGACCGAGCTGCGGCTTGAGGATGGGCTTTCGATGCTGTACGGCTCGTGCATTTCGTGGGCTTCGGAGAGGAAACCCGCGATGAAGGAGATTTATCCATCGCGCGTTTTTGACATGCTTGTTGGGAATGGCGGCGAGCGCCGGTTTGATCGGAGCATTCTCGACGAGATCCAGGTGGACGCACGGCATCTCCGGAGGCGAATTGGCGAGGGAGACCGCCAAAAAGTGGAGGAATACTTGGAGTCCATCCGCGATCTGGAGAAGCGCATTCAGCGGGCTTCGAGGGAGGGCCGTCTGGAGGGGTGGCAGCCGGGGTTGTTGACCCCGGACATGCCGCGCCCCGGTGATGCTCTTCCGCAGAACGTGCCAGAGCACATGAAACTCATGCTCGACCTCATCGTGCTGGCATTCCGCATGGACAAGACCCGAATTGTGACCTGCATGTTGAATAACGACCTGTCGCAGATGAACTTTGGGTTTCTGGAGGGTGTGCGAGGCAGCTTGCACTTGGACCTGACGCATAATGGAAGAGATCCTGTTCGGGAGGCAATGTATCTGAAAACGAATCAGTTTCACGCGCAGCAATTCGCGTATTTGGTGGGGCGCATGAAAGAAATCGATGAAGGCGGCCGATCCTTGCTCGACAGTTCACTGCTCCTTTTTTGTTCGAACCTTTTCGACGGGGACCGGCATCAGGCCGATCAAATGCCGATGTTGCTCGCAGGCCGCGCCGGCGGCAGCCTCAAGACGGGTCGAGTTCTCGATTTTCTAAACCTCGGCGGCGAAAATCGTCGGGCTTGCAGCCTGTACCTTTCGCTCATGGATCGGATGGGCGTCCACGTGCCCCGGTTCGGCGACGCGGATAAACGATTGCCCGGAGTTTGATCGATTCGGCGCTCTCCATATAGATCTATCTGGTCTGAATCCCGAAGCGGCGCCGCAGGACGCGTCCTTTCGAAGGGATCGATCAAATGAATCGGAACTCGCGTCGAGGGGTCACGCCCGTCCCAGGTGGGGTGGAAGAGAATTCATGAGACAACAGATCGCAATTTTTTTCACGGGTGGCACGATCTCGATGCGGATCGATCCTCAGACCGGAGGGCCCGTGCCCGCCTTGTCGGGAGAAGAGATTATCGCGCGCGTCGAGGGGTTGACTGCCTTGGCGGATATTGAGGTGATCAATTGGGGACTCCTGCCAGGCCCCCACATGACACCGCCCAAGATGTTCGAACTGTCCCGCGCCGTGGAAGAGCGGCTCCTGGACGATGCCATCCGGGGAGTCGTCGTCACCCACGGAACCGACACCCTCGAGGAGACAGCCTATTTGCTCGAACTGACTCTGCGCACGGAGAAACCTGTGGTTTTTGTCGGGGCGATGCGGAATAGCTCCGAGCTCAGTTGGGATGGGCCTGCGAACCTGCGTTCGGCGGTGCGCGTGGCCATCGAACCCTCGGCGCGCGGTTTGGGAGTTATTGTCGTCATGAGCGATCAATTGATCGCCGCGACGGATGCGGTCAAAACCCACACTGAATCGGTGGCCACTTTTCAGAGCCGGGATTTCGGGCCTCTCGGGGTGGTCGACAAGGACAGAATTATAGTCGATCGCCACCGGACGGAGAGGATCCACTTCACGCCCACTCGGCTTGAAGAGCGGGTGGATATCGTCAAACTTTCGGCGGGGTCCGATGGGCGCTATATTCAGTTCGCGGTGGGCGACGGCGCGCAGGGATTGGTGATCGAAGGGTTAGGCCGCGGCAACGTGCCCGTGGCGGCGCTTCCCGCGTTGGAGTGCGCCATCCAAGCAGGAATTCCCGTCGTGATCACGTCTCGGTGCCCTCACGGCCGGGTGCTGGACACGTACGCCTACGAGGGGGCGGGACGGCAGCTCAGGCGCATGGGCGTGATACTCGGCGGTTTGTTGCCCAGCCACAAGGCGCGTCTCAAGCTCATGGTGATGCTCGGGGCGGGATGTGGCGTGGAGGAAATCAGGGCCTCGTTTGAGAACTGAACCTCGGACCATTCCTGATGTAGACCTTAAAACGGCAGTTGAGCATCGTGCAGATTTGCAATAGCCTGGTTGAGAAAGGTTCGACGAAGAGAGAGGGACTACAGGATCACAGATCTCACGCGCTCCGTCGAGATTCGGATCTTTTTTGGTCTTCACACCGGTTGGCAGGGTGGTAGGGTGGATGGAATCTAATCCTCTTCGTGAACACGACCAGCCAGCCATCCTGTCGCGCGTTTCTCTCGCAGGCCTTCACGCTCATCGAACTGCTCGTCGTGATCGCGATCATTGCGATTTTGGCGGGTCTGTTGGTTCCCGCATTGTCCCGGGCCAAGGAAGAAGGAAGGAGAGCTGCCTGCCGGAGCAACTCACGCCAAATAGGCATCGGGATCGCCCTTTATCGTGATGATAACGCCGAGAAGGCGCCTCTGTATCTCTTTAGACCCGGACCGAACACCGGCTATCCCGGAGGCAGTTCCATGTATTTGGAGACTTACGTCGGCGGAACCAACATTTTCATTTGTCCATCGGATCGAACGAAGGGCAGGATTCCGATTGATCTCGGTTGGGAATATTTCGGGAAGGTCGGCGACTTTACCGGGAGTTACGCCTATCACATAGGGCCGTGGCAACAGTTGGATCCCTCAGGTAAAATTTGGCTGCGCGATCAGCTGGCGAAGTGGGAGACACGGTTCATCGTGGCCGCCTGTCCTTGGCATCGGCATTTGCTGCAAGGCTGGACCGGGACCAACACGTCGGGATGGGGCCGGTCCCGAACGCGCATCAAGGATGTTTGCCTGCGATTCGACGGCGGGGTCACCACGTTCCGCTGGCCCGGCTCGAATTGGGAGACTGAGCCCTATCAGTTTATGGACTGATGCGGGGTGGGGCTTGGAGGAAGCAGGGCGGCTCCCTCAATGACCGTGCGCGTGCCCGGCCGCGTTCCCTCCAGACTCCATGTAGGACAGCAGATCGAGGACTTGATTCTTGGACAGTTGGTTGAGAAGGCCCATCGGCATGAGCGAGGAGCCCTGCGTCTCGCGCTTTTTGATGGATGCCTTTTTCAGCGGCCGAATGAGAGCGTCAGAGGGGCCCGTATGCACAAACACCTCGTCGCCCTCCTCCTTGATGATCATGCCGGATAATTCGTCGCCATCGGACAGTTCGAAACTGTGATTCTTGTAGCGATCCTCGATCACTTTGGAAGGTTCCAGGATTTCGCTCAGCACCGCGGCGCGGTCGCCTTTCCTCCGGGCCAGCACATCCGTCAGATCCGGACCGTACGCGTAACCTTCCTTGCCCAGTTTATGGCATTGGACGCACGCCAGTTTGCTGAATATTTCCTTCCCAGAAGCCAAGTTCCGACCCGTCGTGGCCAGGCGCAAATCGGCTTCAAAATCCGCCAATTTCCACTCGGTTTCCGTTGGAGGAGCCGCCGCCGGTCGCGAGGCCAGGTAGGCCTCCACATTCTTCACCACCGCGAGCGTGCCCAACATCCGCATCCAGTGGCCAGGGAAAGTGCACACGTATTGGTAATCTCCTTCTTCTTCCGGAGCAATAAAACTAAGTTTGGCCTCCTGGCCTTGATCGATCATTTTTGTTGCGTGCAGGACCTTGGGCGATTTCGGAACATGAATGCGGCCTTCGGAATCCGGGTCGGGAAGGGTCTCGGCGAGCCGGCCGATTTCTTCCGAAGATTTAGGCGTCACGATCACCAGATTGTGCGGCATGGAGTCTTCGTTCTTCAGGATGATCTCCACCGGTTTTCCCGCTTCCACGACGATCAAGGATTTGTCATACAGCATCTGCTCATGAATCGTTCGAATGACGAACACACTCACTCCGATGGCGCGCAATGTTTTGCCAATGGCGCCCGACTTTTCAGGCGGCAGCAGCGAGGCCAGATCCGACGCCAGCTGAAACGCGTTGATGACATCAGGTTCGGTGCGCCTTTCGACGGGCACTCCCTTCAAGTAACCAATCAAGCTCTCGAGCAGGGGTTCCGCCCGCTCCTTGGCCCATGATCTCCTGGGAATTCGCTGAAGGCTGGCGATGGCCGCGGCTTTTTCGTCCCCGGCTTCGACCAATCCCGCGAGCGTTGAGAACGTCTCGGTTTCTCGGACCGGGACGGAGGAGATCACGGCGATGGCTGCTTGCCGAACAGCCGGCGGCGCCGCCTCCTTGAGCAGCGGTTCGAGCTTTGGATGAAGGGATGCCCGAAGCGCCGCGTCCCTAAGCAGTGGCACGGAGTGGATCAGATCCGCCAGTTTCGCCGGATCCGAGGCCGCCAATTGCCAGGATTTCTCCACGGAGGCGTCCGCGGAAATCAGGCCCGCGTAGCCGATCCGGCGTCCGAGGGGAGACTCCGATTCTTGAGCCAAACGTTCGAGCTCCTCGCGCTTCGTCGACAACTCGGATGGCTTGTGCTGCCCCAGCAATCCGGTGAGTTCGCGCAGGACGGCGCTTGTCTCCTCCGCCCGTTTTTCCAAGTCTGCGATCCCCTTGATCAGTTCCGCCAGTGGCGTAGTGCCGCGCGCCTTGGCCAGTCCCTCCAGCGCTTCAATCCGAACTTTGCGATCCAAACCGCCGCGTTGCAAAAGAGCCACGTAAACAAATTCGCTGCGGGGGGCCTCGAGCAGCTCCTTGTTGGAGAGCCGGGCCAGAACATAGGCTGCGGCCGTCGGGCTTTTTGGAAGGAAGAGGGGCTTCTTGACGGGTTCTTCCGCACCGTGAAGTCCGGGCAAAGCTGAAAGGAGTGCCATGAGCAGAATGACCCGACTGTTTCGCCCAATCCCGCGCCATGGACGGCTCTCGGCGGCGCGGCAAGATTCCCTTGCTCCAATGAACAACCAGGCCGCCCAGCGCGGTAAACAGAGGAACACCCGGAGATCCGGCACCGCGTGATATCCAAACAATTTCATCTCAGAATGTAGTCCAAACCAAAAGGATTTGAAGAACTGACCGCGTTAGGAGGGTCCGGGACGGGGGGCTTGGGCGCCGCCCAGGTGGGCGCTGTTCCACGGGTGGCAGTCTGCCCATGAACCGCAGGAGCACATCCTCTCCCCGTCCCTCTCCTCCGCTTTGGGGCGGAGGAGAGGGTGCCCGAAGGGCGGGAGAGGAGGCACCCGGCTCATGGCCCCAACTCACGTCCATTTTTTGGAGGTCCGGCCTGCCCATGAACCTGCCAGGTTCATGGGCGCAGTCCGCGCTTAAGAACCGGGGGAATCTCATTTTGGCCAGTAAAGTGCGGTAGATCTTCAGGTCTGCCGACCGCGGGGGCTCCGGCCCCGCACGGAGTGGGACACTCCGTGGACCGGCAAGTCGGAGACTCGCCCCACATTTTTCAAAAAAAGGTTCAGTCGGCAATCTCCGCTCCGGGGAGAACTTTCGTCATACACACTAAACCTGGCCTCGACCCGCGCCTATTTGGTGTACTGATCGAGCGCTTTCATCGTCTCGTCCAGACAGTACTTGATGTAATAATCCGGCTTCGACGGATCCGCCTCTTTTTCGAGCACCTCGAGGGCGATTTCCGCGGCCTTGGCCGTCTTGAAAAAACTGCAGGCGCGCACGGCCTCGAGACGGACGCGCGGATGCGCGTCGTTGACTTGAATCTTTAGCAAGTCGAGCGGACCGGCCACGCGGTCGCGCCAGTAGCAAAGAACCCGGGTGGCCGCCGCACGAGCGCGCGGTTCCGGCGAACGGAGCATCCGCTTGAGCAAACCTTCATCGACGACGTTGTGCCACTGATGGACCCAGAGGGCCTCCATCATGTGGTGTTCGTATGCGGGATCTTGTGTGTCGAGCTTCGTGATCCACTTGTCGACAGCCCCGATCACTTTGGCGCTGTCGCGTTTCCCGAGCTCGATTTTTGCGCGTGTGCGCACGTTGTTTTCGGGTGTCTTGAGGGCGTTCAGCAGCGCAGGGATGGATTGGCCGTCGATCTTGACGGGCTTCAGAAGCGGACGCCCTTCGTAGGTCAGGCGGTAGATCCGGCCATGCTGTTTGTCGCGGTTGGGATCCCGGATATGGTGCTGCATGTGGCCGATGAGGGGCTTGGCCCAATCCAGGAAATAGACGGAACCATCTGGCGCCACGTCCACGGACGACGGACGGAAGTTGGGGTCATCCGATTTGACGAGGTCTTCAAGCGTCTCGCCCTTGAGCCCGGATCCCTCTTCGGAGACTTTGACGCGAAAAATGCCTTGGAACCCGATCACGTTGCAATTGAGAAAATTGCCGTTGAATTCGTCGGGGAAATGCCGGCTTGAAAGGATGCCGGTGCCCGCGCAGGGGCGGGAAGGCCGATTCCAAAACTGCTTCATTCTTCCGTGGTGCCGGATGGAATCGGGGAGGTAGCCACTGTAAGCGGGAGCGAAAAAGTTCTCGTTGCCCGTGGCATCGGTGATGATGTCGTTGCCCCAGTAATCGAAGACTTTCCCGTGCGGATTCGCGAATCCATACGGGACATAACGTTCGAATTTACCCGTGACGGGTTCGAAGCGGAAGATGCAGCCGTCGACCTGGCGCACGGGGCCGATGGCGGTCTCCACTTGTGTGCGGTGGAACACTCCATCACTGAGGTAAGTCGCTCCACCCGGGTCGAGGACCAGGGCGTTGGATGTGTGATGCGAGTCCGCTGAGTCCAGGCCCATCAGCACGCGCTCTTTCCAGTCCCCTTTCCCGTCGCCATTGGTGTCACGGACGAACCACAGATCCGGCGCTTGCACCACCAGGACGCCATCCTTGTAAAACTGGAAGCCGGTTGGGCAGTTCAATCCGTCCAGGAATGTCGTCATCTTGTCGGCTTTCCCATCCCCGTTGGTGTCTTCGAAGATAAGCAATTTGTCGGTGACGGTGTCGGTGGGAGTAAGTTCCGGATAACCGGGCCAAGCCGCAACCCAGAGGCGCCCTTTGGTGTCGAAGGCCATCTGCACGGGGCTCACCAGCTCGGGGAATTGCTTCTCGCTGGCGAAGAGTTGAACCTTGACTCCTTTGGGGACCGTCATGTGCTTGATGGCTTCCTCGCCATCTTTGAAAGGCTTGAGATCATCCCGGTTCGAGGCCACGGAGGTCACGGGAGGCAAGTTGGAATCGTCGACTTTGAGATCGCGGCCTTTGGCGAGGGCCCAAATCCTCCGATCCCGATTGGCGGTCAAGACATCGCGTTGAGCCATCTCCTGCTGCATCACTTTGTAGTTGGAAACATAGGGGTCGGGGGCGTTGCGGTCCGTGATGAACCTGGGCTGCTTGGGTTGATAGGCGAGCGCGGAGCGTCCTCCGTAAACGTTGTAGCCATCCACGGTGCGATATCGAGCGTGCCATTCGAAATTCTTGTCGTTGATCGCGGCTCGGAGCTTCTCCAAGTTCCCTTTGGGAGGGGATTGGTCGAAGAGCGCTCGAAAAATATCCGGAGCCAGGGCTTTGTCGCCCACTTCGCTCAGCATGAAGCCGTTGAATGTGAGGGACTGTTTGCGAGCGGCTGCCTTGGCCGAGGCTGCTTGGGAAATGCTGAAAACATCCACGAACGGAACGCCGTTTGCCCTGGCGACCTCAGCCATCGCGTCGGTGTAGCGTTGGAGCCGCGCGTTGTTCGCGCCAGGATCAGCAAAGTTTGGGTCGGTCAGTTTCTCATTGGCCAATGGGGAAAACAGCACAATCCGCAGCGTTCCGCCCCCGCTGTAATCCTTCGACCTGGTTTCCTTCAAGAATTTCTCGAGATCCTGCTTGAATGCCCCGATCCCGGCTTCGCCTTTAAAAGATTCGTTAAAACCGTAAAAGGCGAAGATGACACTGGCTTTGACCCGGGACAGCCATTCGTCCCGAGTGCCAAAGTTCTCGGACCGGTGCCATGTGGCGACTTCATCACCCGAGGCCGCCAGATTGCGGAACTCCAAATCGTGTTCAGGATGCTGGGCGACGATCAAAGTCTCCAGCCAGCCGTGATGCTGCATCCGGTCGGCAAGCGCGCCGCCAACGATGGCGATGCGATCTTTTTGCTTCAGTTCGAGTTTTGGCGCCGCCGTGGCGTTCCCGATCGGCAGAAAAACCGCGCCCGCCACGAGCCATGCTAAATGAGTCAAAGATTTCATGAGTTTGAAAGAAGTCATACTGCCCGATCCGCTGAACTGCAAAAGGAAAAAGTCTGGAAAAATCGAGTGGCGCATTCTCCACAGACTCGATTCATTCCGTTTCATTCACGAACGGTCGCGGCTGGAGGGGGCGGGCTCCGGCAGTCCAAGCCGGCATTCCATCGACTTTGCTTCCCGCCGGCGGGTGGCCAGAAACAGGTTCGGAGATTCCGCTTCATTGCTTTCGTTCGGACGACAATCGCCCAAACTCCTATTGGCGTTCGATAATTCTTGACTGGCTCCAGCTTCTCGAAGCATGACACCAACATGATCCACGCGCCTTCGCCTCGCTGGCTGATTTTCGCGGCGGCTCTTCTGTTGTTTGTCTCCTGCCTTCGCGGGAATGACGCGGACTGGCCTTCCTACAGGCGCGATGGAGCGTTGTCAGGCTATTCCCCCCTGCGCGGCGGACTCCCCGCTCCCAACCGGCTGCTCTGGTCGATCGATTTGGGCGGCACGTCTGCTCCAGTCGAGACGGTTCGAGTCCAGGATTTCACGGGGGATGGAAGCGATGAGTTTTTGCGAACCGCGAAGGATCGCTTGATTTGCCAGGACATGAGCGGCGCCAAGCTCTGGGAGGCGGATGGATTTTCTTCCCCTTTGGTTCTGGAGACACGCGATTTCGCGGGGGACGGTGGCCGTGGATTGTTGGTCGAGGACAATACCGGGACGGAGATCAGGACATGGATGGTGGATGGCCGGACCGGAACCCGGACCGAGTTGACTCGGCGCCGGAATGTTTTCGGGTTCCGGCATCGATTTGGCGCGATCCTGCCCGGCGTCCGAGGCCAGCAATATTGCCTTTGGTGGGACGGACAAGACAACGAGCTGACGGGGCCCATCGCGCATGGCCATGTCTGGAGTTTCGAAGACGGCTTGGCGCGTCCGCGTTCTCGATTCCGCGTCGACGTGGCCGGGATGATTTATTCCGCGCAGCATCTGTTTGCCGACATGGACGGGGATGGCCAGCAGGAGATGGTCATGGTCAGCCACGAGCAGATGTGGGTGTATGATCTGGCCTCGGGCCGGCAAAAAGCCTTCGCCCGATGGCTTCCGAGCATCCGGAGTTACTCCTCCTCAATGGCGCTGATTCCGTTATCGCGCGGGGAGCTTCCCTCCTTGCTGCTCATCAATCCTCATATCCCTGGCTTGGAAGTGGTTCGCTGGGACGGCACCAACATGGCTCGGATTTGGAAGCAAGTCGTTGGTCCCGAGGAAAGCCAATACCAGCAGCGTGTCCAAATCCGGGAGGCCGTTCCCGATCCATTCCTCGACCTAAATCTGGACGGGCGAACGGAGATCCTTGCCTCGATCACGAATGAACACGGTGACGGCGAAGCTCGGTTGGCACTTTTTGACGCGATCTCCGGGGATCGATTCCTGGATGAACCAGGGATTGTTGTTGAGGCCGTCGACGAACTCGACGGTGATGGAAAACTTGAAGTTTTTTTGCGGGAGAAAGAGGATTTGAGGATCGCGAACTGGGACGGAAAACAGTTCATCGATCGATGGCGGGGCAGCAACGCGACGTTCGTGGCCGATTCAAAGCCGCGTGACCGCGATCTTGCGCGGAGCGCCATCGCGGGCCTCCCGCATAATCCGACCGTGGCGCGCGACGTGTTCCACAATTCCGAATTCATCCTCCGCTTCGGCGGGCAACCTTGGCGCTGCCGGCTCTTTCGTGATGGCACTTTGGCCAGGGTTGGTCCGGCTTCCAGCGCGGATCCTTCCGCGGGCGGCCCACCTAAAGCCGTGAGGCATGGGAGCTGGCATTGGGAAGGAACCACTTTGGTGACAAAGTCGAATCAGCAAACGCTGTTTCGATATTCCATCCCTTCCGAGAAAGTGTATATGCCGCCGGCCGCTTTGGTGGGAACGCTCAGCGGGCAGCGTCGAATCATCGCACGCGACGCCCAGGGAACATTGGTGTCTTATTCGACGAATGGCGCGGACGCCCGTCCGCTCCTGCCTCGAAGCCCCGCGTTCTCGCAGGCCGATGGTCTTTACTACACGCATCTGTCGTCGGCTTCCATTTGCGATTTGAGCGGCGACGGGGATCCCGTGCTGCTGGCTTGCACGCGCGGAGAGGACGGACGCCCTTCCGTCATCGCAGTGGACGGCCAAGGACATGTGAAACGCCGCTTCGTCCCCCCTGGCGACACAGTTCAGATCGCGCTCGGCCCCACGGGATCCTTGGGCGAAGGCAACGGACGCTGGCTCGTGGTTCGATGCGTCCGCAAATTCGATCGTGACGCCGTGATCGCATTCGATGGCCGCACCGGTCGGCAACTGTGGATGCGCGACCAGTTCAATATGCCGGGCCGAACGACCAAGTTCGTGCTCCATATACCAGCGGCGGTTTGGGATCACAACCGCGATGGCGCGGACGATCTCATCTCTCTCTCGGAGAATTTTTACGGAATCATCGATGTGATGAACGATGTCAATTTGGTGGATCCGATCGACATCACGACCAGTTTGAAGGGGCATTGGCCAGGGTTCGCGACGCCGATTTTGGTGCCCCGCCGCAACCGGCCGCCCCGCGTGTTTCTCAGCCGGGCCTATGCGGCGAGCTACGTCATTGAATTGGATGGAAGTCCTGTGTGGCATTTCGGGTCGAGCCGGGACACCACGCCTCGCAATCATGCGGCGATCGCTGACTTAGACGGCGACGGCGGATCGGAGTTCGTGACGGCCCAGGCTGACGGCGTGTTGAAGGCGTTTGACGGAGACGCGGCCAATCAAAAATGCCCGATTTGTCCGCCCGCGGATCCCTTGAGCGAGCGCAATCGATCGGGCCGCGTCCGATGGACGTTTCGGGTTCCCCCTCCTATCGGCAGCTTGGGCGCCAATCAAAACTCCGACCAAGATTTTGCGTCGGCGGATCTGGATGGAGACGGCCGCGTTGAAATCCTGATTGGCGGCGGCGATGGAAAGCTTTATGCCCTGAAGGAGGTTCAAGGCGCGTGCTCGATTCTCTGGAGTGTTGACCTGGGACGACGTGTCGGAAGCCCGGTCCTGGCGGATCTGGATGGGGATGGCATTGGCGAGATTCTGGTTCCCAGCGAGGACGGGAGAATGCATTGTCTCGGCCGATAGTGTTTCGGGAGCGGCGGGGAGCATGAGAGGGGATGGGATGCGGTGGATGTGCAGTCAGGCGCCGCCGCGCCTGCTGTCCGAAATGGACCGCATCGGCACGTTCGGAACTCGCTCTTGGACACCACGGAAGGCGCCGGTGCATCCACGCGTTGTCGGTGGAGCGCGACTGTGCTGGAAGCCAGTCGCAGCAGCATCTCAGGCTCGCAGCCACGCCGAAGCTGCTGCGGCTGGTGCTTCGCACACAACCGCGCTCCGGGCTGCCAGCCAAATTCACCAACAACGCGTGGATGCGTGTGCTGGTGAAGTCGGCTACTTCGTGGGTGAAAGTCCCACCGGTCGAGTTAGACGGTTCACGACCGAAACGCGGAATCCGGGATGAGGCTGTGAAGCCGAACCACTAGCGGGATGCCGAAGGGAACTGTCGGGTCGTAACTAAAGTAAACCTCATCTGATGAGCCTCGAAAAGTTCAAATCCGGTAAGCCGAGCCACTGCATTCATGGCGAAGGCTGCCACGCTGCGTCATCAAATCGTCAGGCAGGCGCAGTTGATTCCGGCGGGGTCTGCGACGGCGACACGACAGGAAGGGAAGCCAAGGTAAGCCTCGAAATCGCCTCGGAAGGGAACGCGCTGAGGCGAATGATAGGGTGGTGGAAAGCAAGCTCGGCTTGACGGAGTCTCGCCCTTCTGCTCGTCGCTGCGCTATGCTCAAGTCGACCATCGGCCCCTCGGGGAATGGGCTAACAATAAAGGGTATAGCGGTAGGGTAACGAATGAGACGCTCACGGGGGACGCTATTGAAACGCGGCACTGGGATCACTTGCCTGTGCTTGCTGTTCGCCTGGCTGGCGGGTTCGGCCGGCAGTGAAGAGCCGGCCGTGGCGACGCTGGGCATGCCGGCTGTCGTGGTGGAAGGATCGAACCCGGGCTTCAAGGCCCGGATCTTCATCCTGGCAAGCGACCGCGACGAAGTGGAGGCGTCCGGGACGATGGCGCGCAACATCGCCGAGCGGATGAGCTGTCACAAAACATCCACTCCAATCCAGAATCAGGGGCTTGCGAAAATCGGCGATTGCGGATAAGGCTTGATCACAATCATCGCATGTTAACAATCAACGGCCGTGCTATGGCGTGTGCTTCAGGTGCGATCACCCGGCGCAAGCTGTTGCAGATTGGCGGGGCAGGTTTGCTTGGAATGTCTCTCCCTAGAGTCTTCGCGGCGGAGGAAGACCCGGCGCCTTTTCTGAACGCAAAGGCCAAGTCTGTCATTTTCCTGTTTCTCTTCGGGGGCCCCAGCCAGTTGGAGACTTTCGACCTCAAGCCCGAGGCGCCAGCCGAGATCCGCGGGCCTTTCAGACCGATCCGTTCGCGCACGCCCGGCCTTCTCATTTCAGAGCATCTGCCCAAGCTCGCCGCCGTCTCGGATAAATACACCGTCATCCGCACGATGACGCATTCCTTCAACGACCATAGCGGCGGCGGGCATTACATGCAGACCGGCAAACGTTGGCACGTGCCGGTGGGCGCCGGTTTCCTCGCCACTCCCCAAGATTGGCCTTCGATCGGCAGTGTTGTGGAATACCTCTCGCAGAAATCACAGGGTGGGCTCGATCGCGACCTGCCCTCGTATGCCGTGCTTCCCAACTGGCTCGGCCGCCTGCAGGAATCCGGGCAGTACCGGCGCCCGGGGCAATACGGCGGCTGGTTGGGCGGCGGATTCGATCCGCTGACCACCAAAATCGACAAACGCAACCTGACTGACAATCCATACTGGCGCGATTGCCCTGACTCGGAGCTTTCCTTCCAGCTCGACGGGCTGTCCCCAGAGGTGCCGGTGGCCAAGTTGCGCGAACGCGCTTCGTTGCTCGATCAATTCGAGTCCGTGCGCCGGCGCGTGGACAACGGGGCCGCCGACGCCTTTGATCGCCATCGCCAACGCGCGCTGGCGATCGTCACCTCTGACAAGACTCGCGACGCGTTGGATCTCACGCGCGAGGCGGCGAAATGGCGCGACGCATACGGTCGCCATCTCTTCGGCCAGTCCTGTTTGATGGCTCGGCGGCTTGTGGAGGCTGGAGTGCGGTTCGTGACAGTGCACTACGATTGCGTGGACGGCTACAGTTGGGATTCACACCGCAACAACGATGATGTGCAAAATCACCTTCTGCCCACTTTCGACCAGGCGGCTGCGGCGCTGATTGCCGACCTCGATGCGCGCGGAATGCTCCGGGAGACTCTCGTGGTGGCAGTCGGCGAGATGGGCCGAACCCCAAAAGGCAACGCCAACTGGGGTCGTGACCATTGGAGCACCTGCTTTCCATGCCTGCTGGCCGGCGGCGGAATCCGCGGCGGGGCTGTCTATGGCGAAAGCGATTCCCACGCCGCCTATCCAAAGGAAAACCCGGTATCGCCGGAGGACCTGGCCAAGACGCTCTACTGGTCACTCGGTGTCAACCCCGATCTGACATTGCCCGACCGCGAAGGACGCCCCGTTTCAATTGTCGAAAGCGGCAAACCCCTGGCCCGACTTTTCGGATGACGGCCTTCTGCAAATTCCAAGGAACAGACGAGTTGTTTTTGATGGCGCCTGGACTTTTGCCCACACGGGAAGTGACTGCTCCCACACCCGCACGCCCGGGGGAGTCTTCTGGTGTTGGAGTTCGCGAAGAACCTTAGGCGGTATGAGAATTTCTTGAAACAGCGCCGGAAGAATTTCAATCGCCTCCCACTCAACGAGGTAGTGGAGCGCTCTTCGTCAAATTTTTCTCATCCAGGCTTTTTGCGAATCTGCATGATCTTCAATTGCCGTTTTAAGGTTCAATCGCCCGCTCGCCGTGCCAGCATACTTTACAAATAGTCCGTCCAAACGCATACTGCGCTGGCATGATTGACCGCCCCTTTTGGCTGGAGCGAATCGGAGCCGCCTGGAAGGAAGCGCCCATTGTCTGGCTCTGCGGGGTCCGTCGTTCGGGCAAGACCACCCTCGCCCAACAACTCGGTGAGGCCCGTATTCATTACGTGAACTGCGACCTGCCCGTCGTTGAGGACATGGTGCGCGACCCGGAGTTGTTTTATCGCGGCTGCACGAAGCCGGTGCTGTTGTTTGACGAGATTCATCAACTCCGCGACCCCAGCCGGCTGCTCAAGGTGGGCGCTGACTTGTTCCCGAAACTGAAAATCCTGGCAACCGGCTCCTCGACGCTCGCCGCGAGCCGGAAATTCCGGGACACGCTCACGGGCCGCAAGCGCCTGGTGCAGCTCCTGCCAGTGCTCTGGCGCGAACTGGAGGCCTTTGGCAACATCCCGCTCCTGCGGCGGTTGCTTCATGGCGGATTGCCGCCCGCGCTTTTGGCCGAGACGAAGCAGCCCGCGTTCTATCGTGAGTGGATGGACTCCTTTTTCGCACGCGACATTCAGCGCCTCTTCGGTTTCCGCGACGTGAACCGGTTCAACGCCCTGTTTGAGTACATTCTGCGCCAGAGTGGAGGCCAGCTGGAAGTGACCCGAACAGCGTCCGCCCTCGGCATCAGCCGGCCCACGGTGGAGAGTCATCTGCAGGCGTTGGAAATCACCCATGGGCTCACCCTGGTGCGCCCGTTCCACAGCGGCGGACAGAAGGAACTCGTCAAGCAGCCCAAGGCGTATGCGTTCGACACTGGTTTTGTCAGTTTCGCGCGCGGGTGGGATCCGCTGCGCCCCGATGACTGCGGTGTGCTCTGGGAGCATCTGGTCCTGGAGAACCTGCGAGCCGCGTTCCCTGATGAGCCGATCCGCTATTGGCGGGACAAAGCCGGAAACGAGGTGGACTTCGTTCGCGCCCGATCACGCGACGAAGTGGATGCCTTCGAGTGCAAATGGGACGCCAGCGCTTTTGATCCCGCGGCGATCAAGGTCTTTCGTTCCCATTATCCCAAAGGGCGCAACTATCTTGTGACGCCGCTTTCAGGCACAGCCTACCTCAAGCGCTTCACCAAACTGGAAGTCAAAGTCGTCAATCCCTCAGGCATTGATTAACTCCAGAGAGCATGCAAACTCCCCGCGGAACATTCAGACCCTGATGATCGGTACCGCCCTGACTCACTACCGGATCACCGCCAAGCTGGGCGAAGGCGGCATGGGAGAGGTGTATCGCGCCACCGACACGAAGCTCGGCCGTGAAGTGGCGATCAAAATTCTGCCCGCAAGCTTCAGCCGCGATCCCCAGAGCCTCGCGCGCTTTGAACGCGAAGCCAAAGCGCTGGCCTCCTTGAACCATCCGCACATCGCCGCCATCCATGGTTTCGACGCGGTGCAAGGCACTCATTTTCTAGTGCTGGAACTCGTCGAGGGCGAGACGCTGGCCGAGCGGCTGCGGCGCGGACGGCTTCCTGTGGAGGAAGCGTTGAGCGTGGCGCGGCAGATTGCCGAGGCGGTCGAGGCAGCCCACGCCAAGGGGATCATCCATCGCGATCTCAAGCCAGGGAATATCAAGTTCACGCCCGAGGGCCGGGTGAAGGTGCTGGATTTTGGGTTGGCCAAGTTGAGTCACCCAGGGAGCGCCGGCGTCCTCGCCGGCGGATCTCAGGGGGCACTCGCCGGCGCGGACGCCGGCGCTCCCAGCCCTGACGCTCCCACCCAAGTCCAACCTCCCGCCGAGACTACCACACCCGGCGCCATCATGGGCACGCCGGCCTACATGAGCCCCGAGCAGGCGCGCGGGTTGGAAGTGGACAAACGAACGGACGTCTGGGCCCTCGGCTGTTGTTTGTTCGAGTGCCTGGCCGGGCGCAAACCGTTCCGTGGTGAGACGGTGACGGACATGATGTCCGAAGTCTTGAAAGGCGAGCCCGACTGGAGCGCGCTTCCGGCGGAAGTTCCCCGCGAGGTGGCGACGCTGCTGCGGCGCTGCCTGGAGAAGAACCCACGCCGCCGGTTGAGCAGCCTCGGGGACATCGCCATCCTGCTGGAGGATTTGACCCAGTCGAGACAACCTAGCTCCATCTCCCGGAGGGCGACCGAGGCAAATAAGCCGCTCGCACCGTCGAATCGTCCGTCCCTTGCCCTCACCCTAGCGCCGTGGATCGCGGTGCTCGCGCTGCTTGCATTTGGAATTGG
>SXGS01644218.1_pt1 | contig 28171 bp, 29 predicted proteins | sample 3174681 | NCBI WGS metagenome assembly SXGS01 (sample SAMN11356861, study PRJNA531348) | freshwater metagenome | isolation source: freshwater sample F1-80 | place: China: Fuxian Lake, Yuxi | collected 2017-12-25 | reverse complement strand
GATGATGGCGCGGAGACCGATCTCGATATTGGCCACTATGAGCGATTCCTCGACACTGAGTTGCATGGTTCGGCAAATGTCACAACCGGTCAGGTCTATTCGACGGTGATCGCCAAGGAGCGGCGCGGGGAGTACCTAGGCGACACCGTGCAGGTAATTCCGCACATCACCAACGAAATCAAGTCGCGGATTCGCCGGATGGCCGGCCCCGATGTCGACGTGGTGATAACCGAGGTGGGCGGCACGGTTGGCGATATCGAATCCCTGCCATTCTTAGAGGCCGTACGGCAGGTCCGCCATGAAGTCGGCCGCGACAATGTCTTCTTCCTGCATGTCTCACTCCTGCCTTATATCGGACCTTCTGGTGAGCTGAAAACCAAGCCCACCCAGCACTCGGTTGCCTCATTGCGCAATATCGGTATCCAGCCCGATGCGATCGTGCTACGCGCAGATAGACCAGTGCCAACCGCCATCAAACGCAAGATCTCATTGATGTGTGACGTCGATGAGGAAGCCGTCGTTGCGGCAGTCGATGCTCTCAGCATTTATGACATCCCCAAGGTGCTGCACAGTGAAGGCCTAGATGCCTACGTTGTTCGACGGCTCGATCTGCCATTCCGAGACGTTGACTGGACTCGTTGGGATGACCTCTTACAGCGAGTGCATCACCCTGGAAGGCAGGTGACGATCGGCTTGGTGGGCAAGTACGTCGATCTACCCGATGCCTATCTCTCCGTCACTGAGGCAATGCGGGCCGGTGGGTTCCATAATGATTGCCGGGTCGAAATCCGCTGGGTGACCAGTGATGACTGCGTGACTATGGAAGGCGCGCGGGAGCAACTCGAAGGCTTGGATGCGATCTTGGTGCCTGGCGGATTTGGGGTCCGAGGGATCGAGGGCAAACTGGGTGCACTTCGATATGCGCGCGAATCGGGGTTGCCGACCTTGGGTATCTGCCTTGGCCTGCAGTGCATGGTAATCGAGTACGCGCGCACCGTCGCTGGCCTTGCTGACGCAAACTCACTCGAGTTTGACGAGGCAACGGCCTACCCGGTGGTTTCGACCATGGCCGATCAGCGTGATGTGGTTTCCGGCGAACGGGATATGGGTGGCACCATGCGCCTAGGGCTGTACCCGGCAAAATTGCTTGACGGCTCGCAGGTAGCGCAGACATACGGGCTGCCCTATATCGACGAACGGCACCGCCATCGCTATGAGGTGTCGAATGCCTACCGCCCAACCCTCGAGGAAGCCGGCCTGGTTTTTTCCGGCACTTCACCCGATGGTCGACTCGTTGAATTCGTTGAACTCCCAGCAGATGTGCATCCCTACTATGTAGGTACGCAGGCACACCCGGAGTTTAGATCGCGCCCTACTAGGGCACATCCACTTTTCATCGGCCTAGTTAGTGCTGCCCTTGTCCGTGCCGAAAATCGTGCGGCGCAATTAGTTAGATGATCGGTGCCCGGGACGAGAATTGGGCTGGCAGTGTCGCTGACGTCGGCGAACCGCGAACGGTTGTGGCTTCTGCGGCCAGGTTCGCCGGCCGCATCTGGTCAGTCCGAACCGATACCATGGATTTTGACGGGCAGCTGATTGACCGTGACATCTTGTTGCACCTCGGCGCGGTTGCAATCATCGCAATCGATGACCTGGATCGGGTGCTGCTGATTCGTCAGTATCGGCATCCGGTAGCGATGGCCTTATTCGAACCACCGGCCGGCCTACTTGATGTTCGAGGTGAGCCACCGGAGGTGACAGCCGAGCGTGAATTGGCCGAGGAGGCGGGATATCAAGCCAGCAACTGGCAAGTCTTGGTGGACTTCCTGAACAGCCCAGGGGGCTCAAGTGAGGCAATCCGGGTGTACCTGGCCCGGGGACTAACGCAATTGGCGGGCGGGCGCCCAACCACCGGCGAAGCCGAGGAGGCCTATCTACCGCGGGTCTGGGTGCCGTTGGCAGCGGCCCGGGACCTGGTGCTGAGCGGGGCGATCGCAAGCCCGTCGGCGGTTTGCGGGATATTGGCGGCCTGCGCGGCCAAGGAGTCAGGCTGGACAAACCTACGGCCGGCAACCGCGCCTTGGCCGCTGCGCGACCAATTGCTGGCACAGGGGCGGGTGCATCTGCCGTAGCGGGCCCTACGCTGAGATGGCCCGACCATGTGCGGGCCCTACGATGAGAAATGGCGGCAGGTGCTGCCGCTGCCGGGCAAGTCGGGGGCAGCTTCCGGAGTTCAACTTGGAGGCACTGTGAAGGTCGGGGTACCACGGGAGATCAAGACACATGAGTATCGGGTTGCGATCACCCCGGCGGGAGTGCACGAGCTAATTGGGCATGGACATGAGGTATTCATCGAGGACAATGCGGGCTCAGGTTCATCCATCAGGAACGAGGATTACCTAGCCGCTGGCGCCAAGATATTGGCCACCGCCGATGAAGTGTGGGCGATTTCCGATCTGATCTTGAAAGTCAAGGAGCCAATCGAAGCCGAGTACCACCGCATTAGGTCGGGGCAGATCGTCTTCACGTATCTGCACCTCGCGGCCTCACGCGAGTGCACCGACGCATTGGTGAATTCCGGGTGCACGGCAATCGCATACGAGACCGTTGAGTTACCCGATGGGTCACTGCCGCTGCTGGCGCCGATGTCCGAAGTCGCCGGCCGGTTGGCTCCGCAGGTCGGCGCGCATGCGTTGATGCGAGCTCATGGTGGTCGTGGGATTTTGATGGGTGGTGTTTCGGGGGTTTACGCGGCAAAGGTTGTTGTTCTTGGCGCTGGAGTCGCTGGGATGAACGCTGCGGTAATTGCGCTGGGCATGCAGGCCGAGGTGCTCTTGCTGGATAGGAATATTGCTCGCCTGCGCCAGGTGGATGCCATCTATCAAGGGCACATGCAAACTATCGCATCGAACTCCTATGAGGTCGAGCGTGCTGTCATTGATGCCGATTTGGTGATTGGGGCCGTGCTGGTCCCGGGTGCCAAAGCGCCAAAGCTGATAAGCAATGAACTGGTGTCACGCATGAAGCCGGGATCAGTGCTGGTGGATATCGCGATCGATCAAGGCGGCTGTTTCGAGGATTCGCGCCCGACCACCCACTCCGACCCCACCTACCTGGTCCACGGGAGTGTTTTCTACTGCGTTGCGAATATGCCGGGGGCTGTTCCGTATACCTCAACCTACGCCCTCACAAACGTCACCTTGCCTTACGCCGTGGCGTTGGCCGATAAGGGCTGGAAGCGGGCACTGCGTGATGACCATGCGCTTGCGCTTGGTCTAAATGTGCATGCCGGGCAGATCACCTACGGCGCCGTTGCTGACTCGTTCGGGGTTGCTCGAGTGACACTAGATGAGGTGCTGGTCTGAGTTCGGGCCTGGCATCGGCAATATCCGGCTACCTCGACCACATCACGATCGAGCGCGGTCTATCGGGCAACACCATTTCGGCTTATCGGCGCGATCTGGCCAGATACTTTGATTGGTGCACCTCTCGCGGGCTACTGGACGTGGCTGCCATTGGGTCCAACGACGTAGCGGACTTTGCGGCGTCTCTTCGCACGAGTTCGCAGTTCGGTAGTGCCCTATCGGCTGCGAGTGCTGCCCGCACCGTGGTTTCGGTTCGTGGCTTTCACCGGTTTGCCCTGCTCGAGGGATTGACCCCTTTGGACCCAAGCTGCGATGTGCAGCCCCCGAGTACTTCGCGCAGATTGCCAAAGGCACTTGATTATTCCGATGTGGTGAAATTGATCGAATGCGCAGGTGATCTGGATTCCGCTACTGGCCTACGCGATCGCGCTTTGCTGGAACTGCTGTATGGAACGGGTGCTCGCATCTCGGAGGCCGTGAATCTGGAAGTTGACGATATCGACTTGGTGAATCGCACGGTGACGGTTATTGGCAAAGGTGATAAGCAACGCAAATTGCCACTCGGTGACTATGCGGCACGCGCGATTGACGCCTACCTGATACGTGGCCGCACTCTTTTCGCGGTGAAGGGCCGCGGGACGGCTCGGGTGTTCTTGAACACCCGAGGAGCGCCCCTTAGCAGGCAAAGCGCGTGGGCGATATTGAAAGCGAGCGCAGAGCGCGCAGAGCTCAGTTCGCGGATTAGTCCGCATACTCTGCGTCACAGTTTCGCTACCCATCTCCTCGAAGGTGGCGCCGATGTGCGGGTTGTGCAGGAACTGCTCGGGCACGCATCGGTCACCACGACGCAGATATACACGCTGGTTACCGCTGATACCCTTAGGCAGGTCTATCTCACCAGCCACCCAAGGGCGCTATGACGACAACTACTCGAATGCGTGGGGTCGCAGCCTTGCTGAGTGCGGCACTTGGGTCTGGGCTACTCCTCGGTTTCGCCAGTTCGGCAACAGCGGCACCCAAAGTGATCGAGGTGCTTGCGACAACAGGGCAGGGGGGAGTCATCTCGGCGGTGCAATTCGGGCCGCCGTCGGCTGCCACGCAGGTGGTGGTGATCGGGCAGATGCACGGTGATGAGCCGGCCGGCCGCCGGGTAGTGCGCGAACTGGCCGACCGGTTGGCAGCGGGGCTCCAGTTGCCGGCGGATACCGCGATTTGGCTGGTCAGCACGATGAATCCAGATGGCGCACGTGCCGGTACGAGGGTAAATGCTGCCGGGGTTGACCTCAATCGAAATTTCCCGCAGGGCTGGCGTCAACAGGGCCGCGCCACCGCGACTTGGTCCGGCCCAAGTGCGGGTAGCGAGGCCGAGACGGTGGCAATGCGCGAATTCTTGGATCGGGTCAAACCGGCGGCGGTGCTCGCCTTTCATCAACCCTTCGCGGTTGTCGATATCACCCATCCGGGGAGTCGGGCCGCGGGTCGGATGCTCGCTGGCTGGCTGGGGCTGCCGGCCCGGGTTGTTGGCTGCCCCGGGCCCTGTTACGGCACGTTGACCGGGTGGGTAGCTGAGCACCATTCGGCTATCGCGCTGACCGTGGAGCTGCCACCGCGGGTTCGCGCGGCTGGTATTGAGCGGTCGGCCACGGCCGTGCTCCGATTGACCAGGTGGCTGGCCCGGTAGGCTCTTGGTCAGTCCGGGAGTCAGGTGTCCCAGAGCCAAGGAGAGGGTCCGCATGAAAACCGAAGACCCGAACTTCGAGCGCGAAATGCGAAAGATCCCCGAGCCCGCGCCGCTCACCGGCCACGGCCCAGCCCGGGTAATCGCCATGGTCAATCAAAAAGGCGGGGTCGGCAAGACCACGTCCACGGTGAGTTTGGGCGCGGCACTCGCCGGCTATGACCGCAAGGTGCTGCTCGTGGATTTCGACCCACAGGGGGCGCTGTCGGTGGCCTTAGGGCTGAACCCGAATGAAATGGAAATAACGGTCTACAACCTGTTGACGCAGGTTGACTGCCACGTCGGCGATGTCATCGTCTCAACCGATGTGGACAACCTCGACTTATTACCGAGCAATATCGATTTGGCAGCGGCCGAACTCCAGTTGGTCAGTGAAGTTGGCCGCGAACATGCTCTCGGCCGGGCCCTTGAGCCGATCATGGGGGAGTATGACGTAATCCTCATCGACTGCCAGCCCTCCCTTGGCTTGCTGACCTTAAATGCCCTAACTGCGAGCAGCGGCGTGATCGTGCCAATGGAGTGCGAGTATTTCGCCCTGCGCGGGGTCGCACTCCTTAAGGACACCCTCGACAAAGTCACCGCCAGGTTGAACCCAGGCTTGCAAATAATTGGGGTCCTGCCAACTATGTACGATCCGCGCACCTTGCATAGTCGCGAGGTTTACCAAACCGTGGTGCAGGCGTTTGGCGATTTGGTATTCCAGACGGTCATTAACCGCACCATTAAATTTCCTGACGCCGCCGTAGCCGGTGAGCCGATCACGCAATTTGCGCCGGGAAGCACCGGCGCCAAGGCCTACGAGCAATTGGCGCGGGAGGTTCTAGCCAGGTGACCGCGCCGACTGACACGGTCGAGACGGTAGCTGAAGACGTCGCCGGTGGGGGTTTGGGAGTAACCGGCGAATTCTTAGTGCGCGTCGGCAACTTCGAAGGACCTTTTGATCTGCTGCTCTCGCTTATCTCCAAGCACAAGCTTGAAGTCACCGAGATCGCGCTCCATCAGGTTACCGACGAATTCATTGGCTATATCCGGGCGAAAGGCTCGGAGTGGGAGCTAAATGAAGCCAGTAGTTTCTTGGTTGTTGCCGCTACCTTGCTAGATCTAAAAGCTGCTCGACTGCTGCCAAGTGGTGAGGTGGAAGACGAAGAGGATCTAGCATTGCTCGAAGCCCGCGATATTTTGTTCGCGCGACTCCTGCAATACCGGGCCTTCAAGCAGATCGCCGCGATCTTCACTGAGCGCTTCGACTCGGCCAGCAGGCAGGTACCCCGCACGGTTGGCCTGGAGCCAAAGTTCGCCGCCATGTTGCCTGAAGTGCTACTTGGGCTTGGGCCAGAGCAGTTCGCGGCGCTGGCGGCTCGTGCATTAGACCCAAAGCCCGTTGAGTCAGTATCGGTTTCGCATTTGCATCTGCAGCGAGTAAGTGTTCGTGAGCAGGCTGACTTCATAGTTGCTCGATTGAGGCGGCATCGAGTATCTACCTTTCGGGCATTAATTGCCGACTGCGACGCTACCTTGTTGATTGTGGCGCGCTTCTTGGCGCTCTTGGAGTTGTATCGCGAGATGGTGGTGGCATTCGAGCAAATCACCCCACTCGGAGACCTAACCGTCCGCTGGACTGGTACCGATGAGGGCCAGGTCGCCGTCACCGATGAGTTCGACGTCGAGCGGACAATTGACGATGTACCTTTGATTGAGGTGGTTGGCGATGAGTTCTGAGACGATGACAGAGCCAGATGAGGTGCAAGACGGGTTCGGCTCGCCGTCTATTGCCTCGGCGGTTGAGGCGCTCCTGCTGCTCACCGATGAGCCAATGAGTGTTCTGGCATTGGCGGAGGCAATCAAGTGCCCAGCCGATGATGTATGGGCGACAGTGCACGAACTTGCTAGGCAATACACCGAACAAGGGCGCGGGTTTGATCTGCGCGAGGTCGCAGGCGGCTGGCGGTTTTACACCCGCGCCGACTGCGCCCCGGTGGTCGAGCGCTGGGTACTTGACGGTCAGCAGGCGCGTCTTACTCAAGCCTCATTGGAGACCCTCGCGGTTATCGCATATCGGCAACCGGTATCCCGAGGGCGCATCAGTGCCATTCGTGGAGTTAACGTCGACGGCGTTATTCGCACTTTGATGAGCCGCGGGCTAATCGCCGAGGGTAATGATCATGGTGAGTCCGGCTCCATCCTTTATGTCACCACCTCGCACTTCCTTGAGCGCCTCGGGATTGCCTCCCTTGACGACTTGCCGCCACTTGCTGAGCATCTGCCGGATTTGGCCGACCTAGACGAAGTCCTTGATTCGGTAGCCACGGGCGACTAGTGAGCGTCATTGACGATGGCGTACGACTGCAGAAGGTGCTGGCGCAGGCCGGGCTCGGCAGCAGACGTGCCTGCGAGGAGCTCATCGCCTCGGGGCGAGTTGAGGTAGACGGCCAGATCGTCGTAGAACAAGGCACGCGGGTGGATCCACTCACGGCAGTGGTTCGCGTTGACGGACAACGGGTGCCAACCGCCCCTGACACCGTTGTCCTCATTTTCAACAAGCCCAAAGGTGTGGTTTCGACCATGGCTGATGATCATGGCCGCAGGTGTGTCGGTGATTACGTAGCCGATAGACCAGAGCGCTTGTTCCATGTCGGAAGGCTTGATGTTGAGACCGAAGGCCTACTCATAATCACCAACGATGGGCTATTGGCGCAACACCTAGGGCACCCGGCACATGAGGTGGCCAAGACCTATGTGGCGACCGTAGCTGGTGTGGTAGAGCGCGATGGGCTACGCACCCTTCGGGTGGGCCTGGAGCTCGAAGATGGAATGGCCGCATGCGATACGGCCCGAATCATGCAGTCCCTGCCGGATCGAACTTTGGTTGAGCTGGTGATCCATCAGGGTCGCAATCGCATAGTTAGGCGGATGTTCGATGCCATCGGGCACCCGGTGCAGGCCTTGGTCCGCACCCGGGTGGGGCCGGTTGCCCTTGGTCAACTTCGCCCCGGGTCCCTGCGGGTGCTCGAGGGCAATGAACTGCACGCTTTGTACACGCAGGCGGGTCTGTAGGCTATGTCGATGCGCGGAGTTAGGGGTGCGGTCTGCCTACAGGCCGATGATCCTGTTGAAATGCGCGAGGCTGTCGCCGAGCTGCTCAGTGCCATGCTCGAACGCAACCAGATCACCGCGGGCGATGTTATCAGCGTTATCCTGACAGCGACCGCGGATTTGGTGAGTGCGTTTCCGGCGGCTGGTGCCCGCGACTTTGGTTTCATCGATGTACCGCTGCTGTGCGCTCAGGAGATAAATGTCGAAGGGGCGCTGCCCAAGGTGGTGCGCGTTCTCATGCATATCGAAAGTGACCGCGCTCGTGGCAGCATCGAGCATGTCTACTTACGTGGAGCCGAAGTCCTCCGGTCGGATCTGAACCCGTGAACTCACCTAGAGATACCGCGGTCATGGGCCCGGTACTTGTAATCGGCACGGGACTGGTCGGTACCTCAATTGCACTTGCTTTGCGTCGAGCTGATGTCGAAGTCTATCTTGAGGATGAAGACCCGATTGCGTTAAATACGGCGATTTCGGTTGGCGCCGGTTCGGCTTTGCCGGTTGACGCCGTGCCAAACCTCGTGGTGGTGGCGGTGCCCCCACGGCATGCCGGGTCGGTGTTGGCGTTGGCTTCGAAAAGGTTCACGGCAGCCACCATCACTGACGTCACTTCGGTAAAGGCTCAAGCCCTTGCCGATGCGGTTAACGCGGGTGCCGATTCGAGTCGGCTGATCGGTGGCCACCCGATGGCCGGCCGCGAGGCTTCTGGGGCGGCAAGTGCAAGGGTCGATCTACTTGATGACCGGCTCTGGGTTTTGACACCAACAGCGGACAGCGCGGCTGAGTCGTTACGTGAGGTGTATCAACTCGTTTCCACGTGTGGTGCCTATGTTGTTGAAATGACACCGGATGAGCATGACCGCGCGGTGGCGCTGGTTTCCCATGCTCCACAGCTTTTGTCGAGTGTGTTGGCAGCCCAACTCACGGACGCGAACATCGACTATGTGCGCATCGCCGGTCAGGGGCTGCGCGACATGACCAGAATTGCGGCTTCGGACAGTGCGCTTTGGACCGACATTCTCAGTGTCAACGCTAAGCAGGTCGCAAAGGTGCTAAGTAACGTGGTGCTTGATCTGAGTGCCACAATTGCCGCGCTGGAGGCAATTGCAACCGGTGATGCTGCGCAATCTGCAACGGTCAACGCCACGTTGAAAACTGGTGCCGAGGGTCGCTCTCGCATTCCAGGCAAGCATGGTGCGGCGCCGGTCGAAATCTCCCTGGTGGGGGTCATGCTCGCTGATAAGCCAGGGGAGTTGGCCCGCCTCTTCACGGCTGCAGGGCAATCCAATGTCAACCTTGAGGATGTGCGCATTGAGCACTTGCTAGGTAGGCCAAGTGGTTTAGTCGAGATTTCAGTACGCCCGGACAGCGTGGCAACTCTGGCGGCTGCACTGCGGGAGCGAGATTTTGATGTCCGAAGCTAATGATCTAGTCATAGCGGTTGATGGCCCCGCGGGTTCGGGTAAGTCAAGTGTCTGCCGAGGGGTGGCAGGTGCGCTCCGAATGCGTTATCTCGACACGGGCGCGATGTATCGTGCGATAACTGTGGCAGTCCTGGCCGCCGGTGTTGATTTGGACGACGAAGCCGCAGTAACGGCGGTGGCTGAGCAGGCTGTTATCACCAGCGGAACCGACCCCGAACACCCCGAGATCTGGCTAGGTGACATGGAGGTTAGTGAGGTCATCCGCGGCTTAGAGGTAACAGCCGCCGTGAGCCCTGTCAGCGCGGTGCCTGGGGTCCGGCATCGACTGGTGGAGGTGCAGCGATCACAGGTGCAGGCCGCCCGTGAAAGTGGTGTCGGGATAGTCGTTGAGGGTCGAGATATTGGAACTGTCGTGTTGCCGGATGCTGACCTCAAGGTCTTCCTTGTTGCCGATCCTGAGATTCGGGCCAGGCGTCGCGCCTTGGAGAACAGTGCGGATGGCCAGTTGGAGCAGGCCTCTGTTGCCGCGACCCAGGAAGCGCTGCTCAAGCGTGATGCCTATGACGCGGGCCGGGAGAATTCGCCCCTGATGAGAGCCGAAGACGCGAAGGTGGTCGACACCACCGACTTCACCCTGTCTGAGGTCATTGAGCGAGTTTGCGCACTTGCCACGGGTGTGCGGTAGTGAGTGAGCAAGACCTATCGGCGCTGGTGGGGAGAGCCGCTCACGCGCGAAATGTTGGGGCGTTGCTCACGAAGGCTGCCTATCGCGTGAATGTGCACGGTCGCCACCACCTGCCGACAAAGGGGGCGGTCGTACTCGTGGCCCCGGGCCTTAATTTGGTCTCGGCCAAAATTGTGGCCTCGGTAGCCCGCCGTCCAGTTCACACCATTGCCCCTAGCGCGTTACCTGCATTGGGCGATATTCCGGTGGTCGCACCGGGGATTGAGGCGACTAGGTGGGCACTTGAACTGCTGGCGGCCGGTGCTGCGATCATGGTGACAGCAGATGCCCCACCGCTTGGATTTTTGTTGGCAGCGAGGCCGTCCTCGGTAATTTCGGTAGTGGTGATCGGCGGTTCGGGAAAGGTGGCTGCCGACCCGCCACGGTTACGGTCCCAAATCGAGGTTTACTTCAGTGCGCCGCAAGAGATAGGGCTGGCTCCCGGGGCCAGTGGTGAGGTGGATCCGTGTTCGCTGCGCGTTGTTCAGGGTCTCGGTGAAAGCGTGCGTCAGTTGGCGGCTGACGCACTGGCCGAAAGTGGAATGCGGTTTGGCCGACCGGTAACAAGACCGGCATCAGGAAAGGTGCACTGATGAGCGACCAGTGGGTTGCCGTGGGAGACGATGACGAAATGGGCCCGGCGCCGATTTCGGATGAGTCTGCTGATGAGTCTGGTGATGAGCTAGTTGCCGACGAGGTGGCGCTGCAGGCAGCACTTGCTGCGGCGCGCGGTGAATTCGGTGATTTCGACAGCGCCTTGGCAGAACTTACTCAGCCCGGTGACGGTCAACCTGGCCTCCCGGTACTTGCCGTCGTCGGGCGCCCCAATGTCGGAAAGTCGACCCTCGTCAATCGAATAATCGGGCGCCGCGAAGCGGTCGTCGAGGATGTGCCTGGAGTAACCCGCGACCGCGTCACCTACGAGGCTGAGTGGAATAGCAAGCGCTTCATGGTTATCGATACCGGTGGTTGGGATTTAAAGGTGCGGGGGCTGCAGGCGCAAATTGCCGCGCAAGCGGAGCGAGCCGTCAGTGATGCTGATGCTGTCGTGTTCGTGGTTGATGCGCGGGTTGGCGCGACTGACACTGATGAAGCCGTTGTCAAAGTCCTACGTCGTTCAGGTAAGCCGGTACTACTCGTTGCTAACAAGGTCGATGATCGGGCGACCGAGATCGAGGCGACGAAGCTTTGGTCACTCGGCCTTGGCGAGCCGCTACCGGTGTCGGCGCTGCACGGCCATGGTTCTGGCGACCTGATGGACGACATCGTGAAGATGTTGCCCGCGGTCGGGCAGGGCACATCACGTGCGGGTGGGCCAAGGCGAGTTGCGCTCCTTGGCCGGCCAAATGTTGGCAAGTCCTCGCTCCTAAATGCCTTGGCCGGCTCCGAACGCGTTGTTGTTGATGCTGTTGCCGGCACCACAGTTGACCCGGTTGACGAATTGATCACCCTTGATGACCGTCTTTGGTGGTTTGTCGATACCGCCGGTATTCGCCGTCGATCTAAGGACGCAAGTGGCCACGAGTATTACGCAACCCTCAGAACCCAAGGGGCTTTGGATCGTGCCGAGGTTGCCATAGTTTTGATCGATGCATCCGAGGTACTGAGTGAACAAGATGTGCGGATCATTGCAATGGTAAACGAGTCCGGGCGCGCACTCATCCTGGCTTTCAACAAGTGGGATCTAAGTGATGAAGATCGCCGAACCTACCTTGAGCGGGAGATCGATCGTGACCTCGCGCAGGTTGCGTGGGCACCACGAGTAAATATCTCTGCACGGACTAAACGCCATATCGACCGATTAACCCCAGCACTCAAGGCAGCACTGGAGGGTTGGGAGACTAGAATCTCCACCGGTCGGCTAAACCAGTTCTTCACTGAGCTGACGCAGGCGCATCCACATCCGCTGCGCGGCGGAAAGCAGCCGCGAATCTTGTTTGCAGCGCAAGTTTCGGTTGGTCCACCTACTTTCGCCCTATTCACCACCGGGTTCTTGGAGGCCGGTTATCGACGATTCATTGAGCGCCGGCTCCGTGCGGACTTCGGTTTCGTCGGTACCCCGATTCGTATCGTGATGCGAGTGCGCGAGAAACGATCCCGTCGATGAGGGCGCCGGGTGGGCGCCTGTAGAGTTTGGAGGCCACGGGCTGTGGCGCAGTTTGGTAGCGCGTCCGGCTGGGGGCCGGAAGGCCGCAGGTTCAAGTCCTGTCAGCCCGACTCACGGGGTCGCAGCGTTAGCCTAGAATGTCGCCGATTAGAAGAGTTGCACCACGATGCTCAGGATGAGGCAGGCGAGGGCGACCCACCACATCAGCACTCCGATGGCCACCACGCGAAGTGGGGCGCGATATTCACCTGCCGCGTAGTGCAAGGTGCGTTTGGCAATATCTGCGAGCGGGGTGGCATCACGTCTGGCATCACCGGAGGGGTCGCGCTGCGACCAGTAGGCGCGCTCATTCGACATTCCAAGCATGATGAACGCAGCGGCGAAAATGGCAAGGACGACTGCGAAAATTAGCAGTGTGAGGGCGGCCATAGACATATGCGCACCCTAGTGTGTTGAGTGTCAGCGGCTAACAGCACTGGTGGTAGTGCGAGCAATCAGCCTTGGTTCGAGGTTGACGTGAGCCGGGGGCCGGCTTGGATCGCCGATCCGTTGGAGCAGTAAATCCGCGGCATCTGCGCCCATGCTTGCCAGCGGCTGGGCGATTGTCGTCAGTCCAATTGACCGAAGTGCGCCTAGGGCCATGCCGTCGTAACCAATCACCGACACGTCCTCGGGAACCTGCCGCCCGTTTTCGGCAATTGCCGCCAGCGCGCCAACGGCGGCCAAGTCATTTGCCACGAAGATGGCACTGTGCTTGCTGGGGGAAGCCAGTGCAAGGCGGGTTCCGCGATAACCACCATCATCGGTGAATGCACCCTCGTAGCAGGCAATATTTGCCGTCAACCCGTGACTGTTCATTGCCGCCTCGTAGCCTGCGCGACGAAGTAGCGCTACTTGGTTGCTACCCCCGGTGATGTGGGCTATCCGGCGGTGGCCTAGGTCATATAAGTGGTTAACCGCCATGCGGGCGCCGCAGACATCGTCATTGCTGATGGAATCCAAACCCAAAATTCCGGTCTCGGCCCTACTTATGATTACCGTTGGACACTCGCCGTCGACGGCCGCCCGGGCGCCAGCGGGCATTCGATGCCCAATGATTATTAGTCCTTCGACTTGGAACTCAAGTAGTTTCTCGATTTCCCCGCGTTCTAGATCCGCGTCCGCACTTCCGGTAACTAGCATGGTGTGGTACCCGCTGGCTCTTACCTGGCGCTGCACGCCATCGATGACTTCAGCCGAGATCGGGTTATGCAGATCTTGGACGAGGACACCAATGGTGAAGCTGCGCCGATCGGCCAGATTGCGGGCTGCGGCGTTGGGTCGATACCCCAGTGCATCGGCCGCCGCCCGGATCGAGGTCAAGCGCGCGGGCGAGACTCGATCAGGTGCACGCATCGCCAAGGAGACTAGGGATTTTGAAACACCAGCGCGCGCGGCGACATCCTTAATCGTTGGCCTTGAGGGCGCCATTGTTAGGTGATTTCGGCTAGCTTGACCGGCCTGCCTTGCTGGGCTGAGATCGCGGCAGCCATGGCAATAGCAACCGGTGCCCGGCCCTCGGCTCCTGAAACCGGGGACGGTCCACCGGTGCGAGCGTAATTGGTAAAGGCTAGCCATTCATTTACGAATGACTGCTCGTATCGCTCCAGGAAGAAGTTAGGCAAGTCCGAAAGCTGGGAGAGACCTGTTCGGTAAATCTGCGCGTTGTGGACCCGCTGATTATCGGAGATTGCCATGCCGCCCGTGCCGAGCACTTCGATTCGTTGGTCGTATCCATAGGCGGCTTTTCGGCTGCCATCGATGGTGGTGATGGCTCCACTGGCATGCGTGAGTACGGCAATTGCGGTGTCAAAGTCGCCGATCTCACGAATTTTGGTATCGAACAGTGCTGCTCCTTGGGCCCAGACTTGAACTACCGGGGAGCCAATGATGAAGCCAGCCATATCGAAATCATGGATAAGCATGTCGACCCAGATACCGCCACTGGCCTTGAGGTACTCAAGGGGCGGTGGGGCGGGGTCTCGGCTGGTAATGCGTGCCATCGTTAGTTGCCCGAGCTCACCAGAACTCGCCGCTTGATGCACCGCCGAGTGACCGGGATCGAATCGCCGATTGAAGCCCACCATGAAGGGCACATTGGCATCGGCCACGGCGCTGAGCGCGTAATCGACTTCGGCCAGTGACATGCTGATGGGCTTCTCGCAGAACACGGCCTTGCCCGCAGCGGCGGCTTTGCAGATCAACTCAGCATGAGTCGGCGTTGCAGTGCAGATGGCCAAGGCATCGACACCGGGTGCGCCGAGTAGATCCTCGATGCTGGGGGCGGCCACCACGCCAAACTGCGTTGCGACCTCCTGGGCGGTACTGGCTGAGATGTCGTAGATCGCCGCGAGGTAGGCCTCTGGCACCTGGTTGGTGATGATGCGGGCATGCATTCGGCCAATTCGCCCGACACCGGCAACCGCAATGCCAAGTTGTCTCGTGGTGCTCATCTGCTGCCCCTCTGGCCACTTTTTGCGTTGGCTATATAGTGTGGCACGCTTGATTGGACCGTTCCAATTTGGGGGAAATTCATGCCGGGCCTAATGTCGCGAGTGGCCTCCGCGCCGATCTCCTGGGGGATCTGCGAGGTCCCGGACTGGGGCGCCATGCTTCCTACGGATCGGGTCTTGGGGGAGATGGCCAACTTGCAGCTGCCAGCCACCGAGCTCGGTGCCCCCGGCTTCTTGCCCGCGACGCCGGAGGCCGTTAAAGCTGAGCTCGCAGAGTTCGACATGACGCTGATCGGGGGGTTCACCCCGCTGGTCCTGCATGATCGGCGACTGCGGGACGCCACCATTGCCACGGCCCGGGCCACCGCGGCCCTGTTCGAGCGCGCGGGGGCCACGGAGTTCATCTCAGCGGTTGTCATGGATGATGCCTGGTCGGTGCCGCGTGCCCTTGACGCCGACGAGACTCAACACATGATCGAGGTGTTCGGCGTCATCGACGAGATTTGCGGTGAGCACGGTCTGCAGCAGGTATTGCACCCCCATGTCCAGACCCTTGTTGAGACTGCGAGTGATGTTCGAAGGGTGCTAGATAACTGCGATGTCAAATGGTGCCTTGATACCGGACACCTTGCGATCGGCGGAGTTGATCCAGTTGCATTCGCTCGAGAGTCGGCTGATCGTGTTGGTCATGTGCACCTAAAAGACGTAAACATGTCGATGGCTGCTCCGGTACTAAGCCACGAGATGACGATCATGGCCGGTGTGCAAAGTGGGCTCTTCACCCCCCTTGGCCAAGGCGATGTCCAGATCCTGGAAGTTATCGAGACTCTGGAATTGGCTGGCTACCGTGGCTGGTATGTCATTGAGCAGGACACCGCGATCACGGGTGCGGTGCCGGAACTTGGTGCTGGTCCGATTACGGCCGTGACGCAATCCTTGGCCTTTCTTCGTGATGTGGTCGCTCCGCGGGTAGACCAAAGGTAAGCCCGACATGCCACTGGATCTGATCACCGTAGGTCGAATTAGTGTTGATCTTTATGCCCAGGAGGCAAATCAATCCTTCACCGACCCACAAACCTTTCGTAAGTCCATCGGGGGAAGCCCGACGAATGTGGCTGTTGCCGCGGCGCGACTTGGCCTAACGTCCGGCGTTGTCACCAAAGTCGGTGGGGATCCACTTGCACCCTATGTGCTGGCAAAGCTTCGTAGTTTTGGCGTCGATACTTCATTCGTGGGAGCTGATCCCCTGGGCCAGACCCCGGTCGTTCTGGCTGCATTGGATTCACCGGGGGATCCAACAATTATCTTCTACCGCGGCGCCGCGGCGCCCGATACCACCATCGATACCACTGCTGTTCCGTCTACTGACATTTCGCAGGCCGGCGCGCTATGGATTAGCGCCGGTGCGCTAGCCACGGGCGCCACCGCCAGTTCTTGCTTTGACTGGCTCGAGCTGCGTGAGCGAAAGATGCACACTTTCATTGATCTGGATTACCGGCCGAGTCTTTGGGCTGATGCTGCGGCTGCACGGGTGGCCGCCCAGCGGGTAATTGAGCTGTCAACGGTAGTGGTAGGCAATATTGCTGAATGCGAAATGGCAATTGGGATACGTGATCCCGAAGCCATCGCCGAAAACCTTTTGGGCCGTGGTGTCATAGTGGCTTGCATCAAGATGGGAGCCGATGGGGTGCTACTCGCAACGGCGGCAGAGCGGGTCCGAGTAAAGCCGTTGCAGATCCAATTGGTGTGCGGGCTGGGAGCCGGAGATGCCTTCGGTGGTGCCTTGGTCTATGGGCTCAAGGCTGATTTGTCCTTGACGGAAATCGGTGAACTTGCAAATGGTGCAGGTGCTTATGTGGCATCGCGATTGATGTGCGCTGACTCGATGCCCGAACTGCAGGCGCTTAGTGACTTCATCTCAGTGCACCGAAAGGGATCGCCGGCATGAGTGAACTACCGCAATCAGCATATCTGGAGTTGGTCCGGACCCGAGTCCGCGAGCCACGAGCTCTGCAGCGGGCCCTGAGCGGGCGTGCCAGAAGGCCGATAGCCGGGCCCGATGGGCGGCTCATGCTGCTCGCGGCAGATCACACAGCGCGCGGCATGCTCGCCGCCGGCGGTGACAAACTTGCGGTGGCAGATCGGCTCACCCTCCTTGATCGACTCATGCGCGGACTGGCGGTCCCCGGTGTCGACGGGGTGCTCGCGAGCGCCGATATTCTTGAGGAGCTTGCCTTCCTGGGCGCGCTCGAGGGCAAGCTGGCGATCGGCACCATGAACCGCGGTGGCGTCATCGGCACCAAGTGGGAACTCGATGACCGGCAGAGTGCCTATGACGTCTCACATATCGCAACAATGGGGCTCGACGGTGGCAAGACCCTGTTGCGCATTGAGGACACCGACCCCGGCGTACCCCCAACCCTTGAACTCGTGGCCCGGATCACCACCGACTTAGCCGATTTGGGCCTCATGTCCTTGATCGAGCCGCTCCCTTACCTAAAGGATGAGCACGGTGCCGCCTACCTGGACCCGGCCGAGGAGAAATTGATCAAGGTGGTGGCCATCGCCTCGGGACTGGGTGCGAGTTCGGCGTTTACCTGGCTGAAAATACCGGCCACGGAGCATCCTGAGCGGGTGGCGGCGGCCACCAGTTGCCCGATTTTGCTATTAGGCGGTGACCCGGGCGCGAACTGGGAGCAGGTCTTCGCGCGTTGGGAAACCGCACTCGCGGTGCCAAATGTTGTCGGACTGGTACCGGGTCGGGCTTTGCTCTACCCCAGTGTCCTAAGCGTTGAGGAGGCAACCGCGCGCGCGGCGAACTTGGTGCATGGGGTGGCGCGATGAGTTGGTACCGGCCAGCAGGGTCCCTTGCCACCCCGACAACCCAGGTCAGCATCGATCCGCGGGCGGCGGGCTGGACTTACAGCGGAATCGAGGTGTTCGAGGTCAACCCGCTCCTGCCGTTCACTAGGTTGCTGGACGGTATCGAAGGGGTGCTCGTGCCACTTTCGGCAAGTGACTTAGTCGTAGTGATTGACGACGTCACCTATCCGATGACCGGGCGCAAAGGGGTGTTCGATGCCGTAAGTGATTGGCTGTATGTTCCGCTGGGGTCAAAGCTTTCGGTATCTGGTGGCATGGGTGAGGTTGCACTTTGCACCGCTCGTGCGACGAACGTGCACCCGGCTTGCTATACCAGCGCGAGTGAGGTGGTTGTCGAGGTTCGCGGTGCTGGCCGTGCTACCCGCCAGGTGACCAATATTGCAACTCCGGATTCGTTTACGGCGGCCGACAAGATCAATGTATGCGAGGTCATCACGCCCGGTGGCAACTGGTCCTCGTGGCCGCCCCATCGCCATGACGGAATCACCGGTTGCCCCACCAATAACGAAGAGATCTATTACTTCCGCATTGGCAAGGGAGATAGTGCGCACGGGGACAGATCGGGCCAGGGATTTTTTCACGTCTATACCGTCGATGGTCATGTTGATGAAACGGTCACCATTCACGATGGTGACGTCTATCTAGTGCCGCAGGGGTATCACGGCCCGACTATCGCACCGCCTGAGTACCCGATGTATTTCCTCAATGTGCTAGCAGGTCCGGCGCCGGAGCGAAGTATGAGTTTTTGTGATGACCCTCAACATCATTGGATTAGAGCGAATTGGGAGTCGCAGGCGCAGGACCCGCGCTGCCCGGTCACCTCATCGGCTGGGAGGGTGCAGCGGTGAAAGACATCCGGATCGCGGTTCTTGGTCTTGGCTGGATGGGGCAGGCGCATAGCCGGTCGGCCCTGCGGATCCCCTCGCTATTTCCCGAGCGCGACTGCAATCCGCGGTTAGTGGTCTGCGCCGACACCGACGCCGGTCGCCGCGACCGGGCTACGGCAGATTTTGGTTTCGAGCGCTCGACCCCTGATTGGCAGGTTGCGGTGGCCACCGATGATGTCGACGCGGTTTGGGTCACCGCCCCGAATATGCTGCATCTACCCATGATTGAGGCGGCCACGGCCGCGGGCAAAGCGGTTTTCAGCGAGAAACCGATTGGTGGTAAACCGGAGCAGACGGTGCAGGCTTACGCACATGCGAAAGCGGCGGGTGTTGCCACCGGGGTTGGTTACAACTATCTCTGGTCGCCACTCGTCATCCACGCCCGCGAACTAATCAGCAGCGGGGCCCTTGGTGAGATCACGCACTACCGGGGCCGATTCCTGTCAATGTACGGAAGTGATGAACTTGGCCTGTTGACCTGGCGGTTCAAAATGGACGAAGCCGGATACGGAGTATCCAGCGACATCTTGAGTCACTCCGTGGCGATGGCTCAGTACTTGGCGGGTGGTATCAACGAGGTAGTCGGAATGCGCAACACCACGATCCCGGATCGTCCGCTTCCGACGGGCGTCGCGAGTCACTACGGTCGCGGCGCGCCAGGTGACGCAACGGGCGCGGTCGAAAACGAGGATTTTGCCTCAATGCTGTGCCGGTTTGCAAATGGTGCGACCGGAACCTTCGAGGTTAGTCGCACGGTTGTTGGCCCAGAAAGCCAAAATGCCTTCGAGGTCTACGGCACGAAGGGCGCGCTTTCGTGGAACCTCGAGCAGATCAATGAACTTAAGTACTACCGCAAGGATGACGACCTCAACACCGGTTACACCACTATTTTTGGCGGTGATCGTTTTCCATTCCACGGCGCCTTTGCGCCCGGCCAAGCAAATAGCATTGGTTTTGAGGATCTAATCGCCATCGAAGATTTCGCATTCATGCAGTCGCTGGCCACTGGCTCAGGGTTTCAACCCGGCTTCGCCGAGGCTGTTGATGTCGTCAGTGTTCAGCAAGCGTTGATTGATTCCTGGGATTCGCGATCTTGGGAGACGGTCCGCGATCTGAAGGTGGGGCTGTGATGAAATCGAATAACGGGACTTTGCGGGTTACGACGTCCGAGGCGATCGTGCGCTACCTAATAGCGCAGCGCATTGTGATCGAGGGCCACGACGAACCGCTATTTCCTGGCGTGTTTGCAATCTTCGGGCACGGCAATGTCACGAGCCTGGGCCATAGCTTGGAGATGCACCGCGATGAGTTGCCCGTCTGGCGTGGGCAGAGCGAGGAGGGCATGGGCCTTGCTGCCGCGGCATTCGCCAAGGCCATGCGCCGCCAGCAGGTCATGGTCTGCACCTCATCCATTGGCCCGGGGGCCACGAATCTAGTCACCGCGGCGGCTGTGGGCCTGGCCAACCGCCTGCCGATGCTCATCATCGCCGGGGATACCTTTACGTCGCGCCTCCCGGATCCGGTGCTGCAGCAAGTCGAGCACTTCGGCGCACCGTCTACCACCGTAAATGATGCGTTTCGCCCGGTCGTGCGCTACTGGGATCGCATCACGCACCCGGCCCAGCTCGCCACGACGCTGCCGCAACTGGTGTCAATGCTGCTTGATCCGGGGGAGTGCGGGCCGGCATTTCTTGGACTGCCCCAAGATGTAGCGGCCACCGCCTATGAATATCCGGCGGCCTTCTTCGATACTACGGTGCGAACGATTCCAAGACCGCGCCCGGATCTGGAAGAACTAGCCGCCGCGACTGATCTACTGCGGACGGCCCAGCGGCCGGTGCTCATCGCCGGCGGTGGCGTGCACTACTCGCGGGCTGAGGCAGAACTGGCGGACTTCGCGATGGCACATGGGATTCCCGTGGTAGAGACCATCGCGGGTAAATCGTCCCTGCTTGGCGACCACCCTCGTTATGTTGGGCCAATCGGAGTTACCGGTGCGAGTGCCACCAACGCCCTTTGTGCGCAGGCGGATGTCATCCTCGCGGTCGGCACCAGGCTGCAAGACTTCACCACCGGGTCATGGACGTTATTTGCGCCATCGGCTCGAATTGTGTCGATAAATGCGGCTCGATTTGATGCCGGCAAGCGGGTGGCCAAAGCCGTTGTCGGTGATGCGCGCGCCTGCCTCGCGGATTTAAGCGAGGGACTGGCGGGCTGGTGTGCGCCGTCCGGTTGGACGCAGGCCGGTGTTCAGGCGCGTGCGGATCTCCAAGTTCTGATTGGCAGTAGGGCTGCGGCTGACGGGGTCTCGCCGATGAGTTACGCCGAGGTTGTTGCTGCGGTTCATGCGGTCGCGACTCCTGAGGATTATGTGTTGACCGCCGCCGGGGGCCTGCCGGGTGAATTGAATATCAACTGGATGAGCAAGGGGATCGCGACCTTCGATTGCGATTATGGCTTCTCGTGCATGGGGTACGAGATCTCTGGTGCTTGGGGCGCTGCCTTCGCACGCACAAAGGGTGACGTCTTCGCGTTGGTTGGCGATGGCTCGTACTTGATGTTGAACAGCGATATCTACGCCTCGGTGCTCTCGCGCAAGAAGTTCATCTTGGTGGTCTTGGACAATGCGGGTTACGCCGTGATCGAAAGACTCCAAGTTGGTAAGGGTGGTCGTTCCTACAACAACATGTTGCGGGATTCCCGGGGTGGGGGCAGCGAGGCGCGCGTTGATTTTCGTGCCCACGCGCAGGCTCTGGGCGCCCACGCGGTGAAGGTCCAATCCTTGGACGAACTCGCAAGTGCCTTGCAAGCTGCCCGATCCCATGACCGCACCAGCGTAATCGTCGTTGAAGCCCGCGAAGGTGATTGGACTCCCGGTGGTGCTTTTTGGCAGGTGGGGATTCCGGAGACAAGCCAATTGCCTGCGGTTCTGGCAGCACGGGCGGAATTAGATGCCGGCCTGTTGGCTCAACGTCAGATCTAACCATTCGAATTTAGCAGGTACCGCGAAAATACCGATCCGGAATCGGTAAGCACATGCACCGGTTTGACGGTGAGCGCCGGCAGCGCAGGTGTCGAGATCAGGTGATCGGTGCCGCCTACCAATACCGGGCTGATGGTGAGCAGGAGTTCATCAAGCAACGAGGCTGCGATTAGTGAGCCCAGGAGCTTGGGACCGCCCTCGCAATGAATGCGGATAAGGCCTTGGTCGGCGAGTGTCGCAACCGCCATTTCGAGATCTACCTCAGCGGCGCCGCAGGCGATGAGGTCGATGCGTTCGCGAAGGTCACTTGGGGACCGGTCGATCGCGGCTTGCGAGGTGAGAACCATGGACCGCGGTGTCTGTGCTTTTGCCTCCTTGAACATGGCGAGCCCCGCCGGCAGATCCAAGTTATTGGAGACGATTGCCAGTGGCTTGGTAGGCGGGGCGTAATTCTCGGTGCGGATGGTGTTGGCGCCAACCAAAATCACATCTGCCTCGCGCCGCAGTATTCCGAGCAGGGCTCGGTCGGGGGGTGAGGATATTGACTTGGAGAGGCCATCGGGCCCGGTGCAGCACCCGTCAATGCTCATCACCATATTGGCCCGGATCCAGGCATGACCCCGGTTAGGGGGCCACGGGTAGTACGCGGCCAAGTCAGGTGCGGCTAGCACAAGCTCAGGTTCTGGCCACACCCGTTTCACCAGACCATCGTCGCAGGTGCCACATATGTGGTTTGCTAGGCCCATGGAAATGACCGGAATAATCTCAGGGCTTTTTGCCGGGATCATTATTGGGCTGATTGCCCGCCTGCTGGTGCCCACGATGCAGTCGATCGGCTGCATATTGACAATCATCATCGGTGTTCTCGGGGCCTTCCTGGGCTTGGCTGCGGCCAATGCTTTCGGCTACGGTGACTCCTGGCTGCTGGTGTTCATCACCCAGATTTTCATCGCAACCATCCTGGTGGCGATAGTCGCCGTACTTTTCCGTCGCAGTAACACCTAGTAACTATCAGTTCTGCTTAACTCGATATCAAACAGGAGGTTGTAAATCATGGGTCGACTACTTCGCACGGTTGCCGTTGTCGGTGCAGCCAAGGCCACGGCCAATGCTGTAGATGATCGCCACGACGCCAAGCAGGCAGCAGCAGCTGAAGCTGCAGCACCGGCAGCACCGGCGGTCGCCCCCGGCGATGACATCGTCTCCCAGTTGACCAAGCTTGGTGAACTCAAGGGCGCAGGCGTCCTGAGCGAGGCCGAGTTCGAAGCAGCCAAAGCGAAGCTGCTGGGGTAATTTCGACCCAAAGTGTTGGAAGTAGAGGGCCGTGGGGTGCTTGTCACCGGCGCCGGGGCCATCGACGGGATCGGTTTTGCGACCGCGCGGTTACTAGCACAGCACGGTGCAAGTGTTTATCTAGTTTCTCTCGGTGCGCGGGCCGTTGAACGTGCTCGCGAGTTGTCCGCTGCGGGCTACTTGGCTTATGGGTCCAGATGCGATCTGACCGACCCCGAAGCGGTAGCCAACCTATTGGCAGAGGTAACCGAACAGATCCCAACACTGCACGCACTCGTTAACAATGCCGGGATGACCAGCACCGCAGGAGATAGCGCGCGGGAAACGGGCAAAATCGATGAAGTTGATTTCACCGGTTGGCGCGCGAGTATCGCCCGAAATTTGGATTCGGCTTTCCTCGTGACCAAGGCGGCGCTACCTGCCCTTCGGGCCAGCGGCTCCGGCCGGGTAGTCATGGTCGCCAGCATTGCCGGGCCGCTGATGGCAATGCGCGGCCAAGTGGCCTATGCGTCCGCAAAGGCGGCGATGGTGGGCTTAGCCCGAGCCATAGCGATTGACGAAGCACCTTTTGGGGTAACGGCCAATGCGGTGGCCCCCGGGTGGATCACCACCGGCTCCCAGGAGGCCCCTGAGTACGAGCAGGGGCTGCGTACGCCAATGGGTAGGTCAGGGGGGGACCCGAGCGAGGTCGCCTCGGCTATTGCCTGGTTGGTATCACCCGGGGCCTCGTATGTCACCGGTCAATGCCTCGTGGTCGACGGCGGCAACTGCATCGCCGAGGAACGCGCCTAAGCCGCTAACTTGTCTGCAACACGACCCGGTCAATCCACCTTGATCACGTCTAGCGTTTCACCCTCCATGCGCAATCGGAGCGTGTAGCCCGAAATATTGACCTTGGTGGTGAACAAAACTGCCCCGGTTGTCTGCGTGTTAAGCGACCACTTAAGGACCTTGGCATTGGCCTTGCGCCCGACGATGGTGAAAGGTGTGTCTGGGCTATTGGTGTCAACGCTCATTCGGTATCCGCCAGCAATCTTGGCGACCCCGATTTCACCGTCAATTGTGTCTTCAGTCGGGTCGATCGATCCGAGGTCTTCGGCACCTGCAGACCCACTTTGTGTCGATGTCGGTTTCACATTCGATGTACTTGCTGAGGGTGACGGTGACGGGCTGGCGGAGGCTGTCAGTGCGGGGATTGTAACAGCCGCAGATGCGACAGAGGCTGAACTCGTCCCGGCTGAGTTCGAAGCTGTAACCGTAAATGTGTAGGTAGCGCCGGCACTTAGCGATGAAACTACACACGAAGTAGTTCCCGTCGTGCAACTTTGCCCACCTGAGCTGGCTGTCGCGGTATAGGACGTGACCGACGCGCCTCCGTCCGAGGCGGGGCTCGTCCAACTAATTGTTGCCGACTGTGTTGCGGCCACGGCAATGACCGAGGTCGGGGCCCCCGGCGGGGCAACTTGTGTCTTGGTGGTCACGTTGATTGAGTTCGTGAATCGCTGGCCATGGTCAACGGCCCACACACTTATCGTGTAAGTAGTGCCGGGGCTTAAGTCGCGAAGGTCCACGGCTTCGATATACCTGTTTGTGGCGGTGCCTGCCTGGACATAGGTGATGTTCGGATTCGACGACCCGGAGGCAATGGTGCGGCCCCCACCCGTGACCGTGTATCCGAATGACAATCGATCAAACCTGACGTCTGATGCACCGGCGCTATCGCTGAAGCCAATCCCAAACTGGATCTGGTTCTCGCTCACCGCCGATGGGTCTGGTTGACCAGTGGCTCCGCTGATCACCCACGCGCTGATGCCGCTGACCTCGGCATTTGAAGGGGGCGCAACCACTCCAATTAGTGCGAATGCACCGAGAGCCACCAAAACCGTGCGAGCGAACTGGATGCAGATAATCTTCCTGTCCCTCGTCATGATTCCCCCAAGATGTGTAGAAGACTGAGCTTCAGGGTACGCCTGTCACGTAAACCTTGGCAAATCTTGCTTACGTTTTTGACTTTTGTGGTCTAGAAGTGCATTTAGTGCGCGAAATCGAAAAAACCCTTCGTTGCCGAAGGGTTCATCGTGGACCGTACCAGACGCGACCCGGTCAATCCACCTTGATCACGTCTAGCGTTTCACCCTCCATGCGCAATCGGAGCGGGTAGCCCGAAATATTGACCTTGGTGGTGAACAAAACTGCCCCGGTTGTCTGCGTGTTGAGCGACCACTTAAGGACCTTGGCATTGGCCTTGCGCCCGACGATGGTGAAAGGTGTGTCTGGGCTATTGGTGTCAACGCTCACCCGAGCCCCGCTCCCACGTCTATCGCGTCATAGGTTCGCGTCAAGGATGCCTCCTGTGACTACGCGCATTCGACGGTTGGTTGGATCGTAGAACGGAGTTAGTGAAACGGTGGCAGGTTGTGGAATCCCTTTGCACTGAATGGCAAAGCTTGAATTGAGGTCGATTGCCGGGTCGATCACTCCAATGCCAACGGATCGCTGCAGCGTGTGCCCGTATGCCCCACTAGTGAGCCGACCTACTGGTTTACCATCCGCAAGGATTGCTTCTTCATGAACGAGGTAGACATCTGGATCGTCGAGTAACACATGAACAGTCCGGTGTCTGGGGTTACTGGGGTCTAGCCGAGTGAGTGCGTCGCTGCCATGGAAAGTGGCATCTTGATTTTTACGGATCGTAAATCCAAGTCCAGCGGAGTAGGGGTCATCATGTGGCCCGATGTCATGCCCGAGATGGCGGTACCCCTTCTCAACTCGTAATGAATCGAGCGCGAAGAATCCAACCGGTCGAAGATCAAGATCATCGCCCTTGGACAGCAATGCTTGGTAGACGTTGACGGCTAGATCCGAAGGGACATACAGCTCGTAGCCCAACTCACCGGAGTAACTCAACCGAAGAGCCAAGCCGAGTCCATCCCCTACCTCGACGACCCGGCCCGTATAGGGCGGATGCGCGTCGTTGGACCACAAGTCTGGAGAGACTCGGGAGAGGAGCTCTGCGCTCTTGGGCCCCATGACAGCGATAGTCGCGGTTGCCGTGGTGATGTCGTGCACCGAAGCGGCGAAGCCTCGTGCTCGACGATTCAGGAGCGAAAACGTCTTAGTGTGACTCGCTGAGGGTGTAACAACCATGAAGCGATCGTGAGCCACTCGGGTAATCGTTCCGTCCAATTCGATCCCGCCGCCGGAGTTTAAAAAGAGCGTGTAGACAACTCGACCAACAGTGACGTCTACATCAGCTGTCACCGCACTTTCACACACAGCGAGCGCCTGAGGACCGGAGACTTCAAATTTTGCGAAAGCACTGAGGTCGAGCACACCGACACCTGTCCGAACGGCGTGATGCTCGAGGGCAACCTGGTCAAACCACCCTGGCTTGGCGAACGAGTACGAATCTTCAACGGTTGGCCCGCCGAACCAGATGGCACGCTCCATGCCATTGATCTCACCGAACCGGGCTTCGAGTTCGGCGAGGACAGCGTGCAATGGGCCACGTCTAACCCCGCGGGCCGTTTGGGACTGGTAGTTAGGCCAATGCATTGCGTAGAGACGACCAAGGCTCTCCCGGGTTCGCTCATGTAGATAACGCCGATTGCTCTGGTGGCGGGAAAAGCGCTGGACATCGACAAGTGTGGAGTCGAAGTCTGGATAACCATTCATAATCCACGAGGCCAACTCCCGTCCTACCCCCGGGGCGTAGATGATTCCCTGCGAATTCATGCCAGCGGCAACGAATAGATTCTCGACCTCCGCAGTTTCCCCAATTAGCAGGTTCGTATCCGGTGTGAAACTCTCGGGTGCGTTCAAGAAACGGTCGTATCCGACTTCTGCAAGAACTGGAATTGTGCGTTCTGCTTGCGAACGGACAGGTTGAAAGTGTTCCCAATTCGGGTCAAATTCCGCAAAGCCAGAAGTGACAATCTCCGGCGTAGATCGAGGAATTCCCTTTGGCTCGAAGGCGCCAACGAGAAGCTGATCACCTTCGGTGCGGACGTAGTAACTGTTATCAACATCACGTAAGACCGGTAGTGGGGGCTGCAGATTAACAATACTGTTAGATCTCACATGGACGTGCTCGGCTGCGAAAAGTGGTAGGTGCACACCAGCCGAGAAGGCAAGATCTCTACTCCACAACCCACAAGCGAGCACTACATAGTCGGCGTGTACATCGCCATTGTCCGTTCGAACTCCTCGGATCACTCCATCGGAAGTTAGGAGTTCGTGAACTTGAACATGTTCACGAATGGCTACACCGAGTAATGATGCTTCCCTTGCCAGAGCGATGGCCGCATAACCCGGGTTGACGTACCCATCATCGGGAAAATGTAATCCAGCAAGGACTCCTGACATGTCGGCAAGAGGCCAAAGACCGGCGATCTCTTCCTTGGTTATGAGTGCCGAGGCGACACCGCAAAGTTGGGCCGTGTCATGTGCATCGATTATTTCATCAACCCGCTCCGCCGTGCGCGCGATGGTGACGGAGCCCGCCTGTGTTAGGCCCAGATCGGTCTTACTCTGCAGACGGGAGTACAGATCTGGTCCGTACTGCGCTAGGCGCGTCAGGGATACAGAACCCCGGGCATTTGCGATGAGACCTGCCGCGTGCCAGGTTGTCCCACTGGTCAGGACATTGCGTTCAATGAGGAGCACGTCAGCGATACCGAGTTTTCCGAGGTGGAAAGCAACACTTGAACCAACAATTCCGCCACCCACCACGATCACCGACGCACGCTTGGGGAGCGGGTCACGCGCCTGCGAAGTGATGAGCGCGGCACTGAGCGTCCTGTCAGCGAGCCGATCCATGGTCCTAGCATGTCCCATAAGTGGTACGAATGCAGGAACTTGGAACGCCCCCCTTCAGCGTTCGCGCACTAGCATGGAAGGGTGTCCAGTACTGACGGGAACCGAATCAAGGCCTATGCGGCAGATTACCTCTGGCAATTACGGTGGGCCTGAGGTTCCGGCACATCTCAACCATCTCAACGGCTGAGTTCCTATCGTGGACCGTACAAGACTTGAACTTGTGGCCTCTCCCGTGTCAGGGGAACGCTCTAGCCAACTGAGCTAACGGTCCGTGGTGCGAAAACGAAGGCTACCAGTGCGGCGCCGGCCAAATGTGCGTGGGTTACCGCACCCGTGGAGGTGGAGACGGGATTTGAACCCGTGT
>SXGS01031382.1_pt1 | contig 28193 bp, 22 predicted proteins | sample 3174681 | NCBI WGS metagenome assembly SXGS01 (sample SAMN11356861, study PRJNA531348) | freshwater metagenome | isolation source: freshwater sample F1-80 | place: China: Fuxian Lake, Yuxi | collected 2017-12-25 | reverse complement strand
GCTGCTCGGCGGGCGACTCCTCGGGGGCACCCCGGCCGCCCGACCGGCGCCCCTGGCGCTCCTGCTGGCGACCGTCCCGGCGCTGCCGCTTCTCGCGGCGCCGCTCCTGCCGCCGCTGCTTCCGGCGACGGCGACGGCGGCCCTCGAAGCCGGCCTCGTCCTCACCGTTCTGGCGGTTCCAGGTCTCCATCGACACGACGCGGGCGTAGCGGGCCATCAGGTGCTCCTCCGGCGCGCGGGCCGGTCACGATCAGGGCGAACTTGCAGGGCGAGCCGCTGCGCGACCTCGGGGCCGGTCAGCCGCTGGTTGAGCATCCCGAGCCGGGCGCTCGGATCGTCCAGGTGCCAGCGTGAACCCACGCGGTAGCGGACGAGGCAGTGGTAGAGGCCCGGCTGGTCCGGGCGGGAGCGGGTGCGCAGGAAGACCTCGGCCTCGACGTGCTGGAGCCGGCGGCGGCGGGCCTCGTCGAAGCCCCCGTCCCCCTTCTTCAGCGCGCGCCAGCCCCGGGCCCGCAGCTCGCCCGCGCGGGCGGCGGCGAGGCTGTCGCAGTCCTCCCAGCCCTGGGCGAGCAGGTTGATGTAGTCCGACCAGGTCTCCTCGGTCTCCCGCTTGTAGACCACGCCGGACTCGTACAACCCCGGCAGCTCCGGGTTCTCCAGGAGGATGCGTGCGTTCACGCCCGCGAGCCAGTTCAGCAGGCTCACGGCCTCCCATTCGGAGAACGCCAGGGCCACCGTGATGTTCATCAGGACACCTTCCGCACCCGGAACGGCGCGCTGGCGATGAGCGCCACGTCGGCGGTGTGGTTGGGCTTGGTGCCCCCGGCCAGCACGGTCACGGCCCGGACGTAGGTGAGCAGCGGCACCGCGGCGCTCGCGGCGTCCTTGGTCTCCACCTTGGGACCGTCCTGGTTCAGCACCGTGGACATCACCACGTCGATCCAGTTGGTCTTGTCCAGGCTGGTCTGGAGCTTGGCCTGCACGGTCGGACTGGTGGCCCCGCCGCTCTGGCTCAGGCTGAAGTAGACCTGGAAGCCGTGGTCGCCGTCCTGGGTGGGGTCCTCGGAGGCGGGGACGACCTCGTAGATGCTGCCCGTGGCGTCCTGGTTGGTGGTCCCGACGTTGAGGATCTTGGCGAAGTTCCGGTGCAGTCGCATGGTGCCGTCCGTTCAGATGGAGAGGAGGAAGACGCCCCGGAAGCGCAGCCCCGAGGGGACCGCGACCTCGACCTTGCTGGCCGCGCCGAGGGGCACGCCGGGGCTCGGCTGCTGGTCGCCGAGCAGGTCCACGATGACGTTGCCCACCCCGTCGTAGACCTTGATCCCCAGGGCGGGGAGCTGCGTGTCGTCCGAGCAGTCCACCCGGAAGTGGGTGGCGAAGGGTGGGATCGAGAGGGTGCCGGGCAGGTTCTGGTCACCCAGGCCGCGCACCTCGTACTGGTTGGCCGAGACGCAGTAGCCGTCGGCCACGTTGCACCCGACCCGGTTCTCCGACCCGCTCAGGTTCGCCACCCGCAGCGAGATGGACGAGGCGTAGATCGCCAGCCGGGTCGCCCGCGGCACGGTGATCTTCGCCTCCTGGCCCATGCCGTCGCCGCCCGACCAGGCGGCGTGCAGCTCGAAGGGTCCGCCCGAGGCCGAGTACGCCTCGACGATGCGCCAGGCGCCTCCGCACGCCTCGCCCCGCAGCAGGTCCACGAGGGTCGGCTCGGCGCCGTCGATGTACGGCGCCAGCTTCTCCTGGTGGGAGCGGCGGGAGAGGCGCGGGAGGGCCATGGCTCACCCCCCGCTCAGCAGGTCTTGTTCATCGGCTTGAAGCCGATGAGCGTGGCCGTGGTGGCGGTGGTGGAGCCCGAAGTGCCCTTGATGATGATGTCCAGGCCGGGCCGGATCTTCTGTCCGGCCAGAAGGCCGCGCAGCATCCCGGTGGCCGAGAACACGCTCACGGGCACGCCGCTGGCGTTGTTCCAGACGGGCTTCTCGCCGAAGAAGATCGTGTCGATCTTCGCCGAGCTGTCCCCGGTGAAGGTGATGTCGGTCGCCTTGAACCAGTGCTGGGGGCGGATCGTGATGGTGATCGCGTCCCCGGCCGAGGCCGGCGTGTTGCTCTCGCCCGCGAGCGCGGTCTTGCCCCACTTCACCTTGTTCCTCCCCTGCCGGCGGTCCCGGCGAGCCTGGCGGCGCGAGCGGCGGGCCTGCCGACGGGCCTGGCGGCGGCGGCGGCGCCGGGGACCGGCCACCTCGTCACCGAGATCGTCCGCGGCGGCCTCCTCGTCCCCGAGGTCGTCGTCGCCGAGGTCGTCGTCGCCGAGGTCGTCGTCGCCCAGGTCGTCGTCCCCGAGGTCGTCGTCGCCCAGGTCGTCGTCGCCGTAGTCGTCGCCGTCGAGGTCGTCGTCCTCGTCGTCCCAGTCGTCGCGTCCCATGTCGTCTTCCTCCGTGTCCTCGTTGATGCGGCGGGCAGCCATGCGCCGGCGGCGCCGGCGGCCCTCGAAGTCGTCGCCCGCCTCGTCCTCACCGCCCGACCGGCGGGCGCGGCGGCGGAGCGTGGTCTTGTCCACCACGAGCTGGCCCGTGCTGCTGTCCTTGAAGACGCGGGCGTTTCCCAGGGGTCGAAGTGCCATGTGCGTGTGCCTCTCTCTGGTGGTGGGGGATCAGCCCGCGTCCGCGCGGATGAAGCGGCTGGGGCGGTGGCGCTCGGGCGCACCCCGGCCGGCCGTCTCCGCGCCGCTGGCGTTGGGGGTCAGGAAGATGTCGCGGACCAGGTCGCCGAAGTCGCCCTGTGCGGCGGGGATCTGGGCCGGGGGCGGCTGCGCGGGGGCGGCGGCGCCCTGGCCGGCGGGCTGCTCCTGGCCCTTCTTGTCGCGCTTCTCGGCGAGGGCCTTGCCGGCGTTGCGGCCGACGCGACCGAGGCCGATGGCGAGCAGGCCGTTGCCGATGGCCAGCGAGTGGCTGCCGCCCTTGCCGGTCATGGTCTGGTACAGGCCGTAGCCGCCGACCAGGAGCCCACCGCCGACCCGCAGGTCCACGGGGCCCACGTCCATCTTCTCCTCGCCGAAGTAGCCCTCGGCGAAGGAGGCCCCGAAGGCGGCGCCCTGCATCTCGGCCGTCGCGATCACGGCGTCGGCCACGGCCTCGGACTTCTCCTTGGCCTTGCTGATCCGGCCGCCCAGGTTCTTGAGCTTGCCCACGGCCTCCGCGAGCGCGCCCTTCTGCTGCCGGTCGGGCACCTTCTCGCCTTGCATCGCCTTGCTGAGTGCGGTCGTCATCCGTTCCTCGCGGGTGAAGTCGGTTGCGTGCCGGTCCACGCCGGCTTCCCGGTCACTTCTACGCGCCAAACGCAGTCGTGGCGGGCACTTCCGCCAGCCGCCACCGACCGCGCAGGGCGGCCTTCGGGCGGTCGGCGGGCTCGCGGTGGGCGGTCGGCGCGGGTGGTGCGGCTGGCCCCTGCGGTTGGTGCCCGACCCGGCGGCGGTCGGCGCGGTGAGCGCGGTTGGAAGTCGCGGATGGACGGCGGCTGGTTCACCAGCCGCGCAGGGCCCCCCGCGGATGATGCGGCGGTAAGCGGTTTCCCGTGGGATCTCGGGGGTCTGCGGATAGAATTCGAGCGTCGGAAACAGCCGACACCGTGTCACGTCAACCGCCGCCGGGTGCTCGATGCAGGACATCACCTTCGAAGGACTGGAGACCACCGACCGCCGGCTGCGCGAGCTGGCCGACGACCTGGGCTACGTCTCCCTGGCCGAGGTCACTGGCCGCCACTCCTGTGAGGCCCTGGGTCGCGCCGACTTCAGCGCCACGGATCTCGCGCCCTACCTGGCCGAGATGGACCCCACCGAGCTTGGCGAGCTGGCCGAGGTCGCCGACCTGGACGATCCGAGCAACGAGGACCTGGCCCGCGCCGCCTCCCGCTGGGTGCGCCAGGTCGCCGCCGCCAACATGGCCGGCCGCGCCACGGCGAAGTTCAAGGTCTGCCTGTGGCGGCCCAAGGGCGACGCGCTGCTGCACTCCGCGCGCTTCCTCGCCCGCAACCCCATCCACATGGACGGAGACGAGGGCGAGGACTTCCCCCTGGTCGCGCCCCCGGCGCCCACCATCGCGGCCCCGGCACCCCAGCCCGCCATGATCGTCGGCCCCGAGGAGCGCGTCTGGTCCGCGCTGGGCGACGGCTACACCCGCCTCATCGCCCTTGCCCAGGGCACCTACTCGCACATCGCCGGCCTCCAGAACACCGCCATCGTCGTGCTCAACGGCCAGAACCAGCGCCTCCAGAAGCTGGTCGAGGAGCTGTCCGGCGACCTCATCCAGCTCAAGATCGGCGCCTACGAGGTCGAGACGGGCCGCCGCACGGACGACGGCGAGGCCAAGGTGCGCGAGGAGCTGGGCCGCCAGTTCATCAGCGAGCTGGGCACCCTCGGGCGCGTGGTCGCCTCGGCCAAGCTCGGCCTCTCCCCCGAGCTGGTCGAGCTGTTCGAGACCGTCAACGCCTCGCCCGAGCTGCTCGACGCGCTGCGCAGCCCCGACGTGCGGCGCCTGCTCAAGGACGAGAAGACCCGCAAGGAGCTGGCCGAGCTGCTGAAGATGGCCGCCGCCGCGCCCACGGAGACGCCCCCGGCCAACAACCCCTCGCCGTCCCCGGAAGAGGAGCTTCCGAAGGCGGCCTGACCGACCGAACCACGTTCCACCCCAAGAGGAGGTCTCGATGCCCGAGAACCGCCGCGCTACCCGTCTGCCCTCGTCCAGCGAAGCCCGCCCCCTGTGGGCCCGCGCCCTGGACACCTTCTACGGCCCCAGCTTCGACGTGCGCTCCCGCAAGGAGCTGGCCGAGTCCATGGCCGACTTCCTGGAGCTGCCTCCCGGCGAGCAGGCGTTCCATCAGGCCCATCTCGCCTTCCGGCAGACCCAGGGCCTCGCCGACGTCCACGCCAGCCTGCGCCGCATCGAGGGACTGCTCGGCGGGCTCGACTTCTCGGCGCTCGCCGCGCTGAAGCACCTGGCGCCGATGCGCCGGGCGCTCGACGACATCGCCGACGCGCAGTCCGAGGTGCTGGAGGCGCTGGAGGACCAGGGTGGCGGTGAGGACGAGGACGTGCTCGACGACGAGGCGCCGCCCGACGGGGAGGAGGACGGGATCGAGGACGACGCGCCCGAGGCCGACGCCGAGGAGGAGCCCATCACCTGGGACGCGCCCGGCGAGGAGGGCGCTCCCGAGGTCGTGGCGCCGGAGATCGTCGAGACCCCGCCCGCCGAGGCCCCGGCGCCCCGGAAGCCTCGCCGGCCGCGCGTCATCGACGTGCCTGGCTCGGAGGCGGCGTGAACCCCGCCCTGGCCCAGGCCCCCGACGCGCTGCGGGTCAACCTGACCGTGCCCACCACCCAGGTCCGCCTGGGCCCGCTGTCCTTCGACGGGCTCCAGGCGTTCCTGGGCGTGCCCCTGGCCGACCTGCTCTCGCCGCTGATGCGCGCCCCTCGCCACCAGCGGCCGGGCGAGGCCGGCGCCGTGCTCGACGTGTACCCGCTCGCGATCCCCGAGGGCGAGGGGCTGAGCATCCCCGTGAAGCTCGTCGGGGACCTGGGGTTCAGGAACTACCGCGGGCTGCTGGTGCTCATCGTGCCGGCGGCGGTGGCCGAGGTCGTGCGCCAGGAACTGGCCGAGGAGATCGCCACCAAGGAGGCCGCCGGGCCGCGCTTCGTCGAGGCGCTGGGCGGGGGCGGGTTCGTCGCGGAGTTCGCGGTGCGGCTGCGGCCGGGGATGCGGAAGGCGGTGCCGCTGGGGAAGTGGGGGGAGATCGGGGTGGAGGCGGGATGAGCCCAGTCAAATGCAATCCCGAACCTCGACGCCGGACTACAAGGCGATAGAGGCCAACCATGCGCGCGGCCATCTCACGCTGCCTTCCTGATCTTCGCATCGCGCGGCGAAAGGCGTCGCGCGTACTGAAGGTGATGATCTGCGTGATGCTGGTCTTCGGCCTGTTCCCCGGTAGCGACGAGCTGGTGGAGTCGGTCGCCCACCTGATCCACGACGGTCACCTTCCGCATTCCGAACAGCATGACCGCGTCGGAACGTTCGAAGACTGCGGTGATTCGGACGAGCACGGCTGCACCCCCCTGGCGCATCGCTGCCAATGTTGCGTGTCGATCATGGCGATGCCACAGGGTCCGCCGGGGTTCAACACGCACGAATTCCAGCCGGCCCGAAAGAAGTACCGCTCCGTTCAAGCCCAGGGCCCTCCCAGTCCGGGCGTGAAGCCCAACCTGCGCCCTCCCATCGCCTGAAGTCGATCTCGACGAAGGGCTGAGCGCCATTGCGCTCTGCCTCCCTGTGCGCCTGCCCGGACCGGGCTCGCGCGCTCCCGAGAACTTCTACTTCAGGTGAACCTGTGATCCCCGCATCCCGCGGGGTGTCGCTGGCGCTCGTGCTCGGCCTCTGGCCGACCGCAGCGTGGGCCACACCCCTGTCGGCCGACGAGGTGGTTCGATCCGCCTTGTCGCGCCACCCCGATGCCGTGGCCTCGGCCTCCGCGGTCCCCGCCGCCGAAGCCCGACGTCGCGAAGTCGGCACCTTCCTCGAGAACCCCGAAGCCTCGGTCGGGGTCGCCGTCGATGGCGGCCTCGTCCAGGGCACACTGAACCAGCCGATCTCGATCACCGGCGAGGGCTGGCATGCCCGACGTGCGGCCACTGCGGGGATCGACGCCGCTGAGGCCGACGCGCGCAGGACCGACCTTCGGGTCGCCGCAGAGGCGCGCGCCACCTATGCCTGGGCGGTCACCACGCGAGAGCGTTGGCAGCTCGCTGACGAGGCGATGCAGCAGTCCACCCACCTGCGACAAGCCGTCGAGGCCCGCGAGGCGGTCGGCGAGGCCCGCCCCTTGGACGTGCGTCTCGCGCGCCTGGCCGAGGCCGAAGCCACCGAGCTCGCCATCCGCGCCCGTCGCGAGCAGGCCGAGGCGCTCACCGCCCTCGCGCTCTACGCGCCCACTGCCGTCTCGGCGGAGCTCGCCGATGACCCGCTGGCCGCGCTCCCGACGAGCGCCGCCAGGTCTGAGCGCTCGGACATCTCGGCGGCAGAGGCCCGACTTCGCGAGGCAGAGGCCGGGCTGCACCGCGAGCGGGCGGCGACGATGCCGCACCTCGGGGTTGGCCTGTTCTTCGAGCGGGACGAGGCCCAGGGCGGGCCCCTCGACATCGGGCCGCAGCTCACCGTCGGCGTTCCCCTATGGAACCGCAACCAGGGCGGGATCGGCACTGCGCGTGCCGAGCTGGACCTCGCCCGCGCCGAGCTGGAAAGCGTGCGCGCCCGCGTCGGCGCCGAGCTGGTCGCACTGCCCGAGGTCGGCGCCTACGCTGCCGAGGCCCTCGGTCGTCTCGGCGACTTCGAGCAGGACGCCCGTGAGGCCCTGGCCAGCATCGATCTCGGCTGGACCACCGGCGAGATCGGCGTCTCTGAAGCGGTGCTCTTGCGCCGCGAGGTGCTCGACGGCTGGGTGGCGGCGCTCGACGCCCGCCAGTCCACCGTCGAGGCCCGTCTCGATGTCCTGCTTGCCACTGAAGACCCCCACCTGATCCCGGCGGACTCTGCCCTGGAGGACCGATGAAATCCCTGTCCCGAAGCGGGACCGCCATCGCGGTCCTCTCACTCCTGATCGCCTGCTCCGGCTCCCCGAAAGAGGAACACTCCGAAACGGTTGACGAAGGCCACGACGAGCACGGCGACGAGGTCGTCCTGGGAACGACGGCGCTCTCGAACGCCCGGCTGGGCGTGGTCGAGCTGGCGCCGAGCGCGCTCGACGCCGAAACCACCGTGCCGGCCCGCATCATGCTCGACCCGCGGCGCGAGGCCCGCGTGTCGGCGGTGACGGCCGGCACCCTGGAGCGCATCCTGGTCCGGCCCGGCGACAGCATTGCGACGGGCGGCTCGCTCGGCACAGTGCTCTCCCCCGAGCTCGGCACCGCGATCGGTGCCCACCTCTCCGCGACCGCCGTGCTGGAGACAGCACGCGCCCGTCGCGAGCGTTTCGAGACCCTCCGAGCCGGTGGGTTCTCCTCCCTCGCCGAAGTGGCTGAGGCTGAAGCGAACTACACGGTCGCTGCCGCTGAGGCCGAGGCCGCCGAGGAGCGGCTGCGCGTGTTTGGCGTGTCGCCCGAGCGGGTGCGGCCCAAGGAGGGCGAGCACTTCTCCTCCCGGTTCGCCGTGAAGAGCCCGATCGACGGCGAGGTGCTGTCGATCGACGTGTCGCTGGGGGCCTCCGTGGACTCGGGGGATCCCTTGTTCCACGTCGGCAACCTCGACGAGGTCTGGCTGATCCTCGACGTCTACGAGCGCAGCCTCGCCAAGGTGCAGATCGGTGCGCCGGTCTCGTTCACCGCGGACGCCTATGGCGACGAGGTGTTCACCGGCACGGTCGACCAGATCGGCGGCTGGCTCGACCCCGACAGCCGCACCGCCGAGGTGCGGGTCGTCGTACCCAACCCGGGTCACCGGCTCAAGCCCAACATGTTCGCCAAGGCGCGCCTGGCGCTGGGCGGCGACGGCCACGGCCAGGGCCTCGTGATCCCCGCCGACGCCGTCCAGGACGTCGAGGGCAAGGCGAGCGCGTTCGTCGAGGAGGAGCCCGGCCGGTACGCCGTGCGACCGGTTCGCACCGAGCCGCTGCCGGATGGCCGGCTGCGCGTGCTCTCGGGCCTCGAAGCGGGAGAGAGGGTCGTGTTCGAGGGCGCCTTCACCCTGAAGAGCGAGCTCGCCAAGAGCGAGCTGGGGGAAGGCCATGCACACTGAACCCTCGCAGAGCCCGGAGAACCAACGCGAGAACGCCGCGCTCCTGTCCGGCGACGGAAACGGCCTCCTCGATCACGTCCTCGCGTGGTCGCTGCGCAACCGCCTGCTCGTGATCGTGCTGATGGTCCTCGTCACCCTGTTCGGGATCCGTGCGGCGTTCCGGCTGCCGCTCGACGCGGTGCCGGACGTCACCAACGTGCAGGTGCAGATCCTCACCGACTCGCCCGGCCTCGGCCCGTTGGAGGTCGAGCGCTTCGTGACGTACCCCGTCGAAGGCGCGATGTCGGGTCTGCCCGAGGTCGAGGAGATCCGGTCGTTGTCCCGGTTCGGGCTGAGCGTCGTCACGGTCGTGTTCCACGAGGGTACCGACATCTACTGGGCGCGCCAGATGGTGTCCGAGCGGCTCACCGAGGCGCGCGACGCGATCCCGGAGGGCTTCGGCGAGCCCGAGATGGCGCCGATCTCGTCCGGTCTCGGCGAGATCTTCCAGTTCGAGGTGCGCGGCGACGGCCTGCCGGAGCAGGACCGCGCGATGGTCCTCCGTGACGTGCTGGAGTCGCAGATCGCGCCGCGCCTCCGGTCCGTCCCCGGGGTGGTGGAGATCAACACCTTCGGCGGCGAGCTGCGCACGTACCAGGTCGAGGTCACGCCCGAGCGCCTCGCCAGCTACGGCGTGTCCCTCGACGACCTGTTCGAGGCCCTCGCCGAGAACAACACCAACGTCGGAGGCGGCTACCTCGTCCGCGGACGGGAGCAGACGCTGGTTCGCGGAGTCGCGCTGTACGAGGACCTCGACCACATCCGGGAGGTCGTCGTTACCACCACGCCCGAGGGCACGCCGATCACGGTGGGCAGGCTCGGCACCGTCGAGTTCGCGCCGATGATCCGCCAGGGCGCGGTGACGCGGGACGGACGGGGCGAGGTGGTCACCGGCATCGGCATGATGCTGATGGGCGGCAACTCGCGCACGGTGTCGGCGGCGCTCCAGGAAGCGGTCGACGAGCTCGCGCCGACGCTGCCCGACGGGGTCACCGTCGAGGTGTTCTACGACCGCACCGAGCTCGTCGAGCGGACCATCGGCACCGTCGAGAAGAATCTGTTCGAGGGCGGCGTGCTGGTCATCGCCGTGCTGCTGTTCACGCTCGGGAACATTCGCGGCGGCCTCATCGTGGCGTCCGCGATCCCGCTGTCGATGTTGGTGGCGTTCTCCGGGATGAACACCTTCGGCATCTCCGGCAACCTGATGAGCCTCGGCGCGATCGACTTCGGGCTCATCGTCGACGGCTCGGTCGTGATGATCGAGAACGTCGTCCGTGTGGTCGGGGAGCGCCGGAAGAAGGGGCTACCGGTCGACGACGCCGTCATCCTGGGCGCGGTCCGCGAGGTGGCGAGCCCGGTGACCTTCGCGGTGGGCATCATCATCCTCGTCTACCTGCCGATCCTGGGACTGACGGGGATTGAAGGGAAGATGTTCCGTCCGATGGCCGCCACGGTGGTGTTCGCGCTGGTCGGCTCGCTGGCGCTGGCGCTCGTCCTGATGCCGGTGCTCGCGTCGACGTTCCTGAAGTCTGCTGTCGAGCACGAGACCTGGCTTTTGCGGCTCGCGCACGCGGTGTACCGCCCGGTGCTCGGCTTCGGCATGCGCTGGCGTTGGCTCGTGACCTCGGTGGCGGTGTTCGCCTTGCTGTGTTCCGGTGTCGTCGGCTCGTTCCTCGGCGCCGAGTTCGTTCCCAAGCTCGACGAGGGCGCGGTGGCGATCCAGATCATCCGCCCGCCGTCGGTGTCACTGGAGGAGTCCGTCGTCCAGGCGGGGTCCGTCGAGCGCTCGCTCCTGGCGAGGTTCCCGGCGGAGATTCGCACCGTCGTGAGCAAGACCGGCCGTGCCGAGATCGCGACCGACCCGATGGGGGTCGACTTCAGCGACCTCATCGTCATGCTGACGCCGCCCGAGGACTGGAAGGAGGCCCACGACAAGGAGGGCCTGGTCGCCGCCATGGAGGCGGGCCTGCGCGAGGACGTCCCCGGCGTGAACTTCGCGTTCAGCCAGCCGATCGAGCTCCGCACCAACGAGCTGATCGAGGGCGTGCGCTCGGACGTCGCGCTCATCCTGTACGGCGACGACCTCGCCCAGCTGAAGGTCACCGGCGACGCGCTCGCAGGGGTGCTCGGCAAGGTCCCCGGCGCGGCGGACGTGAAGGTCGAGCAGGTCGCCGGCCTGCCGATGCTCCGGGTGGACGTCGATCGCGAGGCCATCGCCCGCCTCGGCCTCAACGCGTCCGACGTGATGGACGCGGTCGAAACCCTCGGTGGGCGGCCCGTCACCCAGGTGGTGAAGGGCCGGCAGCGGTTCGAGGTGCAGGTTCGGTTCGCGCCCGAGGTGCGGGCCGACGAGGCGCGCGTGCGGTCGATCCTGGTGTCGAGGCCCGGGGGCGGTTCGGTTCCGCTGGACCAGGTCGCCGAGGTGACGATCGAGGAGGGTCCCCTCCAGGTGAGCCACGAGAGCGGGCAACGGCGGCTCACGATCGAGGCGAACGTGCGCGGCCGCGACGTCGCGTCATTCGTCGCCGACGCCCAGGCCGCCATCGCCGCCGCGGACGTCGTCCCGAAGGGCTACGTGCTCGACTGGGGCGGGCAGTTCGAGAACCTCGCCGAGGCGTCCACGCGCCTCGCGATCCTCGTGCCGCTCGTGCTGGTGCTGATCTTCGTCCTGTTGCAGGCGAACTTCCGTTCGTTCAAGACCACGATGCTCGTGTACGCCAACGTCCCGCTCGCCGTGACGGGCGGCGTGTTCGCGCTCGCCGTGCGCGGGCTGCCGTTCTCGATCTCGGCGGCCGTCGGGTTAATCGCCCTGTTCGGCATCGCGGTGATGAACGGCGTCGTGCTGGTGAGCCAGATCCGCAAGCTCCAGGAGGAGGGGCGCGACGCCGAGACCGCCGCCCGCGAGGGCGCCGAGTTGCGCCTGCGGCCCGTGTTGATGACCGCACTCGTGGCGGGACTCGGCTTCATCCCGATGGCGCTCGGCCACGGTGCTGGCGCCGAGGTCCAGCGTCCGCTGGCGACCGTCGTGATCGGTGGGCTCATGACGAGCACGGTGCTCACCCTGGTCGTGCTGCCGAGCCTGTATGCGTGGTGGATGCGCGAGCCTGTTCAGGCTGATGCCGTCGGTGGAGCGGAGTGATGGCTGAGTTCAAGATCCACGGGATGGACTGCGCCGAAGAGGTCACCGCCCTCAAGGGCGCGCTCCGCGAGCTCGTGCCCGAGGACCAGCTGGGCTTCGATGTGCTCAACGGCAAGATGTCCGTACCTGAATCGGTGCCGGCGGCGGGTGTCGTCGCCGCGGTGGCAGCGACCGGGATGCGCGCCGAGCCCTGGGTGCAGGCGCGCGAGCCGGATGCGCGCCACACATGGTCCTCGCGGGACACGCTCGTCGTCGCAAGTGGCCTCGGCACCGCCGCCGGGTTCGGCCTGCACGCCCTGATGGCCGGCCTGACCTCGGCGGTGGGCTCCGAGGGCGCAGGCCTCGCCGACGTGGTCCCGTGGCCCGTGCGGCTGGCCTACGGCCTCGCGATCGCGGCTGGGCTGTGGGTCGTGCTGCCGAAGGCCTGGTACTCGTTGCGGAACGTCCGCCCGGACATGAACCTGCTGATGACCATCGCCGTCGCAGGCGCGGTGGCGCTCGGCGAGTGGTTCGAGGCGGCGACGGTCGCCTGTCTGTTCTCCCTGTCCCTGGCGCTCGAATCGTGGAGTGTTGGGCGAGCACGGCGGGCGGTGGCTGCGCTCATGAAGCTCGCGCCGGACCGCGTGCGGCTGGTGCGGGACGACGGCGATGTTGAGGTAGACCCAGCGGAGGTCACCCCCGGGGCATTGTTCCGCGTGCGGCCAGGTGAACGCATCGGCCTCGACGGCCGCGTGGAGCGTGGCGCCACTGAGGTCGACCAGGCGCCGATCACCGGCGAGTCGGTGCCGCTGTCGAAGCAGGTCGGCGACGAGGTGTTCGCTGGCACCATCAACGGGTCGGGCGTGATCGAGGTCACCTCTACCCGGGCTGCTGGCGACACCACGCTCGCGCGCATCGTCCGGCAGGTCGGCGATGCGCAGGCGAAGCGCTCGGTGTCCGAGCAGTGGGTCGAGAAGTTCGCGCGGATCTACACTCCAACGATCCTCGCCCTCGCGGTGGGCGTCGCGGTGATGCCGCCGCTGCTCGGGGGCGAGCTGTCGGTCTGGACGTACCGGGCACTGGTGCTGCTCGTCATCGGCTGCCCCTGCGCGCTGGTGATCGCGACGCCCGTTGCAATCGTCGCGTCGCTTGCGGCGTCGGCCCGCCATGGCGTGCTGCTCAAGGGCGGGCGGGTGGCCGAGATCCCCGCGCGGATCCGCGTGGTGGCGCTCGACAAGACCGGCACCCTGACCGAGGGGCGCCCGCGTGTGGTCGACGTGGTCCCGCTCGCGGAGCACGACGAAGCCGCCCTGCTCTCTCGCGCGGCCGCCTTGGAGGCAGAGTCCCAGCACCCCATCGCGCTCGCCGTCCTGGCACGTGCCCGCGAGCTCGGGGTGCCGATCCAAGCCGCGAGCGACGTGACGGCGATCCATGGCAAGGGCGTCGAGGGACGAATCGACGGGAAGCCGTTCTGGCTCGGCTCCCACCGCTTCCTCGAAGAGCGCGGTCAGGAGACGCCCGAGGTCCACGATCGCCTCGAAGCGATGGCGCACAGCGGCCAGACCATCGTGGTCGTCGGCAACGAGACCCACGTCTGCGGTCTCATCGCGGTCGCCGACCGCGTGCGCCCCGAGTCGGTGGCGAGCGTGGCCGCGCTGAGGGGCGCCGGGGTCACCCGGGTGGTCATGCTGACGGGCGACAACCGCGGCACTGCCGAGGTCTTGGGCCGCGAGGTCGGCGTGGACGAGGTCCAAGCCGAGCTGCTCCCCGAGGACAAGGTCCGCGCGATTGAAGAGCTGGAGCGGGACCACGGCCCCACCGCGATGATTGGAGACGGCGTGAACGATGCCCCCGCGCTCGCGCGCAGCACGCTGGGCGTCGCGATGGGCGCCGCCGGCACGGACGCCGCGATCGAGACCGCGGACGTGGCGCTGATGGGCGACGACCTCAGCAAGCTCGCCTGGTTGATCGAGCACTCGCGCGCGACGCTGTCGGTGATCCGGGTCAACACCGCGTTCGCGCTCGGGGTGAAGGCGGTGTTCGCGGTCCTCACCTTTGTCGGCCTGGCCTCGCTATGGGGCGCCATCGCCGCGGACATGGGCGCCTCGCTGCTGGTCGTGGCGAACGCGCTCCGCCTGCTGCGGCGCTGAAGGAGAGCTGATGTCGGAGGAGGACGGACGACGATTCTGGGAGAGCAACGCGGCGCTTTACGACAGGTCGATGGGCCTGCTGGGTGGTCCTCTTCCGCGCACGGCGGAGCTCGTGGCATCCGCGGTGTCGGGGACGGCGCGCGTCCTCGAAATCGCCTCGGGCACTGGGCTCGTGAGCGAGGCCATCGCGCCCGTCGTCGGCGAGTTGCTGGCCACGGACTACGCAGCGGCCATGGTCGAGAAGACGAGGGCGCGGATCGGCCACCTGCCGAATATTCGATGCGAGGTCCGCGACCTCTACGCACTGGGGGAGCCCGAGGGATCGTTCGACGCCGTGGTGGCCGCCAACGTGCTGCATCTCCTGCCGGATCTGCCCGGCGGGCTGGCGGCGATGCGAGCGGTGCTACGGCCGGGCGGGCGCCTGGTCGTGCCGACCTACTGTCACGCTCAAGACGCTCGCGCGCGGCTGGTCTCGGCCGTGCTGACCCTGGTGTCCTTCCCCGGGCGGCGGCGGTTCGACCTGGCGACCCTGCGCGTGGCCGTCGAGGAGGCGGGCTTCGCCGTCGACCAGGCGGAGCTGATCCCGGGGCTGCTCCCCGTTGGGTTCGTGGCAGGAGTCGTTACCCCAACCTGAGACTCGCCTCGAACGCCAGCATCCTCTCCCCCGACCACCCCTCCGGGTTCAGCCAGAAAGTTCGATAAGCATTCGGTGACCCCGACCATTTCAACGCGATGTTCGCCGGCAGCCATGAGGGTGCGCACCGCTGGGCGGTGTTGCTCGGCGTCTGCACCACCGCCAAGCGCCTCGGCGTCGATTTGCTCGCGTACTTGACCTGGGCCATCGAGCGTCGCGGTACACACCGCGGCAAGTTCAACCTGCCGATGCGCAAGACGACGCCGGCGGCGTATCGGGTGGCGGTGGCGGCTGGGGGCCGGGGCGTGGTGGTCGGGGCGGGGCACAAGGCAGCGCTACGTGAGCGAGGTGAACCTCGTCGAGACCTGGCAGCAGCTGCTCGCGAAGTACCTGTTCTCCATTCCGAAGACCTTCCGCGACATCGACCCGGCCACGCTCGAGCGGCGTGACGCGCCCGCCGGCTTCCGCGTCTTCCGCGAGGCCGCGATGAACCTCCTCATCCACCAGGACTACGGCGACCACGCGCGCAAGGCCGTCATCGAGTTCTTCACCGACGGCGTCCAGTTCTGGAAGCCGGGCGACAGCTTCGCCGACGAGAAGCACCTGCTCGACCCAGGCGAGAAGGACGTCCGCAACCCCGCCATCGTAATGGCCATCCGCCGCATCGGCATGTGCGAGCAGGCCGGCACCGCCTTCGGATGATGCAGCGCGAGTGGCAGGCGCTCGGGCACGCGCCGCCGGTGAACACAAACGACCTCGCGCGCAAGTCGTTCACGACCTTCCTGCCGGAGCCCCGGGCGGTCGGTGGAGTCACCGCGCGAGTCGCCCCCGAAGTCACCCCCGAGGTCGGTCGACTCGTCGACGCTCTCGATGGCGAGAGGAGCCGCAGCGAGCTCATGACCGCGCTGGGTCTCAAGGACGAGAAGCACTTCCGCACCCAGTACCAACAAGCCGCAGCCGCGATGGGCCTCGTCGAGATGACCCGCCCCGACAAGCCGAACAGCCGCCTTCAGCGGTACCGCCTCACCGAGGCCGGGAGAGCCCTGCGCGCGCACCGGCTGGCGCCGTGAGGGTGAGCTTCCGGATGGAGGTGGTCACGACGGGCGAGACGCTCCCCGCCGGTTGCGTCCTATACGACCCGGCAGCCCAGACGCAGAACGCTGACGGCGCGCCCCCAAGAGTCTCGTCACCGGCCACGGGTGTCTCGCGATTCGTTCGAGCCCGCGCGTCTGCGGTCGCCGATCGGTTCACAACAGGCGGGCCTGGGAGCGGCATCCACGCGCGACCGTCAGTCGCGAATTGCCGGCTTCCTCCGCAGGATAGCAGATTGCGCTTACCATGCTAGCTACTGTAGGACACCGCACTCCCGGGAGACTCCATGGCGCGTACCTCCTTGTTCTCTTCTCTCCGCTCGGCCCTCGTGAAGGGCTGGTGGGCGCACCAGCAGGGGGTGCCTGTCGACGCGGACCTCGACGCCGTCTGGCGCGCGGCGCGGGCCTCCCGTCGCGAAGTGGTCGCCGGGGCCGGATTGCTCGCCCTCGCCGCCTGCGGCGGCGACCAGGACGCGGAAGCCACCGAGGACACGGGATCCGTGGCCCGGCCGGCGCGGGTGGTGGTGGTCGGCGCCGGCATCGCGGGGCTGCATTGCGCGTACCGCCTGCAACAGGCGGGGGTGCCCGTCACCCTCTACGAGGCCTCGGACCGGGCGGGCGGGCGCATGTACAGCGGCCGCGGGCTCTTCCCCGACGGGCAGGTGTGCGAGCTCGGCGGAGAGCTGATCGACACGAACTTCGCGTCGCTCTGGGCGCTCGCCGAGGAGTTCAGCATTCAGATCGATGACCGCGCCGCCTTCGCGTTGCCCGGACAGGCGGGGGAGGCTTGGTACATCGAGGGAGCCGTCGTGTCCGAGGAAGAGGTGACCTTCCAGTTCGCGGAGGTCGCCGGCACCTTCGCCGAGCAGGCCGCGCGCGGCGAGGAGGACGACGCCTTCTTCGAGGAGATCGACACGATGGGCCTCGATGCGTGGCTCACCACGTACGTGCCAGTGGACCTCTACCCGGCCCTCCACAAGGTGCTCGCGGTCGCCTTCCGCGGGGAATTCGGGTTGGAGCTCGACGAGCAGTCCGCATGGAACCTGATTTACCTGATCGACTACGAGAACCCCGAGCCCTTCCACATGTTCGGGGACAGCGACGAGCGCTACCACACGCACCTCGGCAACGACACCTTCACAACGGCTCTCGAGGGCGCGCTCGCGGAGGGCGTGCTCGTGAAGGGTCACGCCCTCATCGCGCTCGCGGACGCCGAGGGTGGGTACGCGTTGACGCTCCGCAACGCGGACGGAAGCACGGTCACGGCGACCGCCGAGCATGTGGTCCTCGCGCTCCCGTTCACGCTCCTGCGCGAGGTCGACCTCGCGGCCGTCACCCTCTCCGACGAGAAGCGCAAGATCATCGCCGAGATCGGCTACGGCACGAACGCCAAGGTGATGGTGGGGTTCGACTCCCGCCCCTGGAACACGCTGCACAACGCGAACGGGAGCATGACGACGGACCTCCCCGTGCAGCAGACTTGGGATGCCTCCGTGGGTCAGGACGGCGAGAGCGGCATCCTCACGAATTTCCTAGGGGGCGACCAGGGCGTCGCGTGCGGGGAGGGCACCGCGGAGGCGTGGGCAGAGGCCGTCACGGTGCCGGGGGCGGACGAAGTCTGGCCGGGGAGCGCAGCAGCGTACACGGGGACCGCGGTGCGGATGCACTGGCCCACAGCCCCTTGGGCGAAGGGGAGCTACACCTGCTACAAGCCCGGCCAGTGGGCGTTCTGGGCGCGCGAGGGCGTGCGCGAGGGCAACGTGCACTTCTGTGGCGAGCACACGTCGCTCGACTTTCAGGGGTGGATGGAGGGCGGTGCCGAGACGGGGGCGCTGGCGGCGGCAGAAATCCTCGACGATCTCGGGGGGACACTGTCCCGCACGCATCGCCGCGCGCTCGCCGGAAAGCTCGAGCTGCCGCAGGCCAGCTACCACGGGGACTCCCTCCCGCGGCTGCGGTGGATGGAGCGTCGACGCATTGTCCGCGCACGCGTCGGCCACCGGCGCGGGTAGGCGCACGGGGGCGCGCGCCCGTTGGGGTCGTCGTCACCGCCGAGGTCCGAGAGGTCGTCCGCGAACGTCTTGGTGCGCTGCGATTACCCGTCGCGCACTTCCCCGCGGCGGCCCGTGAGGCGACTCCACGTGTGCCGGAGGCGCCCGCCCGTCCTCCCGCTACCAGCTCGACTGGCCGGCCGCGATCCGTCGGAGGAACTCCGGCGGGGCGCGTAGAGGTAGCCGCCGCCGTGGGGCACCACCCAGCGTTCCCTTCCAGAGCGAGCCCCGTTCGTCGTCGGGATTCCCACGTGTCCCGGGGGCCCTCGGGCCCTGCCGTGTCACCCGTGTCGTTGGGTGGCGGGCCGACGTCTACGGGGTCGCAATGAGCCACGTGGCCGCGGCCGCGGTCGTCAGCGAGGCCAGGGCCATGGGTGGCGCGCGGGTCGTGTCATTGCCTGCGCTCATCTACAACGCCCCCAACGTGAGATGGAGCCTGAACAGCGGCTCCTCCCAACGGTCCACCAACAAGGTCCGCTGCTCGCCCGTCGCCGCTATGGCGGCCGGGTTGAGCGCCAAGTCGAACTGTAGCGGTCCGACCGGTGTCGCCGCTCTGAGGCCAAGGCCCGTTCCTACCCGCAATGGCGGAATGAGATCGGCGTAGGTATCCAGCTGGCTGTCGGCTTCGCCGGGGCCCAAGATCCAGGTGTTTCCTACATCGCCAAAGGCAGCCAAGTAGTAGCCATCCCAGTCGGCGAGGCCCAACAGCCGAAAAGGCAGGAGCGCTTCGAGCGTTCCCGTCGCCAAGGTGTCGCCGCCGGTGGCCACCCAGCGGTCTGGGTCGTCGCGGAGGCTCGCGTCGATGGCCGGCGCGAGCGCGTCGGGCCAATCGATGTCGACGCGCGGCGCGAGGTTTCGCGGGCCGACCTCCTGACGCCGGAACCCGCGCAGGCTTCCCGTACCGCCCAACAGGAAGCGGTCGTCGAACGGGGGAGGGGACCCGTCCAGGCTCCGAATGTGGCCGAACTCCCCGGAAAGGCGAAACGTGAAGTACGGCGTTGGCAGCCACGCGCTTCCCGTCGCCGTAGCGCGCACCCACGGCGCCGCCGCGACCTCATCGGATTCGAGCCAGCCTGGCACGAAGTCGGCCTGCAGCGACGCGACGGTTCCTTGGCTCGGCCGGATCGGGTCGTCGCGGCGGTCGTCGACGACGAGCAGCCCGACGACTTCGCGCCATCGTGTTGGCGACGGCAAGGTGTCGTCCGTCGCGAACGTCGCGTCCCAGATTTCGCCTTCGAGCAGGACGCCCGGGTCGACGTCTTGAACGCGGTGGCCCTCGACCCGAAGTCGGGCCTCGACTTGGGTATGGGCGCCGATGCGCGTCCGAACCGCGGGGCCGGCGCCCGATCGGTCGAGCTGCCAGGTGCGTTCGATGACGCGCTCATTGAACAGCACGTCGAGCACGAGTTCTTGGGAGCGCGTCGGCGCGTGGGGCGCTGTGTAGGTGATGGCTGCGCGCCATTCGGGATTGCGGAGGTCCGGCAGCCAGTCCAACGCGAGGTCGCTCCGCCAGTCGAAGCCCACCTGGCCAAACGCGCTGAAGGCATGGGCGAGGCCAAACAGATTGCGCCGATCGAGGCGGCCGAATGCGCGAACGCCTTCGTCGGTCGCCAAGCCTCCACCCGCCTCGAACGCCCATCGTGCACGTTCGTAGGCTGTGACCACGAGGTCCCGCTGCCCTTCGTCGCCAAGCAGATCCATGGACACATTGCGAAAAATGCCGAGGTCGACGAGCTTGGCGCGCGCCCGTTCCATGTCCAGGGACGTCAGCGGTTCACCGAGACGGAGGTCCACTTCGCGGCGCACGAGGGCGGGGCGCGTCCGCCGCGGCCCGCGGACGACGACGGATCTGAGCAGGATGCGCGTGCCGGGCTCGACGACGACGGTAGCGGTCACTAGGTCCGCGTCTTCGTCGCGGTCGAGTTGCACCCGGGCGTCCGCCTCCAGCCAACCGGCGTGCCGATGGGCGTCGACGACGTTGCGAACGACGGCATCCAGGGCTTGGGGGCTCGCGGGCGTCCCGGCCAGGTTTCTCGCAGCGGCCAGAATGGCGGTGGCATCCAACTCGGCCGCAGTGCCGACCACGCCGACGGCGCTGAACACCTCGAGTCGGCCCTCCTCGATGGCGACCGCCGGGGTCAGGCGCCGCTGCGGGTCGCGCCCGGTCACGGCGCGGACCGGCGCCCACAACGCGCGCCCAAGGGCGCCACGGCGGGTCTCGCTTGGCACCGCAGTCACGCTGAGTTGGGCGTCGGGGTAGCCTTGCGCCCGGTAGCGCTCTTTTGCGGCGCCGATGCCGTCGGCCATCGCCCTTGTGCTGTAACGATCGCGGCGCAGGACTTCCGACCGCTGGTCGAAGATGGCCATCAACTCTGCGTCCGTCAGCAGCTGATTTCCCTGGAAATCGATGCCCACCCAGCCCGGAAAACGCCCCTGGCGGAGGTGGTGACGCGCTCCACGGTCTACGCGCACGCGGAGAACGACGTCGCGCTCGCCGGCCTCCACGCGGTCGATGTCAACGTCTGCGGCGTACCACCCCCGTTCCTGGAGCCACTCGCGCAGCGCGTCGGGGGCAGCGCTCAGGAAGCCCTCCGTGAGCCGCAACCGCTCGTCGATGCCGAGCGCCTGGACGGTGTGGCGGGGCCCGAGCGGGCCCAAACCGTCGACGTCGAGACGTAGGCGGTCGCCGGGTTCGATGGTCAACGTGAGGCGCACGCCGCTTTCGCCGCGAGTGACGGTTGGGGCCACTCGAGCGCTGACCCAGCCGCGCGGGGTTTGGCCGATTCCGTTGCCAAGGTCGGCCAGCCAAGTGCGAAGCGCTTCCTGGGCTTCGCCGACGGCGTCTGGGGCGAACGGCCTCCCTTCTCGGACGCCGGCGCTGGCCACGACGCGGCGCAGGTCGTCCTCCTCCACGTCGGGAAACAAGTCCGAGAGCGCGCCTGCAAAATGCAGCGACTCGAGCAAGTTGGGTTCGCCCTCCGAGACGTTGACGACGACTTCCAACTCGCCGGGTTCGGGATTCCACGAGCCCACCCAAACCGCAGCGTCGGGAAAGCCGCGCGCAGCGAGCCCTGCGCGGACGCGCGCCTCAGCGGCCCCGCGGTCCTGGTCTTGGAACCAAGGCTGACCGATCGCGACGTCTGCGGCGTCGAGGAGGACCCGGTCGGGGACCTCGTCGTTGCCCTCGACGCGCACCTTCGTCACCATCGGAGACGGGCGGACGACGTAGGTGAGGAGCACCTCAGTCGTCGCGGCCCCGGCTTCGTCGAATTCGTCCCAAGGGGCGACGACGGCGTCGACGGACGCAAAGGGGCCCACCTGGAACAACGTGGTGATGTCGAGGCGGACCGTCGCCGGGTCGAAGGCGTCGCCTTGGCGCGCGCGGAGCAAGGGGTCGAGGCTCTCATCGGGCAGACCGCCGTCAGGGGCCTCGAGGCCCACCGACCGCAGCGTCTTGCCCACCCACCACGGCAGGTCTTCGGCCCACGCGAGGGTGCTGAGCAGCCACCACGTCAATCCGACTCCCAACGTGCGGTCACGTCCACGCCGTAGGCGCCACCGATGGGAAGTACCCGGTCGCGTTGGAGCGTCGCATACCAGCCCGCGAGGCTCCATACCCCACCAATCCGACGCTGGAGGCGCACGTAGTTGTCCTCGGGCCGGACGAGGTTGAACTCCCAGGACAGGTCGCCCACATCGGCGAGCCGCTTTTCGAGGACGAGACGCGGGTCGGGGCTGTACTCGCCACGCGAATCGACGCCGGTGGCAAGGTCGAGGCGGTCGAACAACTGGGGCAGGTCGTCGCCGAAATCGCCGCCGCGTCCAGAGACGAGGAAGTCGGTGAGGATGAGATCGGCGGCCGCTTGGCCAAGCGCGGTCGGCAGGGCCCCGATCTCCTCGAGGTCCTCGGTGGTGACGCCGAACCAGAGCAACGCGTTGACATCGCTTTGTGGCAGGGGAGGGTCGGAGTCCGTCGTCGACCGCCAGTCCGAAAACGGGCCGTCGACGAGGTAGTGAACCCGGTAGTTGGCGTCTCGGCCTTGGATGTCGGCCTCGAGGTCGATGTCGAGTTGGGGGTCCCAGGTCCAGGGGTCGTCGAACAGCAGGTGTCCGCGACGGATGAGAAACTCGCGGTCCTGGAGGATGGCGAGGCCGTCTTCTTCGATCTGTACGGTGCCAACCAGGCCAAGGCGCATCGTGTCGCCGATGACGTGGAGGTTGGCGCTCGCCACGGCCTCGGCGACGTTGTTGCGAAGGCGAATCGTGCGGTCGGCGTCGATGTGGATGTCGAAGCCGAACAACGGCCGGCCCTCATAGGACGCGGCGGGGTCGACCAACATCGTTTCGCGCCAATCGACGACCCAGTCCTCCCAGTCCACGCGGTCTGACCAGTCCATCTCCTCGACGGTCACGTCGCCGCCAAGGAGCAACGTCTCGGTCGGTCCGTCGAGCCGCAGGTCGGCGTCGCCACGGGCCGCGGGCAGGCTCTCCACCCACTGCATCTGCGCGTCACGAACTCCGAATCGAAGGTCCCAGCGCTCAGGATGCCAGGAGGTCGACGCGATGGAGCCCCCTGCCGTCCACGTGCCCCCGCCCACATTGCCGTTGGCTTCGAGGACCTCGATGCCGGACTCGGAGATGCGGATCTGGGCGAGCGCGTCCTCGAACGGGGTGGGCACGGTGACGTGTTCGAGGAGGGGGGCGTCGAGCGTGATGTCCACGGCCGTGGTGATGGAGGGGCGCGAACCCATCGATACGACCTCGACCCTGGCGACGCCTTCAGCTCGGGTCAGGCCGGGTACGAGGGCACGAAGGAGGTCGACATCGACGAGGCCTTCGCCTGACAAGTCGAGCGAGCCCCGTTGTTCGGCGGAAAGGCGAAACTGTGTGAGTCCCCCGACGAGAGAGACGTCTCGAAGCGCGAAGCCGGTCGGGTCGGTCGTGATGCGCCAGGGGATGGGGTTCGAAAGCTCATGGCCCGACCAACGGATTCCGACGCGGTCGAGGATGGCCGAAAGGTCGACGGGCGTGGGGTTCTCTCCGAATTGGCCAGACGCTTCGACCGCACCGCTGACGAGCGCCTCAACGGGGCTCCCATCGGCGCCCTGCGCGTAGAAGATGTGGGCGGGGACATTGGAGAGGACGGCCTCCAGGCGGTATTCCTGGTCGTCGAATAGCTGTTGGACGCCACGCACGGTCGCCGAGCCGCCGAGCAGCAGGCCGTCCCAGGACATTTCCCCACCTGGTGCCGTGCGGAAGCTGACCAGGCTGTCGGCGAGGTCTGTGCCCGCGTACCTGGCGTCCGTCACGCTCAGCACGCCGACCGGGGTGGGGTCGAACAGGGTGTTTCCGATGCGGGCGGCGCCCTGAACGTGGCCCGTCAGCGGCAACCCAGCGATGGCGAGGGTGTCGAGGCGCTGCAGTGCAAAGCCGTCCGCCATCAACTCCATGTCCAGCTTCCACTGGCGCTCGACGGCACCGCGGAGGACGAGCCCCTCGGTCCCCCCACGACGCGAAAGGTGAAGGTCGTCGAGGGTGAAAAGGCCGGTGTCCATGTACCCGATTCCCGAGCCTGTTTCGAATCCCTCGCCCCAGAGCGACGTTGGGCCAAGTTCGACCCGGCCAACGCCATCGAGGTCGGCAAGCGGTCCGTGCAGCGAGAGCGCGCCGCCGTGCAGCGTTCCCTGAATGCCTTCGATGTCCAGAAAGAGGCCGACGAGGTCTTCGACGCGGCCCGGCGCGATGACGACGTCAGTGTCCATCGAAACGGGCGGCCGGAAATCCATACGGAAGAAGCCGGTGTAGGGCGTGTCGCCGCGAACGGCCTGCGCGTCCAACAGCTCGATCGTCTTCATTTCCGGCGAACGCAACTCCGCGACGAGGTGGTCGGCGTAGGGAATGCCAAGGACCGAGAAGTCGACGAGGTCGCCGTGGCCTTCGAAGGACATCCCTCGGAAGGGACCGGCGATTCGGCCATGGACGCGGCCTCGGCCCGTCATGTCGACGCCCTTCAGAGGGCCGAAGTCCGCAAGGTCGGCCGTCGTGAGGTCGAAACGCAGATCGAGCGGTCCTCGCGGGCCGAAACCGACGTCGACCCACATGGTCCCGTGGTTGCGCGGGCTCGAGGAGACGCCGTCGAGCACGACTCCGCCCTTTTGCAGCTGGATCGTGCCGCGGCTCCAGGCCCAAGGGATGCGCAACATGTCCAGGGCGGCGGGGTCGCGAATCGGCCGATCGGTGACGTGTAGGTCGCTGACCGCGAGGTCGTAGGTCCCCTGAAGGTTGAGCGGCTGAAGCGTCCCTTCCCAGACGACCTCGAGGTCGGCGCCAAGGTCGATCCAGGGCGTGGGAGCGGCGTCCGACCCGACGAGCAATTCATGGAGAGAGATGCCGATGCCGGTGACTGTGCCGTTGCGCAGGGTGCGGTCAGCAAGGTCGATGCGACCGGTCGCATGGAACTCGCCGGAGCCGGGATGGGCCACGACGCGGGCGAGGATGACCTCCCGACGATTCGCGCGAATGGCCGCCATGACCTCCCCGAATTCGTAGGTCAGCAATGGCGTGAGGATGCCGGGTGTGTCCCAACCCAAATCGCGACCCCACAACGTCGCGGTCACGTCGGGGTCGTTGCGGTCGCCCTCGATGTGGACGTCGAGGTCGAGCGTGCCGTGGGCCTTGCGCGGCGGGGGCAGGGCGGGTGTCAGCGCATCCAGGTTCACCGCCGCGGTGAGGTCGGCGAGGATGGGGCCGACGAGGGGGATGTCGGCTGAGGCGTCGAGCGTGCCCTGGGGCAGGCTCACGTGGAGGTCGGGAATCGTGACGCCCGTCTGCCGAATCGCGATGCCGGCGGCCGAAATCCACGTGCGTTCGTCGAGTTCGCGGTGGGCGATGCGGAGGGCGGCGCTCAGGTCGTGTTGGGTGCCATTGCGGTGGACGAGGTCGAGTTCGTCGAGTTCGACCTCCAGGCCTGGCGCGCTCACCCGGAAGCGTCCCCCGCGCACTTCGAAGGTGCCGATCGGCAGGCGGGTGATGAGTTGTTGCTGGGAGGGCCGCCATCGGTCTTCGAAGGCCGTGAGCTTCCCGCCCTCGATCCTCAGGTGAACGTCGGGCCGGAGGACCTCGACGTGACCGAGCTGGGGACCCCACCAGCCGATGGTGACGGGCAGCACGGCCTCGTCGACCGCGAAAATCGTCTCGGTGGTGTCTCGGTCGAAGACGTGAAGGCCGGTCACCCGGAGGGCGGGCGGCCAGAACTGGGGGGCGAGGTCGCCGAGCGTGACCCCTTCGCCCGTTTGCTGCTCCGCAAGGAATTCGATGACCTGCAGACCTCGGCGCCGCAGACCCTCTTCGCGGACCCACCGCACGAACAACAGAGCCCCGGCGACGACCCCGAACAGGGCGACGACGAAGAGGCGTGGCGCGAGGCGGCTGCGCAGCATCTTACGGTCCCGTAGCCCGGACACCTCGGGGCTGCGGCAGCGTCCCCGGACGCTTGCGACGGCGCTCCTAGCGCCTTAGCCGGGCGCGTCGCGGGCGTAGCTCAGTGGTAGAGTCCGAGCTTCCCAAGCTCGTTGTCGCGAGTTCGAATCTCGTCGCCCGCTCCACAGCTTTGTCGGCGCATCTCGGCTGACGTCAGAAGGCCAACAGGCGGCCCTCGTCGTTCCAGCCCCACCTTGTGTCCCCCACGCGCGCCTCCTCCGTCGACCCCCACTCGCGCCGGCGGACCCGGTCGAGGTTCGGCGGATCGACCGCGACCAGCGCAAGGTCGGGACCGACCGCCACAGCGCAGGCTTCTCCCACAAGGGTTGGCCCGTCTTGCCCGAGGACGAAGTCCGTGAAGTCCCCTGGCGGTGCGCCACGTTGTGCCAATCGCGTTCCGTCCGGCGACCACGCCATCAACGTGGCGCCGTCCCATGTCACGACGCGGTCCTCGACCCGCCGCGCCGTCCCTGAAATGGGGCTGACGCGCGCGCCGGACCGAAGGTCCCATCGGGCCCCCCCGGGGCCCCACAACCATGGCGAAACCCACGCATGGCCTCCGCCGCACAGGCCCTCGATGGAGGATCCGTCGGCGACGACCACGGCGCGGCCGTCAAAGCGCCGGCCCCAGCCAAGGGGCCGTTCGGCGGGGGTCGTCGTGCCCGTCGAGAGGTCGACTTGGACGCCTTGGTCTGCGTCTTTCGCCCACGCGGTGCGGCCGTCTTCGGCCCAGACGATGTCGGTCAGGGAGGCCGGCAACCGACGGACGGATCCATCCGGCGCAGCACAGCGGTCGGCGCCGATGAAGGCGCCCCCAGGGCCGTGAACCAAGCCGGTTGCAGCGGGTCCGATGGGTTCCGTCGCGCCGCTGTGCCGCCGAAACAGCCACTCGCCGTCAGACGAAAATGGAGACGGTGGCGCGCCGCTCCGTTTTCCGCTGCGAACGGCCCAACGCGGGCGGGCTTCGACGACGAAGCCGTCGGTCAGGGGCCAGACGTCCGGCATCCCTGGGCAGGGCGTGCCATGCCAGGTGGTGCCGTCAAACCAGAGCAGGTGGCGGCCGTCTTGGTGTACCAGGCCGCCGCCCCAATTCAAGCGTCCGACGCCTGCGGCGAGGAGGCGGGGACGGCCCTCTCGCCCGTCCAGCGGCGTCACGATGAGGGGTCGGCGACGAAGCGGTAGCCGAGGCCTCGAACGGTGAGAATGTGGCGAGGGGCGGCCGGTGTGTCGAGCTTGGCGCGCAGGCTACTGATGTAGTTGTCCACGGTGCGATCGGTGCCGTAGTAGCCGTGCCCCCACACCTTCTGGAGAATCATCTCCCGCGTGACCACACGGCCTTCGCGATGCACGAGGAGGGCGAGCAGGTCGTATTCGCGCGACCCCAATTCGACGGGTTGGCCGGCCTTGCGGACGAGCCGGCGTTCGAGATCGACTTCGGCGTCCGAAAAAGAGACGATGGCCGCAGGTGCGTGGCGCCTCACGTGGGCTTTGACGCGCGCGATGAGCTCGGCCACGCGGAAGGGCTTGGTCACGTAGTCGTCGGCGCCAAGATCGAGGCCCATGACGATGTCGTCTTCGCCCGCTCGTGCGGACAGCAGCAGAACGGGAACTTCGCGCCCAGCCCGCCGCACCTGGCGGATGACTTCGTAGCCGTTGAGGTGGGGCAACATGATGTCGAGGATGACCAGGCTGAAGTCGTGGTCCCCTTGTAGACGCTGAAGCGCGGACCGGCCGTCGGTCACGCACTCCGTGGCGAAGCCCTCCAGCTGGAGGTTGAGTTCGAGACCTCGAAGGATGGCGGGGTCGTCTTCGACGACCAAGATGCGGTGTGCCACGTAGGGCCCGATTAACGTTGGAGCAGCATGGCACGCTGGTGGCTCGCGGCAGGGTGGGGGTGCAGCGCCCACGTGGCGTCGCTGGCTGGGCCGGTCGACGCGCTCGGTCCACGGGACGCCGTTCGCTTGAGCTTCGTGGCCGACGACCGACCCCCGCCGCCGGGGTCGGCAGACGTCGTCGTCCCGTTGATGGGGGGCCCCCCGCGGGGCGATGCGCGCTCGTGGCGCAACTACGTGGCCGCTTGGGCGGCTCAACCTGTGTGGTTGCCGGCTGGGCCCACGGCGGGCGATGGCGAACGGCGTCGATGGCGTGAAGCGGCCGGATTGCCTGACGACGCGCCGGTATGGCGGTCGCTCGACGCCGTGGTGTCGGGGCGGCGGTGGCGTTTCGTCGCGGTGGACGCAGCCGCCAAGGGCGCGGATGCCCTCGAGCAGCGGTACGGCCTGCCGCGCGTGCTTGCGGGCGACGACTACGACGAACTCGTCATCATCTCGCAGTTCGCCCTCAGCGGGCCAACCGCTTCACCGGACGCGCTCGCGCTGGCGGAGGCGATCTGGTCGCGAGTGCCACCGGCGCGCTTGGCCGCCGTCGTCACGCTCGGGCCCGCGCCCGGCGTCTACTTGCCCGACGGACCATGGGGGGAGGTCACCGTCGTGGCTGCGACCTGTGGGTCGGCCGTCGACCTGCGAACCCGCCCGGCGCCGCTCGACGGATGGGTGCGCACGCTTGCGGCGGCCGCCGAAATGGAGGTCAACGACCTCACCGCGCTGCCGGCGGAGGCAGCGTGCGGCTCCTGGCACCTCGACATCATCGGCGGTGCGGGCTCCCTCCGGTGGGAGGGTGCCGCGGAGTACCAGCTCCGGTTTACACCTGACCGGGGCTGGGTGTCGACCGGCGGCTGATCAGGGCGTGCCGGCCGGAGCCGGCGCGGGGGCCTTCGCCGACGCCGCGGGACGGCGCCCGGAGCCGCTCACGCGGGCCGAGCCCGAGGCGCGGGCCGAGCCCGAGCCCGAGCCCGAGC
>SXGS01284619.1_pt1 | contig 28202 bp, 23 predicted proteins | sample 3174681 | NCBI WGS metagenome assembly SXGS01 (sample SAMN11356861, study PRJNA531348) | freshwater metagenome | isolation source: freshwater sample F1-80 | place: China: Fuxian Lake, Yuxi | collected 2017-12-25 | reverse complement strand
CGGTCAACTGGGCCGATGTCCGCAACCGCATCCGTGAGGCACTGTCGAAGTATGTCTACGATCAGACGCGTCGGCGCCCAATGATCCTCCCTCTGATTGTGGAAATCTAGTCAAACGTGCCTCCCTTCTCCCGTCGAAACGTCCGTCAGTCATCGGGGATTAGCCAAGCGCATACAAACCGGGCGGGGTTGGTAGTGTGGGATGGCCATGGCGCCATGGCAGGTGCCGTCGCTTCAGGGAGCAGCAAACCGCGGGAGCGCCGGCACCCTGGAAGGCCCTGCCAGACGGATACACACCGAGCCCTCTCTGATAACTAACGAACCTACTCGAAACCGTACAAGCCGAACCCCTGCGGTCACCCACCCGACCCCTTGGGAGACTGCTGGTTTTGAGACATCAAGACCATGCATCCGTTCTTCCAATGGGACGGGGTTTGCTCGCGCCAACGGAACGGTCTCGCGGCTGCTCCCATCCTCTACCGGAAAGCGGGTCCTATTGCAGTACCTCAATTGGGTGTTCGCATGGGGTGCGGTTCGAGGGACGAGCTGCAACGGGAGGGACCCAGGACCGTGTCAGGCCGAACGACCACTATCACGCCGAACACCCGGGCCCCCGCAAGACGAGTTGCGTCATTTAAGGGACGCCCCGGTTCAGTCCCGTCCTTCACCATCAGTCCGCTGACAGCCCTGCGCGCCACTGGTGGTGCCATCGTCGTCGTCGCCACGTATGGGTCCTTGGCAATCCTGTCTCCCGATGGCGGTGCAACCGGCGCACTTGCCGAGGCACTCGAACAAGCTTTCGGGTGGTTGACCGTCCCATGGTGCGTCCTGTTCGGCGCAGTTGGTGCCACGATTGCCCTCGGAGAGATCGCATGGCGCCGTCCGGTCATCACGCGTCTCGCAGGTCTTTTTGGGGTGCTCCTATGTGCAGGCACACTGGGTGCGTCTGACCCGGTCGGCATAGCATTGACCTCGAAGAACGCCAACGATGCCGGAACCGTTGGGACGTTCGCATGGTCCATCTTGGACGCAGCGGTCGGAAGTGCTGGTGCACTCGCGACTGCGGTAATCCTGGCCACAGCAAGTGCTGTCGCGCTTCTGGGAATCCCACGCCCGTACTGGGAAACGCTCGGCAGGAACGTCCTCGCAGCAAGCATTGCCACCGGACGCTACACCGGTATCAAGCTCGTCTGGGCAAGTGCCCGGACCGCACGCGCCCTCGCAGCCCTTGTCGCGATGATGTTCCGCTCAATCTCCGGCCTGGTCGCGAACCGAAATCCTGCGCCCCCCGTATCGACGGACATTCCCGACCTCGATCATGATGTCGCAGTGCGCCCCTCCCGTGGCCGCGCTCAGGACCTGGACGAACCAACCCCCGCACCCCGTGGACGTGGCAGCCCATCCGTCAGGACGTCGGTCAGCCCGAGTTCGATTGCAGACACCGGATCACGATCACTGATCATCCAGAACGGCAACCAATCGGGACGTCCTGACGCGTCCGGTCAGACCACTCCGTCCGAACCCTCGACCCGGTCAGTGCCAGACCCGGCTCCCTGGCCAGAGCGATGGCAACTTCCGCCACTCTCCCTGCTTCCCACGTCTGTCGCGCAACAGATGGGCGACAATGAAATCGCCGAGAAGGCCGCGACAATCGAGAAGACCCTTCTCAGCTTCAACATCCCAGTCACCGTGCGGGAAGCGCGCGTTGGCCCAACAGTCACGCAGTTCTCGCTCGTTCCGGGGGATGGCGTACCCGTCAAGACCATCAAGCGGTATGAGTACGACCTCCAGTTGCGTCTTGCCGCCACCTCCCTTCGTATCGAACTCCCAGTTCCTGGTCGGCCGTTCGTCGGGATCGAGATCCCGAACGACCGGGCAGCTTCGGTCGGCCTGCGCGAAGTACTCGAAACCCGCGAGTTCACCGAAAGCAAGGGACGCCTTAGGGTCGCCCTCGGACGCGATGTCGACGGACGTCCTCGGGTCGGGGACCTAGCACGGATGCCTCACCTTCTGATCGCAGGCCAAACTGGCGCAGGCAAGTCCGTATGCGTCAACACGATCATCGCCTCACTCCTTTCACATTGCCGCCCCGACGAACTGAACCTCCTCATGATCGACCCCAAGCAGGTCGAACTTGCCGAGTACGAGGGGATACCCCACCTCAGGTATCCAGTTGTCACCGACCTCGCCGAAGCCGGGAAAGTGCTGTTATGGGCATGCGAGGAGATGGAGCGTCGCTACACCCTGCTGTCAAAGGCGGGGTACCGCCATCTGGACGCCTACAACCGTGCGATCGAAGCGAATGCCAAGGATGCGACGCCACCGGTCGGCCTTGGGCGACATGAGGCCTGGACCGCACTGACCCGGCCGAAGCCACTCCCCTTCATTGTGCTCATCATTGACGAACTTGCAGACTTGATGATGTTCGCCCCAGACGACGTAGAACCAGCCATCTGCCGTCTCACCGCCAAGGCACGCGCCGTCGGGATGCACCTGGTTGTGGCGACCCAACGTCCGAGCGTCAACGTCGTAACCGGCCTCATCAAGGCGAACATCCCCAGTCGCATCGCCTTCGCTGTTGCCAGCCAGACCGACTCGCGCGTCATTCTGGACACAGGGGGCGCCGAGGCTCTTCTGGGGCGCGGAGACATGCTGTACCTGCCCTATGACCAGGGGCGCCCCGTCCGCGTGCAGGGGGCATGGGTCTCAGACGAGGAACTCTCAAACATCGTCCAGTTCTGGAAGGATCAAGGCCGCCCCAACTACGTAAGCAAGGGCGAAATCGACGCCCTTTCCCTTCGCGACGAGGAAGCTGCTTCTGACAAGCAGGACCGGGCTTCGGCCCTGCTCGACCGTGCAATCGAAGTACTGCGTAGCAGCAACCACGTCAGCGTCAGCTTCCTCCAAAGGAAACTCGGCATTGGGTACCCGAAAGCCGCAAAGCTCATGGATGACCTCGAGGATGCCGGATATGTCGAACTCGACGAGGCCACGGGGAAGAGTTACCGCGTTATCGCCGGAGGTGAGCCCGTGCACCCAGTCGACAACGAACTGGGGGCCGGGGTGCACCCGCCACACGTATCCTAGAGGTGTGGCGGGCGCCTGACCAATTGCCGTCACCAAGGTCGGATGTCGCCGTGGCAAGCACAAACATCACACCAATCAGGCCCATGCCTGATGACATTGACCCGCCAACTGATGAGGCACTCACGGCAGCAGCTCAGGCCGTTGCCGAGGCGCTCGTCCGGCGAGGCGAAACACTCGCCGTCGCTGAAGGCTCTACGGGTGGATACCTCTCACACGTCCTGACCCAGCAAGTGGGCGCCTCGGCATGGTTCCGCGCTGGGATCGTCAGTTACACGGACTACGCAAAGCAACTGCTCTTACGCGTCGCCTCGGAAACCATTGAGGACCACGGGTCTGTCAGCGTCGAAGCAACTGTCCAGATGGCTCGTCTCACCCGACGAATGTTCAACACCGACTGGTCAATCGCCATCACTGGCTATGCCGACAACCGGCAGCCTGCCAAGAGCATCGAGCCGGTTCCGGGGGCTCCACAGACAAACCCCGTCGGTGTCCTGAAAGTGGATGGCGAGATAGTTGACGCCGTTGCCGGCGCCACGATCATCTCCATAATCGGGCAAGGCGAGCACGCATTGGCTGCTGACACCGAGGGCGTCCAGTGGCAGGAGCACCTCGTGCCCTCACCGGACCGACATGCCTACAAGCGAGGCGCCACTCTCGTTGCTTTGGAGCTCCTCAGAGACCGGATCGAACAACCTGACTGATCAAGGACCAGTTCCGCACCGAACTCTTTCGGTTTCCACGTTGCTCGATCACGCACCCAGGTGGTGGGCCTCGATGCCTTGCCGGCGCAGGTGCTGCGCAAATCCGCCGTTCCCATGGACGGTATAGACGATCTTCGGGCGTGCGCGCTGTACGTATTCAACGAGGTCGTCGAACCCCGCATGGTCCGACAGAGGGAGCGCCGTGCCCATCGGCAGCCGGCCGGGCGCACCTCCATCAATCGCCCACCCAGTCAGGATCATCATTCGGGTCCGGGGCAGCGCCTCCCGGATCGAACGCGCATGCTGGGGCGGACATACGATGACCCGCCCCTCGGAAACTGACAGCGAACCCGGGCCAGGCGACATGACAACGTACGGCCCAAGTTCCACCCCGTGGCGCGTGTAGATTTCCGCATAGGGTTGGATGCTTGGATGAACCGCGACCAGGTGCCCGGCTTGGTGCAGGATCGCCATCGCCTCCTGGGCCTTTCCAAGCGCATAGCCACACACCACCGGTGTGTTTCCTGAATCGATCACTGAACGCACCCATGCAATCAACTCTGTCACGACCTGATCAGTTGGCGGAAAGTTGAAGCGCGGTGCACCGTAGGTGCATTCCATGACAAGGGTTTCACACTCGAGAACGGGCGCAATGGGAGACGTGAGCGATGGGCGCAACTTGAAGTCGCCCGTATAGACAAGGCGATGCCCGGTCGCAAGGTCACGCACGCGGACCTGCGACGATCCCAGGACGTGCCCTGCGGGAAAGACGTCGACCTCCTGCAAACCTCTGACAAGCGTCTCGCCAATGTTCATCACCGTGAGTGCCGTGCGCCCCGTTCGGAGCCGGTAGAAGTCCGCAGTCTCCGGCGTCACGAATGCGTGCCCATGCGGACGACAGTGGTCTGAATGGCCATGCGACACGTAGGCGACCGGACGCCGAGTGTGTGGGTCAAGCCACATACCCGCATCCTCGAGGTGCATGCCCCGTTCGTATCTGAAGGGCATCACTGGGACCTCGAACGAAAGTTGCATCCAGCCCGAGGTCACGGGCGACCGGCGCCTTACTGCCTGAGACGATTTGGGGCGAACCATGCGTTCCGGATTGTACCGGCCTCATTCCGTCAACATCGGACCGGGACCCCAGGCTTCGCCCGTTCTGTGCCGATGACGCACGCCGGCTGCATCTTGCCGAGGGGAACAACGTTCACCGCAACCTGAATTAAAAGTACTGGATACACTTCCGGAAGCACACTTATCAAAAGGGGCAAAAGGGCATGAACACTCGCACAAGAAGATCAATTCTGGCGGGAACCCCGGCCGCCTTCGGTCTCGCGGGCCTTGTCCTCTCTGCTTGCGGTGGCGATGCCCGTGAAACTGCCTCACCCGCAGCACCGGGAACCGGCGGGGCAGCAAAGGGCACACCAGTCAAGATTGGGGCATCCGTATCGACCACCGGCAGCAATGGCAAGATCGGCCAGTATCAGCTGGAGGCCTACCAGCTGTGGGCCGAACAGATCAATGCCCGAGGCGGGCTTCTTGGACGCCCCGTGGAAATGGTCATTCTCGATGACCAGTCAGACCCGACTGTCGGCGCGAAACTCTACGAGAAGCTCATCAACGAGGACAAGGTTGACCTCGTCCTCGGACCAAACTCCAGTGCGGTGACCCAAGCGGTATCCACCGTCACCGAAAAGTACAAATACCCGATGCTTTCTGCCGGAGCATCCGCTTCCGATATCTGGAAGCGAAACTACAAGTACGTCTTCGGTGTCTATTCGACCGCCGAGACCTACTTCCATGGCCTGATTGACTTTGCCAAGAAGAATGGCCTCACGACCATCGCCATCATCAACGAGGACACCGTCTTTCCAAAAGCGACGGCCGCCGGAACCGCCGAATATGCAAAAAAGGAAGGCTTCCGGATCGTCTTTCAGCAGCAGTACCCCAACAAGGTCACGGACCTGTCTCCCCTCATCACCAAGCTGAAGGCCTCGAAACCTGATGTTCTCGTCGGCGGTTCCTACCAGCCAGACGCGGTCCTGATCACCCGGCAAGCCAAGGAACTCGATTTCAATGTCAAGATGCTTGCTTTCTCGGTCGGCGCTGCGATGCCGGAGTTCGGTGAAGGCCTCGGCAAGGACGCAGACTTCATCTACGGTCCGTCCATGTGGGAACCATCTCTGAAAACCAAGGGCAACAGCGAGTTCGAGGCGTCGTACAAGAAGAAATGGAACCGCGACCCGGACGCTCATTCCGCCACCGGCTTCGCTGGAGGTCAGATCCTCGAAGCCGCGGTGCTCAAGGCGAAGAGCCTTGACCGGGAGAAGATCCGTGAGTCCCTCTCAACTCTCGAAACTGACACGGTCCTCCCCGGCAAGTACAAGGTCGATGACACAGGGGCGCAGCTGTCTCACGTCCCGGTGGTAATCCAGTGGCAGGGCAAGGACAAGCCGGTGATCGGCCCTGATGCGATGGCCAATGCCAAAGCCAAATTCCCAATGCCGGAGTGGAAGTCACGCTAGACCAGGCAGGTGTCACTGGCCTCGTATTCACCGGTGCCACGCTGTTCTTCCTCGCACGAACCAGATGGGGCGAACCCTTGCGTGCGACGGTCCAGAGTGCCGAGGTCGCCCTCGCACGAGGCATCGATATCGACCCTGCCCGCATGTTCGCGTTGGGGATCGCAAACGCTCTGGTCGCAACTGTCGCCACGCTCACCGGTTTTCCCTACACGGTCTAACCGAAATTGGGGAAGACTTTCATATCCAAGGCTTCCTTGGCGTCGAGCGGGCCTGAGCGGCACCGCCTGCGTCCACCCCGAGGGTTTCTCACGCTGTTGAACTGTCCGACGAGCCGCTGCAACGAGCACGCCATGACCGGCACGCGCTGGATAGGAGTTAACACAGGGTTCATCGGGGCAGTGGCTGTAGCTATCGCCCTCGTGCCAGTCTTCGGATCGACCTACATCAGGACATTCGGTCTGCAGGCCCTGATGCCGTGCGCGCCCATCTCCGCTTGAACCCTGATCACAGGTTCACGGACCATGAATGGTTTCACCCTTCATCGTCCTTTGGCATCGTGACGTACGCCACCGGCATTGCAATCACCGTGGAGGGTCGGTCGGCGTAATGCGCGCCGACCGACTGGTCCCCCTTGACCTCGCCTCCGTTCCCCACCGGAGGATCGTCTTATGGCAGATGTCGGTCCATGACAACTTGGAAGTGGGCGCATTCACTGTCCGTGACCCATCCGCCCGGGCCAAGACTTTCGGGAAGGTTTACGACTTGTTCCCACGCCTCGACGAACGACCCACCCAACCTGCCGCGACCATGTCCAGAGGCGAACAGCAGTTGGGCACGATTGCCCTCAAAGTGATGATGCAACTCCGGCTAATGCACCTCGATGAACCTTCGCTTGGCCCTGCGCCGCGGTTTTTCCAAGTCGTCTTCGAAACCCTGACAATGCTCAAGGCCGAGGGACACTCGCTACTAGTCGTCGAACAGGACGCCACCCAGACCCTTGCCCTCGCCTTCCACGCTTGCTTACTCGAACTGGATCGCAACAGCCTCGAGGGCACTGGTGCCGAACTCCTCGCGAACCCTGACACGCGAAGCCTCTGCCTGGGCGAATGACCGAAACGAGCCTGCGCCCCCATCAATCCCAACGACAACGTTCAAGCGGGGATGCGGGATGGAGGGTCGCGACCTACAGACGACGGAAAGCTAAGCGTATATAAGCCGGGCGGCCTGGCGGTGGGGTGTATGGGTTCAGGGGCGTCCTGCTACACTCACCAATCAGTTGCGCCCTTTAAGCAGGCCCGGTGAGGCGGCAAGGTGCGTTCCTCCGTGCGACCAGACGCGGTCGCGCCCCGGACGCCACGATCCGACATCGCCCACAGGCCAGAATGCCGCCTTGGGAATTGTGCGATGGATGTCAGGAACGCCCCGGAACCGTCTTCAGACGACACCTTAGAGAAACAGATTCTCGACGCGGACGGACTTCGGCGTGCGTTGACCCGGATTTCACACGAGATTCTGGAACGAAATGGTGGGTCCAAGGATCTCATCCTCGTGGGAATGCGGAGCCGTGGAGCCCCGCTTGCACACCGGCTCTCATCGTTGATCAGCCAGTTCGAGGGCGCCTCGGTGCCAGTCGGCGAGCTCGACATCACGATGTTTCGAGATGACCTCGAATTGCGCATACCCCGACCGGCAATTCAGTCCACGGTCATTCCCCGAGATCTCACGGGCACTACCGTGGTCCTTGTCGATGACGTCCTCTACACCGGCCGAACCGTCCGCGCAGCGATGGATGCCCTTCTCTCATTCGGACGTGCCCGCCAGATCCAACTGGCGGTGATTGTCGACCGTGGCCACCGGGAGCTTCCCATCCGCGCCGATTACGTTGGCAAGAACCTGCCAACCTCACGTCATGAACTCGTCGAAGTCCGCCTCCGCGAGATAGACGGAACCGACGAAGTCATCCTCCGTAGCCATCCCCGAAGCTGAAAGAACGCTACCCCCTCTCCCGTGGCAACGGGGTTGGGGGCCTTGTACCCCCTGCCGCCCAGCGCCCTCAAGGACAGACAATGCGACGCAAGGACGTTCTCGACCTCGACGACTTCACCCCGGATGAACTCCGCGAAGTCCTAGAAACCACGGCAGCCATGAAGGAGGTGCTCGCCCGTCCGATTAGGCGGGTGCCTCCGCTCAGGGGCAAAACCATTGTCAATTGCTTCTACGAGGCCAGTACTCGCACGCGCGTCAGTTTCGAACTCGCCGCCAAGAACCTGTCAGCCGATGTGGTGAATGTCACCGCCAGCGGATCAAGCGTCGAGAAAGGCGAGACCCTCGTCGACACGACCCGCACCCTCCAGGCGCTCGGTGCGGACATGGTCATCATGCGTCATGGAGCGTCAGGCGCACCGTATCTCGTCGCACGTGAACTTGAGGCATCGGTCATCAATGCCGGCGATGGCTGGCACGCCCACCCCACACAGGCGCTCCTGGACCTCTTCACCGTTCAGTCCCGCCTCGGTTCCATCGAGGGTCGTCGCGTCGCGATCATCGGCGACATCCTTCACAGCCGGGTGGCACGGTCGGCCACCTGGGGGTTCACGACGCTCGGGGCACAAGTCGTCTTGTGTGCCCCGCCAACATTGTTTCCGATTGGCTTTGCCGACGCCGTAAACACCGGGCTTCGCGCAAGGGGCATCGTCACGGCGTGCCCCGTCACTGCGACGCACGATGTCGACGAGGCACTGCGCGACGCAGACGTAGTCATGGCGCTTCGCGTCCAGCGGGAACGAATGGACGCCGGTCTCTTGCCAAGCCTCCGCGAGTACTCACGCGAGTGGGGCATCACGCGCGAGCGGATGGCAAGAGCGCGCTTTGGAGCGCTTGTGATGCATCCCGGGCCGATGAATGAAGGGGTCGAGATCAGCCCCGAGGTCGCATACGGGCCGCAAAGCGTCATCGAGGCCCAGGTCACCAATGGCGTGGCCGTCAGGATGGCAGTGATGTATCTCCTCGCCGGTGGACGTGCCGGCCCGGCAGTCTAGGTCCCTTCCCTCTCGCGTCGCCACGAGGGAGGGGCTAGGGGCGCAGGTCTCTTCAGCCGGGGCGAGGCACAGCAGCATGAAAGGCCTCAGTAGTGAGCAATCCGCAAAACGAAGCGATCCGACTAGCAACCGCGCATGGCCAATTCCTGAGAAGCGTCGTGATCCGCGGCGGGCGTGTGATCGACCCGGGACAGGGCATCGACGCCATTACGGACATTGCCATCCGCGACGGGTTCGTCGACACCGTCGGCATCGGTACCGACGCGCCACCCGGAGCCCGGGTCATCGATGCCCGGGGGCTTATCGTTACGCCTGGCTTCGTAGACTTGCACACCCATCTCCGTGAACCTGGCTTCGAATACCGTGAAACGATCGCCACCGGCACCGCCGCTGCCGCCGCCGGGGGGTTCACCACCGTCTGCGCCATGCCGAACACCGAACCTGCAATCGACACCGCCTCCGTGGTTGACTTCGTCCACGACACCGCCCGCCGTCAGGGTTCCGTGCGCGTCTACGTCATCGGCGCGATCACTCGGGGGCGCAAGGGCAAGGCCCTCGCCGACCTCATCGAACTCGCAACCGCCGGCGTCGTGGCGTACTCGGACGATGGCGACTGCGTGACCGACAGCGCCCTGATGCGCAATGCCCTTGCGTACAGCCGCACAACCGGTCGCCCGGTTGTCCAGCATGCCGAAGACCGGGCACTCACTACCGGAGCCCAGATGCACGAGGGGTCAGTATCCGCACGGCTTGGCCTCGCCGGGTGGCCCCGCGCTGCCGAGGAGGTCATCGTAGCTCGGGACTGCGAACTCGCCGCCCTTACGGGCGCCCATTTGCACGTCGCTCACGTCTCCTCGGCCGGCACCCTCGACTTCATCAGGCGGGCGCGGTCCCGCGGCGTCCGCGTTACCGCGGAGGTCACACCGCATCATCTGACGCTCACCGACGCCCTCGTCGGAGGCCACTGGTGGTCGGCCACGGCGTCACTGCCCGCTTATGACACCCGCACCAAGGTCAATCCTCCCCTACGCGAGACGCCCGACAGCCTCGCGATGGCAGCTGGCCTGCGCGATGGCGTCATTGACTGCATCGCCACCGACCATGCACCTCACGGCATCACCGACAAGCACTGCGAGTACCAGGCCGCTGCGTCCGGCATCTCCAATTTGGAAACGGCATTGGGGAGTGTCCTCGCTGTCGTTCACGCCGGTGGGCTCACGCTTGGGGAAGCAATCGCCGCATTGACCATCCGGCCTGCCCGCGTCTTCGGATTGGCGGCGGGCACCCTGCTTCCCGGCATGGCCGGCGACGTCACCATCTTTGATCCGGACCGCGAATGGTGCGTCGACCCGACGCAGTTCCGCTCAAAGGGTCGGAACACCCCCCTCGCCGGTCACATCCTGCGAGGCCAGGTCGTTCAAACCATCGTCGGCGGGGAGGTCATCTGTGACCGAAGCGCGTAGGAAGTTTTTCCCTTTTCCCTTCGCCCCGGGGGATTGGACGGCAGCGAAGCGTACATCAATCAGGCGGCGTGGTGGTGGGTACGGGGGAGCGGACTCTCTTCCCCTATCGCGAAAGGATGGTGGTAATCATGCCGGCACCTAGGTTCATCCTCGCCCTTGAGGACGGACGCTCTTTCTTCGGGTACCGCGCCCTCGACCCTGGCCAATCAGCGCATGATGGCGTCGCGACTGTTGCGCATGGCGAAGCCGTCTTCTGCACCGCCATGACCGGCTATCAGGAGATCTGCACCGATCCATCGTTCCGCGGCCAAATCACCACCCTCACCTATCCACTCATCGACAACTATGGGATCAATGCCGACGACTTCGAGAGCGCACGCCCGTGGATCAACGGTCTCGTCGTGCGGGAATACTGCACCGGTCCCAGCAACTGGCGGACCAACGGATCGCTGTCCACATGGTTGGGCCAGCACGGCATCCCCATCGTGGAAGGCATCGACACACGGTCGCTCACCCGCCACCTCCGCATGCACGGCGCCATGCGGGCGTGCCTAGCCACCCCCCGGGCCGGAATGATCGCCAATGATGCAGACCCCGGCGCGTGGATCAACGGCCGGACACCCGGAGCTAGCGCCGAAGCCGAGTACCTTTCCGACGTCGCGAGAGGTCTCCCCATCCTCGAAGACCAGGAACTCGTCGAAGGGGTGAGCACCTCCGCGTTGGGCTTGGTAGACCACGACACATGGGCGCCATTCGCCGCACCTCCGCGGTCGCCGTACGCCCACCGCGTTGTCCTCATCGACTGCGGCGTCAAGCACAACATCGCCCGGTCGCTGACCCGTCGGGGCCTGGATACCGTGATCGTCCCCTATCACACCAGCGCCGAGGAAATCCTTGCCCTCGAACCGGCCGGCGTCGTCATTGGCAATGGGCCGGGCGATCCAAGCGCCGCTTCCCTCACCACCACCGTCAAGACGCTACGAACCCTGCTGGACGGTCCGGTCGCGCGTGGACGCATGGCCCTCACCGCCGTCTGCCTCGGTCACCAGGTGATGGGATTGGCCATCGGCGCCCAGACCTCGCGCCTCCGGTTCGGGCACCGCGGCGCGAACCATCCCGTGCGCGACGTTACCACCGGACGCGTCTACATCACCTCCCAGAACCACGGCTTCCAGGTCGACGCAACGACCATCCCGGCCGCCAGCGGCTTCACCGTCAGCCACGTCAACGTCAACGACGGATCGGTCGAAGGCCTCGCGCATCGCGAACTTCCGGTCTTCACCGTCCAATACCACCCGGAGGCAAGCCCAGGACCCCAAGACAACCAATACCTTTTCGACCGCTTCGTCGGTTCGCTCGAAACCATTCGCTGAGGAAGATCACGACGTGACCGAAGACACCCCCAACAACCGAGGCGTACATGAACCAGGCGGCGTAGTGGATCAGGCGAAGCATATTCCAATCCGGGGGGACGGGCTGGTGGTGGCCGGGAACCACCCATCCCCGTCCCCCATGCGGAACAAGCCCGCATCCGTCCTCATAATCGGTAGTGGCCCGATCGTGATTGGCCAGGCCGCCGAGTTCGACTACGACGGAACGCAGGCATGCAAGGCCATGCGTGAGGACGGCGTGCGCAGCATCCTCGTCAGCTCCAATCCCGCCACCATCATGACTGACGCCGAAGTCGCCGACGCCGTCTACATCGAGCCACTCACCGTCCCCGTCCTCGAGCGCATCATCGCCCGCGAACGCCCCGAGGGCCTCCTGCCCACCCTCGGCGGACAGACCGGCCTCAACCTCGCACGCGAACTCGCCGACGCCGGCATCCTCGAGAAATACAACGTCCGCCTGCTTGGCACCCCCCTGCGCGCCATCCGCCAGGCCGAAGACCGTGACGAATTCCGGCAGCTCATGAACGCCCTCGGCGAACCGATTCCTACCTCCGCAATCGTCCACACGATGGAAGAGGCCTACGCGTTCGCCAAGGAAATCGGGTTCCCCGAGGTCCCGCTCATCGTCCGGCCCGCCTACACCCTCGGTGGAACCGGCGGAGGCATTGCACACACGTGGCCCGAACTTGATCTCGTCGTGCAATCCGGCATCGGCGCCAGTCCCATCGGACAGATCCTCCTCGAACGCTCCTTGGTCGGTTGGAAGGAGATCGAGTACGAGGTGATGCGCGACGCCGCCGATAACTGCATAACCGTCTGCAACATGGAAAACTTCGACCCCATGGGTGTACACACCGGCGACTCCATCGTCGTCGCACCGTCGCAGACCCTCACCGACCGCGAATACCAGATGCTGCGCACCTCGGCGATCAAGATCATCCGCGCGCTCGGCATCGAAGGCGGTTGCAACGTCCAGTTTGGCCTCGACCCGTACTCGTTCAACTACATCGTCATCGAAGTCAACCCGCGTGTCTCCCGGAGTTCCGCCCTCGCATCCAAGGCCACTGGCTATCCGATCGCCCGCGTTGCCGCCAAGATCGCCGTCGGCCGGACCCTAGACGAAATCCCGAACTCCGTGACCGGCGAGACCACCGCCGCCTTCGAGCCCGCCCTCGACTACTGTGTGGTCAAGATCCCGCGGTGGCCATTCGACAAGTTCCCGCATGGCGACCGCACCATCGGCACCCAGATGAAGGCAACCGGCGAAGTCATGGCCATCGAACGCACTTTCGAGGCTGCGTTCCAGAAGGCGGTGCGATCGCTGGAAATGGGCGGACGCAGTCTCCTCTGGGAAGATGCCTCGTGGCGCGAACCCGATGGGTTGCCCCGCATCTGGTCGCTGATCGACACCCCGAACGACATACGGTCGTGGGCACTCATGGCCGCACTGCGCCGTGGCGTGACTGTTGCCGAACTCCATCGACGCACCCGTATCGACCCCTGGTTCCTCGACCGGCTTGCATGTATCCATGCCCTCGAGCAACGGCTCCTCCGTGAACCACTCACACCCGGCCTCCTCTGGGATACCAAGCGACGTGGCTTCTCCGACGCGCAGGTCGCCACGCTTTCCGACACCGTGCAGGGCCTTCCCGACCGCGTCCGCGAACTGCGCGACCAATGGCAAATCGCCCCCGTCTTCAAGATGGTCGACACCTGTGCAGCCGAATTTGCCGCCCGCACCCCGTACTTCTATTCCACCTACGAGGTCGAGAACGAAGCGATCGCACCGCCCGGCAAGTCGGCAATCGTCATCGGATCCGGACCGATCCGCATCGGCCAAGGCATCGAGTTCGACTACTGTTCCGTCCACTCCGCCTGGGCGCTCCGCGACGCCGGGTGGGGCAGCGTCATGATCAACTCCAACCCCGAAACCGTCTCCACCGACTTCGATACGAGTGACCGCCTCTACTTCGAGGCCCTCGACGAAGAGAGCGTCCTGGAGGTCATCCGCAACGAAGCCGGCGGCCCGGGCAAGCCAATGCCCCCGGTCATCGCACAGTTCGGCGGACAGACCGCCATCAACCTCGCCGGCCCGCTCAACCGCCTCGGCGTTCCAGTGATCGGATCATCCGTCGACACCATCGACCTCGCCGAGGACCGGCGCCGGTTCGAGCGGTTCCTCGATGGCCTCGGCATCCCTCAACCACCTGGCACCGGGGTCACCTCCATCAGCGATGCCATCACCATCGCCAACCACATCGGGTACCCCGTCCTCGTGCGTCCCAGCTACGTCCTCGGCGGACGCGCCATGGAGATCATTGGCGAGGCATCCACCCTCCATCACTACCTCACCAACGTCGTCTCACCGACCGAGAAGTCGCCTGTCCTCATCGACAAGTACCTGCAGGGCAAGGAAGTCGAAGTCGACGCTATCTGCGACGGCGAAGTGACCCTCATCCCCGGCATCATGGAGCACATCGAGCGTGCCGGAGTTCACTCAGGCGACAGTTTCGCGGTCTATCCCGCCATCAACCTGTCCGAGGCCATCGTTGAGCAGCTCGTCTCATACACCGAACGCATCGCCATCGGCCTTGGAGTGCGCGGTCTCGTCAACATCCAGTACGTCATCCATCAGGGACAGGTCTACGTCATCGAGGTCAACCCACGGTCAAGCCGAACCGTCCCGTTCCTTTCCAAGGTCACCGGCGTGCCAATGGTCCGCCTCGCCACCCATATCCAGCTGGGTAGGAGGCTGAGAGAAATGGGGTATTCCGGAGGTCTCTGGCCCCGGCAAAAGCTGGTGGCCGTCAAGGCACCGGTCTTCTCCATGAGCAAGCTGGTCGGCGTCGATACCTACCTCGGCCCCGAGATGAAGAGCACGGGCGAGGTCATGGGCATCGACCACACCTTCGCCCCTGCCCTCTACAAGGCCATGGTTGGCGCCGGGGTGATCTCCATGACGCCATCAAAGTCCAGTACTCCGGGTCTCCTGCTCTCGATCGCCGACCGAGACAAGGACGACGCGGTACCCGTCATCAAGCAGTTCGCAACCAGTGGATACCGCCTCTTCGCGACGGCCGGCACCGCACGCATGATCCGCACCCTCGGCCTCGCGGTCCGTGAAGTGGGCAAGATCAACGACGGCGACCACACCATCACCGAACTGATCCGTTCCGGCGAAGTCACCCTGGTGGTGAACACCATCACCGGAGGGCGAGGTGTGCTTCAGGACGGGTTCGAAATCCGCCGCGTGGCCGTCGAGACCCGCATCCCATGCCTGACCTCCCTCGATACCGCATCAGCCCTGGCATCTTCACTCTCACTGGGCGCAAACGAATACTCAGTCTTGCCGATCAATGAATACGGGAAACCACGCGGGTAAGCCAACCTTCATCAAGTGCGCCGTCCCATCCACTCCTGCGGATGGGACGGCGCTTCGCTCGGCCGATCGGATGCCTGAGAGCCACCGCAACCGAACAGCCCAGACGTGTGCTTCAGGGTCGACCGGACGCCTTCAGGGAACCTGCGCCCTACTGGTCCCGTGGGGTTCGCATGCGGACACTTGCAGTCCGTCCGGGTAACGGCGCTTTGAACCACGCACCATCCTCCAACCGTTGAGCGCGTAAAGGCCACACAAGGCGTGTCAGAACCCACCGCCGCGCCGAACACGAATGAATTTCAGACACCCGGGACCGTCAGTGAGGCAGGTTCCCGGCGTCTCGGTTACCTCTTCGCGTTGATCGCAGTGTCACTCTTCAGCACCTCACCCGCCCTCGTTCGTTATGCACCACTTGTTGGCCCAATCGAGATCACGTTCTGGCGCCTGCTGACTGGAGCAGTGACGGTCCTGATCGTTTCGTCAATCGTGACACGTCTCGGCTTTAATGGTAATCTGGCTATACCATATATCAACTTCCGGGCAGTCGCGACCCCAAAATTCGCCATGTATGGCCTGCTTGTTGCCGTCCACTTCGGTTCATACATCGCGTCTCTTGGGTTCACCAGCACCGCACATTCACTCGCGATCACCTACACGGCACCGGTCTTCGTCGCAATATTCGCCCACGTCTTCCTACGCGAACCGATCCGTCCACAAGCATGGATCGGCATCGCCATCGCCGTGGCCGGCGCGGTCTTCCTGACCGGGTTCGAACCAACCTTGACGTCACGCAGCCTCATCGGTGACGGGATGGCCCTGTTCACCGCGGTGACATTCGGCATCTACTCGATCGTCGGGCGCCAAGCCCGCAACCAGCACTCGCTATTCGAGTACGCATTCGGGGTCTACCTTTGGGGTGCGATCTGGCTTCTACCCGCCGCCATCTGGACCATGGGCGGGTCAACCTACGATGTGGTACCCGCGTTAGCGATCATTGGCCTCGGTGTGGCCCCCCTCGGGACCGGGCATACCCTGTACAACGCAGCCCTGCGACGCATCCCCGCGACCGCTGCCAACATCATCGCGATGTTAGAAGTCATCGGGGGTGTCATGTTGACGGCCTGGCTCTTCGGCGAAATGCCGACATCCACGTCTATTGCCGGGGCAGCGGTGATCCTGGCCGGCATCCTGATCGTTGTCTGGGAACCGTCGCGGACGTAGTACGATGGGGCGAGGCAGGGCAAGTGTCGGCGAGATCCGGGAGCGATTGTCCAAGCGGTTGCCCAAATGATCGGTTGGCGATCGCTCGCTGACCTGCAGCCGAGGAGAGAGAACCATGACTACCCCAGCAGCCGCCGTCGGGCCGTTCGACCTTACCGGGCGGGTGGCCCTCATCACTGGTGCCAGCCGTGGCATCGGGCGCGCCATCGCGATCGCCCTTGCCCACGCTCACGCATCAGTTGCGGTCATGTCCAGAACCGCTTCCGACCTCGACTCACTCGTGGCCGAGATAGGTCCAGAGCGCGCGTTCGCAATCAGCGGTGACGTGAACAGCCGACCCGACAACGAACGTGCCGTCGCCGAAACCGTCGCCCACTTCGGACACCTGGACATCTACGTCCCGGTTGCCGGCACGAACCGCCGCAAGAAGATCGTTGACGTGACCGAAGACGACTACGATTTCGTAGTCGGGACAAACCTACGCGGTCTGTATTTCGGGTGTCAGGCGGCGACCAAGGCGATGACACCAGCCGACGGAAGTGCACGCGCCATCAGCGGCAAGATCATCACGGTCGGTTCCCTGGCGTCCGTACAGGGTGTCGCGCCCGGAATGTCCGCGTATGCCGCCAGCAAGGGTGGTGTCGCGCTCCTGACAAAGGCACTGGCCGTGGAGCTAGCTCCAAACAACATCCAGGCGAACTGCATCGCGCCCGGGTTCATCCTCACTGATCTCAACCGCAACTTCATCGGGGTTGAACCTAGAAAGACCTGGGTGCTTTCACGCATTCCAGCCGGGCGGTTCGGCGCACCAGCGGATGTGTCGCCAACAGCTGTGTTCCTTGCGGGTGGTGCCTCAGACTTCGTGACTGGCCAGGTCATTGCGGTCGACGGCGGCTTCCTTGCCGGGTCCGACTGGAACCAGGGCGCCTGATTGACACCAAGCGGCGACGGGAGAAAATAAACGAATGACAACCAAGCACCGAGGCCTGTTTGCAATCCCGGTCACCCCGTTCACTGATACCGGCGCATTCGACGAAGCGTCCCTGCGCAGCACGCTCGCGTTCTGTCTGGAAGCCGGCACACACGGAATCGTCACGCCGGTCAACGCCAGTGAGTTCAGCACTCTCACCGTTGAGGAACGACATTTGGTCACTCGGGCAACGGTTGAAGAGCTTACGCTCGCAGGCAAGAAGGGCGTTGTCCCCGCGGTCATCGGGGTGTGCGCCGAGACGACTGCCGAAGCAGTTGCCTACGCCCGCCATGCCCGCGATACCGGCGCCGATGCCGTGATCTCCATGCCCGCCTACCACGAACCGACGGACGAGGCGCACATTTTCGACTTCTATGTGGCCCTCGCCGAGGGTGCCGGCCTCCCGATTTACATTCAGAACCACGAGAAGACGAACGGCATCGGACACCCCATGTCCGCCGACTTCATCGTTCGCCTCTGCCGCGAGATCGAACTGGTGCAGTACATCAAGGAGGAATCCCAGAACACGGGGTTCAAGATCTCGCACACCATCGCGAACGCGGGAGAACACTGCAGCGGGATCATGGGGGGCAAGGCCGGACGCTTCCTGTTCGACGAGGTTCGACGTGGCGCGTGCGGGACGATGCCGGCTTGCGAAAGTGCCGATGTCCATGCTCAGGTATGGAACCTGATCGACGCCGGCGATCTGAGCGGGGCACGTGCCCTCTTCAATGACCTGCTTCCGCTGCTCAACATTGAGGCTGCTTTCGGGACGGCAATTTACAAGGAAGTCCTGTATCGACGGCGCATCATCGCCTCGCCGTACAAGCGCCTTCCCGGCCTGACGCTTGATGCACACGACCATGAAGAACTCGAACTGATCCTGACCGCGCTTTCACCTCATTTCACCGTACGCACCCCAGTGACCCGCCCCTGACACGCCGTCGGTCCCCGGGGGTGGTCAGCCCCCCTCAGGGACCGACTTCCCGGTCGGGCTACCAATTCGTCCCGCACGGAGAAGGTTTGGGCAAGCGACACACGAACGCACGCACGACAGCTTCCGGACACGATACGGTTATCCTTTCCGAGGAATGACAACACGCAGTCCGGTTGCCTCGGATGCCGAACCGGCATCGGCCCTTTCGGTCTCATCCGCACGCCAACAGCCATCTGTCGAGAGCGTGCTTACCCAACCAGCCAAGGTAAATGTCTTGTGGGCCACTCCCATCGTGCGGTGGGGGTTCCTTGCCGTCGTGGCAAGTGTGGTTGTCGTCGTCGACCAAGTGACGAAGTATCTCGTGGTTTCGTCGATGAGCCTCGGGGACACCATTCCGGTACTCCCGTGGTTGGCGCTGCATTACATCACCAATCGCGGTGTCGCTTTCGGGATGTTTCGTCAATTCGGCGACTTCTTGTTGCCTCTCTCGCTAGCAATTTGCGGCGTCATCATCTACGTCTACGGGACCGTCGAGACCAGACGCGTGTGGGTGCGCATCGCCCTCGCCCTCCAAATCGGAGGTGCAATCGGAAACGTCATCGACCGCGTACGCTTTGGCGCCGTTGTGGACTTCATCGACTTTCACATCGATGAACTGCAGTTTCACTTCGCGATTTTTAACGTTGCCGACAGCGCCATCTGCGTGGGTGTCGTCATGCTCGTTGCCGCACTTCTGATCCAGAATGAGGGATGACCATCGCGCAATCACCATCCACCAATGATCACCCGACCCCGCACCCGATTGCCGGCTTCTCGGATGAGACTGCGATCGACGCTCAGGCCAACTTCGCGTTCGACGAGACAGAACTGGACCTGGCCACAGACCCAGACGGACCAACGACCTGGAAACTGATCGTCGACGAACCGGACACGGGGCATCGCCTCGACCGCTTTGTAGTGACACATGGACCCGGCCTTTCGAGGACGCGTGTCCAGACGCTGATTAGTTCTGGCGAGGTCCGCGTGAACGGCGAGCAAGCCGATGCAGCGACGAGGGTCAGGCTTGGTCAGACCGTGACGGTCATCGTCCCCGCCGCCGTCGTAACTCATCTCCTCGCCGAAGCGATCCCCATAGACGTCGTCTATGAAGATGCAGATATCCTGATCGTGAACAAGGCTGCCGGCATGGTCGTCCATCCGGCACCTGGTCATCCACGAGGAACCCTGGTGAATGCCTTGCTCGCTCGGCTTCCAGACCTGCAGGCAATCAATGGCACCGTTCGTCCCGGTATCGTCCACCGCCTCGACCGCGACACCTCCGGTCTGATTGTCGTCGCCAAGCACGAGCGCGCGTTGGCGTACCTGCAGGCGCAGTTCCGTGACCGAACAGTCGAGAAGCGGTACCTCGCCCTCGTGGACGGTCACCCCCGCACCGACCGTGGCGCGATCGACGCACCAATCGGCAGACGACCGGACCGACCCGACGAAATGGCCCTCGTGAGCATTCTGCGGGGAGGACGCAACGCCCTCACCTACTTCCGGACCGTCGAAAACTTTGCCAAGCACACCCTGATCGAATGCAAGATCATCACCGGACGAACGCATCAGATCCGCGTCCACCTCGCCTCAATTAGCATTCCGGTGACCGGTGACACGGTCTACGGGCGCCCGGAACCAACCATCGCGGTTGGACGCCAGTTCCTTCACGCCGCCCATCTCGCATTCAGACGCCCAGACGGTCAGGAAATGGTCTGCGAATTGGCGCTTCCACCCGACCTGCAAGACGCAATGAGGCAAGCAAGGCAGTAACCGGTCGGTGGGCGCCTAGGCGAAGCGGGCGAGAAGTGCGCCGAACTCATAGAGCATCATCACCGGGATCGCGACCAGCAACTGGTTGAACGGATCCGGCGTCGGGGTAACGATCGCACCGACGATGAACGCCAAGACGATCACGTACCGCCTCCACTTGCCAAACATGCTGGCGTTGACTACGCCAACCTTGGTGAGAATGAACATGATCAACGGCAACTGGAAGACCCCGCCGACGGCGACCAGTAAACGGGTTACAAAGTCGATGTAACTCGCCACGGTCGGCACCACCTTGATCGTATCGTCACCGAAACCAAGCAAGAACGTCAGTGCTGCCGGCATCAGCGCAAAGTACGCGAAGGCGACACCACAGACGAACGAGAACGTCGCCCCCGGCACGAACGCGAGGATATAGCGCCTCTCCCGACGTGTCAGCCCAGGTGCAATATACATCCACACCTGATAGAGAATGATCGGCATGACGACGACAATCGCGACAACAAGTGAGACCTTGAAGTACGCCACAACCTTCTCGGTCGGAGTGATTGCCTGGAGTTCGTGTCCATTCAGCGGCCACAACGCAATCTCCATCCACGTGCGGTAGAAGACAAACGCAACGGCCGTCCCGATGCCCAGCGCAGCAGCCATGATGACGAACCGGCTACGCAACTCAAGCAGGTGTTCCATGAGTGAAAGTTCGACAGTCGATACACCGCGCTCATCCTCATTTGGACGAACCGTGTCATCGTTCCACCACTCGCGGACCCAAGGCACGGCGGAGACGTAGATCGCCACGCCGGCGAGTGCGACCACCAAAAGCGCCACAACTGCCACCCACGGATACTCGGACCCCGGAACCGGGCTCCACAGCCAGTCGACTGCACCCTGCAAGGCGATGGCGAATTGATCAGTCGTCACGCGTGCATTCCCCCACAAAGGCTACCGCGCACGGTACTCGCGATGGAAAATGGCCGGTCATTCATGATGTGCGTCCTCAGCAGCACTGGGACCCGACCCGTCCTCGGATGTGCCTGGAATACCGGTGATGGCCCGGGCGACCGCACCGAGTACACCATTAACAAACTTCGCTGACGGTTCATGTCCGAACACCTTCGCCAGTTCGACAGCCTCGTTGATCGCCACCGCGACAGGCACCCCGACGGACGTTGAAAGTTCATGAACTGCAAGGCGAAGGATCGCACGTTCCACCACGTCCATTCGATCAACCGGCCACCCGGGAGCGCCCTTGGTCAACGTTTCGTCGATAGATCCAAGATTGGCGATTATCCCCGGGAGGAGCCGCCGGGCGTACTCCGAGGCCGTGTGAGGAGTGCAATCCTCAAGGATTCGACGTTCAAGCACCGCCAATGGCACATGACTGGTTACATCGACTTCGTAGAGGACCTGGATGACAACCGCCCGCGCACGCCTTCGTTCGACGCCGATCCCTTCGGGCCACTCGTCCTCGTTGGTCGCGAAGACATCATCTGACTTCAGCGCCCTTGGTCCGCCGGGAATGCTCGACACCCGCTCGCGATTACCAACCCGGATGACCGGCAAATCCGCCTCCGACCCGGCTGGGCGCAGGTCAATTCCCTTTGGCGGTGCAGTCATGGCTGATGGTCCATGCCGGGCGGGCAGGAGCATGGCCCGGCGGCACTCACCATTCCACACCAGGCAGCCATCGTTCCACGAACGTGGTGGTGAGATCCTGCGTGATGAACGACGGATCGCTAACCAATCGTTCGTGGAACCCAACGGTGGTAGCGAGACCCTCGATACGGAACTCAGCTAGCGCCCGCAGGAGGCGCACGCGGGCCTCCTCGCGTGTAGACCCATGAGTGATCAACTTCGCCAGAAGGGAGTCGTAGAAGGGTGGAACCTCATAGCTAGCTACAACATGGGTGTCCACCCGCACGCCTGGACCACCTGGCATGTCAAACCGGCCCACCAGGCCCGCATCAGGCGCAAAGTTCCGTCGCGGATCGTCGGCGGTGACCCGCACTTCGATTGCGTGGCCTTGCCACCGGATCTCGTCCTGTGTCCACGGCAAGTGTGCCCCGGATGCAATCGCAAGTTGGGTCTTTACCATGTCCACTCCGGTAATCGCCTCAGTCACGGGATGTTCCACCTGGAGACGCGCGTTTGCCTCCATGAAGTAGAAGTCATGGTTCCGGTCGACCAGGAATTCCCAAGTTCCAGCGTTGACGTACCCTACGGCGCGGGCACCGGCAACGGCCCCTTCGCACAGTTTCGCCCGGATCGCATCCGGGATGCAGGTCGCAGGCGCCTCTTCGAGGACCTTTTGCGCACGGCGTTGCAATGAGCAATCACGCTCGCCGAGGTGGATCACTGAACCATGCATGTCACCAAGGATTTGCACCTCGATGTGACGGGCGTCCTCGATGCACTTCTCGAGATAGATCTCAGGGTTTCCGAACGCACTTGACGCCTCAGCCTGTGCAACCGGGAACGAGGCAATCAGGTCCTGAACCGACGTCAGACGCCGAATTCCCTTGCCACCGCCACCACCGACCGCCTTTAGCATGACAGGGTACCCGAGCGACTGGGCAAAGTCCTTGGCCTCGTCCAGCGTTCGCACTGGCGCATCCCCTCCCGGCATGACCGGGAGACCGGCACTGCGCATCACCGAACGCGCCCGTGCCTTGTCGCCAAGTTGGGCAATTGTTTCAGGCATTGGCCCCACAAACGTGATGCCATACCCGGCACAGATTTCCGCAAAGGCCGAACTCTCAGACAGGAAACCTGTGCCCGGGTGAATGGCCTCGGCGCCGGTCATCAGCGCCGCCTGAATGATGTTGGGCACATTGAGATAGGACCTACCAGTCGGCGCGGGACCAATGCAGATGGCTTCGTCTGCAAGGCGAACATGAAGGCACGTGCGGTCAGCCTCAGAAAATACCGCCACCGTCCGGATGCCGAGTTCCCGGCATGCACGGATGACACGAACCGCGGCCTCACCTCGGTTGGCAATCAGCACCTTCGCAAACATTTGATGCCTTCTTGCCTTATCCCATCACCATGCCACCGTCAACGTGGAGAACCTGGCCGGTGATGTACCGGGCCTCCCTTGAACACAAAAACGCCGCCGCCTCGCCGATGTCGTCTGCCGTACCCATCGCACCCATTGGGACCGTCGCAAGTGCCCTGGCACTCTGGTCCGGGGAGAGGGTAGCGGCCATTCCCGCGTCAATATAGCCGGGGGCCAAGGCATTGCAGGTAATTCCCCGGCTTGCAACTTCCCTCGCCGTACTCCGGGTCAGTCCAATCATCCCTGCCTTTGCAGCCGCATAGTTGGCTTGACCGGCATTGCCCGAAACACCGACCACTGAGGTCACATTCACGATGCGCCCGCTTCGTTGCTTCATCATCGAACGCATGACCGCACGCGTCCCAAGAAAGGCTGACCGAAGATTGGTCGCAATCACATCATCCCAGTCAGCGTCGTCCATCCGGACCAGCAATCCATCGCGAGTGATCCCGGCGCAATTCACGAGGATGTCGATGCGACCATGCGCCTCAAGGACCGACGCAACCATCGCATCCACGTCCTCGCGCAACGTCACATTGCCTCCGACGGTCATGCCGTCGCCACCAGCAGCACGGATGGCATCAAGGGTCTCCTCGGCACCCGTTCGATTTGATCCGTAGTGGCACGCCACGAGTGCACCGCCCACGCCAAGTCGGATGGCTATTGCCTTTCCCAGGGCACCAGAAGCCCCCGTGACCAACGCGACCATGCCCGAAACCCCACGATCAGACATCAAATGCCTCCAGTACGGCCACCAGCCATTCTGATCCACGCGACGCCAGCCAAATCCTGCCGTGCCTTCCTCGATGACGACGCTCTTCGTCAGGCATTCGCATTCCCCCCCTGTCGAGAACCGAGCCAATCCACAACCCGTCCCACGCCGTCGGCGTCACCCACACTGTGGACCTCGGCGTCCGGTATCGCCCGTTGCACGAGATTACCGAGTACTGTCCCTTGCCCAAACTCAACGAACCGCCGGCAACCGGCCTCTGCAAGAAAGGTGACCGTTTCCGCCCAACGAACGGGGCTGACCACTTGGGACGCAAGTTCTGCCCTGACGTCACGGGCGCGCCGCAATGGAAGCGCGGTGACATTTGCGATGACGGGCACGCGAGGGTCACCGAAAGGCGCCATCGCAATCGCACGGGCAAGCCCTTCCTGTGCGGGCGCCATTGCTGCTGAGTGGAATGCACCACCTACCGTCAAAGGGACGCAACGGCGCGCACCTCGTTCACGGCACTCCGCACTTGCAACCTCAAGTCCGGGCAAGTCACCTGCGATGACGATTTGGGCCGGGACGTGCGCGTTGTCATTGGCCACCGACACGTAACTGCCAGCCACGGTCTCCCGCGCCAACGCACAAGCTGCTTCAACTTCGTCCCGCGCCAAACCTAGCACCGCGATCATGCTTCCGGGGTTCGTCTCGGCCGCCCACTGCATCAGACGGGCGCGTTCGCACACCAGTCGCAGTCCGGTCGCAACATCTGTCGCACCACTGGCCACTACCGCGGCAAATTCGCCGACGCTATGCCCCGCAACGAAGGACGGTTCCGGGAGGGGTATTCCGTGTCGCGCTTCCCACTCCTCACGAACCGCTGCAATCGCTGCGAGACTTGCCGTGACAATCGCCGGTTGCGTGACAACCGTCGCCTGCAGGACCTCAGCCGGGCCATTGAACATCGCGCCCGCAAGTGAACCGCCCCAGACCGCGTCCGCAATCATGAACACGTCGCGCGCCGCCGATGAGACCCGGTGCAGCGACTGCCCCATCCCCACCGCCTGAGAACCCTGGCCGGGGAACAGCCAAGCCGTTGCAGCGCTCATCTCGTCCTCCACTTCACGTCGTTCAGGCAACAAAAAGAGGCGCCTTTCGGCGCCCCTCAGGAACAAGCCAACCCACGTGACTTCCATCACCGAGTTGGCTCAGGGCAAATCCGCGGCCGCTACTGCGACGCCCTCTCGTTGTTCATTTCAACAACCTGACGTCCGCGGTACACCCCGCACCGGTGGCATGCACGATGGGGCAACGTGAGCTGACGGCAACTCGGACATGTTATGAACTGAGGAAACTCCAAGGCATGGTGCCCACGGCGGCTATCACGCCGCATTTTGCTGATCTTACGTTTCGGGTGTGCGCCCACGTCTTACAACTCCGGTCAACGACACATGATCTTACCGGTTCTGGTTCCGGTATCGCTAGCCGTGTCAGGATGTACCGTTCTTGGCTCCAGTCGCACCGAATAATCCCCTCAGCGACGCCATCCGCGGATCGGGTTCGCTGTCGTCGCAGTCGCATGGGTCGGTGTTCCGGTTCGCCCCGCACATTGAGCACAATCCTTCACAGTCGGGATTGCACAACGGGTACATCGGTAACCCCAGGAGCAGTTCCTGGCGTACCGCCTCGGCAAGGTCAAGTTCGTGGTTGTGATCGATCACGAACGCAAGGTCGTCGTCAGGAATGACCACAGCCAAGCCGGTGACCACATCCACTGACGGGAAAAACTCCGCATCGAATTCGAGCCTGACTGGTGAAACCGCGTCCTCTAGACAACGCCTGCAATCCAAAGCAACGTCTGTGTCCAAGCGCACCCTGGCAAATATGCTGCGTGGGCTCCGCAACAGGCGGACTGAACCCGTGAGGTCCCGACGTGGCCTCGCCTCTTCGGCCATGGAGACGAGCGTGGCCGAGGGGACTTCGATAGCATGATCGCGCACGCCACCTGCGGGTTCTTTGAGCAGCCCGACAACGTTGATCCGCAATGTCTGCACCGCTTAGTCTCCCGGACGGCATTCGATCGCCTCGCCCGCTCGACGCCCCGGACACTCCGGGAGCGTTATGGGATTGCGCGACGCCGGCCGGTACTAGTCACCTTCTTCAGCGGGTGGCTGCAAGGCACTGATGCCATTGTCAACCTCACGCAGGAAGCTCCCCAGCCTGGTGCTCAGTGCCTCCAGAACTTCGAGAGCGTAGCGGTCGGCTTGCTCCTTGATCTCCTCGGCTTCCTGCGTCGCGTCTTCAAGGATTTCTACCCGACGTTCTTCGGCTGCTGCCACAATCGCATATTCAGCGAGCATTTCGTCCCGCTGATCCATTGCGTCTTGGATGATGCGTTCTGCCTGAGCTTCGGCCTCACCCTGAACGCGATCACGGTCCTGGCTCAGCTTCTTCGCTGCCTTGACCTCTTCAGGCACCACGAGACGCATTTGGTCAATGATGTCATAGCATTCGGTCTCGTCGATCATGACCTTGTGCGTGAACGGCACACGTTGGCCATTCTGCAGGACGGCCTCCAAGCGATCAATGAGGAACAGAATATCGATCGAAGTCACCTCCTGGCGTCCGGCCATTCGTACCCGTCGGCACGAACAACGGTCGCCACTCCCACCCAGTCACGTCATCACTCATGCAATCACAGACTGCATGAGCCACGGCCACCGGATGGTCCATGTTATCCCAAGTACTAACGCACACGATCATCAGTGGACATGAACCCGGCAATCCGGTCTGCGCCTACCTCCGCATCCAAAACCTCCGGGAGATTCACGGTTGCATGAGGCTGTCCGAACCGTTCGCTCAGCCGTTCGGCCACAATCCGTGGCACCCATGGCGCCACATCACCACCTAGGCGCGCAACCTCGCGCACAATGGTCGAACTCAGAAAGCTGTACCGAGCACTCGCCAGAAGGACCACCGTTTCGACATCTGGCGCAAGCGCCTTGTTCATGTGCGCTAGTTGCAATTCGTAGTCGAAGTCAGAAACAGCACGCAACCCGCGTATCAGCGCGCACGCACCCTCTTCACGTGCCAGGTCTGCGGTCAGTCTTCGGTTGTACGACCTGACACGGACGTTTGTCACGCCCAGATCACGAACCGCTTCCTCAACTAGCTCGAGCCGTTCCGGCGCGCTGAACAGCGTTTGCTTCGACGGTTCGGCATACACCGCAACCACAACCTCATCAAAAAGCCTCGAGCCACGCGACACTGTTTCCATGTGCCCGTGGGTTGGAGGGTCGAATGTGGCCGGAAACAGCGCGATGCGCCGGGAGCGTAAACCGTCCATCACAACGCGGGAGTATACGTCGCTGCATCACCCAAACTGATTTGGAACTTTCTCCCGAAACGCACCGGGTTGCCTCAAGCGTGTCCCCTATGGTTCCTTGAAGAAACCATGGGGGACGCCTACCCCCGTTGCCAGCATCGTAGTTCGGACCCAGCGGAACTTTGCAGAACGTGGCAGAGGCATCCACGCGGGCTGTGGTTGCTCCACTGGAAGTGCCGGAGCGGGTGTGAACGTCGCCTCCTGACACCCGGGTGCAACGTCTTCTCCCAACTCCAACCCGTTGACCGCTAGATCAGTTTCATCGGTCGCACCTCTCCCGGAATCCAGCAACTCCATCGCCATGAGGCTCAGTTCGGCACCAGACTGAGCGGATGGGACCGACAGCTTTGGGCGCTTGTCGTCTTCCGATGAGACCAATGCGTCCGTCTCATTGCCGTCCACCTCGTAGGCAAAAGCGGTGATAGGAACATCCACGAACGGTTCAAGTTCGAGACCTGCCTCCGATGGCGTGACCATCTCGACCGTTTCAACCTGGGTCATCGCGGCCCATGCGTCTGAGACCCGAAGGT